>Ga0075163_10003202_pt1 | contig 22043 bp, 17 predicted proteins | sample JI1023141ADNA_FD_71478 | JGI IMG/M metagenome (GOLD analysis project Ga0075163, IMG submission 71478) | Wastewater effluent complex algal communities from Wisconsin, to seasonally profile nutrient transformation and Carbon sequestration -... | ecosystem: Engineered > WWTP > Effluent > Algae... | reverse complement strand
AGCATCCTCGGGGTCGTCCGTCGCCCGGAGACGTGGGGCAGGCCTTCTCGAGGAGACCGCGTGCGGCACGACGCCCCAGCCACCGCGAGCGACACGACGTGGAAGGGACCGAGCGCGACGTCACCCGAAGGAGCCCGCACGCGAGACGGTGCGAAGGGCTCACACGTGACCTGGCGCGCGAGGGACCGAGGTCGAGGTCGCCCGAAGGAGCCTGCACCCGTGACGATGCGAAAGGCCCACACACGAACTGCCGCGGAAGGGACCGTAGGGGACGTCGCCTGACGGGACCCCACGCAATGCCGCGCCGCGCGCGGGGGCGGCACGGCGTCCGCGTAGGTGGGCGCACTCCGTCGTCTCCGCCGCCCGCGTCTCGATCCGTGCCTCTCGAATCGGCGGCGGTGCATCCCGTGAGAAACGCGCCGCGAGCGCGTATCCTGTCGCTCTTCGGCCTCCGCCGTCCGAACCCTCGCATGCCCGACCCGGTACGTGTCCGATCGATGTTCGCGCGCATCGCGCGCAGCTACGACCTGTTGAACCGGACGCTCTCGCTCGGAATCGATCAGCGTTGGCGCCGCGCGATGCTCGAGCGCGCCGGCGACGTGCGCGGCAAGACGGTGGTCGACGCGTGCTGCGGCACCGGCGACGTGTCCGTGCAGTTCTCCGACGCGGGCGCGCGCGTCGTGGGCGTCGACTTCACCGTCGAGATGCTGCACCACGCCGAGGTCAAGGGGCGCAAGTCGAAGCGCCCGCCCACGTTCGCCCACGGCGACGCGTTGGCGCTGCCCGTGCACAGCGAGACCGCCGACGTGTGCACGGTCGCGTTCGGCATCCGCAACGTGGCCGATCGCCGCGCCTGTCTGCGCGAGATGCAGCGCGTCGTGAGACCGGGCGGACAGGTGCTGGTCCTCGAGTTCACGATGCCGCCGGGCGCCGTCCTGGGTCGGCTGTACCGCTTCTATTTCCTACGCGTGCTGCCGCTCGTGGGCCGCATGGTGTCGAAGGACGAGGACGCGTACTCGTACCTGCCGCGCACCGTGATGGCGTGGCCCAGCCCCGACGAGTTCGAGCGCGAGATGCGCGAGGAAGGCCTCGTCGATTGCGGGCATCGCCTGTTGACGCGCGGGATCGCGTGCTTGCACTGGGGACGCCGCGCGCCGGCGGGACGCACGTGAAGTCGTCGTCGGCGACCCTCGACGCGCGGGAGCGTCGCTCGAAGTCGCGCGCGGGCGTGCACGGGTCGGAGCCTGAGGACGTGCACGACGCGACGGCTCCGCCGACGTCGCTGCAGCGCGGGATCGCGCTGGGCTTCTTGTCCATGTTGCCGCTGTTTTTCGCCTACGAGTTCGTGCAAGCCGGCACGGGCGTGCGCGGTCGCAACGCGGCCGAGGTCGTCCTCACGTTGCCCTTCACGACGCTCGGCATCGGCGCGGGCGTCGTGCGCGTCGTGGCGCTCGTGCTCGCGACGATCGCCGCGGGCTGGGCCTGCTTCCACGTGCGTTTGGGACTCGTGACGCGCGTCGGGCGAGTCGTGGTGGAAGGCGCCGTGTTCGCGTTGATCCTCGGTCCGCTGCTGATCGTGCTGCAGCGCGCGCTGGAGTTGGGCGTGCCCGCGGGGCTCGCGGCGCCGGTCGGCGTTCCGCCGATCGACACGGGCCTGTTGCAGGTCTCGGGCGCCGCGTTCGAGGAGATCGTGTTCCGCGTCGGCCTGCAGAGCGCCCTGTTCGTCCTGGCGACGGAGGTGTTCGCGTACTTCACCGACGTGGCGGTCGTGACCCGCGTGTCGGCCGAAGTCGCGGCCGTCGGACTCTCGGCGCTCGTCTTCGCGGCCGCGCACTTGGCCGTCTTCACGCATCTTCTGGGCGGCGGCGGAGAAGCCTGGGATCCGGCCGTGTTCGCGTGGCGGTTCCTGGCGGGCGCGGTGCTGGGTGTGCTCTTCCGCGTGCGCGGGCCGGGCGTGGCCGCGTGGACGCACGCGTTCTTCAACTTGGCGCTGTTCGTGGGCGCCGGACCGGACGTCTTCCTATGAGACGCTACTTCGTGGGGATCACGGGAGCTTCGGGGCACGCGTACGCGGAGACGCTCGTGCGCGCGCTCGTCGCGTGCGGACACGACGTCGATCTCTCCGTGACGGACGCCGGCGCCAAGGTCATGCGACACGAGTTGCGCGTCGACCCCGGGGACCACGGCGAGCTCTTGCACGAACGCCTCGTCGAGTGGCTGGGGCCCGCGGCTCGCGGACGCGTGCGCGCGTTCCGTTCCGACGCCGTGGAGGCGCCGCCGTCGTCGGGCACGTCGCTCACCGGCGGCGTGATCCTGTGCCCGTGCAGCATGGGCACGCTGGCGCGCGTGTCGGTCGGCTTCAGCTCCAACCTGGTCGAGCGCGCGGCCGACGTGGCGTTGAAGGAAGGTCGACGCCTGTTGATCGTGCCCCGTGAGACGCCGCTCTCGATCGTCCACCTCGAGAACATGCTGCGGCTCGCGAGGCTGGGCGCGATCGTGCTGCCGGCGATGCCGGGCTTCTATCACCATCCGCGCACGAAGGACGACTTGGTGAACCACGTCGTGGGCAAGATCCTCGACCGACTGGGCGTCGAGAACCAAGTCGGCGCGCGCTGGAAGGGACTCTCGCGTCCCGACGAGGACGAAGGGATCGAACCGCGCGGCGGCGGCACGCCGGGGCCCTGCCCCGACGGCGAGCGGGGTGACGCGTGAACGCCCGCGGCGCGTCGTCCGCTCGGCTGACGGACTGGTTCTCGCTCGTCCGGTTCAGCCACTCGATCTTCGCGTTGCCGTTCGCGCTGTGCGGTGCGTGGCTCGCGGCGGGCGGCGTGCCCGCGACGCGCACGCTCGCGTTGATCGTGGCGTGCGCCGTGTTGGCGCGCACGGCCGCGATGGGCTTCAACCGACTCGTCGACCGACGCATCGATGCCGAGAATCCGCGCACGCGCGGTCGCGAGATCCCCGCGGGGCGACTGTCGCCGCTCGCGGTGGGCACGTTGGTCGCCGTGTGCTCGGCCGCGTTCGTGGGGGCCTCGTTCGCCTTGCACGCGTTGGCGGGTTGGCTGTCGTTCCCCGTGTTGGGCGTCCTGTTCGTCTACAGCTGGATGAAGCGCTTCAGCTTCCTGGCGCACGTCGTGTTGGGCGTCGCGTTGGCCTTGGCGCCGCTGGGCGCGTGGATCGCGGTGCGCGGTTCGTTCCAAGGCGATCTCGAGCCGGTTCTGTGGCTCGCCCTGGCCGTCACGACGTGGGTGGCGGGATTCGACCTGATCTACGCCTGCCAGGACGCGGACTTCGACGCGCGCGCGGGTCTGCACTCGATCCCTGCGCGCTTCGGGATCGCCAACGCGTTGCGCCTCTCGTCGGTGCTGCACGTCGTCACGGTCGGAAGCCTCGTCGCGGTGGGCCTCAGTGCCGACCTCTCGTGGATCTGGTGGGGCGCCCTGGCGGCGGCGGCGGCCTTGCTCGTATGGGAGCACAGCATCGTGTCGGCCGAGGACCTGTCGCGCGTCGACGTGGCCTTCTTCACGATCAACGGCTGGGTCGGCGTGGGACTCTTCCTCGGGCTGGCGCTCGATCGCGCTTGGCTCGTAGGATCCGGCTGATGGCCGCGCGCAAGGAAAAGGAACCGTCGCCGGGGGAGCAGGTCGCCGCGTTCGCGCGACTCCTGCAGACGAGCCCGTTGCCGCGCGCGATCGTCCTGCGCGGCGACGAGCGTTGGTTCCGCGAACAGGCGCTCGAGATGGCGCTCGAGAGCGCGCGCAAGGCCGGGCTCGAGATCGCGCGCCACGACGCGCGCGATCCGGACTTCGACGCGGCCGACTTGTCGGGGGACCTGTTGGCGCCGCCCATGTTCGCGTCGGCGCGCTGCATCGTCGTGCGCAACGCCACGCCGCTCTTGAAGAAGGACGAGGGCGAGGACTCGGCGTTGACGCGCGCCCTGCTCTCGTTCTGGAAGGACGGCAACGCGGAGGGCACGGCGATCGTGGAGGCCGACGGCTTGCGCGCCGATCACGCCGTGGCGAAAGCGGCCGTGGCGCGCGGCACGATGCTGTCGTTGCGGCGTCTGTGGGACAGCCCGCCGCCGTGGGATCCGGACCCGCGCAAGAGCGAGGTCGTGCTGTGGCTCACCGCGCGCGCGCGGGAGCGCAAGATCGCGCTGACGCCGGACGACGCGCTCTACGTCGCGACGGCGACCGGCAACGACCTGTTCGCGCTCGACGCGGCGCTCACGCGGCTCGCGCAGCGCGGCAAGCAAGGCGTGCGCGAACTGGTGAGCTGGAACAGCGGCGGGTCGCCGTTCGAGCTGGGCGAGTTCCTGTGCCGGGGCGAGGTGGCCAAGTCGATCGCGGGCATCGAGGGCCTCTTCCGCCTGGGATTCCAGGACAAGGGCGGCGAGCGTGAGATCGACCGCGGCGCGATCCTGGCGATCACGCTGGGCTCGTTGCGCGGCAAGCTGCGTCAGTCGATGGCCGCGGCGCGCGTGCTGGAAGCCGGAGGCGACGTCGCAGAGGCGGCCGAGGCGGCGGGCGTCCACTCGTTCGCCAAGGCGCGCGAGGAGTTCGCGCTGCGCATGCGCGCGCGACCGGCGTCCGCCTGGCGTGGGATGATGGACGACCTGATGGAGCTCGAGCGCCGCACGCGCCGCGGAGGGACCGTCGACGCGAACGACTTGGTCGCGCTCGCCTTGCGATGGCGCGTGTCGGAACGCGCGCCCGCGCACCGCTGAACAGGTGCTGCGCCGGATCCGCTCACCTCCGGATCGGCTCACCACGAACGGCGCGAGGTTCGCGTGAGAGTCGCGCGTGGCGCACCGTGGGCAACTCGCTTCCGGACGCGCGCGCGATCGATGCACGACGAGCCCGGAACGAACGAGGCCGAGCGGGGGATTCCCACTCGGCCTCGTCGATTCGAGTTCGGCGTCCGCGTCGGCGTCCGCGCCGTCGCGGACGCGTCGATCACGGCTGCCAGATCACGCTTGCGAGATCACGGTTGCCAAGTCACGGAGAGACCGTTCGTCAGGTTGAAGACGGCGCCCGAGCAGAACGTGGCCGAGTCGCGGTACCACAGCTGATAGTGGCGCACGTCGCCCGCGGCGACCAAGCCCTTCAGCGAGATCGGGATCTGGTTGGCGGCCGGGGGATTCGGCGACGGATACGTCGACGCGTTGCCGACGCCCTGCACGATCCCGAGTCGGATGACGGTGCCGCCCACGCAACGCAGACCGTCGCCGAACGTGAGGCCCGCGCCGCCGTTCAGTTGCGCCGTCCCTTGGAAGTAGAGACCCGGACCGTTCGGGATCTGGCCACCGATGAGCTTGGCCGAATCCGCGGTGACGCTGGCTTGACCCGCGCCACGCAGGAGGCCGGCGACGCCCAGCGAGCTCGTGCAACCTTCGTTGGCGCCCACCGCGCTCGCGTTGCCGCACGGGCACGCGACGCCCGAGCCGTCACCGTTGCAGTACACGGTGCCCAGCGGAACCGCGTCGGGGAACACGATGATCCAACCCACGTTGGGATTGCCCGGCGACGCGGCACCGCCGCCCACGATCACCTTGCCGTTCGGACTCACGGCGTACGCCGGGCCCAGGCTCGTGAAGCCCGACATCCCTTGGATGCCGAGCGAGTTCATGTACGTGTAGAGGTCCTGCGGTTGATCGTTGATCCAGATCAGCGCGTTGTTCGTGAACGGCGGAACGCTCGCGGTACCCACGATGACCGAACCGTCCTCGCTCACGTCGAGCGCGATCGGCGTCGATGTGGCGCCCACGACGTTGGGGAGCGGCGTGATCGCGTTCGTGCCCGCGTCCCAACGCCAGGCCGCGCTGATCGCGGGAGAACCGAAGATCGTGTTGCCCACGACGATCGTGCCCGCGTCGTTCACGGCGCGAGCTTCGCCCACGTTGCGCACGACGTTGTTCGGGTCCGTGTACGTGAACGCGGTCTTGACGCCGCCGACCCATCGCGTGCCGAGTCGCAGGGCCACGTCCTCCCAACCCACGACGGTGTTGCCGCTCGAGTCGACGTCGAAGGCGCGCGACTGCGGGCTGCTGAAGAAGGGTTGCAGGTCGGTCGTGAGACCCGTCGCCTGATTCCACTTGAACGGGTGCGCGACGTTGCCGGCCGAGTACCCCATGCCCACGATGAAGTTGCCGTTGGCGCTGATGCCGTCGCCCAACGACTTCACGCCGCCCAAGGCACCGGGGAGACCGGGCACGGGCGTCCACGTCGTGCCGTTGTAGTAGCTCGCCTGCTCGTTGCCGGCGACGAGGTCCGTCGCCAGGATGCGCGTGCCGTCGCTCGAGATGTGCGGCGAGGCGCCCGAACCACCACCCGGCAGCGTGATGACGTTCTCGCCGGTGGCGTACGTCCAGCGCAGGATCGGAGAGGAACCGGTGATCGTGACGGTGCCGACCACGATGATCTCGCTCGTGATCGCGACGTCGGTCGCGGCGGTGTCGGCCGAGAGCGGAATGAAGAGCGGGGCCTGCGCCGAGGCGGTCGCGGTCGCGATCGCCGTCGCGAGGACGGTCAGCGGGAGGGACGATTTCATGGGCGTGTCCGAGTGGGGAAAGCGCGGGAACGGTCCGGCGCGCGCATGCGCGACACGGAGGCCGGTGAGGCACCGAGCGACTATAGCCCCGCGGAAGGAGCCCGGGCACCTGACCGATGGTGCAGGCGACGCGCATTCGCGGACGCGACGAACGTCGCGGTGCATCGAATCGACCGCCGTGTGAGCGTCGCGTCGCGTCTCCGTTCGATTTCTCGGGAGCGTGCGGCGTCTCGATGCCCGAAAGGGACGTGCGCGCCCTACAATCCGCGCCCCGTGAAACCGCTCCACGAATCGAATCCTCGCGCGCGCATCGCCGTCCTGCCGGAACGCGTGCGCAATCAGATCGCCGCTGGCGAGGTGATCGAACGACCGGCGTCGGTCGTCAAGGAACTCGTCGAGAACGCGCTCGACGCGGGGGCCAAGTCGATCCGCGTGGAACTCGAGGAAGGCGGCGCGCGACTCATCCGCGTCACCGACGACGGCGGCGGCATGCCGCGCGCGGATCTCGAGCTCGCGTTCGTGGCGCACGCGACGAGCAAGCTCTTCGACGTGCACGACCTCGACCACATCGCGTCGTTGGGCTTCCGTGGGGAAGCGCTGGCGTCCATGGGCGCGATCGCACGCTGCGCGATCACCTCGCGCGAGCCGCACGCGACGACGGGCTGGCGCATCGAGTGCGCGGGCGCGGTCACGAGCGAACCGCGCGAGGCCGGTGCACCGGTGGGCACGAGCGTCGAAGTGCGCGAGCTCTTCTACAACGTTCCCGCTCGGCGACGCTTCCTCAAGACGACCGCGACGGAGTTGGGGCGCGCCTTGGACGTCATCCAACGCCTCGCGCTCGCGCACGTGGGGGTGGCGTTCACCGCGACGCACGACGGACGTCGGCTGTTCGACGTGGAAGCCGGCATGGACCTGCGCGCGCGCATCCGGCGCACGTTCGGCGCGGATCTGGCGGACGCGTTGGTGGAAGTCGACGCACGCGACGGCGGATCCGCCGAATCGGGCGGCGACGTGCGCCTGACGGGCTTCGTCGCGCCGCCGAGGTTCGCGCGCGGCGACACGACGCGGCAGATGTGGTTCCTGAACGGCCGCATGGTCAAGGACAAGGTGCTCTTGCGCGCGCTGCGCGACGGGTACCGCGGGTTCCTGTTCGACACGCGGCAGCCGGTCGCGTTCCTGTCGCTGTCGATGGATCCCGCCGCGGTGGACGTCAACGTCCACCCCGCCAAGTTCGACGTGCGCTTCCGCGACGAGCGTCGCTTGTTCGGATTCCTCGTGAGCTCGATCCGCGCGGCCGTGCGCACGACGGACATGGCCACTCCCGGTGCGCGCATGATCGACGACGTCGTGCGACGCGAAGCGCGCGAGTTGCCCTTCCACGCGCCCCTCGTCGGGTTCGCCGGCGGGAGCGCCCCGTCGTTCACGTCCGGTCCGGGAGGCGCTCGCGCGCCGATCACGGTGCACGAGGTGCCGGGGCGCGACGATTCGTCGGCGGACTCCCACGCGCTCGCTGCCACGCACGCCGGCGCGACGGCGCGAGCGATGCCCGCGTCGGCGCTCGGTGGCGTGGGCGGACCACTCCTGCAGGTGGCGCGCACGTACATCGTCCGGCCGCTCGAAGGTGGATTCGAGATCGTCGATCAACACGCGCTGCACGAGCGCATCCAGTTCGAGGAGATCCGCGCGCAGATGGCGCGTGGTGCGGTCGAGACGCAGCGCCTCCTCGTCCCCGAACTCGTCGAACTCTCGCGCGCCGAGATGGCGTCGCTGTCGGATCACTTCGAGACGCTGACGCGCATCGGCATCGACCTGTCGGCGTTCGGCGAGACGACCGTGGCCGTCAACGGCTTGCCGGCGCGTCTCGCGCGTCCGCGGCCGGCGGCCATCGTGCGCGACGCGTTGGCGGTGATCGAGAACGCGCGCGAGTTGACCGCCGAGCGACTGCTCGAGGACGTGCTGCACCGCGCCGCGTGCCGTTCGTCCGTGATGGCCGGCGACACGCTGACGGACGAGGAGATGCGCACGCTGATCGAGCGCGGTCGCCACCTCGAATCCGACCAAACCTGCGTGCACGGCCGCCCGACCCGCGTGCGCTTCACCGCCGCCGACCTCGAACGGGCCTTCGAGCGTCGCTGACCGACGCTCCAGGATCATCTTGCGTCGCTGACCGACGCGCCAGTGTGCCCGCGCGTCGCGGATCGACGCGCGCGAGCGCTACTTCGGCGGCTTCGGCGCCGGGGGCAGGAAATCGGTCGCCTGCAAGGGCGCGCGCAGCGACGCTTGCCGCACGAACACGTCCATCGCCGGGAGCGGCCGCATCGCGATCGCGCGCGGCGGCGCGTCCGGATCGACGACCTCGGGCAGCCAGACTTCGATGCGATAGGGGACCGCGAAGCCGTCGACGGTCTTGTAATCGGTCAAGCGCAGGACGGCGGCGCCGCTGGACGGGTTCGCGCGCGCGGCCGCGTCGTCGACGATCGCCAACTCGACGCGGCGCGTGATCGCGTCGACGCCCAACGCGACGCGCGCCATGCGCGCCGGCGTCGTGCCCGTGCGCGACACGTAGAAGTCGGGGCTCTCGATCTCGAGCCACGCCAGTCGCTTCGCCGCGTCCACGAGGTTGGTCTTGACCGTCTTGCCCGCGTCCGTGCGCGCCTGGTACGCCAAGTCGGACGGCACCCAGCCGGGCATGCCCGACAGTTCGCTCAACTTGCGCACGCGCACCGACTGCGGATCGGTCAGGCTCGCGAAGTTGCCCGCCAGCCCCGCTTCCTCGTCGAGGGCGCGCCGGTCCTCGATGTTCTCGCGCCCCACGTCGAGCGGGATCACCTGCTCGAGGTCCGTGCCCACGCCACGGATGAGGAACGAACCGCGCGGTCCGCGCAGGTGCGCGTTGCCACGGCCCGTGTCGGCGCGTACCCACCCCGGTGCCAACCATTGGTAGCGCGCGTTCGGCAACGCGTTGCTCTGGGCGTTCGTGGCCTTGTACTGCACGTCGAGCGACAGGTCGAAGGCCGTGACCGGCGCGCGCGCGTTGCCGGGCGGGAGGCTCGCGTCCAAGATCGCTTGCCAGCGCTCGCGCGCCGCCGCGGTCGTGCTCGCGGGCAGCTGTCCGCGCACGAGCTCCTTGCCGTCGACGTCGGTCAGCGGCGCGGCGCCGCCGGGGACGGGCGGCAGCGGCGGGACGGGTTTGTCGTCCGGGCGGGCGACGAGGAGGAGTCCGACGACGAGCGGGATCAGGATCGGATTCATCGTGAGGCGGGTAGCGTACGCAGACGCGGGGGATTCTGACCAGCGCACACTACACTTCCGGCCCCGCGCGCCGCGCCCCATCCATGACGACCGACACGCCCGAGACGATTCGTGATCCGCTGCGCGGCGTGAGGCTGCGCGTGCTGCTCGGGCCGACGGCGGTGGGGAAGAGCGCGCTGGCCCTCGACGTCGCCGAGCGGTCCGGGGCCGAGATCGTCAGCCTCGACTCGATGCTCGTGTACCGCGGCATGGACGTCGGCACCGCCAAACCCAGCGTCGCCGAGCGAGCGCGGGTGCGCCATCACATGATCGACCTCGTCGAGACCGACGAGCGTTACGACGTGCAGCGCTACTTGAAGGACCTCGCGCCCGTGCTCGACGACGCGCGCGAGCGCGGCGTGCCGATCGTGTTCACGGGCGGTACGGGGTTTTACCTCAAGATCCTGGTCGAAGGGCTGTTCGAGGGGCCCGACGTCGACGCGGACTTGCGCGAATCCCTCATGCGTCGCGCGCACGACGAAGGCAACGAGGCGTTGCACGCCGAGCTCGCGCGCGTGGATCCTCGGTCGGCCGCGCGCATCCACGCCAACGACACGAAGCGCGTCGTGCGCGGGCTCGAGGTGTTCCTGCAGACCGGCCGCGCCCTCTCGGATTGGCAGACGCAGTGGGGGACCACCGACGCCTCGCGCGGCGTCGCCACGCGGCGACTCGTGGGGCTCGACGCGCCCGTCGACGAGCTCGATCGCCGCATCCGCCTGCGCGCGCGTGCCATGTTCGACGCGGGGTGGGCCGACGAAGCGGCGGCGGTGCGCGCGGGACGCGGATTCGGTTCCACGTCGATCCAGGCCTTGGGCTACGCCGATGCGCTCGACGTGTACGACGGTCGCAAGAGCGTCGAGGAGGCCGTCGACGCGGTGGCGCGCGCCACGCGGCAATTCGCCCGGCGCCAGCGCACCTGGTACCGCAAGTTCCACGACATCGCCTGGTTCCCGGCGTTGCCGCTCGTCGCGAGCTCACGAGCGACGGAGCACGGGACGGAACGTACCCACGACAGCGCGGAGCACGGGATGCTCGTCGCATCCGCACTCCGCGCGTTGGATCTGGTCGGTTGACGACCCGGGATCGATCCGTCGATCGGCGACGCGATCGCTCCGTCGATCCGGGACACCCTCGACTAGTCGATCGGCGATGCCGTGACGTCCATGCCGATCGATTCGTGGAGGAAGCTGGCCGAGGTCGTCGAGCCGTCACCCTCGAACGTGCGTCGCAGGCCTTCGCCGAACTCGTCCATGCCGCCCTCGGAGAGCGTGCCGATGATCGAATCGACCGGGACCGGGATCCACGCGCCGCTGGCGCCGGCGATGATGCCGCCCCAGGCCGCGCCTTCGACGTTGATGTACTCCCACGGGCGCGGGAGGATGCTGTGCGGGGCCCGCGGCTTGTAGAACTCCGTGTCTTCCATCTGGAAGGGGTTCTCGGGGTTCTGGTTGAGCAGATGACGCTTCATCGTCAGGTAAATCGACTTCTTGTTCTCGTACTGGTAGTCGATGTACCGGCCGTCCTTCTCGGCGTCGTAGCCCAGGACCGCGCGTTGGAAGCGCGGCGAGAGGCCGCGCATGTTCCAATGGTCGTGACTGTTCGTGTCGGGGTTCGCGTTGCAACCCGCCGCGAGGCACAGGCCCAGGACGGCGAGGGGGGGGAGGAGCTTCATCATGAGGGGGAGATGTCGATCCTGATGAACGAGGAGACGGGCTACGGTGGGTGGACGGGGGCGCGCGAACGGCGTCCGCGGCGGTGGGGCACCCGCGGCGCGCGCGGGGGGTCGAGAGTGTCGCGTGGACGCGGACGGAAGTCCAGGGGAGAGCCCCGGTCCGGCCGCGCTCGCGGGCACGGGTCGGAATCCGCGGTAGGACCCCGTGCCCGGCTCGACGGGGCCCTCTACCCGTCCCGGCGCGGGGGTAACCGGCCTCTCGCCGGCCCGAGCGAGATCCACGACACCCGGAAGGACGACGGCGGGAGGTACCGATGAGCCACCCGCTGCCCCTCTCGGTCGCGCCGTCGAGACCCCCGCGTCGCGGGGCGGCGCGGCGGATCGGCCTCTTCGGCGGTTCGTTCGACCCGGTTCACCGCGGCCACCTCCACGCCGCCCGTGCGGCGCTCGCGGTCTTCGACCTCGACCGGGTCGTGTTCGTGCCCGCCGCGGAGTCGCCGCACAAGGTCGGTCGACGCATGGCCGGCGGCGCGCATCGCCTGGCCATGCTCGAGCTCGCGATCGCGGGCGAGCCGCGCTTCGGGACGTCCGACCTCGAGCTCGCGCGCGGCGGTCGCTCGTACACGATCGACACGGTGCGCGCGCTGCCGGCGCGACTGGGCGAGGACCGCGACTGTCGCCTGTACTTGATCGTGGGCAGCGACAACGTGGCGTTGCTGCCCACGTGGCGCGAGGCGCTTGCGTTGCTCGAACGCGTCCAGCCGATCGTCGTGCACCGCGACGGCGAACCGGACCGATTGCTCGAGGCGGCCGCGCGCGCGCTCCCGCCGGAGCTCGCGGCCAAGCTGCGCGCGGGCTACCTGCGTTTGCCGCCGTTCATCGCGTCGTCGACGGATCTGCGCGCGCGCCTCGCCGGCGGTCACGAGGATCCCGATACGATGCCCGACGCCGTGTCGACGTACGCGCGGACGCACGGACTGTACGGGGCGAGCACGTGAGTCCGCGCGGGCTCGACGCGTGCCTGCTCGCGGGCGCGTGCCTCGTCGCGACGTGGATCGCGACGGCGATCGCGCGCCGAGCAGGGCTCGTCGACGACGCCAGCGACGCACCCGACCGCAAGCATCACCGTCGCCCCGTTCCGCTCGTGGGCGGCGTCGCGTTGGCGTGCGCGCTCGCCGCGTGGGTCGGCGTGCGCGGCGTCGACGTCGTCGGTGGGCCCGTCGCGTTCGGACTCTCGTTCGAGGCTCGCGCCGTGCTCCTCGGCGCCGCGTTCGCGTTCGCGACGGGCTTCGTCGACGACGTGGCGCCCGGTGGATTGTCGCCGCTCGCGAAGCTGATCGGTCAGACGATCGCGGGCGTGGCGTTGGCGGGCGGACTCTCCGTCGACGGTGTGCCCGCCACGTACGCGGCGCAGGTCGCGTGCGTGTTCGCGGCCGTCACGGCGCAGAACGCGGCGAACACGTTCGACAACGCCGACGGAGCGTTGTGCGGCGTCGCCGCGCTGGGGTTCTCGTTCGCGAGCCCGTTCGCGGCGGCGTTGATCGCGTTCTGGCCCTTCAACGTGCTGCGCAAGTCGGGCGCGGACACGCCGCGCGCGTGGTTGGGCGACGCGGGCTCGCACCTCGTGGGCGTGTTGTTGCTCGCGACGCCGATCGCGTGGGCCGCGTTGGTGTTGCCGCTCGCGGACCTCGCGCGCGTGATCGTCGTGCGCGTCCGCGCGGGACATCCCGTGTGGCGCGGCGATCGACGACATCTGGCGCACGCGTTGGCCGACCGCGGGCTCGCGCCGGTCACCGTGGTGCTCGTGCTCGTCGCTTTGGCGGCGCCGGCGGTCTCGATCGCGGCGTGGTGCGCGCGCTAGCGCCGGTCGGAGCACGGCGCCGGTCGCAGAACCGTCTCGGGCGCAGCAGAGTGTCGGTCGCAGCACAGTGTCGGTCGCAGCCCCGTGTCGGTCGCAGGCCGAGGAGCGGCGTCCGCGATCGTCCGGCGGTCCCGCGCGCTCGAAATCACGTCGACGCACGCTCGACGGCGCGGTCGAGCGGCCCTCGGCCGGGCGCGAGACGGCGATCGCGACGCATTCTCCCCGGCGAGCTTGCCCCTCCCCGGACGCGGGCCGATAATCCGCCGCTCGTTTTTCCGCCGCCGAGGCGCCGCCCCGTGTCCTACCCCTTGACCGCCATCCTCTCGGACCTGCACGCCAACGTGCCGGCCATCGAGACGGCCCTCGCCGACGCCCGCGCCCGTGGCGCCGAGCGGTTCGTGTGCCTGGGGGACATGGTCGGCTACGGCGCCGATCCGTGCTTCGCGTTGGACTGGGTCATGCGCCTGTGCGTCCCGGGCGCGACCGATCCGTTGCGTCCCGCGCACCTGCCGCCGCTGGCCGACGGCATCTGCCTGCGCGGCAATCACGAGGAAGCCTTGCTCGAGAGCGCGGCCGACTTCAATCCGAAGGCCAAGGCCGCGATCGAGTGGACGCGCGAGGAGTTGCTCTCGAAGAGCGGCGAGGGACACGAGTACTTCGACTTCATCGACGGTCTGCGTCCCTCGAACACGATCTCCGATCCCGTCGCCATGTTCGCGCACGGCAGCCCGCGTGATCCGGTGCGCGAGTACATGCTCCCGCGCGACGTGACGAATCCCGACAAGATGGCGCAGAACTTCGCCGCGATGACGCGCGACGTGTGCTTCGTGGGACACAGCCACGTGCCCGCCATCTACTACCAGGACGGTCGGCTCTTCCGCCCGCAGGGCACCGAAGGGCCGTACGCGTTGGGCGCCGGACCCAAGAACCGCGCGATCGTGAACGTGGGCTCCGTGGGACAGCCGCGCGACGGCGATCCGCGGCTCTCGTACGCGATGTTCGACGGGACCACGATCACGTTCGTGCGCCTCGACTACGATCACGCCGCCGCGGCCGCGGCCATCCGCGCGGTCCCGGCGTTGCCCGAATACCTGGCCGAGCGACTCGCTCTGGGTCGCTGACCCGCGAGACGCAGGCCACCTCGCTCCACCGCCGCTCGTACCCGCACCCCGCGAGCTTTCATCGCCGCATCAGGAACCACTTGGACAAGAGACTCTTCACCGCGCTCGGCCTGTGCTTCGTGATCGTGCTGGGCTGGACCTTCCTGTCGCACCAGATGGGTTGGACGCCGGCCGCGACGCCCACGAACGCCCCCGTGACCGCCGCGAACGACGCGACCACGCCCGCAGGAACTGCCGGCACGGACGCCGCGAAGGGCGCGGCGAAGCCCGAGGACGCGACGCCGGCCAAGCCCGCCGTCAGCTCGGTCGTGGCCGACACCGAGGAGCGTCGCGAGGTCGTCCAAGTCGGACACTTCCGCGCCGTGTTCTCGAACAAGGGCGGCGTGCTCGAGGAGCTGCGCACGAGCGAGTACTTCGACCGCGCGGGGCTGACCGACGAGGAGAAGGCCGATTGGAAGCACTGGGAACCGCTCGTCACGCCGGTGACCGACCCGAGCTCGATGCGCGCGTTCTCGTTGCGCACGAAGCCCTCCAGCCAGGAACTCGTGCGCGCGCCGCTCGAGAGCGAACTGTGGACCGTCACACGCCTGGGTGAAGGCACCGCGGCGCGCGGCGTCGAGTTCCGCCTCGCGCCGGGGCAAGGCGTCACGTTCGTCAAGCGCTTCGTCCTCGAACCGGAGTCGCACCAGGTGCGCTTCGAGCTCGAGGTCAAGAACGAGGCCTTGGGCGGCAGCTTCGCGATGCGCAACTTCGTGTTGACGCCGGCTTCGGGCATGCCGAACCGCTCGGGCGACACGTTCTACAGCGAACCGCAAGCCATCGCGTTCTCCCGCGCGCGCGACGGCAGCTCGTCGTCGCCGATCACCGCGAACGTCCACGCCGACGGGTACCACACCGACGCGCTGCCCGCGGCCAGCCCGATCGGCTTCACCGGCGTCTTCAACAAGTACTTCGCCGTGCTGTTGCGCGGCGCGGACGAGACGTCCACGGCGACGTTGGCGAGCTCGTCGTGGCGCAGCGTGCGCGATCCGTCCTGGCTCGTCGATCACCCCGACCAGACCGACAAGGCCTGGCGTCAGATCGAGACCGACGTCGAGCTGCAGCTGCCGATCCCGGGCGTGGGGGAATCGCGCACGTGGGCGTATCAGCTGTACGCGGGGCCCAAGAAGAAGGGCGTCATCGACGCGGTGCACGCCGACCACGCGGTGATCGTCGAGCACGATCTGGGCTTCGTCAGCGGCATCTCGAAGCTGCTCTTGTGGGTGCTGGGCCTGTTCCACTCGATCACCTCGAGCTGGGGCATCGCGATCATCCTCCTGACGATCGGCGTGCGTGGGATCCTGTTCCCGATCAACCGTCGCTCGCAGACGGCGATGGCGCGCTACCAGGCCAAGATCAAGCGCATCCAGCCCAAGATCGACGAGCTCAAGAAGCGCTACGAGAACGATCCGTCGCGTCTGCGCCAGGAACAGGCCAAGTTGATGCAGGCCGAGGACGCGCTCATGCCGCCGCTGGGCGGATGTCTGCCGCCGCTCCTCCAGATCCCGATCTTCATCGGTCTCTACCGCGCGTTGGGCGTGTCGTTCGACCTGCGTCAGACGCCCTTCATGGGTTGGATCCACGACCTGTCGCTGCCCGACCGCTTGATCCACGTCGACTGGACGTTGCCGCTCTTCGGACACGTGCCGTACATCAACGTCCTGCCGCCGCTCATGGTGGTGATGGCGATCCTGCAACAGCGCGCGATGCCCAAGCCGACCGACGAGCAGGCGTTGATGATGTACAAGATGATGATGTTCATGCCGATCGTCATGGGCATCTTCCTCTACAACTACGCGGCCGGCCTCTCGCTCTACATGATCACGCAGTCGACCTTGGGTCTGATCGAGCAGAAGATCATCAAGAAGTACTGGCCCGTCGACGACAAGGAACCGCCGCAGTCCAAGAAGAAGAAGGGCGGGTTCATGCAGCGCCTGATGGAAGCGCAAGAGCAGAAGGTCAAGGAACTCGAGGCGCGCAAGAAGGCCGCTTCGCGTCGCTGACCCATGTCGCGCGGTCGCGAGGACGCGCCTGCGTCGCGGGCGCGCACGATCGCCGCGATCGCTTCGCCGGCCGGCCCGGGCGCGCGCGGCGTGATCCGCGTGTCGGGGCCGCGCGCGGCGGAACTCGTGCGCGCCACCACGGACGCGATCGAATTGTCCTCGCGGACGATCGCGGCGGCGCGCTTCCACGACGGCCGCGGCACGCAACCCGTGCTGGTCCTGTGGATGCCCGGACCCCGTTCGTTCACGCGCGAGGACGTGGCCGAGTTCCACTTGCCCGGCTCGCCGCCGCTCCTCGCGCGCGCGCTGCAGCGGTTGATCGATCTGGGCGCCGCGCCGGCCGAGCCGGGCGAGTTCACGCGGCGCGCGTTCCTCTCGGGGCGCATCGACCTGACGCGCGCCGAAGGGGTCCTCGCCTTGGTCGTCGCGCACAACGAGTCCCAAGCGCGCGCCGCGCGCAGTCTCCTGTTCGGCGGACTCGAATCGCGCGTGGCGGCCGCGCGCGACGCGCTGGTGGACGCGCGCACGTTGTGCGAAGCCAGCTTGGACTTCGACGAGAACGACACGGGGCACGTACCGCGCGACGAGATCGCGGCGCTGTTGGCGCGCGCACGCGAGCGCTTGGACGACGCGGCCGGTTTCGAGAGCGCGCGCGCCGCACCGTCCGACGCGCCGCGGTTCGTGTTGGCCGGAGCGCCCAACGCGGGCAAGAGCGCGCTCTTCAACGCGCTGGCCGAGGACGGCTCCGCGCTCGTGTCGCCGCGCGCGGGCACGACGCGCGACGTGCTCGAGAGCACGCTGCGGCTCGAGGGGGCGTCCGTGCGGCTCCTCGACACGGCCGGACTGGACACGGCGACGTCCGACAACGAACGCGCCGCGCAAGCGCGCTCGCGCGCCGCGTTGGAGTCGGCCGACTTCGTGGTGTGGGTGGTCGACGCGTCGACGGCGAGCCGCGAGGCCTTGGCGCGCGCGTCGAGCGAGCTGGGCGCGAGCCCGCGACACCTGGCCTGGAACAAGGTCGACCTGGCCCCCGCGCCGCCGCCGGAGTGGACGCGCGAGCTGGGCGTCGAGTCGTGCACGCCCGTCTCCGCTCGAACGGGCGTCGGGATCGAGGCCCTGCGCGCCGCGTTGGCGCGCGCCGTGACCGCGGCGCGCGCGGCCAGCGGCCTCGAGCGCGAGACGGCCCAGCGGCACCGCGCGACCCTGGCCGCGGCCCGGATCGAAGTCGACGCCGCGGGCCGCGCGCTCGCCGGGGGGGACGCGCTGGAGCTCGCCGCGGAGCACCTGCGCCTCGCCACGGAGGCCCTGGACGGGGTCAGCGGCGCCACGACGGCCGAGGACGTGCTCGACCGCATCTTCGCGCGCTTCTGCTTGGGCAAGTAGGGCCTCGAAACGCGCGCACGAGACCGCTCGCCGCCGTTGACACACAACATCTAGCGTGGTGTCCTGAGCGGAGTCCCACCTACGGGTAATCCCGCACCATGAGATGCCTCCGCTGCAAGCAGGACAATGACCGGGTCGTGGACTCCCGGACCTCGGCGGACGGCACGGTCATCCGTCGTCGCCGGGAGTGCCTGGAGTGCTTCCTGCGCTACACGACCTACGAGCGCGTCGAGGAGACGCCGCTGCGGGTCATCAAGAAGAGCGGAGAACGGGTCCGGTTCGACCGGGAACGCATCCTGGCGGGCATGATCCGTGCCTGCGAGAAGCTGCCCGTGTCCATCGAGGAACTCGAAGCCGCCACGGCGCGCGTGGAAGCGCGCTGCCAGGAGGAGTACGACCGCGAGGTCGACAGCTCCGTGATCGGCACGATGGTCATGGAGGAGCTGCGCAAGCTGAACCACGTCGCGTACGTGCGCTTCGCGTCCGTGTACCGCGAGTTCAAGGACGTGTCGCAGTTCCTCGACGAGCTCAAGCCGATCCTCGAATCCAGGGCCAAGGACGGCACATGAGGATCCGCCGCGTCACGAAACGCGACGGCCGCTCCGTGCCGTTCGACAAGGTCAAGATCGCGGCCGCCGTGCGCCGCGCGCAGGCCGCCGTGGGCGCCGACGACGAGCGCGCGGCGCTCGACGTGGCCGACATCGTCGAGTTGGCGCTGACGCGGCGCTACGTGGGCGAGCGCACGCTCGTGCCGAGCGGCGGCGAAGCCGTGCCCGGCATCGAGGAGATCCAGGACCTCGTCGAGCAGGCGCTGATCGAGCTCGGTCACGCGGCCGTGGCCAAGGCCTACATCCTGTACCGCGATCGCCGCGCGCGCGTGCGCGCCGCGCTCGACTCGCGCAGCGACGCCTTCCGCGAAACGACCCTGCGCGATTCGACCCTGCGCGATTCGACGTCGACGGGCACGGGCGGCTCGCCGCGTCCGGAGGACCTCGCGTCGAGCGACGCGCCGCGCACGTTGCGCGGTCCGCGCGTGCAGGTCTCCGGCGGATTCGAGGCCTGGAAGAAGAGCCGCATCACCGCCGCGCTGATGGACGAGGCCGACGTGCCGCGCGATCGCGCGGAAGACGTCGCCTCGCGCGTCGAGGAGCGCGTGTTCGCGCTGGGCGTGAAGCTGCTCTCGACCGCGCTGATCCGCGAACTCGTCGACAACGAACTGGTTGAGCTGGGTTTGTCCGCCGCGCTGCGGCGCCAACGTCCCGTGGGTTTGCCGCGTCACGACCTGCGCCGCATCGTCGGACCGCGCGAGAACGACCGCGTGACGCGCGAGCGTGGCGACGCGACCTCGGCCGGGTCCGGCGCCGACGTGTGCGACCGCGTGGCGGGCGAGATCCTGCGGCGATTCGCGCTCGAGGACGTCCTGGGCGCCACCTCGGCCGAGCGTCACCTCTCGGGCGAGTTCTTCGTCGAGGACCTCGAGCATCCGCACCAAGCGCTCGAGACCTCCGTGCCGTGCGATCTCCTGATGCGCGGCGAACCGACCGCGCGGTCGGGCTTCGAGATGCTCGAGGACGTCGGCGACCTGCTGCGCGGCGTGTCGCGCGGCGTCGTGATCGAGGATCCGACTTCGCTGTGCGCGTCGTTGGCGCGGGTCAAGGGCGGCGCGCTGTCGTCGTTCCTGGCCGGGCTCGGCGGCGTGGCGCGCGCGGCCGGTCGGCGCGTCGATCTGTCCTTCTCGCCGGCCACGACGCGCTCGACGGCGGCCAAGCTCCTGGGCGCGGGGCCGGCTCCCGCGAGCGCCGTGCTGGCGCGTCTGTGCGAAGACCTGGGCGCACTCGAGGACGAGGGGCGCTTGCGCGCGCTGCCGCGCGTGTTCCTCGACGCGGGCGAGATCGTGCGCCTGGCGCAGTCGTCGCCCGCGCTGGCGCGCGTGCTCGACGTGCATCTCTCGCGCGGGCGCGTCGTGCCGACGTGGAGTTCCGCTCGTGCGCGTTTCGCCGCACCGACCTTGCGTCGCGGTCCGCGCGAACGGGGCGTGCTGCACTGCGGCGGCGCGGTGGCGATCAACTTGCCGCGCGCCGCACGCCGCGCCGGACCGTGGCGCGAGGATGCGCTGCTCGAGAACCTGGCGCAGACGATCGAGAGCGCGCTCGACGCGCTGCACGCCTTGCGCGAGTTCCAACGTCAAGGTCCCGCGCGCGCGAACGAGATGCGCGGTCGCACGTCGTACGCGCTCGTGCCCGTGGGCCTGCGCGAGGCGTTGCGTTGGCTGGCCGACGGCGAGCTGCGAGCGGAACAGGGTGCGCGCGTCCTCGCGTTCCTGGTCGAGGCCACGGAGCGCTTCGCCGCGGCGCGCAACTTGTCGGTGACGCTGGCGGCGGTGCACGGCGAGCGTGCCGCGTCGCGTCTGTGCGAGTTGGACCGCGACCTCTTCCCGCTGGCGCAGCCGCTCCTGTTCGACGACTTGCGCGACGCTCACGGCGGGGCGCCGGCCGGCGCGTCGTCCTCGCGCCGCGCGCGCGGCGAACCGTACGGTCAGGGCTTCGAGTTGTCGGCCGTCGATCCGGGTCCCGCGTCGAGCGCGGGCGTCCTCGGCTCGGGGCTGGCCGCGGTGTTGTCGTCGCTCGACTGCGGTGCATTGGAACCGCCGTCGATCCTGCGCGCTTTGTCCTCGGGGCCCGCGTCGCTCGCGCATCCCTGCCTCGACGCGCTCGACAAGCTCGAACGCACGCGCGCGCGCCTGCGCGCCGGTGCCCACGCCTTGTACGCGCTTCCGCGCGCCGGCGACGACGACTCGTCTCCGACGCAGGACGGCGAGCGCGGCGGCGTGGCCGAATCCCCCGACGCCCACGACCTCGACGAGCCCGGCGTCCCCGCCGCGTGCGCCGCCGACGCCGGCACGCTCTATCCCGACGAAATGGCCGCCTCGGCACCGCTGCCGTCGCTCTCGGGCCACTCGACGATCTCCACACGCCACGCCGACCGCGGCGAGACCTCGCGCCTCGAATCATGAGACTGAAACGACTCCAGCTGTTCGGCTTCAAGTCCTTCGCCGACCGCACGAACTTCGAATTCGGCGACAACACCCTGACGGGTGTCGTGGGCCCCAACGGCTGCGGCAAGAGCAACGTCGTCGACTCCGTGCGCTGGGTGTTGGGCGAACAGCGCCCGACGTCGATGCGCGGCGCGGAGATGACCGACGTCATCTTCAAGGGCTCGGCCAGTCGACCCGCGTTGGGCGTGGCCGAGGTGACGCTCGTGCTCGACAACTCGAGCAATGTGCTCGAGGGCCGCGGCAGCGAGGTGTCGATCACGCGCCGCGTGTTCAAGAGCGGCGAGGGCGAGTACCTGCTCGACGGCGAGAAGGTGCGTCTCAAGGACGTGCGCGAGATGCTGTTCGACACGGGCCTGGGCTCGCGCGGGTACTCCGTGCTCGAGCAAGGCCGCATCGACGCCGTGCTCTCGGCCAATCCGCTCGAGCGCCGTCGCATCTTCGAGGAAGCGGCCGGCATCAGCCGCTACCGCCAACGCAAGGTCGAGACCGAACTGCGCCTGAAGCGCGTGGCCGACGACATGACGCGCCTCGACGACCTCCTGGGCGAGCTCTCGACGCGCGTGCGTTCGCTGAAGATCCAGGCCGGCAAGGCCGAGCGCTTCGTCGCCGCGCGCGACGAGTGGGCGCGCGAGCGCGCGCGCTTCTTCAAGCACCGCCTGTTCGCGTGGCGCGAGGAACTCGGCGCGCTCGGGTCGCGCGCGGGCGAGCTCGAGGAGCGCGCCGCGCTCCTGCGGCGCGACCGCGAGGAGGCCGAGAACGACGTGGGCTTGCACGAGCGCGAGGGCGCCGCACTGTCGGCCGAGGTCGATCGCCTGGTCGACGTCATCGGACGTCTCTCGGGCGACGGACGTGCCGTCGACGAGCGCCGCGCGCAGTTGGCGTCGCGCGTGGCGTCGTGGAGCGGCTCGGCGCGCGACGAACGCGCGCGCCTGACCCTGCTCGAGACCGCGCTCGCGCAGCGCGAGGCCGAGTTGAGCACGCTCTCGAAGGAGCTCTCCGCGTTGGAGGAGCGCGCCGGCGGCACGCAGAAGAGCGCGCACGCCGAGGCCGAGACGCTGCGCGGCATCGA
>Ga0075163_10003201_pt1 | contig 22045 bp, 21 predicted proteins | sample JI1023141ADNA_FD_71478 | JGI IMG/M metagenome (GOLD analysis project Ga0075163, IMG submission 71478) | Wastewater effluent complex algal communities from Wisconsin, to seasonally profile nutrient transformation and Carbon sequestration -... | ecosystem: Engineered > WWTP > Effluent > Algae... | reverse complement strand
CCGGGGCGTAATCATATCTGGAAGGTGCATACTTGGTTCAAACGAACCAGCGGCGATAGTCATGATGGCTTAGAAGTCTCTTGCTCTATCCACTGAGCTACCGGGGCGTAATCATATCTGAAAGGTACATGCTTGGTTCAAACGAACCAGCGGCGATAGTCATGATGGCTTAGAAGTCTCTTGCTCTATCCACTGAGCTACCGGGGCACGGCGGGGGCCTTATGAGACAAACTACGTTTTTCTCATCGCGCCGGGCGAAAAGTGCGATTTTCGCTCGGGCTGCTCTTTTCCTCACAGGACAGACGACAAGACCTTGTCAATATTTTAACAGATCAGGGGTATACTAGGATACATGCAGCATAATTCTCTTACCGATCGGGTCTTGCCACGCATTGTCCGCGATATCTGTACCGCGCACGATATCGAGTACGCATCGTTTTCTGACGACTGGGTGTTACGACTCAAAAAAGCAGATATCATGAAATGGATTGTGGGCCCCGTGTTTGATATCAATCCCGCCGCGAGCGCGTATCTCGCAAATGACAAAGTCGGCTGCTACCTTGCACTGCGCGATGCTGGCATACCTGCTGCCGAGCATTATCTCGTTCGCTCCTCTATCAGTGACATATTTATCAGCCCTCCTGACTCGCTCACGAATGTCGTTGCCAAGCCACTCTCGGGTAGTAGTGGCGTCGGTGTCATGCCGTTTGATACGGTCGACGCAGCCCGTCAGTATGTCATGCAGCAGCCCACCGGCGACTGGGCTCTCTGTCCTCGCTACGACATCGCGAGTGAATACCGTTACATCGTACTCGATGGTCGCATCATACTGACATACCAGAAGACGCACCCTAGAAACAACGATGGTCTGCCAATGTTTAATCTCAGCCGCGGCGCGGTAGCGCAGATCGTAACGGTTGACCCCACCTTCGAGCAACTAGCGCTCCGTGCACAGTCGTGCCTCGGACTACGCCTGTCAGCTGTTGACATCGCCAAGCTCGCCGACGGATCACGTATCGTTATGGAGGTAAACCAAGGCTTCGGCATGAATCACTTCGCCCGCCAGTCGGAAGAATATTATCAAAAAACCCACAGGCTCTACGAAGCTATCATCATGACAATGCTAGCCTAAATCTCAATGATACATCCGATGAGACACTCCAGCGTACCATCAACTCACTCATTCACTAGATATTGCCATCAACTCACGGATAGTGCTACTATTGGCTCACGATATAACTCTTAAGGATGAAAAAGTACTATATGCCCCTACAAAACACCCAGCCAACAACAATAATATCAGCCCCATCGACGAAAAAACGCATACCGAAGTGGCTTAAAATCATCGGCATTGTTGTCGCTGTTTTCGTAGTCTTCATTCTGGTTGTGACTATTATAACTGTCGCCGCCACATCGGCCGCACAAAAAGTCAGTGACGAGTTCGTCAACGATCTCCAAGCGAGTAATACAAGTGCTGCCTACGGGCTAACAGCCAAAAGATTTCAAGCATCGACAACAGAGATACAACTTGATGACGTTGTCCAGCAAATCGCACCCACCCTTCAAGGAGAAGAGACTGTTACCGGTCGTGCCATCGAGAGCTCATCAGGAAGCGCGCAGACTGCAGTACTCGTCTACACTATCAAGACTCCCGCCAGCTCCACAGCGTACATCAAGGTCGAGTTACAGAAAGATGATGACAACTGGCGCGTCATTAATTTTAGATCATCAGAAACACCTCTCGACACCGAGGTAGAGTAATATGCAATCATATACCCTCGAACAGACCCTCGGCTCGCTTGAAACATTAAACAAATCCGAACAACCATTCAGCTACCGTGTGGAGGGTAACCAAATTATCGGAGAGTGGAAATACCTCGATGCGACATGGGCTGCACCACTCGCAGCGGGCAACATTGATAAGGAATTTCGCGTCACAGTCACCCTCGATGAAGCAACGCATACCTTTACCTCGAAGGATCACCAATCTCAAAGCAATAGTGGCATTTCATTCAACCCACTATCTGGTCAAGTTACATTTGGGACAAAATCTGAAGGATTCAGCGGCCATATGGTGAAAAAAGAGTTTGGATTCGGCCTCGGCAGTGCTCATCAGAAGCAAAATCAAACGACAGTTGGCGGCCCAACTTATCAATTCAAGTTCAATTCATCCGAAATAAAAGAGCCGCTCTTCAATTACCTAACCCAAGCTGGCTGGCGACCAGGCAAGACTGGCTTCTTGAGCAAAATCTTCGGCTCTTAGTATTCGTCACAACAGCTAAATTCATCATTATGAGCTGTACGCACCACATAAAAATACCTATTAGCCATAGGTATTTTTTCGTGGTGCGGGATGGGGTAGTCGAAACCCCATCTCGAGTTTGGAAAACTCACATATTAACCGTTATACGAATCCCGCAATACGATAATTATAACAGATTAGCTCGACTGAATATCGTTTTCGGTGATCGTGATGATATCGCCAGGCTGGGCGGTACCTTCGAGCAGCTTTTTGGCGATGAGATTTTCGACGGAGCGCTGGACGACACGGCGCATCGGACGGGCACCGAGACGCGGATCGTAACCAACAGCAGCCAGTTTGCGCGCAGCGGCATCTTCGAGCTGTACTGATATCTTTTGTGGCTCCAGGGTCTTGTTGACGCCAGCGATAATCAGCGCCACGACCTGGACAAGCTCGTCCTGCGTCAGCGGACGGAAGAGGACAATCTCATCGAAACGGTTTAGAAATTCCGGACGAAACTGCTGTGTATCGATCAGCGAGCTGATAAACTTTTCTTCGACCTGCTCCAGCTCAAACCCTTTGTCGATCAACGTACGGATAGTATCGGCACCGGCGTTGCTCGTCGCGATGATGATCGCGTCACGAAAACTCACTTCGCGGTTGTTGATATCTCTGAGGATACCTTCATCAAGCATCTGCAGCAAGGTTGTGAGTACCTGCGGGTGGGCTTTTTCGATCTCATCGAGGAGGACCACCGAAAACGGCTGCTTCATGATCTGCGCGGTCAAACTGTTAGGATCCTGCGCGCCATCGGTGATCAGGCGCGCGACGTCTTCGCTGCGTACATATTCGTTTAGATCCAGTCGCACCAATCGGTCTTCGCCGCCAAAGTACACATCGGCGAGCGCCTTGCTCAGCTCCGTCTTGCCGACACCAGTTGGCCCGAGAAACAGAAACGTCCCGATCGGCCGCGACTCGTTGCGCACACCAGCTCGGGCTCGTCGCAGCGCATCACTGACGACACTGACAGCATGCGTCTGATTGATCATCCGCTCGTGGATGAGATTTTCGAGGTTGAGTAGTTTGTCGCGCTCCTCGCCAGTATCGACACGGCCAACCTTGACCCCACTCGACTCCTCGATAGCCTTGGCGACCGATGCGGCTGTCACAAGACCATTCTCAGCATAAGCCGCAGCTTGCTCAAGCAATCGAACGGACTTACCAGGCTGCGCCAGCTCATGCATATAGCGTTCGCTCAGCCGGTAGGCTTCTCTCAACGACTGATACATGAAGGTGACTTTGCGCTGAAACTCCGTCATGATCAACTGATCCTGCATCACCATCAGACTTTCCGCCTCATTGGCCGGCGACAGATTGATACGGTTGAGCAGCGAGCCGAGACTCGGGCTACGCTGAGATATCTGCAAATAGCGTTGCTCGTCCATCGTCAAAATCATACGAATCCCGCCACCCTCGATGACAGGCATTAAGACAGAGCTCAGATCCACCGAGCCTGGGCGATCTTCAAAAAACAGCTGCGCGTCATCGAGACACAAGATGATGTTTTTTGCCCGTTGTGCTTCGACGAGGAGCTGATTTACAAGCGTCTCGAGCTCGCTGCGTGACCTCGCGGCACTAATAATCGAGCTAGCATCTAGGCTGATCACCTGGCGAAATTTGAGCGTATCAGGCACGGCGCTATCAGCCGCTAGGAGACTCTCTGCAAATGCCTGGACGACCGTACTTTTGCCTGCTCCGGCGGGGCCAATCAGCGTAATGTTTTGTCGGCCGTTGTTGCCGAAAGTATCGAGCATAAATTTGAGCGCCGACGCGTGCGAATCTAGTCGGACATGGAGCAGCCCACCGCGTGCCACACGATCGCTGATATTGATCCCGTAGCGGTTCAGCGTATTGGCATAGCCGAAACTCCAGTCCCGCGCAATCCCACCAGTTCGTCGCGGCTTTTTGCCACCCTCGATGAGCTGGGTTAGTCGCTGATACCATCGTACCCCACTCGCGAGATCATCATTGTCGACCTGCATATGTGGCAGAAGCTGCGTCAGCTGCGGCTGAGTCTCACACAGAGCCGCAACGATCATGCCTCCTGTCAGCACCTTCTCTCCGATCGCGACACGTATCACATCGGCTTGATCGATAACGGCTTGGCCGCTTGATGCATCGGCCGAGCTCATATCGCGGAGAAACGTCGGCGCGAGACCGAAGCGAACGGCAAAAAATTGTGCACTCGTCGTCTGCATGGCGGCCTCGGCAAGTTGCTGAGCTGTCGGTGTAGCGGCGATATGGGCCAGCATCTCTGACTCTGCAAGATCGTCAAACCCTGTACCAGATGTCGGCGATAGGTGCGACAAGCCATAGCTCACCCATTCGGCGACGGCAAGTGGAACTACTGCTACCCCGAGCACAAACCAGCCAACAGCACTCCCCAAAACGAGCAATGTCATACCAAGCAGCACAAGACCGACACCAGACGCGACGAGCGCAATCACTATCGTTCTCGTAAATATACGCCTCAACCGCGCACGACGCGCCCGGACACTATGGAAGTTAAACGTCATTGCCATGGTACCCATCCTGATGTCATCAAGACAAATCCGATAAGCGGAGCGACCGGCAAAAATGGCCAGATGAGTAATTCGAGGAGGCAAAATAGACCGACGACGATGACACTAAGCACCCCGACCAGCAGCATCACGACGCGGATCATTGATCCGATCATTCGTGAGATCAGTTTATCGACGACGGCTTGAAACTGTACGCTCAGTGATCCCTGGACTCGTCCTGACGATATCTGTCGAAACGGTTGGAAAAGTGTCCGGAGTAGCAAATCAAACGAAAATGTATCGAGTAGCCCCGCCATGCGTCGCGACAGTCGAACCATCTGGCGCCTCCACCCCTCGCCGTACCACCACGAAAAAAACGCCATAAGCATAACTGTTATTGTAGTTGGTAAATAGTAAATGGTAAATGGTCGGGGTATAATATATGCATATGATCCCACACAAACACGTCGTTACTATCGGCAAAGTCGTCCGGCACGCCAGTCGCCTGCGTGGCGGTACCGGCTCAGCCCTCCCGGGTCTCGTCGTCGAGAAACTCGACCCGAAATTTGCCGCACGCGTCCTTAGCGAGCTGCCTCAGGGAATCGTCATCATCACAGGGACGAACGGCAAGACGACGACAACCAAGATCGTCTGCAAGCTATTGCATGACCATGGCTACCGTGTCTTCACCAACCGCACCGGCAGTAATTTTACCCGGGGAATCATCGCAAGCATCCTCGCCGAGACCAACAGCGACGGTATGCTCGACGCCGATATCGCCGTACTCGAGCTCGATGAAGCGTACGCGGCACAATTTGTGAAGCTCATCCGCCCACGATACAGCCTGCTCCTCAACGTCATGCGCGACCAGCTCGACCGTTTCGGTGAGATCGACCACACGGCTAGTCTCCTGCGACGTGTGGCCGAGGCAACCATCGAAGGCGTCGTCCTGAACCGTGACGACCCTCTGGTCAGCAAGATTGCATCTGATCTACCAACGACGATGCAAGTCCGCTATTTTGGACTGGGTGAAGAATTAAAATCAGCATTTCCAAGCGACCAAGACCTCTACGGCAAATCATCAGTTCATCAACCATTGCCGGCCGTCAGCAGTAGCGATGTCATCCTGGAAAAATTATCCGGTCGCAGCGCAACCTTTGCCTTTGGCACCGCATCGCTGCCCCGAAAGACGCTCAAGATCGACGGTGTCTACAACGCCCAAAATGCCGCTGCTGCGCTCGCCGTGACGCGCATGATCCTCGGCGATGAGGCCGCCGACCCGGCATGGCTGCTCGGCTCACTCGCAAATGCTCGTCCCGCCTTTGGCCGCGGTGAAGCAATCGAAATCGACGGTCAACCACTCGAAATAATCCTCGTCAAAAACCCTGCTGGATTTCGCTTAGCCCTGGACTCCTATGCCGCACGTCCAGCTCGGACTATGATAGCGATCAACGACAATTACGCCGATGGCCGTGACATGTCATGGCTCTGGGATGTCCCGTTCAAGAGCCTGAAGCACGTCGAAGTCATCGGTGGTATCCGCGCCTACGACATGGCCCTGAGGCTCCAATACGACGATGTCGAAGTAGGTACGGTGATCCCGTCGCTATCGAAAGCCCTCTCGACGCTCCTCGCCGACAAACCCCAGCCGCGCCGAATATTTTGTACCTACACCGCCATGATGGCGATCCGCCGCCAGCTCCAATCACGCTATCTCCTGGAGGACATCGATGCCTAAACCACCAACAAAGACTCTCACGCTCCTCCATCTCTACCCTGAGCAAATGAATATCTACGGTGACTGGGGCAATGTCCTCACCCTCGTCCAGCGCGCAAAATGGCATGGCTACGATATGAAGATAGTCGATCATCATCCCGGGAAACAACTCCCCGCCGATATCGATATCGTCATCGGCGGCGGTGGACAAGATAGCGGTCAGACTGTCATCCAGGACGATCTGCTACGAATCGGTGATGGGCTCAAACGCCTGGCCGACCAGCGTGTCCCGATGCTTGTCATCTGTGGTCTCTACCAGCTTTTTGGTCATTTCTTCCAGACGAAAGATGGCGAGCGGATCCGTGGTATCGGGCTCTTCGACATCGAGACCTACGGTGGCGACAAGCGTATGATCGGCAATATCGTCACCCGCACGGCCTACGGTGACCTGATCGGCTATGAAAATCACAGTGGCATGACCGTACTCGGTGACGACCAGAAAGCGCTCGGCACCGTGGTCCGCGGCGATGGCAACAATGGCAAAGATAAGACTGAAGGTGCCGTGTATCGATATGTCTTCGGCAGCTATCTCCATGGCTCACTCTTGCCCAAAAACCCGGTATTTGCCGACGCTCTGATCGAGTACGCGGCGATGCATCGCTATGGTAGCTTCGAGCCCGGTATTATCGACGATCATTTTGCCGATGAAGCACGACGTATCGCAAGCACCCGACCCCGTTAAATTGGGTATGTCTTTGAGCTTATGTCACTAACGTAGCTGATCGATATCTTTTACGACCTGGTCGCCATGACCAAGTGGCGTGACACGACCATAGACTTTCTGCACGACACCACTCGGATCGATCAAAAACGTCTTGCGCAAAATTCCCTCATTCCCAAACATCTTTTTACCCCATGCGCCATAGGCCTCGATCGTCTCTCTCGCTGGATCAGATAACAAGGTAAATGTCAGAGAATATTTCGTCTTAAATGCGCGATGCTCTTCGGGAGTATCCATCGATACGCCGACAATCGTCGCCCCACTCTGCTCGAGTAGCGCACGACTATCTCGGAGGCTACAGGCTTCGATAGTACAGCCCGGCGTATCGTCTTTTGGGTAAAAATACAGCACCAGCCATTTTCCGCGGTAGTCACTAAGGCTGTGGCGCTCGTCGTCATCACCAACCAATGAAAAATCCGGAGCTGGATAAGGTGCTGCCATATTAGTACGCCTCAAGACTTGCCATCAGCGCATCAAAATCAGTCCGCATTTGGGGCGACAAGAGCACGTCGGACTCGGCCACGTGCTGTGCCGGCGTTGTGATCCCAGATGCTCCAGCAAAATCACGATAAAATGCAGCGTATCCGACGCGGTAGTGCGGTGCGTTAACCACCTTGTACCCTCTCATACAGATACCTGACTGCAGGAGGTTTGATACCTCTTCGGTCATAGCATATCCGCCCGCCGAGCTGACAAGTGAGCGCGTGGCAAACTCTAGGTCAGCGCCACTTCCGACTTGTCCATGCCATTCGGTATTGTAGCTACTGAGTGGCGGGACTTGGTTACCAGGATCAAAGCAGATACCATCACGACCGACTGTCGTCGACCAATCCTCACTCACCGCACCAACCTGGACCAGGGACATGTCGGCAAATTTGACGACCTGCCGATAACCAGTATCATCGCTCGCTAACTTCGCATCATGAACCGTCGATGCACCCCATGTACTCGGGTAGCAAAATTTCATACCGAAGCTCGAACTAGCAAAAGCCGTCTTGTCCGATGGGCACTCGATAGTGTCTGCATCTGTAGGCGTCGGTTCGGTTGTCGTCTCCTTGGAAGTATCATCATTTTTCAGTATCGAATTTGATTCGATCACCTCTGGCTGGCTCTGCATTATCCACCACCACAGACCACCCGCGATGATCGCCGCAGCGAGGAGTATGATGAGTGTCAGCTTTGAGATAACCGGTTTCTTTTGCGGCGCATCAGGTGGTTGCGCAGGGGTTTGGGTTGGTGGTACTGGTACAGATTGTTTGTCGTCCATATGCCTCCTTGACGTATATCACTATGGTATCACAAATGACTTGGGTAGAGGTGGTCTGATCTGGACCGACCGCCCCATCTTCCCGAACGATGCACGCTACCAGACTTTTGCATAGTCAAGTCCGAAGACTCGCGCTAGCAGCCATTGTAGCCCGAACATCCCAACCGCCCATGCCGATACAAATAGCATCACCGTCCAGATGACGGCCGGCTCCAGCGGCACATCAGGAAATGATGAGAACGTGATCACAATCGGCGGCAGCAAGGCAGCGATAAATTTGAGGATGAGTTGCATTCGGGCCGAGAGCACGAGCAAGCGCTTCTTTGTGGTGTGCTTTGTGTCCACCACCTTTGGCATGATGAAGTCCGATGATACATGTACCGCCCGGCTCGCAGTTTTCGTGACGACACCGGGTAATTTGAGCAGTAGATAGATCGATAGTGCGACAAAAATGATCGTGATGCCGGCAACAATCGCGATATCGATGACCGACGGAGTGTGATACGGCTGTGCGACGACCGGCACCACCTCACGCTCCATCGGTACAAATATACCGCTACTCAGTAGCGCTGGCATATACAGCACCGCCACCCATAGCCATTCCAGCGCGCAGGCGATATAGCCGATCGCTCCGACTATTTGGATGAGAGTACTTCCATGATGCTTATATTTCATATGTAAATCATATCATCGTACGCCGTCGTACAGTAAGGGGTGGCCTATTTACACCAATTCACTTGCTTATCGTATATCGTTGCGGGCATTGCCCAATCGACGAACAGTTCTCGTTGATAGTACTTTAAGACGGGTGATTTTACAGTTGGATTGTCTGCCTGTGTCACGCAGGCATCTTTGCTTTTTGAGCGTTTGATCCGCTCAAGAACTACATTCACCTGTTGCTGATGTCGTACCATCATGATCCCAATATCTACAGTGATGATACTCGTCAGAAGTAGCAACGGCATCGCAGTCATCATAAGCAGTCCCTGCTTGATATTTCCGATCATGAATAGCCTGTTGACAGTAAAAAGAACGCTAACGACTACACATATATATGCGGGGATCAGGATTCGTGTCATCCCAGTTATATCGATCTGCGAGACAGCAAAAACATGAAGGATAAAAAATAGTAAGGCAACGACAGAAAATTTCACACCATCGACCGACTCCCGCCGCTTCGGGATAAGCTTCTTATGCGCGATGATATACTCTACCAACGCCGCAAAAATCATCATAAGGATTGCTGGGGAAACTGATCGAAAATTATGCGCCATATTACCAAGAAGCGCCATCCCACTAGCAGCCGGAGAGGCAATAAGATTCGCGATAGAGACATAGCTACTGTTGTATCCGTGCGTATATGACGAGACCCCTGGGCCAAATACGTACATCACCAGCATAGCGAGTAGTATCCCCGCTACGGCAAATATCTGCCACGAGCGCAAAATCTTATCAAAATCAATGGTACGCTTGAGAGCTATCCGATTATACAAGACGACAAGACCAGTAGTCATGAGAAACACTACTGGAGTAACATTTGATGAAAAAGCAAACAAAAATCCCACAACAAACATAAGTAGCTTCATGCGTAGCCGTGGGGCTATAGTTGCCCCGCGTAATTGATAGACGAAAGGCAGAAGAAATAGGAGGGAAAAAATTGTCAATAACAAATAATTATGTATGTGCGAGAAGCCACTAATCAGTGACCTGCTATAGTCCGAAAGGAAAACGGCGAGAAAGGACAGGCAGAAAATCAAGGTGTCTTTCACCTCGAACCGAGGGCGTCGATCTAATATCAATCTCGTCATTATTAAAAATATGCCGATAGCGAGGATGACATCCAATGCACGAAAAATCGTATCTATACCGAACCGATATGTATAATCAAAAAAATTAATGACAGACCATGCATACATATCACCGAATCGAGCGCTCCAATGAAAAGCAGCGATGGCATCATGGATGACCGCGGGAGATTGCCCCGCCCCCTGATAGATATCCTCACTACTAACTGATTGCAAGAAATATACGACGATAAAAAATAAAGTTGGTAGTGCAAATAGTGCTGCTGTCGTAGCTGCCGGTAGGGCACTCCGTATCTTCATTATAGTTATTGTAACAGGTCTCTCGGTCAAACTCCATGAGTCTGACGATAGCTACTTGGTGCAAGTCGTGCCAACAGAATAGCGACTAAAGACCACAAAAAATAGTCAGGACGAGCCTGACCATTTTACTTGGTCGGGGAGACAGGATTCGAACCTGCGACCCCGCGGTCCCAAACCGCGTGCGCTACCAACTGCGCTACTCCCCGTAGCAACAGAGAAGATTGTAACAGAAATCGCACACGATGGCTAGGGGCGATGTTTACACGGAGATACAACCCCGATCACTTGAGAACACAGAGAGAACGGTACTACTTCGCAAATTCAATCGCGCGGGTTTCGCGGATGACGTTGACTTTGATCGTACCCGGATACTGCATGGTACTTTCGATCTTGATAGCGATATCACGAGCTAGTTTGATAGCGCTCAGATCATCGACATTTTGCGGCTTGACGATGACGCGGACTTCACGACCGGCACTGATAGCGTAGGCTTTGTCGATACCTTCGAAACTCGTCGCGACGTTTTCAAGATCGCGCATACGCTCGATGAAGTTCTCGGCACTGATGTTGCGAGCTCCAGGGCGCGCAGCCGAAGCGGCGTCGCAGACACGAACGATAATTGCTTCAGGCGTCGTCGCCTCGATGTCGTCATGGTGAGCTTCGATGGCATGAACGATGTCATCACTCATGCCGTATTTGCGAGCCAGCTCGGCACCGATATGGTGATGCTTGCCTTCGATCTTGTGCGTCACAGCCTTGCCGACGTCGTGAAGCAGTGTCGCTGTCTTGGTGACGCGGACATTGGCACCGATCTCTTCGGCGATCAGCCCGGCCATATGTGCCATCTCTGTCGAGTGTTTGAGCACGTTTTGGCCATAGCTGGTACGGAATTTGAGCTCACCGAGCAGACGAATCATCTCAGTCGGGATACCGACGACACCGACTTCGCGAGCCGCGTCTTCACCGGCCCGCGTGATCTCTTTGTCGATCTCTTTTTGGGCCTTCTCGACGACTTCTTCGATACGAGCCGGGTGGATGCGGCCGTCCTTCATCAGCATCTCGAGCGCAGCCCGAGCTACCTGGCGACGAATCGGGTCAAAGCTACTAAGGATAATCATACCCGGCGTATCGTCGACCAATATGTCGACACCGGTGGCACGCTGCAATGCCTGGATGTTGCGGCCTTCTTTGCCGATGATGCGGCCTTTCATCTCCTCGTCGGTCAGTTTGACAGCAGTGACGGTGCGCTCAGCGGTCACGTCTGAGCTCATGCGCTCCATGGCGCTCACCAGGATCGTCTGAGCTCGTTCCTCGGCGTCTTGCATGGCGTCTTTTTGCAGCTTATCGATGAGTCCGAGCAGGTCTTGTTTGATGTCGCGCTCGGTCATCTGCATCAGCTTGTCTGCAGCGTCTTTTTTGGTCAGCTTGGCAATCTTTTCGAGCTTGTCCTGCTGCTTGGTACGGATCTCACGGATCTCGTTCTTGAGCGACTCCACCTCATCTTCTTGGCGACGTAGTTTCTCGCCGCGCGTGTCGAGCTCTTCGAGCTTGCGGTCAAGATTGGTCTCACGATCAGCCACGCGATTTTCAGCTTTTTTGAGTTCACGACGGTGCTCGTCTTGATCTTTCTTCGCTTCTTCAGCGGCCTTCAGCGCTTCATCTTTGGCCTTCAGCAATATATCACCAGCTTTGTTCTTCGCTTGGTTGATCAGCTTATCAGCCTCAGCCCCAGCACTTGCGCCGCGTTTTTGGTTGTAGGCGTATGTTCCGCCAGCACCAACAACAACTCCAATAATTGCGAGGAGTATTTCCATAGTAGATCCTTTCGTTTATCGACGATCTTTTCACAGATTATTCGACATTGCTATCAGGTCTCTAGTCGGTATCAAAAGATGGTCTTGGTTCAGTAAATTTCACAACGCATCGGCATAATACTATACACCGATACTCTCTAAACTATAATGACTCAAGGCAAAATGGTCAAATCGCGACAGCAAACACCATAGTGCGACTATCAAATTGGTTCGTGCTTGCATTAAATGAACCCCCACAAGTGATAAGGTTGAGGCCTTGTCCGGCCGCTTCATAGGGCACCATTAGTTTATTCATATCAATATCACTCACTTTGACCGTCTCGACTCGGCGTACCACATAGGTAAATTTCTTTCCATCACCACGTTCGATGATGATCTGTTGATCGTCCTTAATATTTTTGAGATCATAGAACACGCCGTGTGCCGTCGGACCCGACACGTGCCCATTTATCACTACCGCACCAGCCTGCCCCGGTAGATTACTACCGTTGTACCACGCGGTATCATGAACATTTGCCGGCACACGCATCGTGTTGTTATTGTCGACGCCGACCTGCATCACTCTTGCCGAAACACCGAGTGAAGGAATGCTGATAATTTTCGGCAGATTTGGTGCTACGACATAGCGACTAGTGTCGGCTGGTGGTTTTTCTTCGCTGGGCGGCGACTCACCCGAACTAGACCCATCACTCGCTACATTGTTCTCGATCGCAAGCACTTGTTGCTCGGCTTTTTTAGTCGTCATAAAACTGTATGCACTGACCGATAGACCGGCGCAAAATATCAAGCCTGCCATGGCGTAGATCAGGAGCGCGCTTCGTGAACGTTGTGCCCGTGGATAGGTAAAGCCATCTATGATTATCTCATCAATACTACGGTACACCTTCTTGGGTGCGTGGGTATGGTGCGCCACCGGAGATGATGCAACCCGTGAGACAGTTCGATGATGCTGCGAGGGAAGAATATCCATCACTTGTTTTGGCGAACTAATCTTGCTTGGCGCGCTCACTGACAATTTTTCCGTAGGAATGATATCGGCAATTGGACGACCCACTGGCCGCGCGCCTCGTTTGTGCACCACAACATGAGGTCTGCGATACTGCGCCGCATACCTTTGGCTCACTATGTCGTGATATAACCGACGGTCCACTGAGGGACTCCTTCCTACTTGTCTCTGTTTGTTTTTACTTTTCTCTCACGTTCTATTATAGCAATGTCTCTTATTGCGTCAAGGAAAATGCCCTCTCGAAGATGAGAGGGCATCATATGATTTTCGCTATCTTAGCGTCGGTGCAATTGGAGCTTGCGTCCAACAACGATCAGCATGAGAGTGGCAAAGCTAGCGGTAATTGCTGTCAGTACTGGGTTCGTACGAACAAGTTCAAATCCCGTGTTTGGAATACCTGGAGTACCCAGGACAGTCAGGACAACATCGTTGCCATCACCACCCTTGTAGGTGATCTTGAAGAGTACGCCATTTTGCGTAAAGGTTGCCCCTTCAACGAGTTCTTTGAAGGTTCCTTGGACTGGTTGTGAGCCTGCAACGCTAATGATCGTGTACGTCTGATCTTTTTTAGGGACAAATTTGTTATAGAGTGACGTTGAAAGTGCCGCTTCGGCACCGAGGATCACTGTCGGTGACGACTGAGTAGTGTTTGTAACTTGGATTTGATCGTATCCAGTGCATGGGTCTACGCCGCCAAGTTCAAATATGTATTCGCCACCTAGTGAGAGTGTGCCAGTTATATGACAGCCAGGGCTATTTCCGGGTGATAGTTTGCCGCCCTGTTCGATAATTGTTGCACCTAGAACAGTTCCATTACCCTTCAGTGTACCGCCGTCCAAGACTACTACCCTGCTCCTGACAGCATCTGCTGCCATGATGGCGGTTTCTAAGACACCGACACCAACCATTCCTGTCTCATTTTTGCCCGTTATATCAGTCGTCTTTGCAGTTATCTGCTGAGTCGTGTTACCAACGATGAGTGCGCCAAGAGAAACACTGCTTTTTACAAGCTTCGCTGGGTCGGCCCCGCTTCCCACGAACGAGACTGAAGATCCATCATATACAGTAACCTGCACTGGAGACGAGCTGTTTATTGTCAGTGGGCTTGTCACGCTCCAACTCGCCCCATCGCCAAAACTTACACCCCCAAAACCAAGCATAGCGCCATCGTTTAGTGTCATGGGCGTGGATAATGTCTGAGTTGAGCTTCCGGCTCCAAATGTGACCCTCTTAGCGATCAAAAGGCTCCCAGCCGTATTGGTGACGACGTTGTAGCCTATGTCATAATCAGAACTGTTTGCATCCAAACTCAACATACCGTCTACAGAGAGACCCTTGAAGTTATACCCAAACATAATATTATTAGTTAGATGATAATCCCCCCTGACGACAATGTCAGCAAGATTATCTATATCTGGGTTGCTGGTAGGCGTACCTATCTTAATGTATGAGCTAGTCCCCGTCGTCTCAACCAAACCGCTCCCGGCTAGCGTCAATTGGCTCAAATATAAGGTTTTACCTGAGTTAATATTGCTGTTATTAAAGGTTACCTTCGATAGCTGTGGGTTTGTGTCGTTTGTGATGACCCCCTTCGGCGCTGGATCCGGAGCAACGGTCGCAGAGTCAAATACTGCAATATCCCCGTTTTGTGGCACCCCACCTCCACAACCCGACCAGTTCGTAGCCGTACTGAATATGTTGTCACCTGCAGTGCCGACCCATGTACAGCTCTGCGTGAGCGCGCTGGCAGGAAGACTGCTGAGTGACGACAGAAGTGACGACCCCGTGACAACCGCAGCGACTAACAGGCGCGAATGTTTTATTTTCATATTATTCCTTTTTTGTTTTTGTACTTTATGAGTTTGATTATTCAGGATGCTTACGGTAATGTCAAGAGAATTAACAAATCATTTTTGAGGAGAGGTAATTCGTGGCTCGGCGCCGTAGTCGGGTAGAACGCTCGTATCATTTTCACCGCGTTGCAGTCGCTCCAAACCGTCGGCTGCCCAGTCATCACCTGAGGTACCGACGATTGGAATAGACTGACTATAAGCCATCGTGTTCGCCACCGTACAGCCAATACGTAGTCCAGTGAAGCTGCCTGGACCTTTGTAGATCACGACGCCTCCAAGTGAATTCACATCGACGAGCTCAGTACACTCACGCAACAGATCACGCGCTAGCGTCCGATGCGCCTCCCAGACTTTCTGAGCGACAAGATTACCATCATCATAGGCGTACAGCTCAGCTGTCGGACTGTCGGTTCGGATAGCGAGGATCATTGGGCCGTTGTCTCCAGATAGTCATGGCTGGCCGGAATCGTCATCGAGACATCGCGCCCTTCATCGTCAGCTCGATAAGCAAGCGTGATCGTCACGCGGTCATCCGGCAACACCGCACCGATCGTTTCACCCCATTCGACGACCGTGATTGTATGAGGGTCGGCCAGCGACTCGGCCAGCTCATAGCTCAGCACACCAGCTTCGTGCAGTCGATAAAAATCATAATGCGCCAGCGTCAAGCCATCCCGCGCCGCATATTCTCGGCTCAGTGTAAAGCTCGGGCTCTGCACATCCTCATCGATCACTAAACCCTCGGCAACACCCTTCACAAGCGTCGTCTTGCCAGCACCGACGTCACCGAGCAGCTCGATACATTCACCGCCGCGCAGAAGATGCCCGAGACGACTACCGAGTTTTTTCATCTCTTGATCAGAATGCACAATCATACGCTCACAGTATAAACCACTCCTCTTTATATCTATACAACTTGTGCTTATCTCGGTATGATAGAGGGTAGCCAATATGGGTGGAAAACGTGACACTATCGTAGCTCGCTTGAGAGCAAATATCTCAGAGGTAATCTCATGAGACTTGCTGATAATGTCCTCGAGCGACTGCTGCTCAGCAAGCAGAAGGTGAAGCCCGACCAGCTGACAAATATCAAAGAAGAGGCCAAATCTACCGGCAAGACTCTCCAAGAAGTCATCACCTCTCGCAACGTCATCTCGGACGATGAGCTGACGAAAATCTACGCTGAGCATATCGGTATCCCTTTTATATCCGTCAACCCCAAAGACGTCACCAAAGAAATTATCTCCGCTCTTCCAGAGCGCATCGCCCGCCAATACATGGTACTCGTCTTCAAGATCGACGAAGATGGCACTCATCATCTGGCAATGACCGATCCTGATGACCTCCAATCGATCGATTTTATCCAGAAATACACCGGGACAAAAGTCGTCATCTATGCCGCTTCACAGGACAATATCCTCACCTGTCTCCAGGCCTACCGCGAAGGCTCCGAGGAGGAGATCAGCAAGACCATCCAGGTCGAAGGCGAAGAACAAGACCAGGCCGACGACGATGTCAAAGCATCTGATATTGCCGAAGACTCGCCGATCGCCCAGACGGTCAACCTCGTCCTGGAATTTGCCATCCGCGCTGGTGCCAGCGATATCCATATCGAGCCTCGCGATGACTACGTCAGTATCCGGTATCGCATCGACGGCGTCCTCCGAGAAGCTAACAAACTCCCTAAAAACGTCCATGGTGCTCTCGTCAGTCGTATCAAAATCCTCAGCAACCTCAAGATCGATGAACGCCGCGCCCCGCAAGACGGTCGGTTCAAGATCAATCTCGGCGGCAAAGCCTACGCCTTCCGTGTCAGCACGCTCCCGATCACGACCGGCGAGAAGGTCGTCATGCGTATCCTGAACGAAGGCAGCAAAGCGCTCACTCTCGAACAGCTTGGCTACTGGGGCAAGGCCAAAGAACGCATCCTCGACGCCATCAAGCAACCTCACGGTATGATCCTCGTCACTGGCCCGACAGGATCGGGTAAATCAACCAGCCTCTTCAGCATCCTTAGTATGCTCAACGACCCGAAGGTCAACATCAGTACCGTCGAAGACCCTGTCGAATACAAGATACCCGGCACCAACCAAACCCAGGTCAACCCAACGGCTGGCATGACATTCGTGAACGGCCTCCGAGCACTCCTCCGGCAAGACCCAAATATCATCATGGTCGGAGAGATTCGCGACGGCGAGACGGCCGACCTCGCCGTCCAGGCCGCACTGACCGGGCACCTCGTCTTCAGCACGCTTCACACAAATAACGCGGCAACCTGTCTCCCCCGTCTGCTTGATATGCATATCGAACCATTCCTGATCGCCAGCACCGTCCGGGCCGTCGTCGGTCAGCGACTTGTACGCATGCTTTGTCATGAGTGCCGTGAAGAGTACGTACCCGACGACCAAGAGCTCGACACTATCAAGCGCATGTTTGCGATTGATGACGATAAGATGTCTCATCTCTATGAGCTTGAGCAGCAGGCAGCCACGGAAGGCATCGGTGGCAACACAAAAGACCAGCCGCTATCGACCACCGAGACGGCCATCACGAAATTATACCGTGAGCATGCCGGTGGCTGTGACGAATGCAATGGCATCGGCTATACCGGACGACGCGGTATCTATGAGGTACTCGCCAATACTAACGAGCTGCAAAAACTCATCGTAGCGAACGGTACCAGCAACGATATCCAGACAAAAGCCATCGACGAAGGTATGATCACGATGCAGCTTGATGGTCTCATCAAAGCGTTTCGTGGCGTGACAAGCATCGAGGAAATCCTCAGAGTCACGAGGGAATAATGCCTGTTTTTTCATTTACCGCAACAAGCAAAGAGGGCGCCATCATCAATGGCCACGTCGAAGCGATCTCACGGGAAGCTGCGACAAATGCCATCATCAAGCAAGGGCATCGACCCATATCTATCACGGCAAGTAGTGAGAGCAGGGATTTGCTGTCGTTCCTAAAGCCCAAGATCAAATCGACCGATCTCGTCATCTTCACCAGGCAGCTCAGCACGATGGTAAGCGCCGGCGTGCCACTACTGCGTGCGCTGACAACGCTCAGTGAACAGGCGGCCAACAAAACATTCCGCGATATCCTCCAGGCGGTCACAAAAGACGTCCAAGCCGGCACCTCGCTCGGCGACGCTTTTTCGAAGCACCCGAAAGCATTTAGCGATATCTACGTCAACATGGTTCGCGCTGGTGAGGCCGGTGGTATCCTCGATGACATCCTCAAACGGCTCGCCATCCAACAAGAGAAAAACGATTCCATGAAGAAAAAGGTGAAAAGTGCCATGACGTATCCGATGGTACTCGTCGTCATCACGATCGGCGCATTTTTTGGCCTCATGTTCTTCGTTATCCCGCAAATCGGCAAGATTCTCTACGACCTTGCCGGACCAGACGCTCAGCTACCGATCGTTACCCAGATCATGCTCAGTCTTAGCAAGTGGATGCTTGATTATTGGTATGCGGTCATCGGGCTTACCTTTGGGACCATCGCCGGAGGCAAAATGTTCCTCGCAACCCCCAAAGGCAAACGCATGCTCCACTACACTATCATCAAGCTCCCCAAAATCGGCGACCTCATCAAAAAGATAGCCACCGCACGATTCGCCCGCACCTTCTCCGCGCTGATCGGTGCCGGGGTTAGTGTACTCGAGACACTACGTGTAACGGGTAACGCCGTCGGCAACGACGCCTTTCGCGATGAGTTGATCCGCGGAGCTGACGCCGTCACGGCGGGCCAGCAACTCTCTGAAGCACTCTCAAAAGGAGGATTGTTCCCAGGCATCGTCCCCCAGATGCTCGCCGTCGGCGAGGAAACCGGTAAGACAGCGGAGATCCTCATCAAAGTCGCCGACTTCTACGAAGAAGAGGTGGACAATACCATCGCTAGCCTGAGCTCGATCATCGAGCCTGTCATGATCGTCTTCATGGGCGGTATGGTCGGACTCGTCGCAGTTAGTGTCATGGGACCGATCGCGAGTCTCTCACAAAACATCAAGTAGCGCTATGAATACATCCCCCAAACAACACGGATTCACAATGGTAGAGATCCTCGTCGTCATCGTGGTCATCTCTCTCATCATGAGCATCATCTTCGTATTTATCCCCGATGCACGCCGACAATCGCGCGACAAAGAGCGACAGAGCGATATCGATACTATCCATGGACGACTTGAAGAATACTACCAGGACAAAGGAGCCTATCCGTCATCGATAACCGTAGCACTCTTCCCGCGGATCGACCCAGCGGCGCTGATCTCCCCGAACGGTGACTCTATCCGCAACGACACACCTGTCGCAGACGAATATACCGCCCGCGGTAGTGTTGATCCTGGCATAAGCGGCGCTCAATACTCCTATACCGCCTACCCTACTAGTTGCACTGACAACTGCGTGGGCTATATCCTAAAAGCCGTCATCGAAAGTCCCTCGACCGAATTCCCAAACCCATATCTCCAGGGAGGATTAAACAACAACTGATGCGCACCGACACTCATCGACAATCCGGATTTACTATCGTCGAGCTCATCATTACGATACTCCTGATCGGCGTACTGCTCCCGGCTATCGTGACGTTCCTCAACGCCATCACAAATATGAATGGTCGTGCCAGCACCATCAGCACCGTTAATGCCTACGTCGAAAATCGCATCGAGTCATTTCGGAGCGCCGGCTACAAATCTGTCCCGATCACGACCGGTGACGTTAACTTCACCGGAACAGAGGCGTTGCCCGCAAATCTGCCACAACCGCACTCTGCAACATACAACGTCGCACTACTCGACCCCGCAAACCCCACGCTGAAAAAGATCACTATCACAGTCAACTTTCGAAGCTTCGACAGCACTGAGACCCGTACATACATAACATACTTAGGAGAACTCGGTGTCGGACAATACTAGCCATACGCGCCAGTTAGGCTATACGCTGGCGGAGCTGCTTATATCGCTGTTTATTATCGGTATACTCGCGGTGACGCTCGCGAGTCTCTACACTATATTTTTCGACAATACACTCCGCAACAACTACCAAGCCCGGCTGGCCGTCGAGTCTCAAGGTATCTTACGCTCGATCGTCGAAGAACTCCGTATCAGCTCAGGGATCCATGCAACGAGCATGCCCGATAGCAATGTCGTTGGTGGTGGCGCCAACTGGTCGACGAGCAACGCAAATTTAGTACTCATCATCGCAACGCCCGCAGTCGATAGCACCAACACTATCCTCTTCAATACCAATGACGGAAAACCGTATCTCAACGAACTTGTCTATTATGCTTCCGGGGCTAGGCTATACAAACGATACCTCGTCGATCCACTCGCCATCAATAACCGCTATCAGACAAGCTGTCCACCAAACCTGGCGTCGAGTACTTGTCCGGGTGACGTCCTGCTCAGTGATCATTTCAAAAACATGACATTTGATTTTTACGATCAGGACAATGCCGTGATTGATCAATCCTCTGGCGATATCACGAGAGCACGCTCCATTCAGCTCAATATCGACATGGAGCACAAGACATTTGGCCAAGTCGTAACGTACAATAACAAGATCCGCATGACAATGCGCAACAACCAACTATGATACAGCCCCAGACTCACCCCCGCATCGCACAGACAGAGAATACATCTGGCGGGTTTGTGTTGATCGCGGTCATGATACTGACGTTCTTTGTGATTGCTGCCGGCACAGTTACCGCCCAGCTCGCATCAAGTAATCTCCGCGCTGCAAACATAGAGACATACCGCGTCAACGCTCAGTTTGCCGTAGATGCTGGCGCCGATGAATCAGTCTACGAAGTCAACAAGGCACTTATCAACAATACGTCGTGGACCGGCACAGGCACAGAAAAAACCGTCTCTGATCAACCAAGTTTTAAGACCACCTATATCGCCGACGTCGATGACGTCATCATCAACGGCGAAGATCGAAAGATCCTCACCGTTATCGGCAAGACATACAGCCCTAAGACTGCCTCCACTCCCATATCATCACGCACCTACACCGTCACTCTTCGACCTATCGAGGCAGGTGACTTTTCTGTCGTCACGGGAGTTGGTGGTCTTGTCATGGAAAACAGTGCCAGGATCGTCGGCGGGAGCGTCTTCGTCAATGGAACCATCACCATGAGTAACTCATCACAGATTGGCCTCAGCAACGCCCCTGTTGACGTGTTTGCCGCCCATCAGAGCTGCCCACTCGGTGGCGGATCGGGATACCCCACGCAGTGTGGTAGCGGCAATGGTGAGCCAATCAGTATCAGCAACCCGGCATGGATATACGGGGATGTCAGCGCCCAAAACCAGACAAACGGCAGTCGCATGTCAAATGGAGGACTAATCCCAAACCAATCAGTCGCGCCCAAAGCGCTCCCAGTTCATGACCGAAGTGCCCAAAAAGCCGCCGTTATCAACGACGCCGCACATCAGTTATCTGGAGCCAGTGCAAGCTGTACAACCAACGGCGGGACAAAGACATGGCTTGCGAACACTAAGATAACTGGCAATGTCACTATCAGCAAATCATGTACCGTCACTGTAGAAGGCGACATCTGGATAACAGGTGGGGTGACTATGGCTCAATCTGGCACTCTGAAGGTCAAAAACGGCCTGACAGTACCACCCGTTATCATGGTGGATAGTACAGTCAATGCCAACAACTCCGCTACTTTTGCGTCAAACAATGG
>Ga0075163_10003200_pt1 | contig 22054 bp, 22 predicted proteins | sample JI1023141ADNA_FD_71478 | JGI IMG/M metagenome (GOLD analysis project Ga0075163, IMG submission 71478) | Wastewater effluent complex algal communities from Wisconsin, to seasonally profile nutrient transformation and Carbon sequestration -... | ecosystem: Engineered > WWTP > Effluent > Algae... | reverse complement strand
CCAAGGGGGTCCGCCCGAACCTCGCGGACTGCGACGACCCGGCGTTCTGCGGCAAGCTGGGCAGCCAGCTCGGCGCCACCCCGCTGTGCAGCGTGGTCATTCGGCATAGCTGCGGCGACACCTGCAGCACCCTGGCCGCCGCCTACAACACCCAAACCGGCGCCTTCGACGCGGTGGGGGGCCTCTTCGCCGCCTACGACGCCGCCCAGGACACCGTGACCGAGGGCCGCATCGCCGACCCGGAGCAGGCCGTCTTCAGCCCCAGCGGGCGCCTCGTGGCCGTGGGCGGTGCGGTGTTCACGCGGGCCGGGGTGCGGGTGTACCAGGGTGCAGGCGCGGGGCCCGGGGGCTTCCTCGCGGCGCTGCCCGGAGCGCCCGCCGACGCGCCCGCGGCGGTGTACCAGCAGGCCATGGCAGCCCTCGCTGCCTGTCAGGAGGGCGAGCACCTGCCCACCGCGTGTGCCGGGCCGGCCTATGCGCTGCTGCGCCGGGCGGCAATGGGGGGCGATGTGGACGCCCGCTATGAGCTGGGCCGGCGCATGTTCTCCGACCACTTCATGGACACCGCCCCCAACCCGCGCAGCGCGGCGGACCACGGGGCGTACGTGGAGGCGCTGACGTGGCTCGCCCTTGCGCTGCAGGCCCACCACCCCAAGGCGGACCAGGTGTTCCCCGAGGACGTGACGGCGGCCCTGCGCACGGGCAAGACGCCGCGGCCGCTGGAGGGGCCGTTTGAGAGCCTGCCCGCGGCGTGGGTGCGCGAGGCCGCGGCTGCAGCCCTTCCGTAACCCACGGGTGACCATTGGGTCGAAGAGCGCGGTGCCGGTGGGAGACGGGCGGAGTGAGCGAAGCGGCGGGCACCTGAGAGGCGGGCACCCGAGGAGGCAGGCGCCTCAGATGTCCATCAGATCCTTGTCCTTGGCGCCGACGATGTCGTCCACCTTTTTCACGGCGCGGTCGGTCCGGTCCTGGACCTCCTTCTGAGTGCGCTTGAGGTCGTCCTCGGTGAGGTCGCCGTCCTTCTGCGCCGTCTCCAGGTCCTTGTTGGCGGTGCGCCGTGCGTTGCGGATGGCCACCTTGGCCGTCTCGCCCGCGTCGTGGACCTGCTTGCTGAGCTTGATGCGGCGCTCTTCGGTCAAGGGCGGGATGACCAGCCGGATGATGACGCCATCGTTGCTGGGGGTGATGCCCAGGTCGGACTGCAGGATGGCGCGCTCGATCTCCTTCAGCATGGGGGCTTCCCACGGCTTGATGGTGAGCATGCGCGCTTCGGGCGCCTGAACCGCCGCGATCTGGTTCAGCGGCGTGGGCTGGCCGTAGTAGGAGACCCGGATGTTGTCGAGCACGTTGGGGTTGGCGCGCCCGGAGCGCACGCGCGAGAGGTCACGCCGCAGGGCGTCAAAGGTGCTCTCGAAGCTCGACTCCAGCTGTTCGTAGACTTCATCCATCGGTACATCTCCCCTTTGGGCTGCTGGGAACACCATCCGACCCCAGGTCGGCAAGGCACCACCGGCGGAAAGGCAATCAAATCGCCGGTTTGCGACTCTGAGAGGGGAGAATACCACAAGCTTGCGGCGGCTGGGAGTCGGTTTCGCCGCGGAGGGGAGCACGGTGGTGCATCCCCAACGGACTGGGCGGGGCTGCCGAGGGTCAGTGCACCAAGGTGCCGATGGGCTCGCCGCAGGCGGCCCGCACGATGTTGCCGGGCTCCTCGATGGAGAACACGCGCAGCGGCATGCCGTTGTCGCGCATGAGGCTGAAGGCCGTCAGATCCATCACCGCCAGCTTGCGCGCGAGCACCTCGTCGAAGCCCAGCTCGTCGAAGCGGCGGGCGTCGGGGTTCTTCTTGGGGTCGCTGTCGTAGATGCCGTCCACCTTGGTGGCCTTGAACACCATGTCCGCGCTGATCTCGATGGCGCGCAGGGCGGCCGCGGTATCGGTGGTGAAGTAAGGGTTGCCGGTGCCGGCGCCGAAGATGACCACCCGCCCCTTCTCCAGGTGCCGGATGGCCCGCCGCCGGATAAAGGGCTCGGCCACCTTGGGCATCTCCAGCCCGCTCATCACCCGCGTCTTCAGGCCGGCCTGCTCGAAGCCATCCTGCAGCGCCAGGGCGTTGATCATGGTGGCCAACATGCCCATGTAGTCGGCGTTGACGCGATCCATGCCCGCCGTGGCGCCTGCCACCCCGCGAAAGATGTTGCCGCCGCCGATGACGACGGCCAGCTCCACGTGGGCGGCATGGGCCTCGATGATCTCGCCGGCGATGCGGCCCACCACCTCGGGGGAGACGCCATACTGGCCTCCCCCCATGAGAGCCTCACCGGAGAGCTTGAGGAGGACACGACGGCGGGCGGACCGGACGGGCTGCATGGACACCCTCATGTGTGTGCCGGCGCGCGTGGGGGGGAGGCGGCGGCCGAGTGACCGGCCGCATCGCCGCTGCGCACACCGAGAAGCTGGGAGGTGGGTGGTGGGTCACCCACCGTTCGGCCATGCCGCGCCCAGAGCAGCGGCAAGTGGCCGAAAAGCTGAGTCAGAGCAGGCACTTCGACGACCCGTCTGACTCGTGCCCGCTGATGTGGATCAGACGCCCGCCTGGGCGGCGACCTCAGCGGCAAAGTCCGTTGCCGCGCGCTCGATGCCCTCACCGAGCTCGAAGCGCACGAAGCGACGCACCTTGATGTTCTCCTTGATGCGGCTCGCCACCTCGGTCACGTACTGGCCGACCGTCTTGTCGGGGTCGCGCACGTAGGCCTGATCCAGGAGGCAAATCTCGCCCTTCCACTTGCGGATCTTGCCGTCGACGATCTTGTCGAGCATGGCCGCCGGCTTGCCGGACTCGGCCATCTGCGCCAGGAAGATCTCGCGCTGCTTGGCCTGCACCGCCTCGGGGATCTCGCTCTCGTCGAGGTAGGCGGGGTTGGCCGCCGCGATGTGCATCGCGACGTTCTTGGCCAGCTCGCCCAGATCATCGCTGCGGCCGACGAAATCGGTCTCCGAGTTGATCTCCACCAGCACCCCGATGCGGCCGCCGTGGACGTAGGCCATGACCTGGCCCTCGGCCGCCACCTTGTCGGCCCGACGCGCCACCGAGGCCAGGCTCTTCTTCTGGAGCACCTCGACGGCCTTGTCCATGTGGCCTTCGGCCTCCACGAGAGCCTTCTTACAGTCCATCATGCCGGCGCCCGTTCGGGTGCGCAGCTCGTTCACCTGCTGAGCGGTAATCGCCATTTTCTCTGTCCTATCGAAAGGTTGGGCCCGGTCTCTTCCCCACCGGCCGCACCGGTGGGGCGACCGCCGGGGGTCGCGGGGTCAGCTCAGCGCTCTTCGGCGAAGTCGTCGTCGGGGCTGGCGCTCGCCTCAGGCGCAGGCATCTCCATGCCGGCCGGCTTGATCGCCACCTCGGGACCGCCCGGCATCTGGCCGAACTCGATGTGGCCGTCGTCGGCGCGACCGAACTGGGTGTTGTGGGAGCGGCGGCCCTCCAGCACGGCATCGGCGATGCGGCTGGCGAACAGCTCGATGGAGCGGATGGCGTCGTCGTTGCCCGGGATCGGGAAGTCGATGTGACCGGGGTTGGTGTTGGTGTCCACCACCGCCACGGTCTTGATGCCGAGGCGACGGGCCTCGTCCACCGCCAGGTGCTCCTTGATGATGTCCACGATGAACACCACGCCGGGGCGGTGCTCCATGCTCTTGATGCCGCCCAGGTTGGCCTCGAGCTTCTCGCGCTCACGGAAGAGACGCAGGGTCTCCTTCTTGGTGAGGGCGCTGCTGGTGCCGTCGGTGAGCATCTTGTCGATGGTGCGCAGGCGCTCGATGCTGCCCTTGATGGTGCGGAAGTTGGTCAGGAAGCCGCCCAGCCAGCGGTGGGTGACGTGGTACATGCCGCAGCGCTGCGCGTGGGTGCGCACCACTTCCTGGGCCTGCTTCTTGGTGGCCACAAAGAGGACCGACTCACCGCGGGACACGGCGGCCACGACGAAGTCGTAGGCGCGCTGGAACATCGGCTGGGTCTTCTGCAGATCAATGATGTGGATACCGTTGCGCGCGCCGAAGATGAACGGGCGCATCGCGGGATCCCAGCGGCTGGTCTGGTGGCCGAAGTGGACGCCAGCCTCAAGCAGCTCGCGGATGGTGATGGCGGACATGGAAGCCTCTCTTTCGCGTTGATTCCGCCGCACCCGTCGCTGCCCGTGGTCGCCCCCAGAAGAGGACGCCGACCCCGGGCTCGGGGTGCGTGTGAGTTTGCCCCGGACCGTATGTGCACGTGCGCACACGGCTTCCTGGGCGGCGGCGTTCTAGCAGAAGCCAGGCAGGCGCGCAACCCGAGCGACACCCGGGCGGGCCGGGCCCGGGATCCAGTCGGAGAGGCTCGGCGCGTGCGGCGTGGAGCGGCGGCCCAGACCACCTGAACCCAAATACCTGATTACACTGGGTTTTTTTGACACCCACCGGAGGGCGCAGGCGGAACCGAGGAGGCGCCGGGCAGACGCAGCGATTTTGCCGCACACACGCGCCCCGGCACCCACATCCGGCATCGATTGACCGCCCGATCGTGTCCAGCTACGTTCCCAGGCCCCCGCTGTCCGGAGCACCCATGAGTTCACTGGTTCACGAGGATGATACCCCCCTGGAGGACCTGGCCCAGCTCACGGCCTGGATGGCGGCGGGAGCCAAGCCGCCCGAGCGCTGGGTGGTGGGCACTGAGCACGAGAAGTTTGGGTGGTGGCCCGACCTGAACACCTTCCCCACCTTTGAAGGTCCCCGCGGTGTGGGCGCACTCCTGGAGCGTCTGGCGGCCACCGGCGAGTGGCGCGTCACCCGAGAAGGTGCCGATATCATTGCACTTTCCCGCGGGAAGGCGACGATCACGCTGGAGCCGGCTGGTCAACTCGAGCTCAGCGGCGCCCCCCTGCGCACCCTCGATGAGGTGGCCGCCGAGACCACCGCCCACCTCGAGGAGATCGCACGCTTCAGCGCCGATCTGAACATCATCTGGAGCGGTCTGGGCTATGCGCCCACCGGCACGCCGGCGAGCTGGCCCCGGGTGCCCAAGGCCCGCTACGGCATCATGCGGCGCTACCTGCCCACCCGCGGCGCCCTGGCCCTGCACATGATGCACGGTACCTGCTCCATCCAGGCCAACTACGACTTCAGCAGCGAAGCCGACGCCATGGCGATGCTGCGCCTGGGGCTCTACGTCCAGCCGCTGGTGATGGGCGCCTTTGCGAACTCCCCCGTGGTGGAGGGCCGGCTGGTGCCCGAGCGCTCCCATCGCGCGCGCATCTGGGAGGACACCGACAACGACCGCTACCAGTACCCGGCGCGGTTGCTGGCGGGGGATGCGGGGTTTGCCGACTACATCGAGTGGGCCCTCCATGTGCCGATGTTTTTCATCGTGCGCGAGGGCCGCTATGTGGAGTGCATGGGCCTGCCCTTCCACCGCTTCCTGGCCGAAGGCTTCGCCGGCCACCGCGCCACGGTGGGCGACTTTGCCCTGCACCTCTCCACCCTCTTCCCCGACGCCCGCCTCAAGCAGCACCTCGAAGTGCGAGGCGCCGACATGGGCACGCCCGCGGACGTGGTGGCGGTGCCGGCCTTCCACATGGGCCTCTTCTACGACAAGCCCACGCTGGCCCGGGCGCTGGAGCTGCTGAGCCCCATCAGCTTCGCCGACCTGTCGGCCTACCGCGCCGAGGTGGCCGTCACGGGTCTGCAGGGCACCCTGGCAGGTCGGCCGGCGCGCGCCTGGATGCAGGCCCTCATCGAGCTGGCCAGCGACGGCCTGCGCCGGTGGCAACCCGGCGGCGAGCGCTACCTGGTCGAGTTGGCCGAGCGGGTGACCACAGGTCGGTGCCGCGCCGATGACGTGCGCGCGACCTTTGACGGGGATGTCGGGGCCTTGATGGTCCGCTCGCGCATCGCCTGAGCCCGCCAAAGAACTGAAATCACTGCATATTCTTCAGGCCGCACCGGCAACTGCTGGCGACATCCTGGTGCCCATGCACATGAAGACGCGCCAAGACGCACCGAAGCTCAAGAAACGCCTGGGGACTGGCGGGCGTTTGGGGAGTGGCGGGCGTTGCGGTATCGCCGCGGCCCCATGAAGGCGGGCTGAGGCTAGTCCTCGTCCAGCAGCTCGGCCACCGTCTGGAGACGACGGGGGGCCTCGTCTTCCAGGATGTCCAGCTCAATGAGGTCGTCGTCGTCGAGCACGATGTCCACCTCGGAGGACCGCGGCAGGGGGGGCGGGCTGTCGTGGCGGCGTGCTTCGGCCTGCAGCGCCGCGGAGCTCACCGCATCGGCCATGGGGTCAAAGCGGGCCCGCTTCCGCTGCGTCGGGGGCAGCGGGCCTGGGCTCAGCGACTCGGTGTTCTGCGCCCCGCGGGGGGCCACCAGAGCGATGGGCACCTCGTCGAGCTCCGCGGGTGGGGGCGGCGGTTCGGGGCGCACACTCGCCTCCCGACTCTCCACCCAGGCGGGCGGTCGCGAGCCCAAGCGCATGGGAGGCTCGGACGGATCTGGGGGCAAATCCTCAAGCACATCAATGTCTTCGGTTTCAAGGACCTCAAAGCGGGGCGGCAGAACCCGAGGGGGTCTCAAGGAGGGTGGGCGAGTCGGGACCACGGGCCGCCCCGCTTCCGCCTGCAACGCCACCAAGAGGCGCTCAGCCGTGACCAGGTCCACCATGTGGCGCGGGCCGGGGCGCAACACGCCGGCATCCGCCCTCAGCGCGCTCAGCCGCTCGTCCATCGCGTCTGCGGTATTCATCCCACATCCACCTACAAGGACCTTCATCTGACTACCCTAGCAAGGCCATCTGGCCCGGTCCATCCCAAGCACTGAAAGCCCCCGCTTTGTTTGGCCCTTGCGCCCGTCGCGCCCGTCGCCCACCCTCAGCCCATGAGCGATGACCTCCAGCCCATCACCCTCCTCCGCGGGGCGCGCGACGCCGCCATCCCCACCCAGCGCCTGGCGGCCGTGCGCGCCGGGGCACACGCGCTGCGCGCCGAGCTGCTGGCCGCCGCGCCGGTGGTGGGGCTGCGCACATGCGAGCTGGTGCGGGTGCCCTACCCCACCCGCTATGCCTTCACCGGCTGCTTCACCGGCGCCCCGCTGACCCCGCCGCTGATTCACATCGTCAACCGCATGTTTGTGGTGCGATTTCAAGGACATGGCGGGCTGAAGACGCTGCTGTTCTCCCCCAGCGACTTCGAGGCCAACGCCCACACACCCTTCTTCGCCCGCCTCGCCCGCGGCGGCCGGATGCAGCCGCTGGTGCAGCGGGTGCTGGCGCCGATCTGCGCCACCGTGCCCGCCTGGCTGGCCACCCTGGGCATCGCGGCCGAGGAGGTCGACTACCTCAGCTACGACCACCTCCACACCCAGGACCTCCGCCGCTGGCTCGCCGGGCCCAACCCCTACTTCCCCAACGCCCGCCTGTTGGTGATGCGGGCGGAGTGGCAGTCGGCCCAGGGCCTGCTCCCGCCCCAAGCGGACTGGTACTGCCCCAAGGGCACGCAAGGCATTGATCCTGAACGGGTTGTGCAGCTCGACGGCGACACCCTCGTGGGCGACGGGGTGGCGCTGATCCACACGCCGGGCCATACCCGCGGCAACCACTCGCTGGTGGTGCACTTGGGCGGCGAGCTGCTCGTCTCCAGCGAAAATGGGGTCAGCGCGGACGCCTATCGCCCAGCCCACTCGGGCCTGCCGGCGGTGCGCCGCTACGCCGCGGCCACCGGCACCGAGGTGATTCTCAACGGCAATACCCAAGAAAGCGGGCTGGATCAGTACCTCTCCATGGTGCTGGAAGCGACGCTGGCGGGCCCCTGCCCGCACGATGAGCGCTTCGCCAACGTGATGCCCTCCTCGGAGTTCACCCCCTCCCGCCTGGCCCCCCGCATGGCACCGGCGTTCTTGTTCGGCGACCGGCAGTTCGGCACCCTGGCTTGAGTCGGCTTGAGCCGGCGGTGGTCCGAGGGCTATGGTCCGGCGCCATGCGTACCCTCCTTCTGCTTGGACTGGCGCTGTGTGCCGGCTGCAATGACGACACCGGGGCGCCGGGTGCGCGCTGGATCGACGACATCGAGGCCCCACTGCCCGCCGATCTCTCTGACACGGGCATGTTCAGCCGGCTCGACCCGCTCGCACCCGGCACCGACGTGCTGCCCTACCGCCCGCCGCACCCGCTGTGGAGCAACGGCACCGACAAGGACCGCCTGCTCTACCTGCCGCCGGGCACCACGGTGGACACCCGCGATCCCGAGCTGTGGCGCTTCCCGGTGGGCACGGTCATCGCAAAGACCTTTGCGTACGAGGACATCGAGGGCCGCGACGGTGAAGTGGCCGTGGAGACACGCCTGCTCTTCCAGCGGGCCGATGGCTGGCACTACGCCCAATATCACTGGAGTCGCGAGGGCACCGAGGCGCGCCTGCGCGAGGCCAACTGGCCCGAGCAAGCGCTGGAGCTGCGCTACGCGGGCGATCTGCGGTTCCCCTACACGCTGCCCGGTGAGCTCGACTGCAAGGGGTGCCACGAGGCCCGCACCGGCGCGCCTGTGCTGGGCATCAGCCGGCGCAACCTGCCCCCCACCCTGCGGCCGGTGCTGAGCAGCCCGGTGCAGCCGCTGCCCGTGGTGGGGCGCACCCCCGAGGAGACCGCCGCCATGGGCTACCTCTTGGGCAATTGCACCCACTGCCACCATGGCGCCACCGGCAACGAAAACGCCACCTACAGCCTGCTGCCAGTGGATCTCGTCGCCAATACCGTCGAGCAGCCCACCGACAGCAGCGCCTCGGGCGACGGCACTCGGGTGGTGCCCGGTGATGCGGACGGCAGCGCGCTCTTCGAGGCGGTGGTGCACACCCGGGATGCCGGCTACCGCGGCGACTTCAAGCCCATGCCCCCGGTGGGCATCAACCAGGTGGACCCCGAGGCGGCCCGCGTCCTGCGGGCCTGGATCGAGAGCCTGTGATGCGCTTTGCCCTCAACTCGTTGGTTTTACTGGCCTTTGCGGGATGTGACAACACGACAGCCACCAGCGAGGGCGAGTTTCATCCCATCGGCCTCACCGACGCCGACCAGGACGATGCCGGGTCCGTGGTGGATCAGGGCGCCACAACGGTCTTGCCACTCCGCCTGCGCTTCGAGCCCATCGAGCAGGACTCGGGGGCGCTGCGCATCACTGACATGGCCTTCGCACCCAACGGCGATGACCGCTTCATCGTCACCGACAAGGACGGTGAGGTCATCTTGATGCGCATGGAGGTTGGCCGCGCCCGCCGGCTGAGTGGGTTTGTGGTCCCCGACACCTGGTCGGACTCCGATGCCGGCCTGATTGCGGTGACGTTTGACCCCGATTTTGACCAGAACGGCTTTTTCTACCTGGGGGTGAGCATCAGCCAGGAGACCAATGTCATCCGGCGCTACACCTTCAACACCGAGGACTTCGCCCGCAGCGGCGAGACCGCGGTGGACATCATCACCGTCACCGGCCCCAATTCTCCCCGCGCCTGGCACAACGTCGGCAGCATGGGCTTCACCGATGAGGGCTATTTGTGGGCGCTCTTTGGCGAAAAGGTGCTGGACCAATACGCGCTGGACGTGACCTCACCGCTGGGCTCCTTGGTGCGTATCATCCCGGATCGCTTGCCTTTTCCCGAGAGTGACGGCGGCTATGCCGTGCCCGCCGATAACCCCTACGCCGATGGCAGCGGCCACCCGGCAGTGTACGCCAAGGGCTTCCGTTCGCCGTGGAAGGGCCTCTACCGCGATGGCCGCTGGTTCACCAGCGACGTGGGCCTCGACACCTATGAAGAGGTCAACCTCATCGACCGACCCGGCCAGGTCTTCGGCTGGCCGGCCATCGAGGGCCCCTGCGAGGGCGCCGCCTGCGCCGGGTACGCGCCGCCGTGGATCGCCTACGGGCGCAGCAGCAGCCACCCCTTCGTGCGCGAAGATCCCGAGAGCACCGCCTCCAGGCTGCGCTCCGCCTGGGTGGGTTGGCAGTACGTGCCCAACGAGCGCGATCCCTACGGGGGCCGCTGGAACAATGTGCTCACCTTCGGCGATGCCTGGGTGGGCTGGATCCGCGGGCGTCGCACCGATGGCCAGGGTGAGAGCTGGGCGGTGGCCCACCACACCTTCGTGACGGGCTGGGCCCAGGCCCCCGACGGCTACGTCTACGTCACCGCCCTGGGCACCTGGCCCGTGGACGCGCCGGTCACCCCCTCCCCGATCATGCGGGCGGTGCTGGAATAGCCCGTCGGTTTCCGCTATCAGCGAGGGGCGGATCCCTCCCCCGCTGAGAGGTCGCCATGACCCACCCCCGCCTCGCGGCTGGTGCCGCCCCCGGCAAGGTCATCCTGTTTGGTGAGCACGCGGTGGTCTACGGCCAACCGGCGGTGGCGGCGGCGCTGGGCAGCGGCCTGGGGGCGACGGTAGAGCCCGATCCCGAGGGCCCCGTCCTCCTCATCCCGCGCTGGGGCAAGGGTGGCCTGGTGGCGCGCCCCAGCGACGGCGGCGAGGACGCGGTGACCCGGGGCTTCGCAATGGCACTCGAGCACCTCGACCTGGTGGGCGCCCCGGTGCGGGTGACCCTCGATGGGGAGCTGCCGCTGGGCGTGGGGTTGGGCTCCAGCGCGGCCTTTGCCGTCGCTCTTTTGCGCGCGCTGGCCGATCACCGGGGCGAGGCCCTGGCCCAGGCCGACCTGCTCTCCGCCGCCGCGCGGGTGGAGGGCGTCTTCCACGGCACCCCCAGTGGGCTGGACCACACGGTGGTCACCTTGGGGGGCTGCCTGCGCTATGTGCGCGGAACCACTCCAGCTTTTCGAACCGTGCAGCTCGCCCACAGCCTGCCCTTGGTGATCGCCTGGGCCCCGCGCGAGGGCACCACCCGCGAGGCGGTGGCCGGGGTCCGCGCCCGCCACGACGCCCTGCCCGAGCACTTCAACCGCCTCTTCCAGGCCATGGGCGCTGTCGCTGAAGCGGGCATCGCGGCGCTGGAGGCCGGCGACCTCGCCACGTTGGGCTTGCTGCTCAACCTGAACCACGGCTACCTCAACGCCTGCGGGGTCAGCAGCATCGTCAACGAGCAGATGGTGGCCCTCGCCCGCCGCCACGGTGCGCTGGGCGCCAAGCTCACCGGAGCCGGCCACGGCGGCGCCATCCTCGCCTTGTGCCCCGACCAGCCCGCACGGGTGGCGCGAGCGCTCACCGAGGCGGGCTTTCCGGCGCTGGTCACCCACATCGCCCCCGTTCCCCGAGTGCCCACGGACGCCGGAAAAACCGAATAGAAACTGGCACTTGGGCCCAAGCGACCTGGGTCGAATGGGGCCGAAAAACCGCCGTTGAAGATCGTCCGTCCCGCTGATCCGTCTCACCGCCCGCACGCAGCCAGGAGGCCCCCATGAAGCGCTTGCTCGCCCTCGCCCTCGCCCTCGCCCCCGCCGCCCACGCCGAGCGGCTCCCCCTCAGCGCTCTCCAGGAAGCCCGCGTCGGGGGCACCGGCCCGGGCTGGGGGCCCGCTCAAGCCACCGGCGCACCCGATGCCCCCGCAGGCGACAACCAGCGCGCCTGGGCCACGCTGGGAGCCGACGAGGGCCTGCAGTGGATCGAGCTCGACTACGCCAATGCGGTGCCCATCGAGAGCGTCCGCATCTTCGAGAACTGCAACCCCGGGGCGGTGGTGAAGGTCGAGTCCCGCGATGAGGCCGGCGAGCCCACCGTGCTGTGGGAAGGCACGGCGCCCATCAAGCCCGAGCCGCACGTCTTCACGGTGGACGCGGGCGCCCGGGTCACCGCGAAGCGCATCCGGCTGATCCTCGATACCTCCAAGATCCCGGGCTGGAACGAGGTCGACGCCGTCGAGCTCATCGGACGCGACGGCAGCCGCCAGTGGGCCACCGCGGCCCGCGCCAGCAGCACCTATGCGGCCATTGGGGGCGGCGGCGGGCCGCTCGTGGAGCTGCAGGGTCAGTCGGTGCGGGTGCGGATTGGCGGGGAGACGCTGTTTGGCAAGCTGGGCGTGCAGAGCAACGGCTTCATCCCGCTGGAGACGTCGCTGGGCATCCTGCAGCTCAACCCCGCCCAGATCGCCTGGATCAGCGGCAACTGAGCTGGGCCACTGGGCTGGGCCACTGGCTGATTGGCCCATCAAATCAAGGACTTGCCCAGGTCGTCTAGGCCTTGGGCTCTTCGTCCCCCTTCGCCCGACCCTTCATCCAACCCGCCAGGGTGGACATGAGATCCACCGGCCCCGGCGCCATGGTGCGCAGCATCTCCAGGTTCTGCGCCATGGCCTGCTGGGCGACGGTGAAGGAGCTCAGCGTCATCTTGAGGTAGTGCGAGAAGAGGCGGATGAGCGAGACATCCTCCAGCGTGATGAGCACGTGCAGGAAGTCCTCGGGCAGGAACTCCAGCTTGTGGGCGTGGCCGTCCGTGAGCAGCACCTGCATCAGCGTCCGCTGGGTCAGATCCTCGCCAGTCTGGGCATCCACGACCTTCACCCGGCGCCCACCCGCGATGTCGCGGGCCAGATCCTCGAGGGTAATGTACCGGCTGTGCCCGGTGTCGTAGAGGCGCCGATTGGCGTAACGCTTGATCAAAATGGGCACACCGGGCACGGCCGTCATGAGTGCGATCTCCTCAGGGCGACCTTGTCGACCTTGCCACTGGCATTGAGGGGCAGGGCTTCAGCCAGCACCACCCGCTTGGGTACCTTGAACCGCGCCAGCCGCGCCTGACACCAGGCCAGCAACGCCTCGGGATCCACCGCGGAGCGCGCCACCACCACCGCGAGGCCCACTTCGCCCCACCGAGGGTCGGCCACACCCACCACCGCAGCCAGCAGCACCGCCGGGTGGCCCAGGAGGATGTTCTCCACCTCGGCCGGGTACACGTTCTCCCCGCCGCTGATGAACATGTCCTTTTGCCGGCCTGCGATGCGGAAGTAGCCCTCCTCATCCTCGGTGGCCAGGTCGCCGGTGTGGAACCAGCCGTCGCGGTAGACCGCCTCAAACTCCGGCATGCGGCCCCAGTAACCGGCGCTCACATGGGGCCCGCCGAGGCAGAGCTCGCCCACCACGCCGGGCGCCACCGGGCGGCCCTCAGCATCCAACACGGTGGCCGCCCCATGGAGCACCGCCTGCCCTACGGTGCCGCGCTTGCGGCCGATCATCCAGGGTGGCAGCGAGAAGCAGTTGGGTCCCACCTCGGTCATGCCGAAGCCCTGCCGAAAGCAGAAGCCGCGCGCCAGCCAGGCATCCAGCAGCGGCTCGGGGCACGGCGCGCCCCCGCAGAGCAGCGTGTGCAGGCTGCGCGTGTCGTAGCGGTCGAGACCCGCCTCCAGCAGCATCTGGTACATCGTGGGCACCGCCACAGTCAGGGTGATGCGCTGGTCGGCGATGATGCGCAGGGCGGACTCGGCCTCGAAGGCCCCCATCAACACCACGGTGGCGCCGCGGTAGAGGGCCGGCAGCGCGAGGCAGTTGATGCCGCCGGTGTGAAAGAGCGGCAGGAAGGCGAGTACACGATCCTCGCCGCCCAGCTCACAGGCATACAACGTATTGAGATTGTTAAAGAAAACCTGCCGATGGGGCACCATCACCCCCTTGGGGCGCCCCGTCGTGCCGCTGGTATACAGCAACATCGCGAGCGTCTCGGGCGGGTGGGCCACCAGGTGGTGGGTGGGGTGGACGGCCTCCAGGGCGCCGTCCATGGGCACCAGCCCCACCTCCGGGTGCACCGACGCCACGCCGTGGGCACGCTCGGCCTCCACCCGGTCGTGCACCAGTACGCGGGGGGTGCAGTCGGCGGCGATGTCCGCCAACTCGGCCTGGGCCAGCCGCCAGTTCAAGGGGGTAAACGTCGCCCCGAGCCGCAGGCAGGCCACCAAAACCTCAAAGATTTCAATGCAGTTGCGAGCCAGCAGCGCCACGCGGTCGCCCGCAGTGACGCCCATGTAGGCCAGGCGCGTCACCCAGCACCCGGCGCGGGCATCGAGGTCGGCATAGGTGCGCACCTCGCCCGTCGCCGCATCCCGCAGCGCCACTCGCCAGGGGGCAGCCATGGCCCACTGGCGCACGAAGTCCGCGTGCCCCGTGATCAACCCGTCGCTTGTCCCTTCTCGGCCAGCCACGCGCTGATGCGCGGCCAGTAGGTGGTTGGGCCCTTGCTGGAGGTGGAGAGGCCGATGTGCCCCGCGGGGCACTCCAGCACGCTCACATCGGTGCTCCCGGTGATGCCCTGGAGGGCCAGGGCGCTGTCCCGGGGGACGATGTGATCCTTGCTCGCCAACACCAGCAACAGCGGCTTGGTATAGCCGCCGTGATCCACCCGCTCCCCATCCACCACCATCTCCCCCTTGAGGAAGGCGTTGGTTTGGTAGGTGTCGCGAATGTACTGCCGGTAGACCTCGCCCGGGAAGGGCACATTGTCCGACGACCACTTCTCCATGCGGCGCCAGGTCTCGGCAAAGCCCGGCTGGTCGCGGCTCTCCCAGAGGCTGCGCCACTTGGAGCTGTTGGCCACCGGGTTCAAGAACCGAAACCCGCTCTCCATCAGCCACGTGGGCACATTGCCGAAGGCATCCACGAGCTTGCCGGCGTCGAAGAAGGCCGGGCGCGTCCACAGCGAGAGCAGGCCCTCATCGTGGAAGTCCACCGGCGTGGCCATGGCCACAAAGCTCTTCACCCGGGCGGGCCGCATGGCCGCATAACACAGCGCCAGGGTGCCGCCCATGCAGTAGCCGTAGAGGTGGGCTTGCGCCACGCCCTCCCGGGTACAGGCAGTGCGCATGGCGAAGTCCACCAAACGCAAGGCGTAATCGCCCCAGGTCTTGTGGCGCTCGGCCGCTCCGGCGACCCCCCAATCGATGACGTAGCAGGGGTGCCCCTGCCCGGTCAGGTACTCGATCAGGCTGCGCCCCGGCATAAAATCCAGGATGTACCAGCGGTTGATGAGCGAATAGGCAAACACGATGGGCGTGCGGTGGCGCACCTCACCCCGCGGGGCGAAGTAGAGCACCTGCATCGGGCCACGGGTGCCCACCACCTGAAACGGCAGCTGGCCGGTCTCGGCGTCCACCCCCCGCAGCTCGGCGGGCACGAGACGGCCGACCGCGTCCTTGACGGCCAATGCAACCTGCATGAGGGAACCCTTCAATCTGCTTGGGGTTTCTTGCTGGCGGGCGACGCCTTGGGTGTCGCACCGGCGGGACGCGCGGCCTTGCTCGGGCCGGCGGCCTTGAGCCCATCCAGCTCAGCGGCCACCTCCTCGATGCGATCCACCAGGGCATCGAGGCGCGGATCGGGGGCCCCGCCCTGCGACCCGGTTCGGCTCTCCATGTCGTCCAGCCGACGCTCCACCTCGTCCAGCCGCTTGTGCAGCCCCTCGATGTCGCCGAGGGTGGGCATGCGCAGGTTGCGCAGCGACTGCTCCATCAGGCGATCCATCTGGGCCTTGACCTGGAAGGAGTCCCCCAGCATGCGGCCCATCTGACCGAGGAAGGCCTCACTGCGGGCCACCTTGTCGAGCTGGCCGGCCAGCCACTCCTCAAAGCCTTTGATGGCCTCGGTGGGCTGGCTGAAGGACGCAAACCACTGGGCGAAGGGATTGGCGGCCATCGGCTCAGGCCGCCTTCTGCGCAAAAACCTCACGCAGCAGCGCCGCGTGGGCTTCGCCGGCCTTCTTGAACTGGCCAAAGGCCGTCTCAAAGAACGCCGCCTGGTGCTTCATGGCCGCCTCCACGCCGGTGCGCAGCGCCGTCGTGAGGGCCTCGGTATCGGCGACCAGCGCCTGAACGGCCTGGGTCGAGTGGCCCGCAAACCACTCCGCCTGCTCCCCGAACAAGGCCTGCGACTTCTCGAAAATCTTGTCCATGTCTCGCTCCACTTCTGGCTCTGGTCTGGCTCTGGTTGCCGGCTTTGGCTGGGCGCCCGACCATTGCTGCCGTGCGCAAGGATATTAATAGGGGCCAATACTCAGGCCGTCAAGGGCATTTTGTGCATTGCACAAAAATCGAATTCTCGACCGCGCGACACCGCGAACAATGGGGCGACCGATGCGCCCGGGAACGGCCGGGGCATCGACAGCGGCGCCATCACCCGGCATCCTGCCCCCCATGCGCCGCGCCCTCGTTGCCCTCCTCCTCAGCGCCTGCTCACCGGCTCCGCCCCAGCAGCCGCTCTTCGATCCCGCCCGCAGCACCCGCTGGTGGCAGGGCACGTGGGTGGTGGACGAGGCCCGCCTGATCACGCAGGCCCGCGCCGAAGGCCTGTCCCCCGAGGCGGTCCGCCTGGCGGAGGCCCTGGTGCGCGAAGTGGGGCCCGAGTACGCCTTCGAGTTGGCGCCCGACCACGTGCGGCGCAAGACCCACGCGGGCGAGCAATCCGTGCCCGCCCAGGTGCGCGTCCTGGGCCCCGACGCGGTGGAGGTGGAAGGCGGCGAGCTGCGGCTGCGCCTCTTCCGGGTGAAGAGTGGCCCCATCCTGCAAGAAGGCCGGCGGGAGATCCCGGTGCGACGCGCCGATGAGCCGAGCATCTAAACCAGCGCAATCCACTGAAATCATTGGCTTTTTTTCGGATACCGAACGAAACACTCAGTCGATCGGCCGGAAGTCAAGCTCAAAGCCCCGACCGCGCAGCCGCTCCAGGAGCGGGAGACCCAGGCCAGTGGCGGGCGTGAGAATGCCCCCGCGTGTGGGTCCACCCGGCAGGTGCGCATGGTCCTCGGCCAGCATCAGCGCCGCCTCGCACAGGATGGTGGTGGTGACGCGGTTGCCCGGATCGCCCTGGGACTTGAGCGTGACCAGCACCCGCTCGCCGTTCTCAGCCTCCCCCACCAGCCGCAGCCGAAAGAAGCCGGCGTCCATCGCGGCCTCGGTGGGCCCCGCCCCCGGCTCAGGCACCAGCTTGCGCGCCAGCCAGCGACCACTGGGGCGCCGGAGGGCGGCGGCCAGGGTGCGCACGCTCTTCTCCATCACCACCGCGCGGGTGCGGCTGCGCGTCTCCATGGCCTCGTGGTAGGTGAAGGCCGAGCCGTAGCCCTGCCCCCACGACGCCAGCAGCGCGTTGCTGCGCCGCACCACGCGGGTGTTGATGAACGCCATCAGGAACGGGCAGAGCCAGACTTCGCGGTCGCCATCCCAGTAGATGCGGTCGAGATCGGCGCTGCGCCCCCGCTCGGCGTCGCTCTGGTGGTCCTCCGGGTTGAGCAGCAACACGTCGGTGAGCGCCCCCTCGAGCACTTTGTCCTCGGCCATGGTCAACAGCGTGGCCGCCGTGCCGCCATTGATCCCGCCCGCCGCGGTGAAGGAGGCGTTCACGCTCAATGTGGCCGCGTACTGGTGCTCGCGCAGGTGCGCCACCACCGCGAGGGTGCCCAAATCGGAGGGGGCCGAGTCGAACCCACAGGCGGGAATGATGCGGGTGCCGCGGGCCGTGGCGGCCTCGCTGTAGTGCTCAATGAGCCGCTTGATCCAGGGCGTTTCTCCAGTGATATCGGCGTAGTGCACGCCCAGGCGTACGCAGGCCTCCACCACCGGGGTGCCGTAGCGCAGGTAGGGCCCCGCGGTGCTGATGACCACCCGAGCGCGGGCGACCATGGCATCCACGGTGGGGGGATCCTGGCTGTCGGCCACCACCACGCCATGGGGGTTGCACTGCGCGGCGAGGGCCTCGAGCCGCTCGGCGGAGCGACCCGCGATGGCCCATCGCAAGCCGGGAGGGGCGGTGGCTGCCAGGCGAGCGGCCGCTTGCCGGCCCGTAAAGCCGGTCGCCCCATAGAGAATCACATCGTAGGCATCAGACATGGCGTGGTCTTGGACCTTGCCCCCGCGCAATCAGGAGCCGCAATCGCCGTTGAGGGCGGGATCCACCGGCTCATACCGCACTGCCGTCGCGCCCTCGGCCACATCCGGGGCCGTGCGCTTCAACCAGGCGATCACATCGCCGCCAAACTCGACCAGGTGCCACTCGAAGAGCTGGCTCACCACCAACGTGGTGCCTTCCCGCCGCACAAAGCGGGGATCGTGGGCCACCTGCACGCTCAACGCCGCCAGCCGGGCACGGACATCGCCCTCGGCATAGGCCGATTGCGGCAGCGCCGGATAGCCCTGGGCGGCCTTCACCACCGCAAAGCGCACGGCGGGCTGGTTGGCGCGCACCTCGCCCAGCAGATCGGTCTCGATCTCGTTGAGCGAGTGCACCTCCTCCCCCAGCAGGAAGGACACCCGCCAGAAGAGGCCGTCGAGGGCGTAGATCTGCTGGGCGTTGGCCACCGGGCAGCGATCGCGGATGGCCGCCAGCATGAAGGCATTGAAAGCATTGATGTAGTAGGCGAGCCGCGCCTCATCGGTGCGGAAGCGATGGGGGGCGCTGCGGGGGCTGGTGGCGCGCAGTTGACCCAGGTAGCGATCCAGCGGGCCCGGATCCTGGCGCAGGGCGGCGTAGTTGATGCGCCCATCCGCCCCCACCACCTTCTCCAGCACCGCGGTGAAGGCGCTGTGATCGAAGTCCTTGCCCTCCATCGTCACCGGCTCGGGGCGTGGACCCTCGATGCCTTTGGGCCGAAACCACCAGGTGAAGCCGAGAATCACGGCCGCGACCAGGACGAGCAGGCGAGTACCAAGGACTTTCATGCCCGCTATTCAACCCCGGTCGCGGCCCGCGCGCAAGCAGATTGACGGAGAAGTGCACGCGGACGCCTGCCCAAAAGTACAGCGGTATCGGATAGATAGGTGGAGAGTGTCTCGCGTCGGGCCGGCCGACCGGGCCGGCGAGCCTGGGGTCAGGCCGCCAGCAAGGCCCCTTCGCCGTAGGCCTCTTCCAGGTGGTCCTTCACCTTGCGGCGCGCGCGGTGCAGGCGCGACTTGATGGCGGCGATGGACAGGCCCGAGCGCTCCTGAATCTGCTTGAGATCCAGGCCCTCATCCACCCAGAGGCGCAGGATCGTGCCGTAGCGGGGGGGCAGGTCGTCCATGGCGACCGCGATGGCGCGGGTCAACTCGCCTTCCATCGCGAGCTCCTCGGGCGGCCGGGCTGAGCCCACCAACACCTCCTCGTCGGACTGCTCCACCTCGCGGGCGTGGTCCTCGAGCGACCAGGTGTTGCGGCGACGGCGCGACCGCAGGTGCATGCGGATGCAGTTGGTACCGACCTGGAAGAGCCAGGAGCTGAACTTCGAGTCGCCCCGGAAGGTGTCCAGGCGGGTGAAGGCCCGGATGAGCGTCTCCTGGGTGACGTCCTCGGCTTCGTCGAGATCACCCACGGCCTTCGCCGCCCGCCAGTAGATGCGATCGCGGAGGGGAGCAACCAGAGCATTGAATGCGCCTTCATCGCCGGCGCGGGCAAGATCAAGGAGGCGGGCCTCGGGGGGGCGGGAGTCGCGCATGGGGTACCTTCCTTTCGGAGCCGTGAACCGATCGAGCAAACCGTTCAATTCCGTCCGCAATGCCCCTAAGCGCATCTGGGGAGGGTGCTCGAACCGGTGACGACCCGACGGCCTCTATGCTGTGCACCATCGCGCCGAGGTCAAACGAGCTTTTTGAGTTCCAGTCAGAAAGGCGAGCTATACTGCTGCGGTTCTCGCCCTCAGGCTCGGAGGGAGGCGTTGGAGACAAGCGATACCCGCGTCCTGATTGTCGAGGACAACAGCGATGACCTGATCATCCTGGAGCGCCTCTTTGCGCGGCTGGGCCAGCCCTATCAATTGGTGGGCGCCCCAACCGGCGCCGATGCGCTGGAGCGCGTGCGGCGCCAGACCTGGGACCTGGCGTTTGTGGACCAGCACCTGCCCGACGTGCGCGGCGAGGCGCTGATCGGGCTCATCCGCGAAGTGGACCCGACGCTGCCGGTGGTGATGCTGACGGGCCTGGGCGACGAGCAGCTCGCGGTCAACGCCATGAAGGCCGGTGCCTGGGATTACCTGCGCAAAGGCGAGCTGAACACACCGTTGCTCCAGAAGACCATCCACTCGGTGGAGCAGCGGGCGCGAGACGAAGCCAAGCGCCGTGCCAGCCAGGCCGAGCTGCAGGAGATGGCCATTCGCGATGGCCTCACGGGCGTGTGCAACCACCGTCACTTCCAATCGCTGCTGGTGCTCGAGTTTGCCCGCGCGCGCCGGTATGGCCAGCGGCTCGCCTGCCTGATGCTCGATCTGGATCGCTTCAAGCGCATCAACGACTCGTTGGGCCACTATTGCGGGGACGAGGTGCTCCGGCAGGTGGCGTCGGTCTTGAAGGGCGAGGCGCGCGAAGTGGATGTGCTGGCGCGCTATGGTGGCGAAGAGTTTGTGCTGCTCTTGCCCAATACCGATGCTGAAGGTGCGGTGCGGGCGGGTGAGCGCATTCGGCGGGCAGTGGCCGATGCGCCCGCGGTGCTGGCCGATCGTAACGTACGCCTGACCATCTCGGTGGGGGCGGCGACCGACGACGCTGCCGGGGTGGACGCCCCCGCTGACCTGGTGCGCCGCGCCGATGAGGCGCTGTATGCGGCCAAGCGCAACGGCCGCAACCAGGTGTGCCTCGCCGGATCGCCCGAGGTGATCACCGATCAAGCGCTGTCCAGCGGCACCCCTTCGGGGCGGCGCGCGGCCTCGGCGGTGGCCACCGTGGTGGCCATGACCGAGCGCCACCAGCAAGGGCGGGCGGGCCACGGCGCCCGCACCGCCGCCCTCATCGCCCGCTTTGCCCGTCGGCTGGTGCTCGGCAGCGAGGCCACCGAGGTGGTGGTGGCGGCCGCACGGCTGGCGGGCCTACGGCGCATCGCGTTGCCCGAAGCCGTCTGGAACTCGTCGGATCCCCTGTCGCCTGCCGATCATGAGCGGGTGCGCGAGAGCAGCATGCTGGCGGAAGAGATCATCCTCCAGGCGGGCGAGCGCGAGGCGGTGGCCACGGCGGTGCGCCACATCGGTGAGCGGTGGGACGGCCAGGGTTCACCCGATGGGCTGGCGGGCACGTTGATTCCCCGGTCGGCGCGAGTGCTGGCGGTGGTGGACGCGTGGTGCGCGCTGACCTCCGATCGACCGTGGCGACCCGCATTTCGCGCCTCGGAGGCCCGCATGCTGCTGGTGGGCGAGGCCGGCCGGGCGTTTGATCCCGATCTGGTCACCGAGTTCTGTCGACTGATCGATCTGGAAGGGACCCCCAGGTGAGCGGTCGCTTACGCATTCTGTTGGCTGAAGATGAAGAGAGCGACGTGCTCATCACCCGGCGTGCGCTCGAACGCTGCCAGGACATGCCGGTGGAGCTGGAAGTGGTGCGCGATGGGCAGGAGCTGCTCGACCGCCTGCGCAATCTGGGGCCGTTCCAGGGCAGCCGCCGACCCGACATCATCCTCCTCGACTTCAACCTGCCGAAGATCAATGGGCTGGAGGCGCTGCAATTCATCAAAAATGACGCAGACTTGCGCGCGCTACCCGTGCTGATTTTGACCACCTCAGAGCGGCCCGAAGAAATCCACGCCTCCTACCTGCACGGTGCCAATGCCTTTGTGGTCAAGCCCATCCGGTTTGCCCGCTTTGTGGAGGTGATGGGCAGCCTGCTGCGGTTCTGGGGCGACATGGCCCGCCTGCCCGGGCGCTGACGTCCCCGTCCGGCGGTGACCACCCACCGGACGCTCCCAGGGCGACCCTGCTCAGGCCGGGAGCCGCCAAATCAAGGTCTTCACGGGGAAGGGCCCATCGTCGGGAAAGTCGATGGGGGGCGGGCAGATACGCTCCAGGGTGGCCCCCTCCGGCAGCACGGCTTCCACGCGGTAGGCGAAGCGATCCAGCGGCGTGGCCCGGTGGTTGGTCATGGTCCACAACTGGCCCCCGGGCTGCACCAAAGGGAGCGCCAGGCGGACGAGGTCGGGGTAGTCCTTGCCGGCCGACCACCGCTTGCCGTGGGCCGTGCTGGTGCTGGGTGGATCGAGCAGCACCAGATCGAAGCGCTCGCCCCGCCGCGCCAGGCGAGGCAACCAGCCAAAGACGTCCCCGTGGATGCGGTCGTGGGCGCTGAGGTCGGCCACCCCCACCTCCACCAGGCCGGGCGGGATGCGGTCGAGCCAG
>Ga0075163_10003199_pt1 | contig 22057 bp, 18 predicted proteins | sample JI1023141ADNA_FD_71478 | JGI IMG/M metagenome (GOLD analysis project Ga0075163, IMG submission 71478) | Wastewater effluent complex algal communities from Wisconsin, to seasonally profile nutrient transformation and Carbon sequestration -... | ecosystem: Engineered > WWTP > Effluent > Algae... | reverse complement strand
GCGCCACCAGCGACGAGGGCTGCCGGCAGGTCGCAGAGGGTCTCGCCCCGGGAGCGAATCGCGACCCGGTCGCCGGCCACCAGCTGACCGATGGCAGCGGCGTGGAGGCCGTGGCTGCGGAAGTGGGCGAGCGCCTGCTCGACGCGGCCGGCGTCGACGATGAAGAGGAAGCGCTCCTGCGACTCGGAGAGGAAGATCTCCGGCGGGGTCATGCCCGCCTCGCGCAGCGGCACCGCGTCGAGGTCCACCTCCATGCCGACGCCAGAGGCGGCAGCAATCTCGAAGGTGGCGCAGGCGAGGCCGCAGGCGCCGAGGTCCTGGCCCGCGACGTAGCCGAGCTCGGGGGAGAAGCCGATGCAGGCTTCGAGCAGCCGCTTGCCGGCGAAGGGGTCGCCGACCTGCACCCGGGGCCGCTGGCTGGCCTGAGCCTGGGCGTCGCCCAGCGCTTCGGATGCAAAGGCGGCGCCGAGGATGCCGTCGCGGCCGGTGGTGGCGCCGACCAGGACCACGGCGTTGCCGAGGCCCCTGGCGTGGGCGCTGCGGACGCCGTCGGCGTGGCGCAGCAGGCCGGCGCCGAGGACGTTGACCAGCGGGTTCTGCTCGTAGCGCGGGTCGTAGCGGGTGCAGCCGCCGAGGTTGGGGACGCCGATGGCGTTGCCATAGCCGGCGATGCCGGCGGTGATGCCGCGGCGCAGGTAGCGGGTGCGGACGCTGCCCGGCGAGCCGAAGCAGAGCGCGTCGAGGATGGCGCAGGGGCGGGCGCCCGAGGCGATGATGTCGCGGAGGATGCCGCCGACGCCGGTGGCGGCGCCCTGGTAGGGCTCGACGGCGCTCGGGTGGTTGTGGCTCTCGATCTTGAACGACACCGCCCAGCCCTCGCCGACATCGATGACGCCGGCGTGGGAGCCGGGGCCGGCGAGCACGCGGGGCCCGCGGCTGGGCAGGTCGCGCAGCAGGTGGCGGGTGGACTTGTACGAGCAGTGCTCGCTCCACATGCCGGCGACGACCGCGAGCTCAAGCTGGTTGGGCTGGCGGCCGAGCTGGGCGAGCAGGCCGGCGTATTCTCCGTCGGAGAGGCCGAAGTTTCGGGCGGTCGCGGTCATGGGTTGGACCTGGCCTCAGGGGCGATATTGGACTCTGTCTTATGGTGGGCGGAGGTGCGCAGCCAGCGGGCGGCGGCGGCAAAGATGGCGAGACCGCTCTCGCTGCCGAGCAGCGGGTCGCTGGCGCGCTCGGGGTGCGGCATGACGCCGAGGACGCGGCCGCTGTCGTCGAGCAGCGCGGCGGTGCTGGCCAGCGAGCCGTTGGGGTTGCTCACGTAGCGCAGCGGCACACGGCCGGCGACTCCGGCCTCGCCGTCGGGGTGGTAGTAGCGGCCTTCGCCGTTGGCCATGGGCAGGCGCAGGCGGGTGCCTGGCTCCACGCCGAAAAACCACGGGCTGCGGGCGCCGGTCGCCGCGACCTCGACCGTGACCCAGCGGTGGCGGAAGCCGGGCGGCGAGTTGTAGGTGAGGGCGCCGTCGAGCAGGCCAGCCTCGACGAGGATCTGAAAGCCGTTGCAGATGCCGATGACGAGCGCGCCCCCCTGGATCGCGGCGGGCAGCTCGCGCACGGCCTGGTCGCGGCTGGCCAGCATGCCCGCGCGCCAGTAGTCGCCGTAGGAGAAGCCGCCGGGCAGGCCGATGAGCTGCACGCCGGTGGGCAGGTGCGCGTCGGAGCGCGTGTACTCGACGCAAAAGCCCACGGCGGTGAGGGCCTCGGCCAGGTCGCGCTCGCCGTTGCTGCCGGGAAAGACGATGACTGCGGCGCGGAGCGTCATTTAGGCGGCCCTCACGCGCACTTCGTAGGTCTCCAGGTTGGGATTTACGAGGAGCTCGTCGCACATGCGGCTGACGGCCGCGCGCGCGGCCTGCTCGTCGGAGGCCGGCACCGAGAGGCGCAGCACGCGGCCGACGCAGCCGACCTCGACGGGGCCGTGGCCGAGGTTGCGCAGCGCTTCCTGCACCGCCTCGCCCTGGGGATCGCGCACGCCGGGGCGCGGGGTGACGATGACCTCGACGGGGATGAGCGCTGAGGCGGCGGCCATGGCTACTTCCCCAGCCCCTTGCGCAGGCGGGCGAGCGACTCGCGGTAGCCGGCCAGGAGGTCGCCGGTGTCCTCGCGGAAGCGGTCCTTGTCGAGGCTTTGACCGGTGGCGGCGTCGCGGAAGCGGCAGGTGTCGGGCGAGATCTCGTCGGCGAGGACGATGGTGCTGCTGCCGTCGCTGTTTGGGATGCGGCCGAACTCGAACTTGAGGTCGATGAGGTCGATGCCGCCGCGGGCGCAGACCTCGTGAAGCAGGCCGGCGACGCGCAGGGAGAGCGCGGTGAGGGTCGCCAGCTCGTCGGGAGTGGCGAGCTTGAGCAGGGCGATGTGGGCATCGTTGAGCAGCGGATCGCCCAGATCGTCGCGCTTGTAGTAGAACTCGACGATCGGCGGCGAGCAGGGCGTGCCGTCGGGAAGACCGGTGCGCTTGCGCAGCGAGCCGGCGATCTTGAAGCGCACCACCGCCTCCAGGGCGAACATCTTGGCCGGCACCGCCAGCAGCGTGCGCTCGTCGAGACGGCCGCGCGAGTGGGTGGGAATGCCGTGCTCTTCCATATATTGAAAGAGCATCTCGGAGATCTGGCTGTTGAGGACGCCCTTGTCGGCAAAGAGCGCGTGCTTCTGGCCGTTGAAGGCAGTGGCGTCGTCCTTGTAGCGCAGCTCGACGAGGCCGTCGGGGCGCAGGGTCACGCGCTTGGCTTTGCCTTCGTAAGGACCGGTCGGTGCGGTGGCGGCTTGCATGGAGTCTCCTAACGCTGGAAAAGGATTACTTTTAGCGCACTGCGCTGCGGCTGCCAGGCTTGCTGAGGGGCGTCCCCGCCGCACACAGCGGGCAGGTGCCCGATGAGAACAGGCGCGGCTGGACCTGCCAGAGCGACGCGAACGGCCGCAGGCCGTGGTCGCGGGTGCGCTCGACAACGGCGCCAAATGCGAGCACGCGGGCGCCGAGGCTCTCGACCAGCGTGGCGGTCTCGCGGGCAGAGAGGCCGGTGGTGACAACATCTTCGACGATGAAGACGCGCTCGCCGGGCTCCAGGCTGAAGCCGCGGCGCAGGGCCAGGGTGCCGGTGCCGGACTCGCGCTCGGCGAAGATGGCGCGGACGCCGAGGTGTCGCGCGACCTCGTGGGCAATGACGATGCCGCCGAGCGCCGGTCCCACGACGGCGTCGACGGGCGCTGCGGCGTTTTGCGCGGTGCATTTTTGCAGCTCGGAGGCCAGCTGCTTGCCGACCTGGCCGGCGAGCTCGGGATGCTGGAGCAGGCGCGCGCACTGGATGTAGCGGTCGCTGTGCAGGCCCGAGCTGAGCAGGAAGTGCCCGTCGAGCACGGCCGCGGTGCGCGTCATGAGCGCCTCAAGGGGGTCGGTTTCAGCGGGCTGTAGGCTAGTTTCGGACATGGACAAGCTCCTGGGCTGCGCGACGGGCAGCCTGGGCAAAGTCGGCGCCTGGGTCGGCGTAGAGCACCGCGCGCGAGACGTTGACGAGAGCGGGCGGCGCCGGCCAGCTGCCCCCCTGCGCGCCGACGCCGGGTACGAGCAGCGGCAGCTCGGGAGCGAGCGCGCGCACCGCGCTGAGCTGCGCAGGCACCGTGGCGCCGACGACCAGGCCGATGTTTCGGGCCGCCCCTTCGCGCCGACTCCAGGCCGCAACCTGGCGGGTCAGCCACAGATAAAGCGGCTCTTCTGAAGATGAAGTGGACGCAGCGCTCGGCTCTTTGACCAGCAGCTGCTGCATGCGATGGCCTTCGCTGGTCGCGCACAGCACCAGCGTCATGCGGTCGCGGTAGTCGAAAAAGGGGGCGAGCGGCTCCAGCCCCAGGTAGGGCTGCACCGTCACCGCGTCGGCGTCCCAGGTCTCGAACGCGGCGCGGGCATAGAAGCGATTGGTGTTGGCGATGTCGCCGCGCTTGGCGTCCCAGATGATGAACGCCGACGGTGGGATGGCCTGCCTGACCCGCTCCAGGGCCACGAGTCCGGGCAGGCCGAGCGCCTCGAAAAATGCGGCGTTGAGCTTGTAGGCGCAGGCCAGATCCTGGGTCGCAGCGACGATGTCGCACAAAAAGGCGGCGACATCGCCGCGCACCGCGGGCGGCAGCCGCTCTGGATCGGGATCCAGCCCGACACAGAGCGCCCCGCGCTCGCGGAGGCCGCGCTCAAGTTTTTCGCTGGCGCCGAGCCTGGCCATGGTTACGGCAGCAGGCGCTTGGCGTCGCGCACGAACTCGACGCAGGACTTGATCGACGACTGACCGGTGACGAACTGCACCAGGCGCTCAAACCCGATGCCGGCGCCGGCGCGGTGCAGCTCCACATCCTGGAACAGCTCCAGGTACCAGTCGAAGTCGCTGCGCGTGCCGCCGCGCTCCACGAGCTGCTGGAGCATGGTCGAGGTGTCGAGGCGCTTGACGAGCAGCTTGTGATCCCACTCGCGCACGCTGCCGCCGATGCTCTCGCCAGCGATGGGCAGGAGCAGGTCGCAGCAGTTGACGACGCGCGGATCTTCGCGGCTGAGCTCCATGTTGAAGAACTTCACGCCCTCGGGGTAGTGCGTGACAAAGCAGATGCCCAGCTCCTCGGTGAGGGTGCGCTCGTGAGCGGCCGACAGATCCTCGCCCCAGCTGATGTCGTGGCCCTTCTTCTTGAGCAGCTCGACGGCAGCGGTGTAGGTGATGCGGGCGTAGGTCGACTCGGCGAGCTTGCGGTGCGCCGGGCTCAGGCGGTCGCGCACGCTCTGGAACACGTGGCGCAGGTAGGCCTCCTCCAGGTTCATGAGGCCCTCGAGATCCATGTCGCGCTCCTCGAACTCGACGAGCGTGAACTCGCACAGGCGGCGGTCGTCGATCTTGGGCTCGGCGCGGTAGCTGCGGTTGACGCTGTAGACCTTGGGAGCGCCGAAGACGAACGCTTCAAGATGCAGCTGCGAGGTCTGGATGAGGAACGCCTTCTGACCGAAGTACTCGACGGGGAACACGGTGTTCACGCTCTCGCAAGCGCCGGTGGCGCCGGAGATGGTCGGCGTCATGACCTCCAGGTAGCCCTGGCCTTCGAAGAACTCGCGGGTGGCGCGAAGCAGGTGGGCGCGCGTCTCGGTGAGCAGCATGGACGCGGGCTCACGGACGGCGAAGTGCGGTGCGGACGACTGAGTAGCTGCGAGCATGGTGGTTCCTTCTGCGCCGGGTCGGGCGCGCTAGTGTGCCCTCGGCGCCAACCCGGCCAGTTACTCCTGGTTGGTCGGCGTCGCGGCCAGCGGGTGCGAGAGCTCAGCTGGCTTTTGGGCAAAAAAAAAGGGAGCCAAACTGGCTCCCTTTCACGAGATCAACGATTCCTTTTTCTTCGCGCAGCGCGCAAAAAAAAGGGAGCCGAACAGGCTCCCCTTTTTTCGCAAAAAGCGATTCCGATCAGGACGATCTGAGCCGTCCTTTTTCTTCCTTTTCTGGTGCGAAAGGTCGAACATCGGAGCCTCCTGGAATCTGGAAGATTCGAGAAAAAAAGCTGCCGCAGCCTCGGAAACCGAGTCTTCTGCGAGCGCTCACGCTCATGCGCTGTCGGCCGGACTTCTACAGAATCCAGCCCAGGGTGTCAAGAAACAATTTTGCAAAAAAATGCAGCGCCGATGCTGACCCCAGCGCGGCATCTGCGCGAATTCCCAAGCGAAAAGGAGGGGCCCCCAAAGAGGCGAGAGGCTGCACCCGAGGCGATTACAATGGTTGCATCGACAAGTCTTCTGCGATCGTCGGATTTTGTCTGGTCGCGGCCAGCGGCCCGGTCGGCGCGCAGGCGCCTGCGAGCAGAGTCAAGCTGTGCTCCGACTGCGTGCTGGTGCCGTCGGGACGAGCCGGCAAGACGCCGGCGCCGCTGCTGGTGCTGCTGCACGGCGATAACGAGAGCGCGAGCAGCCGCGCGGCGCAGTGGAAGGCGGCCGCAGCCAGCCGCGGCTTTGCGCTGCTGGCTCTGTCATGTCCGAGAGCGCTCGGGTGTCAGGGCAGCTGGTGGCAGTGGGATGGAGCGCCGGGCTGGGTCGACGCGCAGGTGGAGGCCGCAGCCGGCGCGACCGCGGTCGATCCCAGGCGCATCTGGCTGGTGGGCTGGTCTGGCGGCGCCACCTATGTGGGCATGCACGTGCAGCACTGGAGCCGGCTCTTTGCTGCGCTGATGTTTCATGGCGGCGGCGTTCCGCAGAGCGAAAAGTTCTGCGCCGCACCGCCTCTGCCGGCACTTTTTCTCGTCGGAGATCGCAACCCGCTGCACTACCTTGTGCAGGCGCAGCGCGAGAGCCTGGAGCGCTGCGGGCACGAGCTCGCGTGGCGACTCTTGCCCGGCGCGGACCACGCGGGCGAGCGCGCTGCCCTGACCGATCCCGCGCAGCTGCGCCCGGTGCTCGACTGGCTGGAAGCGCACCCGCGCAAAGAGGGGCGCTGAACTCCTAGAGGTTGGGAAGGTAGGCGGGAAGGTCGTGGGCGTGGGCCAGCGAGTAGGTGCGGCGGGCCCGGTCGTAGACGTAGAGCGGACCGGTGCGCGCAAGGTCGATGCCCTCGACCTGCAGCGGGTGCTTGACCAGCTTCATGGTCTCGGTGGTGGCCAGCTCCTTGACCAGGCGCACAAAGCGCGGCCGCGCCGCATCGATCAGGTGCTGCTCGACGGCGGCAAACAGCGCCTGCGAGTCGAGCTCGGCGCCTTCGCGCAGCTTGATCGCGACCATTCCGGCGCGACCCTCCTGCTGGGGAACCTGCACGCCGTAGACCGTGCACATCTCGACAAAAGGCAGCGCCGCCACCACGCCCGCAACCTGCTCGGTGGAGACATTTTCGCCCTTCCAGCGGAAGGTGTCGCCCACGCGATCCACGAACCAGTAGTCGCCGTCCGCATCTTCGCGCATGAGATCGCCGCTACAGAACCACGCATCGCCATTGCGCAGCACGTTGCGCAGGATCTTGGCCTCGGTGGCCCTGGCATCGGTGTAGCCGTCAAAGCGCGACAGCGGATTGCGGCCATCGATCTCCACCAGCAGCATGCCCGGCTGGCCTGTTGCCGCCGGGATCAGGTGCCCGCTTGCATCGTGCGGATAGCTCTCTTTTTCCGCGTCATATTTCACCACCAGCGTGCGCACCAGACCAAACGGCACGCGCCCGACCGAGCCGATCTTTTCGCCGGTCAGGTTCGACATCACCAGGTTGCCCTCCGTCGAGGCGTAAAACTCCAGCACGCTGACGCGGCCAAAGCGGTGCAAGAGCTCGCGCCACACTTCGGCGCGCAGGCCGTTGCCCACAAACAGGCGCAGCGCGTGGCTCTTTTCCAGCGGCGAAGGCGGCGCTGCGACCAGATAGCGGCAGAGCTCCCCGACGTAGAACACCACGGTGGCGCCGGTGCGGCGGATGTCCTCCCAGAAGCCGCGCGTGGAAAAGCGCGGGGCAATCGCCAGCCGGCTGCCGCCGAGCAGCGCGCCGCCCGCGGCCAGCATGAGGCCCGTGGCATGGTGCAGCGGCAGGCAGCAGTACACGGTGTCGTTGGGCGCCAGATCGCAGCCGGCCGCCGAGGCTGTGGCCGCCATCTGCCAGCGCCGGTTCGAGATCTTCACCGCCTTGGGCTTGCCGGTGGTTCCAGAGGTAAACATCAGAAACGCGATGTCGGCGGCCCGCCCCGGGTTCGCGGGCACGCTGCCGGGAAGCTCGGTGTGCAGGCCCTCCAGATCCACGGCCTCGCTCTGCTTACCACCTGGTAAGTTGCTCGCGCCGATCAGCAGACGGCGGGCGCCGAACGTCTCGGTGAGCGCATGGCTTGGCGGCCCGATGACAAGGTCGTGCACGCCGGTGATTGCGAGCGCATGCTGGAGCGCAGTGCCGCGCGCGGCCGGGTTTATCAGCGCGGCGATCGCCCCCAGCCGATTGAGCGCGGCCAGCGCGGTCAGGCAGTCGGGGTGGTTGTCCATGAGCAGCCCCACCGTCTGACCGCTGCGGATTCCCAGATGGTAGAGCGCCCCGGCGATGCGGCTGACGCGGGCATTGGCCTCGGCGTAGGAGTAGGCGCGCCCCTCCCAGAGAAAGAACGTGCGCTCGGGAATCGCCTTGGCCTGATCGGCCAGCGTGCGGGCGATGCTCATGTGCGCCGAGTCCCAGAACTGCCCGAGCCGCAGCACCCGTGGCAGCTGCCAGCGCAGCCAGTGCGCGCCGCTGGTGACATCCAGCGCAACCTTGCCGCTCTCGCGCCACAGCGCCTCTTTCAGGAAGTGCACCATGGGCGCCAGATTGGAGGACTCGGACGCGGCCGGCGCTTCGGGTGCGGGCTCGGACTTGCCCAAGAGTGGGCCGACGCCCGCGGGCCTGGGACCGCCGCGATCGCGCCAGCGCAGCCAGGCGTCCACCGTCGGCCAGACCTGCTCGCGCGCCCGCGTTCCGACCACCAGTCCCAGGTGTCCGGCCTGCACCTCCATGCCGAAGATGTCGTCGTGGGGCACCACGCGCTCGATCGCGCTGACGCTGTCCGGGCGGGCGAAGTCGTCGCGGCTGCCGCGAAAGTACAGGATCGGCACCGTCAGGTCGGACAGCGAGACCGTCTTGCCCGCGATCACAAAGCCGCCGGCCAGCAGCCGGTTGTGCACGACGATATCGTCGACAAAGGCGCGCAGCGCCGGACCCGGCCAGGCGATGAAGCCCTCGCCGCCCAGGAATCGGCGCGTCGGCTCGATGCGCCGCAGCTCCTCGGCATCGTCGAGAAAGCGCAGCATCATGAGGAAGTGCTTGAGCTCCTGCCGCGGGCTCGCCAGCTTGAAGCCGAGGCTCGTAAACTGTCCGGGCAGCCGGGGCAGCCGCGCCAGCGGCCGCCGGATCATCTCCTCGGCGCTCTGGAGCAGGTTTGAGACCACGCCGGTGTGCATCTGGATCGGCAGGTTGCGCAGCAGATCCACGGGACTGCCCATGGTGATGATCGATGCGATGCCTTCGCAGCGCCGCAATGCGGCCGTCTGATAGATGAACATGCCGCCCTGCGAGTAGCCGACCAGGTGCACAGGGCCGCCGGTGCGCTTGATCACCGCATCGATCGCATCGCTGACCGCGAGGATGTGATCCGCGAGCGTCTTTTCCTGCCCCTCGGGCGTGGCCTCGGGCGTGCCAAAGTCGATGCCCCAGACGTCGTGACCCTGCTCGCGCAGCCACGCGATCGCGCTCAGCTCCGGCGACATGTCGTAGATCTCGGCCGTCACCATGAGCGGCGGCACCAGCAGGATGCAGGAGCCCTGCGCGCCGGACTTCTGCGCGCCCGTGTAGTGGCGCAGCGAGAACTTGGCCGACTCAACCACCACGGAATAGTTGGCGCGGTAGGGGGCGGTGAAGCGGTTGCCGCTGACGAGCTTGGCGCTGTTGACCAGGCTCGTCTTCAAGTTCCGCGCTCGGGCTAGCAGGGTCTGCACCAGTGCACGCTCCATGGTTCCTCTTCCTCCAGATCAGGGCCAGCTGTATATCGCGCTGCGCAAGTTATTGGGATTATTTGTGCGCAGGGTCTTGAGCTGCTTCCCGCTTGCATTAAGCTTACCATATGGTAAGCATTTACCAACCACATGGTACAACATCAAGTTGAGACCCCCGATGTTCGCAAGAGCACCCTTGCGACGGCGCTGCGCCTGTTTGCCACCCATGGCTTTGACGCCACCCCGGTGCAGGCGATTGCCGACGCGGTGGGTGTGAGCAAGCAGGCGATCCTGCACCACTTTTCCACCAAGGAGCAGCTGCGCCAGGCGGTGCTCGACAGCATCCTCGCGCACTGGAACGAGACGCTGCCGCGGCTGCTGCTGGCGGCCACGGCCAGCGAGGATCGCTTCGAGGCGGTGTTCGGGGAGCTCTTCCGCTTCTTTGCCGAGGATCGCGACCGCGCCCGCATCGTGCTGCGCGAGGCGCTGGATCGACCCGAGGAGGTGCGCATGCTGCTCAAGAGCTCGGTGCGGCCATGGCTGGGCGCGATCGCGCAGTACATCCAGGCCGGGCAAGAGCGGGCGCAGCACTTTGCCGACGTGGATGCCGAGGCCTATGTGATCCACATCCTGCAGCTGGTGCTGACCGCGGTGGCCTCGTACCCGGTGATGGGCGCCGCGCTGCTTCAGGATGCGCGCAAGCGCTATGACCGCGAGCTGGCGCGCATCGCCAAGGCCAGCCTGTTCCGCACCTTACCAGATGGTAAGCCCGCCAAAAACAACGACAAAGCGAACGACGAGAAGCCGCAACGCAAGGGCAAGAGGTAACGCAACCATGGCCAGCTTCTTCCGAGACAACGACGACCTTCGCTACTACTTCGAGCGCGGCATCAACTGGGACGCGCTGGTCGAAGTCACCGAGTACGGCTACCGCACGCCCGACGGCTTCAAGAACGGCAAGGACGCGGTCGAGTTCTACCGCGAGGTGGCCGAGCTCGTCGGTGAACTGGCGGCCGAAGAGATCGCTCCGCGCGCCGCCGCGATCGATCGCGAGCACCCGCGGCTCGAAGATGGCGAGGCGCAGGTGGGCCCTGCCATGACCGCGATCTGCAACGCCATGCGCAAGGCGGAGCTGCACAAGCTGTGCATCCCGCGCGAGCTCGGCGGCATGAACGCGCCGCTCCTGCTGTACTTCCTTTCGGCCGAGATGCTGGCGCGCGGCGATGTGTCGGTGATGACGCACTTCTCGTTTCACGGCGGCATGGCCCTGGCGATGCTGGCCTACTCGGTCAACGAGGGCTCGACGACCTTTGATCGCGCGGGCGGCAAGATCGGCAGCACGCGCTTTGCCGAAGAGATCATGGAGATCTCTACCGGCGCGGCCTGGGGCTGCATGGACATCACCGAGCCGGACGCCGGCAGCGATATGGCCAAGCTGCGCACGCGCGCCGAGCAGGACGAAAACGGTGACTGGGTGGTGAGCGGCCAGAAGATCTTCATCACCAGCGGCCACGGCAAGTACCACTTCGTCATCGCCCGCACCGAAGCGGCTGCCGATGGCGAGGACAGCTTTGCCGGACTGCGCGGGCTGTCCATGTTCCTGGTCAAGACCTACGACGACCTACCAGATGGTAACCGCCGCCGCTACGTGACGCTGGAGCGGGTTGAGGACAAGCTGGGCCACAACGGCTCGGTGACCGCGGCGCTGTCGTTTGATCGGGCGCCGGCGCGGCTCATCGGCCGTCGCGGCGAGGGCTTCAAGTACATGCTCACGCTGATGAACAACGCCCGCGTCGGCGTCGGGTTCGAGAGCCTGGGCCTGGCCGAGTCGGCCTACCGGCTGGCGCAGGCCTATGCCGAGGAGCGGCGCAGCATGGGCAAGCCGATCGCGCGCCACGAGATGCTGGCCGACTATCTGGACGAGATGCGCACCGATGTGCAGGCCGTGCGCGCGCTGGCCGTCACCTCTGCGTATCACGAGGAGATGGCGCAGAAGCTCGGCATGCTGGAGCGCTTCCTGCCCGAGGCCACGCCCGAGGAGCGGGCGCGGCTCAGCCGCGAGCTGCCGTACCACCGCGAGCGCTCGCGGCGCTTCACGCCGCTCTTGAAGTATCTGGCCGCGGAGAAGGCGGTCGAGATCGCGCGCCGCTGCGTGCAGATCCACGGCGGGGTCGGATACACCAAGGAGTATGGCGCCGAGAAGCTCTTGCGCGATGCGCTGGTGCTGCCGATCTATGAAGGCACGAGCCAGATCCAGTCGCTGATGGCCATGAAGGACACGCTGCTCGGCATCATCAAGCGGCCGAGCGCGTTCGTGCGGCGGATGGGCAAGACGCGGTGGCGGGCGCTGTCGTCGCGCGATCCGCTGGAGCGTCGCGTGGCGTCGCTGTCGCTCTTGTCGCTGTCGGCGCAGCAGTTCTTGCTGACGCGCACGGCGATGGGCAAGCTGAAGTCGCTGACCGACGCGCCGCTGCACACCTGGGCCGAGCAGCTGCGGCAGCTGAGCGGGCAGTGGGATCCCAAGCGCGACTTTTCGCTGGCGATGCTGCACGCGGAGCGGCTGACGCGCATCCTGGCCGACGAGGCGATTGCCGAGATCCTGCTGGCGCAGGCCCAGGATCATCCGGAGCGGCGCGAGCTCTTGGTGCGCTGGCTGGAGCGCGCAGAGCTGCGCTCGCGGGCGCTTCACGAGGAGCTGACCACCAAGGGCAGTCGCGTGCTGGCCTCGCTGTCGCCCACGGCGGCCCAGGACTCGGGGCAGGCCGCGGCGCAGGGAATGGAGTAGGAACATGAGCGTCGGATTTCATCACCTGTTTTCGCAGGCGCCGTCGATTGCGGCGCTGGGTCGGGTTGCGCTGTCGGCGCTGCGAGCGCCCCGGCCCGGCGCGAAGGTGCCGCCGCTGCCCGGGCCGTGGAGCGAAGAGACGCTGCCGCCGCGCTCGCCCGAGCTCATCACGGCCTACCTGCGCCACCTCGGCGCCGACCCGTCGCGCTATCGCGGCATGGTGCCGGCGTTCCTGTTTCCGCAGTGGTCGTTTCCGCTGATGGCGCGCACGCTGGTGGATCTTCCGTATCCCCTGGTGCGGGTGATCAATGCCGGCTGCCGGCTCCAGGTTCACGCGCCCTTACCAAGTGGTAAGCCGCTCCAGGTGCGGGTGCGGCTGGACAGCGTGGATGACGATGGCCGGCGCGCGATCCTGACCACGCGCGTGATCACCGGAACCAAAGAGGTGCCGGATGCGCTGGAGGCGGAGCTGCGGGCGCTGGTGCCGCTGAAAAAAGGGGAGGGCCCAGGTGGAACTCGGCAGCGACCGACGGTGCCGGCCGATGCGCGCGAGCTGGCGTTTCTGCGCCTGCGCCGGGACGCGGGGCTCGACTTTGCGCTGCTCACCGGCGACTTCAACCCGATCCACATTGTGCCGGCGTATGCGCGGGCGGCGGGGTTCCGCTCGTGCATCCTGCATGGCTTTGCGACGATGGCGCGCGCCGCGGTGGCGCTGGAGCAGGGCGTGCTTGCGGGTGAGCCGCGCCTGCTCGCGGAGCTCGATGCGCGCTTCACCCGGCCGCTGCCGCTGCCCGCTTCCGTCGGAGTTTATGTGCGCGGGGACAGCGTGTGGGTGGGCGATGCGCCGGGCGGCGGCGCCTATCTTGAAGGACATTTTGCCAAGAAGGGCCAGAAGGAGAAGTTGTCATGAACGACGTGCTACTTGAGCTGGGCAAGAGCCCGGCCGCTCGCCGCGTGATCGGTTCGCTGGGTCTGCCCATTCCGCTGCCCGAGCAGCTGCGGCGCGAGCGCGGTCCCTATGTTGCGCGGCCGCTGGCAGAGCGGGCAGTCGCGGTCGCGTCGCCCCAGGGCGGCACGCTGGTCGCGACGATTGCGCAGACGCTGGCGGCGGCAGGCGCCAACGCGTGGCTGCTCGACTCGGTGGATGCCGCGGCGTTTCACGCCCCGGGCGAGGCGTATGGCCGGCCGGCGCGGCTCCTGGCATCGCTGCCGGAGAAGGCGCGGCTCGATGGGCTGCTGATCGATGCCACCGCGCTTCGGCACATCGGTGAGCTGCGGCTGGTGTTTGATGCGACCGCGCCGCTGCTCGGTCGCCTGGCGCGCTCGGGACGGGTGGTGATCGTGGGCCGGGAAGGGGTGGCGGAGCGCGAGGCCGCGGCGGTGCAGGCGGCGCTGGATGGCTTTGTGCGCAGCGTCGCCAAGGAGATCGGGCGGATCGGAGCTACGGCCAACCTGGTGCGGGTGGTGCCCGGGGCAGAGTCGCGGCTGGAGGGCGTGCTGCGCTTCATGCTGGGGGCGCGCTCGGCGTTCGTGAGCGCGCAGCCGGTGGTCGTGGATGCGGCGGCGCGCCTGATCGAAGAGCCGGCGTTTGTGCGGCCGCTGGAGCGGCGGGTGGCGCTGGTGACCGGCGCGGCGCGCGGCATCGGTGAGGCCACGGCGCGGCGGCTGGCCGACGAAGGGGCGCACGTGATCTGCCTGGATCGCCCGAGCGACGATGGGCCGCTGAGCCAGCTGGCGCGCGCAATCGGCGGCAGCGTGCTGGCGGTGGATCTGATCGACGACGATGCGGCCGAGCGGGTCGCGCAGCAGATCGCAGGGCGCGGCATCGACATCATCGTGCACAACGCCGGCATCACGCGCGACAAGACGCTGGCGCGCATGAAGCCAGAGCTTTGGGACGCGGTGCTGGGCGTGAACCTGGCCGCGGTCGAGCGGCTGCACGCGGCGCTCTTGCCGCACCTGCGCGAAGACGGGCGGGTGATCTGTCTGTCCTCGATCGCGGGGCTGGCGGGCAACATGGGGCAGACCGCGTACGCGGCCTCCAAGGCCGGCATCGTGGGCTGGGTGCGCGCCGAGTCGCAGGCGCTGGCTGCGCGCGGCATCACGGTCAATGCCGTGGCGCCGGGCTTCATCGAGACGCGGCTCACCGCGGCGATTCCGTTTGCGATTCGCGAGGTTGCGCGCCGGCTGTCGGCGCTGGGGCAGGGTGGCCTGCCGCGCGACGTGGCCGAGGCGATTGCGTTTCTGGCGACGCCGGGGGCGCAGGGAATCTCGGGGCGCACGCTGCGGGTCTGCGGCGGCGCGTTCGTCGGCGCGTAACTGCCGTCGCCCAGCTTGAAAAAAAGGAAACAGGAGCGCAGCACATGGCCGCAGCCAAGAAGAAGAATCGAGCCGTTATCGTCGCGGGGACGCGCACGCCGTTTGTGAAGGCGTTCGGCGCCTTGACCAAGGTGGATACCATTGGCCTGGGCGTTGCCGCGGTGGGCGGGCTGCTCAAGCAGACCGGAATTGCGCACAAAGATGTGGGTGCGATGGTGTGGGGCGGGGTGATCCTGCCGAGCGGCGCGCCGAATGTGGCGCGCGAGATCGCGCTGGATCTGCGGCTGAGCCCGGCGTGCGAAGGCATGACGGTGACGCGGGCGTGCGCCTCGGGGCTTCAGGCGGTGACGCTGGCGGCGGCGGCGATCGAGCGCGGCGAGGCCGACATCGTGATTGCCGGCGGCAGCGACTCGACGAGCAATGCCGAGCTCAAGCTGCCGCAGAAGGTCATGCACGCGCTGGCGCCGCTGGCCCTGGGCAAGCCGACGCCCGCGGCCTATCTGGGCGCGCTGGCGCAGCTGCGGCCACTGAGCGAGATCGTGCCGCAGCGGCCGCGCATTGCCGAGCGCACCACCGGCGAGGTGATGGGCGAGGCGGCCGAGCGGATGGCGCGGCGCAACGGCATCAGCCGCGCCGAGCAGGATGCCTTTACCGTGCGCTCGCACCAGCGGGCGGCGGCGGCGATTGCGTCGGGGCGGTTCGCGTCGGAGGTGGTGCCGATCGAGACGCCCGACGGCAAGTGGGTGCACACCGACGGTCTGGTGCGCGCCGACACCAGCGTCCAGATGCTGGCCAAGCTGCGGCCGGTGTTCGCCAAGGATGGCAGCCTGACGGCCGGCAACTCTAGCGCGCTCACCGACGGTGGCGCAGCGGTGCTGCTGATGAGCGAGGGGCGGGCGCGGGCGCTGGGGCTCAAGCCGTTGGCGGCGTTTTCGTCGTGGGCGTATGTGGGCGTGGACCCTGCGGATCAGCTGCTGGCGGGGCCGGCGCTGGCGATGCCGCTGGCGCTGGAGCGGGCGGGGCTGGCGCTTGCGGACGTGGACCTCATCGACATGCACGAGGCGTTCGCGGCACAGGTGCTGTCGGTGCTGAAGATGCTGGCGAGCCCGGCGTTTGCCGAGCAGCGGCTCGGGCGCAGCGCGGCGGTGGGCGAGGTGGATCCGAGCCGGCTCAACGTGCACGGCGGCTCGCTGGCGCTGGGACACCCATTTGGGGCGACGGGCGCGCGCATGGTCACGACCATGGCCAACGAGCTCCATAAGACGGGCAAGCGCACTGCGCTGCTGGGCATCTGCGCGGCTGGGGGACTGGGTGCCGCAGCGGTGCTGGAGCGCATCGATTGATGGGCCCGCTGCGCCGCCTCTCCGACGGTGGCGCAGCGGATTGTCAGAGCTGGGTGCTAGTCGTCAACGCGTTTTCGCCAGGCAAGCCTGAGCCGATTTTTCGCTGATGCGAACGTGGAACGACGATGACGTGCGAACAACCTCCGACCTCTTTCGTGCTGTACCGCTGGACCAACCCAAAGACGACCTGCGACTACCCCTATCTTGCAGTTTCTGGGGCCGTTTCCGGGTCAGCAGGCAGCGCGGCTGCCCGGGACCGGGCGATCCTGCTGGCGCTCGGCAACTGGGGGCTGAGCTTCGAGTGGGGCATCTCCGACGAGGCCAGCGACTGGCTGGCGCAGGACTTTGCGCCCACCGGCGAGTCGCTGGGCTGCGATATCTGGACGGTGCGCTACCTGCTGGACGGCGTGTTTGCCGGCGGCAGCGAGTTCGGGCTGGTCACCTTCGACAGCCAGCTGCGCCCCACGCGGCTCCAGCTGTCCTTGCAGGCGCAGGTGGGGGCCGAGCAGGGGCCCGAGTACCTGCTGCACAGCCTGGGGCACTACGAGCGCGTTGACCGCGAGGCCGGGCAGATCGGGGCCGTGGGACTTGGGGAGCGCGCGGTGCTCGACGTGTGCATGGCGATCTTCACCGCCCTGGCCAGCAAGTACGCCGCGCTGCTGTCCGAGCCGCCGCCGCCGCGCTACTGCTCGTCCCCCGACCTTCTGGGCGACCGCCCCGAGGTGCGCCCCGGCGAGCCGCTCCCGCTCCCGCGAGGGGGCAGGCACCAGGCGTAGTTGCCCGGGGCGTATAAAGGAAAAAGCCCTCGTCAGGGACTCTAACGAGGGCTCTGGCGACCCCAACGGGATTTGAACCCGTGTTACCAACGTGAAAGGCTAGTGTCCTAGGCCGGCTAGACGATGGGGTCGTGCTGCCAACTTGCTCAACAGCCCTGGCATTTTCCACAAGGCTGGCAGGATGTCAACCGCCAACCTCATGGATTTGTTCGGGATCCGCGAACCGCCTTACTCTTCGGCGAGGAAGCCGTAGCGGTAGTCGGTCGGGGGGACGAAGTTTTCCTTGATGGCGCGCACCGAGGTCCAGCGCAGCAGGTTCAAGGGTGAGCCGGCCTTATCGTTGGTGCCCGAGGCGCGGGCGCCGCCGAAGGGCTGCTGGCCGACGACGGCGCCGGTGGGCTTGTCGTTGACGTAGAAGTTGCCGGCGGCATGGCGCAGCTTGCTCATGGCGCGGGTCACGATGCGGCGGTCGCGGGCAAACAGGGCGCCGGTGAGGGCGTAGGGCGAGCCGCGGTCGACGACGTCGAGCACGCTCTCGAAGTCGCGGTACAGGTGCACGGTGACCACCGGGCCAAAGATCTCCTCGCGCATGAGCTTGTGCTGGGGATCGTCGGCCAGGACCAGCGTCGGGCGGATGAAGTAGCCCTCGCTGTCGTCGTACTTGCCGCCAGCGACGACGCGGGCGCCCTTGCCGTCGGCGGCCTGGATGTAGCCGGTGATGGACTGAAAGGCGCGGCGATCGATAACAGCGCCCATGAAGTTGCGGAAATCGGCGATGTCACCGACGGGGATCTTCTCGAGCTCGGCGCTCAGGCGCTCGATCAGGCCGGGACCGAAGGACTCGGGCAGGTAGATGCGCGAGGCGGCCGAGCACTTCTGGCCCTGGTACTCGAAGCCGCCGCGCAGGATGGCGGTGGCCAGGGCGGCCTCGTCGGCGCTCTCGTGCGCCAGGATGAAGTCCTTGCCGCCGGTCTCGCCGACGAGCCGGGGATAGGTGCGGTAGCGGCTGATGTTTTCCCCGACGGTGCGCCACATGCCGTTGAACACGCCGGTGGAGCCGGTGAAGTGGACGCCGGCCAGGTCGGGATGGGTCAAGGCGGCGTGGCTCAGCTCGGCGGCGGGGCCGCTCAGGAGGTTGATGACCCCCGGCGGCAGGCCAGCCTCAAGCAAGAGCTGCATGATGTAGTAGGACGCCAGCATGGAGGTGGCGGCCGGCTTCCAGACGACGGTGTTGCCCATCAGCGCCGGGGCGGTGGGCAGGTTGCCGGCGATGCTGGTGAAGTTGAACGGGGTGATGGCGAAGACGAAGCCTTCGAGGGGGCGCAGGTCGACCTGATTCCAGGTCTGCGCCGGGCTCAGCGGCTGCTCGCTCTCGAGGAGGCGGCGCAGGAAAAAGACGTTGAAGCGCCAGAAGTCGGCCAGCTCGCAGGCGGCGTCGATCTCGGCCTGGTGGCAGGTCTTGGACTGGCCGAGCATGGTCGCGGCGTTGATGCGCGCACGCCACGGGCCAGCCAGGAGGTCGGCGGCGCGCAGGAACACGGCCGCCCGCTGCTCCCACGGCAGCTCTGCCCAGTCGGCGGCGACGCGGGCGGCGGCGGCCACGGCGGCATTGACGTCGGCGGCGCTGCCCTGGTGGACGTGGCCGAGGATGTGGCGGTGGCGATGTGGGGCGGTGACCGACACCAGCTTACCGCTGCGCACCTGCTCGTTGCCGATGAACAGGGGGATGTCCGCGACGGCGCCGCTCATGGCGGCGAGCTCGGCCTTGAGCTCCTTGCGCTCGGGGCTGCCGGGCAGGTAGCCGAGGACCGGCTCGTTCTTGGGTTCAGCGTAGCGTGCGATGGTGGCCAACATTGAGACCTCGCCAGATTGGAAGCGGAGCGTGCGCCGTGAGCTACTTGCTGCGACGGGTGGCAATGGCCAGGCGGTGCAGGCCGATCGACTTGGCCAGCTCCATCACCGAGACGACGCGGCCGTGATGGGTCGCTTCGTCGGCCTGGATGATGACCTGGGTGTCGGGATTTTCGGTGTGCGCAGCGACGAGCATCTTGTTCAGCGCTTCGGCGTCGATGGTCTGGCCGCGCACGACCATGCGGCCGTCCTGACCGATGGCGATGGTCAGGTCCTTCTGGCCGATGTTGACCTCTTTGGTGGCGCCCTTGGGCAGGTTCACGCGCAGGCCGCTGCGCGCTCCAGCATCGGCCATCACCGACGAGGTAACCATGAAGATGATCAGCAGCACCAGGAAGATGTCGGTGAGCGGCGTGATGTTGATCTCGGCGAAGATCTGCTCGTCTTCGCCGGGCTCACCCGAGCCTGGAACGCTGCCGATTGCCATTACTCAGCCTCTTTGCCAGAGTCGCTCGCAGCCTCTTTCGCGGCCTTGGCGACGCCCTTGAGCGATCCTGAGCCGGTTTTGCTCTTTTTGCCAGGTTCCTCGTCGCTGGAGTCGGATTCGGAGCCGGAGGAGTCGGGGCCCACCTGCTCGCGCAGCAGCTCGACGAACTCCTCGACCATGAGGCGCAGCTCGACGTTGGTGCGGGCGAGGCGGGCCTGAAAGTAGTTGAAGAACATCAGCGATACGACGGCGACGCCGATGCCCACTGCCGTCGAGATGAGCGCCTCGGCGATGCCGGGGCCGACGACCTCGATGCCGGCCTGCTTGGTCTTGCCGATGGCCTCGAAGGCGGACATGATGCCGACGACGGTGCCAAAGAGGCCGACGAAGGGGGTGGTGGCGCCGATGGTGCCGAGGATCCAGAGCGGTCCGCGCAGGCCGAGTGCCACCCGCTGCCGCTCGCGGTCGACGGCAGCGCCCAGGGTGTGGGGGGAGCTGCGGCCCAGCCGCTCAAAGCCCACGAGCAGGATCTCAGCGACGGGAGACTTGCTGCGCTCACAGGCGGCGCGGGCCTCGGCGCGGGCTCCCCGATACAGGCAGCGCTTGACCGTCTCACCGAGAGACCGCATGCGATCGGAGAAGCTCCACATGTGGATGGCCCGCTCGATTGCCACGGCCACAGCCAGGATCGAGCAGAGCAGCATGGCGAGGAGCGTGAGGCCACCTGCTTTGAACACCGCGGTCAGGTTATGCAGCATGGACATTAGAAGTTTAGGTGGTACCAGGGTTTAGGGCCCCTCGCAAGTACCACCACCGGTTCGCTGCGCCGGCTGCCAGTCGGAAAGCCGACCGATTGCCCGTTTGATTGAGTGGACCCGGGGGCCGATTGGCACATTGACGCCGCCCCGCACCCGGAGGACAATCGCAAGGCTTCAGAAGCACATTTATTCGACGGGGAGGGCCATAGCAATGAACGAGCGCGGCAGCCGCAAGATTCCAGTTACGGAGCGGCAATTTTTGTGGGTTCAGGACGACGACAAGGGCGAGGTCACGCTGCACGTCGGGCCGACGATGGTGTCGCCGACGGCGGCCGATCGAATCGTCGTCGACGATGGCGAAGGCGGCTTCCGCGAGGATGTCTCGGGAAGGCCGCAGCGCATGATCGAGGTCGGCGACAACCAGTACTCGGTGCTCTACAACCCCCTCGGCGAAAACGACGGCGGCGCAAACGGGCGCTTCCGCATCGGTCGCAACGAGGCGCGGCCGCTGCGCAACGGCACCCGCGCCATGATTCCGGGACCCTGCAACTTCTACCTGCGCCCCGGTCAGCGCTGCGAGGTCCGCGACGCCCATGAGCTGTCGGCCAGCCAGTATCTGGTCGTCAAGGTCTACGGCCCCGTCGACAAGAGCGCGCCCTATTACGATGTCACTGCGCGCTCGGCGGCCATCACCCGCGCCACTGCGGAGGAGCTCGACGGCCGCTCGGCGGCCTTGCCCACCGACGCCAGCAAGGAGCTGGTGCGCGGGCAGCTGATCGTCATCCGAGGCATCGATACGCAGTTTTACATCCCGCCCACTGGCGTCGACATCGAGCCCGATACCTCGGTTGACGAGTCGGGGGCCGGGGTCAGCGCAGCGACGGCGCAGCGGCTGCTCGCGCAGATGCAGCAGCAGATGCAGAGCCAGATTCAGGCGCCCAAGCCGGCCCCGCGGCCGGGCAACGTCGCCTTGGCCCGCGAGCAGGCCGAGAGCGAGAGCTATCTGGCCGCTGAAGAGGCTCCTGCCGACGACTACGATGGCGGCGAGCGCAGCAAGGCCAAGCGCGCCGTCGCGCAGTATCAGGCGCAGGCCGCGCAGATCGTCGATCAGTCGGCGCGCACCCGCCAGCGCGTTCCCGGGCCGGCCGGGGGAGCGCCAGCACCGCGCGCTCCATCTGCACCGCCGCCGCCGCCCGCGTCGTCGGGCTCGGCGATGGCGCTGGGCAGTGCGGCCAGCGTCGCGCAGTCGACGGTCAGCGTCGAAGAGATCCTGTCGAGCGACAGCTTCCGCAAGGCCATCGAGCGCGAGGCGCGACAGGCGCGGCTGGTGCGGCATGCCGTGGTGCTGGGCGAAAAAGAGTACTGCGTGCTGATCGATCCCGACGGCAAGCGCGAGATCAAGGTGGGTCCGGCGCGCGTGTTTCCCGGCCCGTATGACACCTTCATGATCAAGGGCTCGCGCAACCGCGTCTACGACGCCTACGAGCTCCTGCCGCAGCGGGCGCTGTGGCTGCGCGTCATCTCGCAGATTGCCCGCGAAGAGATGGCCGATCACGGCAAGATGCCGCGCGGCGTGCAGCTGGAAAAAGAGGTCTACTATCCGGGCGACGAGATGCTGCTGTCGGGTGTCTCGGGCTTCTTTTTTCCCTTCAACGAGATCGAGATCCTGTCGCCGCAGACCGGCGAGGCGGTGGTCGGAAACGACCACTCGAATGTGTTCATCGAAGCCATTGGCATCGATCAGAAGTCGGGCATCTACGTCCGCGACTTGACGACGGGGGAAGTGCGGCTGGTGCGCGGCAAGCAGTCGTACCTGGTGGATCCGCGCAAAGAGATCCACATCACCCGCACCTTGTCGCCCAACGAGTGGAACCTGTGGATCGCGCCGGGCGAGCCGCACAAGCTGACCACCAAGTCGGTGACGACGCCGTGGGCAATCTCGATCATCGTTCCGCACAACACCGCGGTGCTGGCGACGACGGCATCCGGGCAGCGCGTGATCGAAGGCCCCTGCGTCACCCTGCTCGAATACGAAGAGACGCTGGTGCCGCTGCGCCTGTCGACGGGAACGCCCAAATCGGACGAGCATCCGCTGCAGACCTGCTTCTTGCGCACCGTCGGAAATCGCGTCTCCGACATCCTTGAAGTCGAGACCAGTGACTTCGTGCGCCTGCACATCCGCACCAGCTACAGCGTCACCTTCCTGCACGACCACAAAGAAAAATGGTTCAACTGCGAGAACTACATCCAGGTG
>Ga0075163_10003197_pt1 | contig 22064 bp, 23 predicted proteins | sample JI1023141ADNA_FD_71478 | JGI IMG/M metagenome (GOLD analysis project Ga0075163, IMG submission 71478) | Wastewater effluent complex algal communities from Wisconsin, to seasonally profile nutrient transformation and Carbon sequestration -... | ecosystem: Engineered > WWTP > Effluent > Algae... | reverse complement strand
GCCAGGCCTACGAGTCAGGCGAGTTCCTGCAGGTGCACACCTACACCCATGTGCTGCGCTGGGCCGACATGCTCGCGCAGCGCCCGGCGGTGCGCCGTGGCCGCATGGTCAACCGGGTGGAAGGCGACCCGGCCAGCCAACTGCGCGAGCGCCACGACGCGAGCGACTTTGACACCCAGACGCAGGACAAGGTGGCTGCCCAGTGATCACGCTGTACGACTGCGCCACGGCGCCCAGCCCGCGGCGCGCGCGCATTCTGCTGGCCGAAAAGGGCATCACCCACCACACCATCCAGGTCGACCTGAGGACCGGTGAGCAGATGGGCGACGCCTTCCGCGCCATCAACCCCCAATGCACCGTGCCGGCCCTGCGCACCGAAGAGGGCGCGGTGCTGACCGACAACGCCGCCATTGCCGCCTACATCGAAGCCCGCTACCCGCAGCCGCCGCTGATGGGTACCACCCCCGAAGACAAGGCCGAGATTGCCAGCTGGCAGTGGCGCGTGGAGTTTGAAGGCCTTCTGGCCATTGCCGAAACCTTGCGCAACAGCTCGCCGGCCATGGCCAACCGTGCGTTGCCCGGCCCGGTCGACTATGCACAGATTCCCGAACTGGCCCAGCGCGGCCAGGCCCGGGTGCAGCATTTTTTTGACACGCTGAACCAGCGCCTGGAAGGCCGCGAGTTCATCGCCGCCAACCAGTTCAGCATCGCCGACATCACTGCCGTGGTGGCCGTGGACTTTGCCCGCGTGGCCAAGGTCAAGCCCGGTGAACAGCACCCGAACCTGGTGCGCTGGCGCGCGGCGATGGGGGAGCGGCATTCGATGAAGCTGTAGGGCCTGTGGGCCCGACAGACGCAACCTACTCAGGAGTCCTTATGTCCGATGACGCCAAAGTCAAAGGCCCCGCGTCTTATTTTCCGTCAATCGAAAGGAAGTACGGCCAACCCATTGCCCACTGGCTGGGCATTCTGGGCGCGGCTGGCCCGATGCGACATATGGAATATGTCAACCTGCTGAAGAACGACCACCAGATGGGCCACGGCCATGCCAACGCGCTGGTGGCGCACTTTCTCGCGCAGAAGTAGCTCCGCGAGCAACAACGCTTCTCATGGCCTTCACCATCACGCGACTGGACGCGAAATTCCCTGAGCCCGAGTTCTCTGCGTTGCGGCGCGTGGTTTTTGTGCAGATCGAGCGCGCGTCGCCAGAGTGGGCAGAGGTGGTCGCGGCCGAGCGTGACGCGGCGGCGCAGCTCGCGGTGGAACCGGTGGCCCATGCGCCCTTCGTCCGGTTTGTTGCGCGGGTGGGTGAAGAACTTGTTGGCTGGACCAGTGGCTGGGCAGAGCGCGGCAACCTGTTCTACATGGCCAGCAGCGGGGCCCACCCCGAGCACCGGCGCCGGGGCATCTATTCGGCGCTGCTGGAAGCGGCCATCGGGCATGCTGCCGCGAGCAGGGCGCAAGTGGTGCGGTCCCAGCATTCGGTGCTGAACAACCCGGTGCTCATTGCCAAACTCAAGCGGGGCTTCCAAGTGAGCGGCTTGAGCAGTTCGGCCCAGATGGGCACGCTGGTCGAGTTGACACTGCATCTTTCAACGCAGCGCGAAGCCCTCTGGCGCTCTCGTGCCATTCCGCTGATGGAACCGGGTCCGCCCTGACGGCAGCTGTCACCAAACACAAAGCAGACGCCAACCAGTTACGGATTCGCCTCGAAGTCCAGAAAGACGCGGTTCATGTTGGCGCGGTGCAGCTCGTCAAAATTCTGCAGATGGCTGAACTGCGGATGCGAAGCGAACTTGGCGAGTGTCTCGCTCATGGGGTCCATGTTGCGCGCAGCGGAGCCGATCTGCTGGATCAGGAACGCGTAATAGTCCCCTGTTTCTAACTGAGCCTGCTTCAAAGTGGTGACCCTGCCGTGCCCCGGGACAAGGTGTCTGGGAGCCAGGGAACGCAGCCGTTCAAATCCCGCATGGGCCTTGCGCACATTGGACTGGGGCAGGATGCCGAGCAGCCTGTCCACGTACACGAGGTCACCGGTGAATGCGACTGAAGGTTCCGGCAAGTGAACCATGGAGTCTCCGGGGTAGTGAGCGCTGGTGTCCATCCAGTGCAGCGAGACCCCGTCGATCAGCACCCGGGCTGCCGGTCCGGGGTGAACGACAGTGGCATGGTGCGGTCGGGTTCCCTCCAGTTGCTGCCCCACGAACCGCTGAAGGTTCTCCAATTGTTGTGCAGCAAACTCGCGTTGCGTCCGGACCGTCGCTTCCAGTGCATGGATTTCAGCGCCGCGCTCGGAAAAATAGCCATTGCCCAGCCAACGGTGATCCTGGGAACCCGTGTTGAACACCCACCGGATGGGCTTTGTCGTCACTGCTCGGACGGCCTTCTCCAGCAGGGCTGCACTGTAGGCGCTGGCGCCGCTGTCAATCAGGATCACACCGTTCGCAGTGACCACGAAACCATAGTTGGCGTTCAGCCCGGCGTTCGCCGTGCTGCGCTGGCCCAGCGGTCCCACGATGGCGTGGACATTGGACGTGACCTGAATCGCTGAAGGGAAATATCGCGGCTCGCTGGCCAGGACCCCGGGTGCTGCCGCGCTGCAGCCGGCTGCCAGCAGGCCCTTCACCAAGTCACGCCGGTACCAGGTGCGCTGCATCGTCATGGCTGCGCGAGCCACAGGGTGGACCCGGATTTCACCCGGTATTGGTCCACGTGCCCGGACACCTTCAATGCCGCATCAACAAAGTGGATGTGAAAGCGCTCACCCGGGTGGGACACCACGCCTTCCAGCCGGGCACCGCTGTAGATGCCCACCAATTGACCTTCAGCCTGTGGTGACCTGAACACCTTCATGCCCGCCTGCTGGTTGGCGTGGCCACCATGCCCACCGTGACCCTGCGCCCCGTGGGCGGCGGCGCCCGCAGGCTTACCGCCAGTGACCACGTGCCATATCAAATGCGAGTAGCTGCCTGTGATCCGAAAGGCAAACGGCTGGTCCAGGTCGATCTGCCGGCCCTTGGCCTGGGCGCGGACAAAATCCTCTGTCTGGGCCTGGTCCATGTCAGTGGGCACCACGACTGGCGTCCACGCTGCCACCTTGGCACTTGCCCACAAGACAGCGGCATCAGGTTCGGCTGCAGGCCGGACGTTGCCTTGCGGGTCGGTCCCTGGGCTTACCAGCAGCTTGCCATCAATCTGGATGACCTCGCCCTTCAGTCCCGCCAAGGCGCCGACGCCCCAGACTCCGGGGGATGCCTCCAGTGCCGCCAGTTGAACCTTCGCGGAAAGGTCATCGGAGTGCACCATGTGCTTGAAGCTTCCATGGTGCCGGAAGCCCGCAGGTTGCGCAGTGGCCAAGCCGACACCAAGGGCGGCAAGAAGAATCAGGCGCTTCATGGGACTCCAATATATAAGAAATCGCTTATTTTATCTGGGGGCTGGCGCGCCTCCCGCCTCGTCGTCCACCGCTTTCTGTACCGCCTTGTAGAACGCCTCGCGCGCGTCGCTGCTGGGCTTGTGGCTCGCGCCGCCGGCCCAGTTGGCGTTGGAGGCGATCACCAGTTTGCGCGCGGGGTCGATGAAGATGCCCTGGCCAAAGATGCCGCGCGCGGCAAAGCTGCCGTCGGGGTTGGTCCACCACTGGTAGCCGTAGCCCAGGGGCGGTCGGTCGGTGGGCACGCGGGTGGTGGAGGCTTCGGCCAGCCAGCCGTCGGGCACGATGCTCTGGCCGTTGACCTTGGCGCCGTTCAGGATGAACTGGCCCACCCGGGCAAAGTCGCGCGTGGCGGCCTGGATGCAGCAACCGCTGATTTCCTGCCCCGTCTTGCTCAGGATCCAGGTGGCTTGCTGCTCCATGCCGGCGGGCTGCCAGATCTTCTCCTGCAGGTACTGGGCCAGCGGCTTCTTGGTGGCCTGGCTGATCAGGATGCCCACCAGATTCGTCTCGCCGGTGCTGTAGTTCCAGCGGGTGCCGGCGGGCACGTCGCGCGGCAGCTTGCGCAGGTAGCTCACCAGCGCATCCACACCGGGCTCGGGCTTGTGGTTGTTGAACTTGGCCACGTCAGCGTTCGGGTCGCTGTAGTTCTCGTTCCACTTCACGCCCGAGGTCATGGTCAGCAGCTGGCGGATGCTGACTGCGTCATAGGCCGAGCCCTTCATGTCGGGGATGTAGTCGCTCACCTTGTCGTCCATGCTCTTGATGTGGCCGTCGCGAATGGCGGCGCCCAGCAGCGTGGAGGTGAGCGACTTGGCCACCGAAAAGCTGGTCCAGCGCCCGGCGGCGTCAAAGCCCAGGCCGTAGCGTTCCAGCCGCAGCTTGCCGTCGTGCACGATCAACAGTGCCGCGCTGCGCTGGCTGGCCATGTAGGCGTCCACATCCACGCCCATCTTCAGCGGCGGGCCGGGCGGCAGCGGGGACGGCGTGGCACTGGGCGCCACCACACGCCACTTGGCCAGGACCGGCAGCCGGTCCAGCGCACGGAAGGCCGCGTCGCGCTGGGGCTCGCTCCAGAACAGCAGGTCGCGGTTGGTGGGCACGGTGGCCAGCAGGCCGCGGGTTTCCTTGTCCAGACTGAACCAGCCGGCGGTGCCGGCCACGGCCAGCACACCCAGTACGCCGAGGGCAATTTTCTTGAGCTTCATGTCAGGTCTCCTCGAATTTTTGTGTTGACAACATTGGACACGATGTGGCGCGAGAATGGCAGCCCGAGAATCAAAGAGGAGACACCATGAAGAATGCATTGGGCGCATTGCTGCTGTGCGCCGCCACCCTGGCCAGCGCGCAAGACAAACCGGCCCCACGCAATGTGGAAGTGATCCTGCCCTATGCCGCCGGCGGCGGTGTGGACGCCATGGGCCGCGCCTTTGCCCGCGAAGCCGCGCGCCTGACGGGCCAGACCTGGGTGGTGGTGAACCGCGACGGCGCGGCCGGCAACATCGGCTTTGCGGCACTAGCCCGCGCGCCGGCCGATGGCGCCACACTGGTGTTCTCTCCGGCGTCGCCCATGACCAATTCGCCGTTTCTGGTCAAGGCCATGCCGTTTCGCAACGAGCAGATCGAGCCAGTCTGCCAGGTGTTTGAAAACGTCTTCACGATTGCCGTGCGGGCCGACTCACCCATCAAGTCGCTGCAAGACCTGATCACCCGTGCCAAGGCGGCGCCGGGCACCCTGTCTTATGGCCATGCGGGCAATGGCTCGGTGCCGCACCTGGGTGTGGCGGCCGTGGCCAAGGCACTGGGCGTGCAGTTCAACGGCATTCCCTTCCGGGGCGACGCTGCGGCCCTGCCGCAACTCATGGGGGGCCAGCTGGACTTTGCGGCGCCGGCCATCTCGTCCATCGTTGGCAAGGGCCTGCGGGTGCTGGCCGTGCTGGCCGAGCAGCGCCACCCAGCACTGCCCGACACGCCCTCACTCACCGAGCTGGGCTACCCGGCGGTCACGCCGGGGCTCAATGGCATCTATGCGCCCGCTGGTACCCCGCCTGCCACACTGGCCCAGTTGCAGGGCCTGTGCCAGAAGGTGCTGGAGTCGGACGGCTTCAAGCAGTCGGCCCAGGCCCTGCAGCAGGTGCCGGCCTACCTGCCCTCTGCCGCGTTCAAGGCGCGCATCCAGGCCACCTACCGCACCCATGCCGAGCTGGTGCCCGACCTCAAGCTGGAGCAAAACTAGCATGAACTTGCCACCCATCCGCCGCGTGCTCACCGGGGACGATGCCCAGGGCCAGTCCTCCATTGTGGAAGACGGCCCCTCGCCCGCCGTGCGGCTGGTGCCCGAGCGCCCGGGCTACCGCGTCACCAACCTGTGGTGCACCGGCGCCGCCCCCGCACCAGTGAACGCACCCGATGCCATTGCCACCCACCAGGGTGTGGCCCCACCGCCCGGCGGCACGGTGCTGCGCATCATCGACTTCCCGCCCGAGCCGCAAGACCCGCAGGAGCTGGCCCGCATGCTCAACGCCACCTTTGGCAGCATGTACCGCGACGCGCAGCACGCCCCGCGCCCCGGCCAGCACCCTGGCATGCACCGCACCGCCACGGTGGACTACGCGCTCATGCTGCAAGGCGAGCTGGTCGCCATCATGGACAAAGACGAAACTGTGCTGCGTGCGGGCGACGTGCTGATCCAGCGCGGCACCAACCACGCCTGGGCCAACCGCTCGGGTGCGCCAGCGCGCGTGGCCTTTGTACTGATTGCCGGCAGCGCCTGACCGGCCAACGGCCGCATCAACGCCTGCGCCCACCTAACATCGGGGCATGCACACACTGGCAGCCCTTCGATCGGGCGCACTCACGGGCCTGCAGCGCATCGACCTGCGTGGCGGGCTCACCACCTTCCCGCCCGAGCTTTACACCTTGGCCGACACGCTGGAGGTGCTGGACCTGTCCGACAACCAGCTCAGCGCGCTGCCGGACGGCCTGCCCCGCCTGCACCGGCTTCGAGTGCTGTTTGCTTCCAACAACCGCTTCACCACCCTGCCAGCGGTGCTGGGCCAATGCCCGCGGCTGGAGATGATCGGCTTCAAGGCCAACCAGATCACCACCGTGCCGGCGCCAGCACTGCCGCCCCGGCTGCGCTGGCTCACCCTCACCGACAACCAGATCACCGCGCTGCCCGATGCCATTGGCCGCTGCACCGGCTTGCAGAAGCTGCTGCTGGCCGGCAACCGCCTCACCGCGCTGCCCGAGTCGCTGCTGGACTGTCATGCACTGGAATTGCTTCGCATCTCGGCCAATGCCATTGCCACCCTGCCCGACGGGCTGCTGGACCTGCCGCGCTTGAGCTGGCTGGCGGTGGCCGGCAACCCCGGGTGGAGCGCTCTGGCGGGCGAGCCCGCGGCACCCGCTGCGGTGCTGCCAGACGACCCGGCCGCGCCCGAGCTGCCCTGGCAGGCCTTGACGCTGGAAGGTTTGCTGGGCGAGGGTGCATCCGGCACGATCCACCAGGCGCGGTTGCGGTATGAGGGAGTGGAAAGCACCGTGGCCGTCAAGCTCTTCAAAGGCGCGGTCACCAGCGATGGGCTGCCCAAGGCTGAGATGGCCGCCTGCCTGCAAGCCGGGCCGCACCCTCACCTGTTGGGCGCGTTGGGGCGGCTGACGGGCCACCCCTCCGGCCTGTCGGGGCTGGTCATGGCGCGGGTTCCGGCCAGCTACTGCAGCCTGGCCGGCCCGCCCAGCCTGGAGAGCTGCACCCGAGACATGTACCCGCCGGAGCGCCGCATGGGCCTGGGCGTGGTGCTGCGCATGGCGCTGGGCATCGCCTCGGCCACGGCGCACCTGCATGCCCGGGGGGTGTTGCATGGCGACCTGTACGCCCACAACACGATGGTGGACGGCCAGGGCGACGCGTTGCTGGGCGACTTTGGCGCCGCGGCCCTCTACGACCCGGCCCGCACCGCGCTGGCGGCGCGGCTGCAGCGTCTGGAAGTGCGGGCCCTGGGCCTGCTGCTGCAGGAGCTGGTGCAGCAGGTGCTGGCCCCCGCTGACGCGGCCACCCCCGCCGCCGTGGCCCTGCAAGCCCTGGCCAGCGAGTGCATCAGCGAGGTGCCGGCGCAGCGTCCACGGCCGGTGGAGGTGGTGCAGCGCATCGAATTGCTATCAAATTCATAGCTACTCACGCAGCATTGACGAGGGCTGGGGCCCGATTGGACTCTGAAACCTGCCTGGGAGGGCCCTACACCGCCGTACCCACGCCCGCCCCCGCTGGCGCCGTGTCCGCCGCCAGCGGCGGGTGGGTGACGATGCTGCGCAGGTCCACTTGGCTGGCTTGCAGCGCAGCCACATCGGGCAGCGGGCGGGCCAGTTCCGGGCTGGCGGCCCAGGCCTGTTGGAGGGCCAGCGCCATCTGCAGCAGTTGGGCGTCGTTGCGCAGCGGCGCAATCAGCTGCAGCCCAAACGGCATGCCGTGGGCATCGCGCCCGCAGGGCAACGACAGCGCGGGGTGGGTGGACAGCGTGACCGTGTAGCACAGGCCCAGCCATTCGTAATAGTTGCGCATGGTCTGGCCATCGACCTCGCTGGCGTACAGCGTGGTCCACGCAAACGGCGACAGCGGCGTCACCGGCGCCACGATCAGGTCGCAGTGCTCAAAGGCGTCGGCAAAGCGCCGCGCAATGCGCGTCTGCTCCAGGTGGGCCCACGCGCGGTCGGCCAGGGTGATGGAAGCAGCCATTTCCACATTGGCCCGCACATTGGGGCCCAGCGTTTCGGGCGCGCGGCGGTAGGTGTCGGCAAACGCGGCCACAAAGCTCTCGGCCCGCAATATGTCAAAGGTGCGGTGGGCCTCGGCCAGGTCCAGCGCCACCGGCTCGCAGCGCGCCACCAGGCCGCTCAGGGCCTGCACCCGGTGGCGGAAGGTCTCGCGGATGCCTGCGTCCACGGCGCACACCCCAAAGTCTTCGGTAAAGCCCACGCGCAGGGTGGACAGGTCGGCCGGACGCAGAGGCCAGAAGTCGCCCGGCGCTGCGTTGTAGGACAGCGCGTCGCCCCGGTCCAGGCCCACGCAGGCCTGCATCATGAAAGCTGCGTCTTCCACCGTGCGGCCCATGGGGCCCAGGACGGAGATGACCGACCAGCCCAGCGGCCGGGCCCGGTTGGCCACCAGCCCCGGCGACGGGCGCATGCCCACCACACCGCACAGCGCCGCCGGAATGCGCAGCGAGCCGCCGGTGTCGGAGCCGGTGCACAGCGGCAGCAAATCGGTGGCCAGCGCGGCGGCCGAGCCACCCGACGAGCCACCGGCATTCAGCGCCGGGTTGAACGGGTTGCCGGTGGCACCCCACACCGCATTGCGGGTGTTCGCGCCCGCGCCCATGTCGGGCACATTGGTCTTGGCCGTGACGATGGCGCCGGCCGCGCGCAGCCGGGCCACCAGGCTGTTGTCTTGTGCCGGCACATGGCCGCGCAGGCCCACGTTGCCGCTGGTGGACAGCAGGCCGGCCGTTTCCAGCAGGTCCTTCACGCCAAGGGGCAGGCCGTGCAGCGGGCCCAGGGGGGCGCCGCTGGCTACCGCCTGTTCAGCCGCCCGCGCGGCGGTGCGGGCCCGCTCAAAGTCAGTCGCCGCAATGGCGTTGACCTGTGGGTTGAGCCGCTCGATGCGCGCGATGCAGGCGTCCATCAGCTCCAGTGGCGAGAGCTGCCGCGCACCGATCAGCGCGCGCAGCCGGTGGGCGGGCAGGGCGGTGAGGTCGTCGGCCGTCATGCTCAGTCGGCCTTGATGCCGGCGCGCTCCACCAGGGTTCGCATGGCGGGCAGCTCGCGGTTGACCCGCTCTTCGTACGCAGCCGGCGGCTCATAAAGCACCTCCACCCCGGCCTTGACCAGATCGGCCTGCATGGCCGGTGTGGCCAGGGCATCGGCCAGGGCCTTGACCAGGGTGCGGCGCACCGGCTCGCTCAGCCCGCGAGGGGCCACCACGGTGAGCCAGGCCGTCAGTTCAAAGCCCGGGTAGCCCGACTCGGCCATGGTCGGCACATTGGGCAGCGTGCTCAGGCGCCGGGCCGAGGTGACGGCCAGGGCCTTGAGCTTGCCGGTCTGGATCTGCGGCACCGACGGCACGTTGGTGTCAAAGCTCAGTGGGATCTGGTTGCCCAGCAGGTCCTGCATGGCCGGGGCGCTGCCCTTGTACGGCACATGCACGATGTCCACGCCCGCAGCGGACTTGAACATCTCGCCCGCAAAGTGCGAGGTGGTGCCGGTGCCAAACGACGCATAGCTCAGCTTGCCCGGCTGGGCTTTGGCCATGGCCACCAGCTCGCGCACGCTGTTGGCCGGGAAGGACGGGTGCGCCAGCAGCAGCAGCGGAATGCCACCCAGCATGCCCAGCGACTCGTAGCTGCGCACCGGGTCGTAGGGCAGCTTGGGCCGCAGCGCGGGGTTGAGCGTGAAGGTGGTGTTGCTGCTAACCAGCAGGGTGTGGCCGTCGGGTGCCGCCTGGGCCACGGCCTGTGCGCCCACCACCGTGCCCGCGCCGGCCTTGTTTTCCACCACAAAGCTGCTGCCCGCAATTTGCAGCGCCATGTGCCGGGCCACGATGCGGCTGATGGTGTCGGCCGCGCCGCCGGGTGGGTAGGGCGCCACCACCGTCACCGGCTTGGCAGGAAAGGTGGCGGATTGGGCCAGCACCTGCAGCGGTGCGGCCAGCGCAAGGGCGCCGGCGCCGCCCAAGGCGGTGCACAGGCTGCGGCGGGTCGGGTGGGGGTTCAGGGGTTGGGTGGTTGGCATGGTCGGTCTCCGGGTCAAAAGCAAAAAGGGGTGTTGATTCAGGGCGCCGGCGGTGTGCAGCGCCGGGCGATCACCGCCGCCAGTTCATCGAGCTGGGCGGGGCCGTGGGGCAGGTCGGGCTCAAACAGGCGCACCACGCCCATGCCGCGCAGGGCCGAGAGCACCAGGTCCACAAAGGCGGGCAAGCCGGGGTCTTGCGCCAGCTCGGGCAGCACGGCGGCAAACCGCTCGCGCAGCATCTGTGCGGTGTTGCGCCGCAGGGCGGCCACCCGGTCGCGCAGGGCGGCGTCGCCACCGCTGCCAAAGTACACATGCCAGGCCGCCAGAAAGCGCGGCGGCTCGTAAAGGTGCGTCCACAGCGCCTGCACCAGCGCCTGGGTGCGCTGCGGCAGCGGCAGTGTGGCGCTGGGCCAGGGCACCGCGCCTTCGCCCTCGGAGCGCAGCAGCCGGTCCACCAGCTGCAGCATCAGCTCGGCCTTCGAGCCAAAGTGGTGCTGCACCGCCCCCGGCGTCACCCCGGCGGCCTTGGCCACCTCAAACAGCGAGGCGGCCGCGTAACTGCGCTCGCGCAGCACCTGCGCCGCCGCGTCCAGCAGCTGCCCCTGCGTCTGCGCGCTGCGCTCCGCATGGCTGCGCCGGGGACGGCGCAAGGGTGGGGTGGAGGGGCTGGGCATGGGGGCAACGATATGCGTTATGGGTGTAATGTAAATGGGGAAAGCCCGGAGAGGGAGGGCAGGTGGGTTGGGGGGTGAAATTGGGGGTTGGCCATTGTGGATGCTGCGTGAGTCGCTATGAATTCAGTAGCAAAATGGAGGCGTTCCGGCAATGCCAACAACACCCCTCAGTCTCTTTCCCGGCCTCGGCCCCAAATCCACCGCCATGCTCCAAGCCGCGGGCATCACCACGCTGGCCCAACTTCAGGCGCTGGGTTCAGTCCAGGCATACATTCTGGTCAAGCGGGCCGGTTGCAAACCGAGCCTGAACCTGTTGTGGGGGCTGGAGGGCGCGATCACTGGCGAGCATTGGCAGCACGTGGCGCGGCACCACCGCACGAGTTTGCTGCTGGCGTTGGACCATGCGGAGCGGGAATCCGGGCCCGCACCATGATCTTTTCGCTACCAAATTCATAGCGCATAACGCAGCATTGGAGAGGGCCCAAGGCGCTTTTTGCCACTCAACCCGCCCTCAGACCTTCTCCGACTTTCCCTTCTTGCCCTGCCCGGTTGCCTGGCTGGCTTCGGTCAACATTTGGGCAAAGGCCTGGGCGGCGGGTGACAGGCTGCGGCCGCGGCGCTGGATCAGGCCGATGGTGCGGGTGATGCGGGGGCGCACCAGCTCCACGCCCACCACGGTGGTGGCCTGGCGCGGCAGCGAGAGCTGGGGCACCACGGCCACGGCCAGGCCCACCTCCACCATGCCGATCAGGGTGGACACATGCCTCACCTCACACACCGGGCGGGGCAGCGGCCCCAGGCCGGCCAGGGCCTGGTCGATCAGCACCCGGTTGCGGCTGGCCTGCGACACCAGGGCATACGGGTGGCGCGCCAGCTCCTGCCATTCCACCGCCTTGGCGCCGGCCAGCGGGTGGCCCACCGGGCAGGCCAGCACAAAGGGCTCTTTCATCAGGGGCAGAAACTCAACGTCCGGGTCCTGCATGCCGGTGTAGTTCAGTGCAAAGTCGGCCTCGCCATTGCGCACGCAGGCCAGCACTTCGTCGGCACCTTCCTCGATCACGCGCACCATCACCTGAGGGTGCTGCTCGCGAAAGCGGCGGATCACCGGGGGCAGAAAGTCGTGCACCGCACTGAACACGCAGCCCACGGTGATGTCGCCGGCCTCCAGCCGGGCCACGTCGTGCAGGCCCACCACCGAGCGGTCGATCTCCTCAATCACGCCCTGCATCTGGCCCAGAAAGCCCCGGCCCAGTGCGGTCAGCTCCACATTGCGGGTGGTGCGGTCAAACAGGCGCACGCCCAGCGTGGCCTCCAGGTGCGAGATGCGGCGCGACAGCGCGGGCTGCGACAGGTGCAGCGCCCGCGCCGCCGCCGCAAAGCTCTGCATGCGCCCCACAGTCACAAAGGCGCGCAGGTCGGGCAGCGAGGGTTTGGGGGCGGTCATGGCGGGGCGGTATCAAGCGGGCTGGAGGCAGGCTGGACTCTTGCAGAACTTGCAATAACCACTAAAAAAGATGCAATTTACAACAGAGTGCTACAGCGTCACCATGCAGGCCCCAAGGAGACAAACCATGAAGCGACGCCATTTGCTGGCGGCAGGCTGCGCCAGCCTTGCCGCACCCGCGCTGGTCCGGGCCCAGGCCTTTCCGGTCAAATCCATCCGCTACATCGTGCCGGTGGCCGCAGGTGGCGGCAACGACATGATTGCCCGCGTGGTCACCGAGCGCTGGGGCAAGGCGCTGGGCCAGAATTTTGTGGTGGACAACCAGAGCGGCGGCGGTGGCGTGGTGGCCTGCCAGACCACCATGCGCGCCGCGCCCGATGGCTACACCCTGCTGCAGGGCTATGTGGCCACCCATGGCACCACGCCGGCCACCCGCAAGGTCAGCTACGACGCGGTCAAGGACTTCACCCCCATCGGCATGATCGGCGCCACGCCCAATGTGCTGGCCATCAATGCCAATGTGCCGGCCAAGAACATCAAGGAGTTCATTGACTACGTCAAGCGCAACCCCGGGCGGCTCAGCTACGGCTCGGCAGGGCAGGGCTCGCTCACGCACCTGACCATGGAGCTATTCAAGCTCGAGATTGGCGCCTTCATGCTGCACATCCCCTACCGCGGCATTGCACCGGCCATCAACGATGTGCTGGGCGGGCAGACGCAGGCCATGTTCCCCGGCCTGGCGGCGGCGCTGCCGCACCTGCGCTCGGGCCGCATGCGGGCGCTGGCCGTCACTGGCAAGCAGCGCAGTCCGCAACTCAAGGACGTGCCCACCATGGACGAAGCAGGTTTCAAGGGCTTTGACGCGATGCAGTGGTATGGCTCGGTGGGGCCGGCCGGCATGAGCGCCGATGTGGTCAAGCGCCTGAACGAAACCCAGGTCGCCACGCTCAAGGCGCCCGACCTGGCCGAAAAGCTGGCCGGCGAGGCGGTGGAGCCCTGGCCGATGACGCCCGACCAGTTTGGCCAGTACATCCGCTCCGAGGTGGAGCGGTGGACCAAGCTGGCCCGCGCCCGCAACATCCAGCTCGACGAATAGCCGCTCTCTCGTTCCCAAAACCATTCCAACACAGGACCCCTTCCGTGGCACGCAACACGACCGTCCCCGCCGATCTTTCGGCCCCTCCCGTCACCGCCTTGCTGGCGCGCTTTGTGTCTGGCCATGCCTCGCGCGGCTGGAGCGACGCGGTGGACCATGAAGCCCACCGCACTTTCTACAACTGGCTGGGCTGTGCCATTGGCGCCGCGCAGCACGAAGCCGCCCAGGCCGCTGTGCAGGCGGTGCAGATGCTGCAGCCGGCCGCACAGGCCAGCGTGCTCGGCCGCACCGAGCAGGTGGACATGGCCAGCGCCGCACTCATCAACGGCATCACCTCGCACACCTTCGACTTTGACGACACCCACCTCAAGACCATCATCCACCCGGCCGGGCCGGTGGCATCGGCGGTGCTGGCCCTGGCCGAGCACCGGGGCCTGTCGGGCCGCGAGGTGCTCGACGCATTGGTGCTGGGCATCGACGTGGCCTGCCGCGTGGGCAACACCATGTACCCCGACCATTACGACCGGGGCTGGCACATCACCGGGTCCACCGGCATGCTGGGTGCGGCGGCGGGCTGTGCCCGGCTGCTGCGCTTGAACGAGCAGCAAACGCAGATGGCACTGGGCATTGCGGCGTCGCAGCCGGTGGGCCTGCGCGAGCAGTTCGGCACCATGACCAAGCCGTTCCACCCCGGTGGCGCGGCGCGGGCGGGGCTTATGTCGGCGCTGCTGGCCAGCCAGGGCTTCACCGCCAGCCCGCGGGCGCTGGAGGCGCCGCGCGGCTTCATCCAGGTGGCATCCGACAAGCGCGACTGGAGCGAGATCACCGGCGAGCTGGGCCAGCGGTTCGAGATTTCGTTCAACACCTACAAGCCGTTTGCCTGCGGCATCGTGGTGCACCCCAGCATCGACGCCTGTGTGCAGCTCAGGCAGCAGGGCGTCACACCCGAGCAGGTGGCCCGTCTCGACTTGCGGGTGCATTCGCTGGTGCTGGAGCTCACTGGCAAAAAGGAGCCCAAGGACGGGCTGCAAGGCAAGTTCAGCGTGTACCACGGCTGTGCGGTCGGCCTGATCTATGGCCGGGCCGGTGAAGACGAGTACCACGACGCTGTGGTCAATGACCCGCGCGTGGTGGCCACCCGGGCCAAGGTCAATGCCATCGTGGACGACTCCATCAACGAAGAGTCGGTGCACGTCACCGCCGTGCTGAACGATGGCCGCCAGATCGTGGTGGAAGTCCAGCACGCCATTGGCTCCCTGCAAAACCCGCTGAGCGACGCGCAGCTGCAGGGCAAGTTCACCGCGCTGGTGGAGCCGGTGCTGGGCGCCGCCCGCGCGGCAGACATCACGGGCCTGTGCCGCAGCTTGGGCACGGTGGCCGATGTGCGCACGCTCACAGCGCTGTGCCGTGCAGCGGGTGAAGCCCCATGAGCGCCGCACGGCCGCCCGAAGGCGCGAAGGCCCCCTCGGGGGGCAGCGACCCACACGCAGTGGGGGAGCGTGGGGGCTCCAGTTTGAAGATCGGCATTCTGGATGGCGACGACATCGGGCTGGAGATTGTTCCGGCCTCGGTGCAGGTGGCCAAGGCCGCTGCGGCGCGCCACGGTGTGGCCATCGACTGGACGCCGCTGCCCATTGGCGCCACCGCGCTGCAGACCCACGGCCACACGCTGCCACCGCTGACGCTGGACACCCTGCAGACGCTGGACGGCTGGATCCTGGGGCCGATTGGCCACCGGGCCTACCCCAAGGGGCCCAACGCCATCAACCCGCACCCCATCCTGCGCAAGCAGTTCAACCTGTTTGCCAATGTGCGGCCCACGCGCTCGTACCCGGGCATTGGCTGCCTGTTTGACGATGTGGACCTGGTGATCGTGCGCGAGAACAACGAAGGCTTTCAGCCCGACCGCAACATGCTGGTGGGCAATGGCGAATTCCGGCCCAACGACGAGGTGACGCTGTCGGTGCGCGTCATCACCCGAACCGGCAGCCGCCGGGTGGCGCGCGCCGCCTTCGAGCTGGCCCGCCAGCGCCGCAAGCACCTGACCTATGTGCACAAGGACACGGTCTTCAAGCTCGGCTGTGGCATGTTTGTGGAAGAGTGCAAGAAGCTCGCCGCCGAATACCCCGACGTGCGGGTCGACGACGTGATCGTCGACACCTTTGCCATGCGCCTGGTGCGCGACCCGCAAACCTTTGACGTGGTGGTCACCACCAACATGTTTGGCGACATCCTGTCCGACGAGGCGGCCGGACTGGTGGGCGGTCTGGGCATGGCCCCGGGCCTGTGCATTGGCGATGGCGACGTGGCCATGGCCCAGGCCACCCACGGCTCGGCGCCCGACATTGCGGGCCAAGGCATTGCCAACCCCTACGCCATGATCGAATCCACCCGCATGATGTTTGAATGGCTGGGCCACAGCCGGGCCAACCCCGGCGCGGTGCAGATGGCGCACAGCATGCAGGCTGCGACCACAGCGGCACTGGCCGATGCCACCGCCCGCACTGGCGACATCCGCGGGCAGGGCAACACCGCCAGCTTCACCCAGGCCATCCTGCGCCATATCGGAGGCTGACCCCATGCCCCACTTGCCTGCTTCTGCCGCACTGGCGCGCTTCCGGGTGATCGACCTGACCCAGGTGCGTGCCGGCCCCACCTGCTGCCGCCAGCTGGCCGACTGGGGGGCCGACGTCATCCAGGTGCAGATGCCCGAGCACATGCGCGGCGACGACACACTGGGCGGCCAGGACGGCTCGGACTACCAGTACACCCACCGCAACAAGCGCTCGGTCACGCTCGACCTGAAGCAGCCCGACGGCATTGCCACACTCAAGCGAATGATTGCCAGCGCCGATGTGGTGGTCGAGAACTTCCGCCCCGACGTCAAGTTCCGCCTGGGCATTGACTACGAAACGCTGGCCAAGGACAACCCGGGCCTGGTGTTTGCCAGCATCTCGGGCTATGGCCAGACGGGGCCTTATGCCCAGCGCCCCGGCTTTGACCAGATTGCCCAGGGCATGGGCGGGCTGATGTCGGTGACCGGTCTGCCCGGCCAGGGCCCCGTGCGGGTGGGCATTGCCATTGCCGACCTGTGTGCCGGCATTTTTGCAGCGCAGGGCATTCTGGTGGCGCTGCTAGAGCGGCAGACCTCGGGCAAGGGCCAGTGGCTGCACACCTCGCTGCTGGAGGCCATGGTTTACATGATGGACTTCCAGACCGCGCGCTGGACCATCGATGGCGAAATCCCCACCCAGGCCGGCAACTACCACCCCACCAGCATTCCCACCGGCGTGTACAAGGCGCGCGACGGCTACATGAACATCGCCGTGTTCGGCTCCAAGATCTGGGAGCGCTTCTGCGAGATCCTGGGCGCGCCGGAGTGGATCACCGACCCGCGTTACCACGACAAGCCGTCTCGTTCAGTCAACCGCGACTCGCTCAATGCCGAGATCAACCGCCGCCTGGCCGAGCAAGACTGCGCGCATTGGGTGCAGATGTTCAACGACGGTGGCGTGGCCTGCGGGCTGATCAACGACATGCAGGGCGTGTTGGCCGAGCCGCAGGTGCAGCATCTGGGCATGGTCAAGGACGTCGTGTCTGCCCGGCTGGGGCCGCAGAAGCTGGTAGGCCAGCCAGTGCAGCTGGAGCGCACGCCGAGCCAGATCGTGCGCGCCGCACCGCGCCGGGGCGAGCACACCGAAGAAGTGCTGCGCGAGCTCGGTGTGGCCGATGCCGACCTGGCCCGCATGAAATCCACCGGAGTTTTCTAGTGACCGACTACGCTTCTTCCACCGAGCGGGTGCAGACTTGGCTGGACGCCAGCACGCTGCACATCCGCTTCAACAACCCGGTGCGCCACAACGCGCTGAGCGTGGACATGTGGGAGGCCGTGCCTCCGCTGCTGGCGCAGGCCGCCGATGACGACCGGGTGCGCCTGGTGGTGTTCAGCGGCGCGGGCGACAAGGCCTTTGTGTCGGGCGCCGACATCACGCAGTTCGAGGACATGCGCGCCGCACGCGAGGCGGTCAAGCACTATGAGGCCATGGCCGAAGCCACGCTCACTGGCATCCACGACTTTGCCAAGCCCACGCTGGCCTGCATCCGCGGCTGGTGCATCGGCGGCGGGGTCAACGTGGCCATTGCCTGCGACATCCGCATCGCGGCCAGCGACTCGGTCTTTGGCGTACCCGCAGCGCGCCTCGGGCTGGGTTACCGCTATTCCGCCATGAAGAACCTGGTGCAGCTGATCGGCCCGGGTGCGGCCAAGGACCTGTTCTTTACCGCGCGGCGCATCGGTGCCGACGAAGCCAAGGCGCTGGGGCTGGTGTCGCGCGTGGCGGCGCCCGAAGCCCTGGACGCGCTGCTGGCCGAATACACCGGCGCCATTGGCGAGAACGCGCCGCTGACCATCATGGCGGCCAAGCGCATCACCCGCGAGATCCTCAAGCCATCGCCCGAGGCCGATCTGGCCCTGTGCACCGACCTGATCCGCGGCTGCTTTGAAAGCGCCGACTACACCGAAGGCCGCACCGCCTTCATGCAGAAACGCAAGCCTGTCTTCAAGGGGAAATGATGAACATGCAATCCTGGTGGATGACGATGGACGCCAGCGGCAGCACGCTGGAGCAGCGCACGGTGCCGGTGCCGCAACCCGGCCCGCAGCAACTGCTGGTGCGCATGCGCGCGGCGTCGCTCAACCGTGGTGAGTTCATTGCAGGCCACGGCTTGTACGGTGCACCCGGCAGCTGGAAGGCCATTGGCGGCGAGGGCGCCGGTGAAGTGGTGGCCGTGGGCGCTGAAGTGACGGGCTGGCAGCCGGGCGACCGCGTCATGGGCCGGTGCGCCGGTGCGTTTGCCGGGCACGGGCTGATCGACGCGGCCGAGGCGCTGGCCGTGCCTGCCGCCCTGAGCTGGGAGCAGGCGGCCAGCGTGCCGCTGGTGTTTCTGGTGGTGTTTGACATGCTGGTACTGCAGGGCCGGCTGCAGCCCGGCGAGTGGCTGCTGATCAATGGGGTGTCCAGCGGCGTGGGCGTGGGCGCACTGCAACTGGGCAAGGTGCTCGGCGCCAGGGTGATTGGCACCTCGGGCTCGGCCGCCAAGCTGGAGCGGCTCAAGGCGCTGGGCCTGGATGTGGGGCTGGCCACGCGCGCGGCCGACTTTGCGCCGCAGGTGATGGAGCTGACCGGCCAGAAGGGCGCCAACCTGGTGATCAACAGCGTGGGTGGATCGGTGTTTGCCGAGAACGTGCGCTGCATGGCCTTTGAGGGGCGCCTTGCCACCGTGGGTTATGTGGACGGCGTGCTGCATGGCGACCTGGACATCGAGGCGCTGCATGCCAAGCGGCTCACGCTGTTTGGCGTGTCCAACAAGCTGCGCACCAAGGCCCAGAAGGCCGCCGCAATGCCCCGCTTCCGCGCCGAAGTTCTGCCCCATCTGGCCAGTGGCGCCATCGTGCCACTGGTGGACCAGGTGGTGGACTTTGCCGACCTGCCACAGGCCAAGGCGGCCATGGAGGCCGGCGCCCACACCGGCAAGATCGTGCTGCGCATGTCCCACCCCTGAAGGAGGCCCCTATGAACATCCGCCAACTGGTGCTGTCCAGCGCCATCGCCCTGCTGGGCCAGGCCGCCCATGCCCAGACCCCACCCTACCCCAGCAAACCGATCCGGCTGGTAATCGGCTTTGCCCCGGGCGGTGCGGCCGACTATGTGGCCCGCAACATGAGCGATGCTTTTGGCAAGGCCCTGGGCCAGACGGTGGTGGTGGACAACAAGCCCGGCAACGGCTCCAGCATTGCAGCCGATCTGGTGGCCAAGGCAGCGCCCGACGGGCACACCATCCTGATTGCCAGCCCGAGCAGCATTTCGGTCAACCCGGCGCTCAACCCCAAGCTCGGTTATTCGCCCAAAGACCTGCTGCCGGTGACCAAGATCACCACGTCGCCGCTGGTGCTGGCCGTCAACCCGGGCACGGGTATCAAGAGCCTGGCCGACCTGACCGCCGCTGCGCGCAAGGACCCGGGCAAGCTCAACTATTCGACCTCGGGCAATGGCTCAGCTCCGCATTTGGGCGCGGCCCTGTTTACCTTGCTGACCAAGACCGAGATGACCCATGTGCCCTACAAGGGCGGGGCCCTGGCCATCCAGTCGGTGATGGCCGGCGACACGCAGCTGACGTTTGGTACGTCTCCGTCAGTGCTGCCACAGGCCGGAGGCGGCAAGCTGCGTGCCATTGCGGTCAGCACCCGCGAGCGTTCGCCCCTGGTGCCCGACCTGCCCGGCATGCGCGAGGCGGGCCTGCCCGACTACAACCTCGAGTTCTGGTATGGCATCTTCCTGCCGGTCGGCACGCCGGCGGCGGTGGTCAAGAAGGTGCACGACGCGGCCGTGGCCGCGCTGCAGCAACCCGGCGTGAAGGCAGCGCTGGCGCGCGAGGGCACTGAAGTTTCGCTGTCTGGCTCACCCGAGCAGTTCGACAAGTTCCTGGTCGAAGACGGCAAGTTCTGGGTGGACCTGGTCAAGGCGGCCAAGGTCAAGGTGGAATAGAAATCGGCCTCCAGCCCTCGCCAATGCTGCGTATTGTGCTATCAATGAGATAGCGAATTTGAAGGAATCTGCATGCTGATCCAGTTGACATACGCCAGCCGGGCCTCCGGCGAGTTGGGGCCCATGGATGTCAAGGACATTCTGGCCGCCTCGCAGCGCAACAACGCCCGCTTGGGTGTAACCGGCGCCTTGTGCCTGAACAACGGCATCTTTTTGCAGCAGCTCGAAGGCGATCGCGAGGCGGTCAACGCCCTGTACCACCGCATCCTGCTGGACCGCCGCCACCGCGAGCCGGCCATCCTGGACTTTGGCGAAATCCAGTCGCGCCGCTTCACCCAGTGGTCCATGGGATTGCTGTCGTCGGTGCAGGAAAACCGCGATCTTTTCTTGAAGTATTCCCCCAGCGCCAGCTTCGACCCCTATGCCATGGGCACCGGCAGTCTGCGGGCCTTCTTTGAAGAGGTGCTGGGCAACGTGCGCTGGCTGGGTTGACCGAGCGGCTCGCACCTCAACCTGTCTGCTTGCGCAAACCGGCATCCGCCAGCAGGATCTCCAGAAACCGCTGGGCAAGCGGGGGCAGCCGGGTTTCACGGCGGACCAACACCCCAATAGTCCGTGGGAACCGGGCATCAGCCATCGGTAGTGCCACAAGGCCGCGGCCGCCCGAGCGGCGCAGGCTGGACTCGCTCATCAGTGACACCAGGTCGGTCTGGAGCAGTAGCCGTGCAAGCTGGCCGGCGGTGTTGTTGACTTCAATCGCCACATTGGCGGGGGGCAGACCGGCTTCCGCCAGCCGGCCCTCCACGTTGCGGCGGCCTGCCACCGCCGGCCCGGGCAGCAGCCACTGCACCTGGGCAAGATCGCGCAGACGCAGGCGGCGCCGGGCCAGCAGCGGATGACCATCGCGCACCACCATCAGCAGGTCGTCGGTGAGCAAGGGATGGCCCTGCAGATCGGCGGGCATGACGCCGGGCAGGGCATGGAGGGTCAAGTCAATGTCGCCGGCGCGCAGTGCCGCGAGCAGGGCGTCGTTCAGGTTCATGCTGACCTGAAAGCGCGCCGCCGGCCGTTGGCGCAAGAGCTGGAGGCTGGCCGGCACGAACAGCTGCTCGGCATACAGCGGTGACAACCCGACCCGCAGCACCCCCATGGCGCCCAGGTGCAGGTCGGCCGCTTCCTTGATCGCGCCGTCCAGACTCGCCCGAAGACGGCGCGTGCGCTGCAAAAAGCCCTCGGCGACGGGCGTGAGGGTCATGCCCCGGGCGCCGCGGTCAAACAGCGGAAAGCCCATCTCCTTTTCCAGGCGCTGCAGGCCTTTGGTCACCGCTGGCTGCGAGACGCCGAGCCGTGCCGCTGCGCGGTGGACTTGCCCCTCGTCGGCCACGGCCAGAAAGTAGTCGATGTCGTCCAGGCGAATGGGCATGGGTTCTCCGATGGGCTGGGTGCAAAGGAATAACCGGGGGTTATCGATCAGGCATTTTTGATTATCCAATGCAGGCCCTGTGAAGCCTAGACTGCCAGCCAGACAACGCAGGACATCTTCATGAATCTGGGCATGTACATCGAACGGAGCGCACGCTTCTGGCCGGATCGGCCGGCGGTGCTGTTCCGCGACCGCGCGCTCACCTATGCCGCTCTGGAGCGGCGCTCCAACCAGTTGGCCCACGCCCTGCTGAAGCTGGGGCTGCAGCGCGGCGACCGGGTGGCCGTGGTGTCGCCCAACCGGCCCGAAATCGTGGAGCTGGAGTGCGCGCTGTACAAGGTCGGGCTGGTCAAGGTGGCGCTGAATGCACGCCTGGCGCCCCAGGAGCTGGCCGATGCGCTGGCCAACGCGGAACCTCTGGCCTGCCTGGCCGGCCCAGAGCACCGCTCCATGGTGCAGAGCAGTCTGGCGGCGGCACCCACGGTCCGGCACCTGATCGGGTTCGACGTCGCTGGCGAGGCCACAGGGGAATCGGCGTGGCTGGACTACGAGCAGGTGTTGGCCCAGGCGCCCGCCGCACACATCCATATAGAGATGCGGGCGGACGAACTGGCGGTTCTGCACTACACATCGGGCTCTACCGGCAAGCTCAAGGCGGCGATG
>Ga0075163_10003196_pt1 | contig 22068 bp, 20 predicted proteins | sample JI1023141ADNA_FD_71478 | JGI IMG/M metagenome (GOLD analysis project Ga0075163, IMG submission 71478) | Wastewater effluent complex algal communities from Wisconsin, to seasonally profile nutrient transformation and Carbon sequestration -... | ecosystem: Engineered > WWTP > Effluent > Algae... | reverse complement strand
CGCCCCGTCGCCTCGCCCGTCGCGACATCGGGCCGCACGACCACCCGCGCCGTCGCCTCCGCGCCGGCCGGCGCGTCGTCCTCGACCCTGTCCTCGCGGACATACCGCGGGTACCTGTCCTCATGGACAGGTAGCACCGGCGCCAGGCGCTGGGTCCGCTCGGGCCCGCGGACGGCCGCGCGCAGCCGCTGGGTGTCCTCCCCGTGCATCGCGCCCCGCCGCGCGAGGCTGTCCTCGCGGACAGGTGCGGGCGGCCGCGGCTCGGGCTCCCGGACCGCGGGACGCGGCCCGCTGCGCTCGCGCGGCGCCGCCAGGCGCTGGGTCGTCTCGGGCCGACGCGGGGCAGCCGGGTCGCTGCCCTCGAGCGACGGGGCGTCCCGCTCGAGGTCGACGAGCTCGGCGTCGGGCGCGTCGTGCTCGCGGTCGACGTCCGGGACGCTCTCGGGCCCGAGCGACTCGAGGTCGAGCGCGTCGCGCTCGCTCTCCACGGGCTCGTGCGCCTGCAGCCGCGCCGCGAGGATCTCCAGCGTGCGATGCAGCTGGCTCAGCACCGGGTCGCGGGTCGGCGGCCGACCCGTGAGCGGTCGCACGGGCCCCAGGTCCTCGAGGTCCTCGTCGTCGCCGTCCTCTCCGTCCGCGTCGCCGGGCGCGCCGGGCCCGGCGAGCTCGGCGAGGACGCTGGCCAGCTCGTCGTCGGCGACCGGCGCCGCCAGGAAGTGGTCCGCGCCGAGCTCGAGCACGTCGGCCAGATCGCGCAGCTCGCCGCCGAGGCTGCCATAGAGGATCACCGGAACATCGTCACGACCGCGCCGAACCGCCTCGACGAGCGCGTCCGCGTCGGTCTCGCCGAGGCACACCAGGACCGCGGCCGGCGGCGGCGCGGCGGCCACCCGGCCGGCGAGCTCGCGCTCCCGCACGGGTGTGACGATGTAGCCGAGGTCCTGAACCCGGGGGATGAGGGCCCCGCGCTGGGTACGGTCGCCGACGATGAGGATCTCCGGGCCCACGGCGGCGCGAGTGTACCCCAGAGACCCGCGGCTCCGGGCCCCCGTACGGCCGATGCGGACCCCCACGGGGGCACCACGAAAAACTTCACGACTCCCCCCGGGGCCGTGAATGCGGCCGGACGGGCGTAGTCGATGGCTCGTCGTTCCCGACCGTCCCGGGTCGGGGGTAGAATGTTGACCTGTCCCTCGCCGAGGATCCATCGATGTCCGCACTGATCGCCCGTCTGTTCAAGCGTCCCATCCAACTCACCGCCGTCGCGCTCGTCGCCGCGCTGATGTTCATCGCCACCACGGCGATGGCGTTCGGCGAGCGGACCACCGCGGTCGGCTACTGGAAGACGATCGACGACGAGACGGGCGAGGCCAAGTCCATCCTCAAGATCTACGAGGTGGACGGCAAGTACTACGGCCGCGTCGACCGCCTGCTGCTCAAGCCCGGCGCGCTGTGTGAGAAGTGCGAGGGCGAGGACTACAACAAGCCGATCGAGGGCATGGTCGTGATGTGGGGCCTCAAGGACGACGGCGACGGCGAGTACAGCGGCGGCAAGATCTTCGACCCGGAGAAGAACAAGACCTACCGCTGCGCGATCTGGCTCAAGGACGGCAAGCTGATGGTCCGCGGCTACCTCGGCATCTTCTTTCGCACCCAGACCTGGCACCCCGTCGAGCGCTGATCGCTCGCGGCACGCCGCCCCCCGAAGCGACCGCCGGCCCCGCCCGCGGTCGCTTCTCGCGTTTCACTCCTCGCGCGTGCTCTGACAGTGACCCTCGCCGTTGATGTGGCCAAGCGTCGTCGTCTGGTGCTCGATGAAGCGCCACAGGTCGACGATGCCGGTGCTGCCGACCTGATAGTTCGCCAGCGGGCGCAGGTCGACGGCCTCGAGCTCGGCCCGCGTGACCGCGCCGTCGCCGTCGACGTCGGCCCCGGCGACGAGGTCGAAGGCCACGTTCGGCTCCTCCGCGAACAGGTCGTCGTAGAACAGATGATCGCCGTGGACGGTGATCTCGACGCTGTCGGGGTCCGGGCCCTCGACCTCGACCTCCGCCTCGCACGCGCTGTAGCTGGTGCGCGTGGCGAAGCCCCAGGCGAAGGTCTTGGTGACCGCGCCCTTCGTCGCCGCGCCGGCGACGTACACCGAAAATCCGCCCGTCTTCATCAGCTCGCGGTCCTCGGCGGTGGCGTCGCTCTCCACGAATTCATCGCCGTAACTGAGGTCGTACTCGACGTAGGGCGCGATCTGATACGCGGCCTCGCGGTAGGCGCCGACCGGCACCATCGCGGAGGCGACGAGCTGGCCCGCGCCCGTCGACGGCCGGGTCAGGTCGTAGACCTGCAGCGGCTCGCTGCCCGCGATCGCGCCGGCGCTCGCGGACGCCGAGACCTTGACCTCGCCGAGGCTGACGAGGAAGCGGTCGAAGCGGAGCGCCCAGCCGTCCGCGAACACGTCGGCGGAGATGCCCTCCTCGATGAAGGCCTCGCCGTAGACACGGACCTGCAGCTCGCTCTCGGCGGGCTCGCAGGCGGTCAGGGCGACGATGATGGTGGTCATGCAAGCTCGGCTCATGATCCTCACTCCGCGATCGCGTCGTAGTGTACGTGGGACTGCAGCTCGCGCCGCACGATGTTGTGGGCCTCGTCGCCCGGCGCGATGACGACGACGCCGTCGCCGTCCGGGTCGAGCGCGGCGAAGTCGACCCCGTCGAACAGCGAGGTCCCCGCGACCGGGTCGCCCGGGAAGAAGCGCAGCGCGAGCGTGGCCTGGTCGTCGCGCGTCACCTCGAGCTCGAACGGCGCGCCGACCATCTGCGTGCCGGCGCCAACGTCGAGCTGCGCCATGAACGACAGCGCGTCCGCGCCCTTGCGCGCGGTGCCCGTGAAGTGCGCCGTGTGGCCGAGCAGCGGGTCGTCGGCCGCGAGACCGTCGCTGGCCGCCGCGGCGCGGAAGGTGAAGTTGAGGCCCTCGTAGAGGCCGGTCAACAGCTCGGCCGCGCCGAGCGGGCCGCCGCCGCCGCCCCAGTCGAGGATGAAGTCGCCGCCGAGCTCGCCGGTGACGTCGCCGCCCGCGTAGTGGCCCGGGTGGGCCCACGCGCGCGCGAGCAGCCACGACGGCAGCCACGCGCTGGCCCCGTGCATCTCGCCGAGGATCGAGAACTGCAGGTCGGCGACGGCGACCCGCGCCCCCGTCAGCTCGACCGTCCAGCCGAGGTCGTTCGTGCTCGCCGCGAGCGCGGCGCCCGACACCGCGACCTCGAGGTGCACGCGCTCGGCCTCCTGGCTCGGGGCGCACGCGGCGAGCAGGAGCAGGATGGTCTTCGGGACATGTCTCATGAGCAAGGTCGTCCTCCGGTCACATGAAATATAAAGTCGTCGCCAGGCGGACCGCGAGCGGCGGACCGGCGATGTAGTGCAGCGAGGGCAGCGTGCTGCGCGGGTCGTCCCGGTTCCACCACGACGCGAAGTGGTACTCGCCCTCTTTCCAGCGCGCGTTGGTGGCGTTGTCGACCTGGACCCCGAGCTCGAGCGGCCCGCGGCGGTAGCCGGCGCTGAGGTCCAGCAGCGCGTAGGTGGCCGAGCGCGCCCCGTGCGGCAGCGGCCGCGCGCCGACGACCTGCAGGCGCGCCCCGGCGCGAAATCCCGAGGGGTGCACGAGCGTCAGGGTCGTCGCGCTCAGCAGCGGCGGCGCCCCCGGGACCGCCGCGCCGGACGCGACGAAGCGGGCCTGCGCGAGCGTGAGGTCCTGGCGCAGCTCGAGCCACTGCGTCGGCCGGACCGCGACGTCGATCTCGACGCCGAGGCGGCGCGTGCGGTTGAGCTCGAGGTTGACCGCCGACACGTGATCGAAGACCAGCTCGCGGTCGATCCACGTCGCGAACGCGGCGACCCCGGCCGACAGGTAGCGCCTGCCGGTGAAGCGCGCCCCGACCTCGATCGCGTCGCTGGGAAAGATACGCGGCGTCCCGCCCTTGTAGCGGTCGAGCGTGACATCCGACGGCGTCGTGACCCCCGCGAGGATCGACCTGGCCTCCGGCGCCCGCAGGCCGCGCCCGTACGCGGTGAACAGCGACCACCGCTCGCCGACGCGAAACGCCGCCAGCACCCGCGGCGAGGCCCGACCGAGCACCTTGCGCGTGCGCTCGCCGGCGTGCAGCTCGTCGATGACGTCGTACGCGAACATGTCGACCCGCGCGCCGCCCTCGAGGTGCAACCACCGCGTCGGCTTCCAGCGCAGCCCCGCCCGCGCGCCGGCCTGGTTCTGCCCGATGCGCAGGTCCCAGTTCGGCTGCACGAGCCCGTGCTCCGCGTCGACGCGCCGGTCCTGCTGCGTGATGCTGTCGCCCTGCCACGCGCCGCCGACGGTCAGCGTCAGCGCGTCGACGATCGGCCGCTGATACTCGACCTGATAGCCGGCGGAGAAGAACCGATGCAGCTGCGCCCGGCGGTCGCCATCGACCGCGTCCTGCAGGTAGCCCGTGAAATTCTCGAGCATGTCGAAGTGGCGAAACTGGCCGTACACGCGCTGCTCGAGCCTGCCGCGGCCGAGCGAGATCTGGTGGCGCAGGCTGGTGATCGCGCGGACGGACGAGCCGCCGCCGTCGCTCTGGTACACGCCGTCGAAGGGCACGCGACCGTCCGCGACGTCGGCGACCGCGAGCGCGCCCGGCGAGCCGAAGCGCGCGTAGTAGCCGGACGCGAGCAGGTCGAGGCTGCCGTGGCTCGGGCTGTCGACCAGCCGGACCTGGCCGATGCTGGTGACGCGCTGGGCCTTGCGACCGGGCGCGAAGCCCTCGTCGCGCATCGCCTCGAACGCGACGAAGCTGTCGCGGTGCAGCCGACGCGGCGCGTGCACGACGACGCCGCGGTGGCGGATCGTGCTGCCGAGCTCGTAGCCGACGCGGGTCCCGCGGGCCGCAGGATCGACGCCGAGCTCGAAGCGGATCGTGCCCGCGTTCGCGAAGTTGCCCTGGTTGATCTGAAACGGCCCCTTGCTGACGCTGATCGATCGCACCACCTCGGGGATCATGAAGTTGAGGTCGAGGTAACCCTGGCCGTGGATGTTCGACAGCTCGTTGATCGGCATGCCCGCGACGAGCACCTCGACGTCGGAGCCGTGCGCCGCGTCGAAGCCGCGCAGAAACAGCTGCTGGCCCTTGCCCTCGGCCCCGTGCTGGCTGAGCAGCACGCCCGGCACGAGGCGCAGCAGGTCGTCCGCCGAGCGCCGCCGCGGCGCGACGGAGATCTCCCGCGAATCGATGACCCGCTGCGAGGCCAGCACCGGCGGACGCCTCGCGTTGACGACCGTCGCGTAGCGCGGCACGGGCCGCCGCGACGCGAGCCGCGGCCCGGCGGCCGCGACAGGGGTCTCACCCGCACCGACGTGTCGCGAAAGATCGGAGCCGTCGGTGGCGCTCTCGACAGGTTTCGAACCTTCCGCAGCGCCCGAATCAACCTGTCCCAAAGGACTGGTGCCCGGCGCCGCCGCCCGCGCGAGCCCCGGAGCGAGCAGCGCAGCGATCGTGCACATGGTCCCCACCCCCCACCGGCGTGCTCGTCCTTCGTCGGCGTCTGCGGCCACGTGCCCGCACCATACGTCAGTTGCAGGCCCGCGGATCGCGGGTGGGGTCGCGCGCCCGCTTGCGAGGATCGCGGGCATGCCCCCATTGTTGTGTCGTGGAGAACCTCATGCTGCGCACTGCACCGTCTCGCGTCCGCGCCATCGGCTCTGCTCTCGCGCTCGGCATCGCTCTGCTGACGGCCCCGACCGTCCAGGCGCACGACTACTGGCTCGAGTTTCAACCCCCAGCGCCCGCGCCTGGCGGCGAGCTCGCCGTCGCCATGTGGCTCGGCGAGGACTTCGTGCCCGAGGCCCAGACGGCGATCCAGGAGGCCCGCGCCGTGGCCCTGCGCCACATCACCGCGGCCGGCGACGCCGACCTGCTGCCGCGCGCCCGCGCCGGCGTCGCGCCGCTGCTCCGCCTCGGCCTCGCCCAGCCCGGCGGGCACCTACTCGCGCTCGAGCGCGACACCACCCGCGTGCAGCTGCGTGCGCGGCACTTCAACCGCTACCTCGAGCAGGAGGGGCTGCATCAGGTGCTCGCCGAGCGGCGCAAGGCCGGCGAGCTGTGGCGCCGCGGCACCGAGCGTTACACGCGGTACGTCAAGGCGTTCGTGCAGGTCGGCGGCGTCGAGGACACCGTGTCGACGCGGGTGCTCGGCCATCGCCTCGAGGTCGTGCCGGAGCGCGAGCTCGCCGGGCTCAAGGTCGGGGACCGGCTCAAGGTGCGGGTGTTGTTCGAGGGTCGCCCGCTGACGGGCGTGCAGGTCGAGGCGCTGGCGCGCGCACCGGGTCGGACCGCGCCGCAGAGCCAGGCCGCCGTGACCGACGCGGACGGCCGCGCCGAATTCACGGTCGGAGAGGCCGGAACCTGGCTGGTGCGAACGGTGCACATGCAGCGCTGCGTCGGCTGTGATTACGCCCAGTGGGAGAGCTTCTGGGCGGCCTACAGCTTCGCGGTCGGGTGATCGGCGCGGGCGATCGCTGCAGCATGGTCGGTGCGATATCATCGCGCGCATGAACCCGGCAGGCATTGCAGTCACCTTCCCGCGCCCCGACGGCGAATCGGCGCCAGGCTTCGCGTTTCCGACCGCCGATCGCAAGGGCCCGGCGATCGTCCTGATCCAGGAGTGGTGGGGCGTCAACGAGCAGATCCGCGGCGTCGCCCGCCGGCTCGTCGACGCCGGCTACAACGTGCTCATCCCCGACCTCTACCGCGGCAAGATCGCCAGCGCGAGCGACGAGGCCAAGCACCTCATGGACGGCCTCGACTTCCCCGCCGCGCTGTTCCAGGACCTCGCCGGCGCCGTCGACATCGCCGTCCACCACCACGGCAAGGCCGCCGTGCTCGGCTTCTGCATGGGCGGCGCGCTGACCCTCGCCGCCGCCGTGCACCTCCCGAAGCTCTCCGCCGCCGTCTGCTTCTACGGCATCCCGCCCGAGCAGCTCGCCGACCCCGCGCAGCTCAAGGTCCCGCTGCTGGCCCACTTTGCGACGCAGGACGACTGGTGCACCCCCGACCGCGTCGACGCGCTCGAGCAGCGCCTGCAGGGCGCCACCGTCGAGCACGAGCTGCACCGCTACGACGCCCACCACGCGTTCTTCAACGAGGCGCGGCCCGAGGTCCACGACCCGAGGGCCGCGGACCTCGCGTGGGAGCGCACGCTCGAGTTCCTCGGCGAGCACCTGCGCTCCGCGGCGCAGTGACGCTCACAGCAGCGTCTGCGGGTCGACGTCGAGCATCGCGCTGGTTTTAAAGTCACCGCTGCCGTCGAGGCCGAGCCGCGGGCGCAGCTGCTTGAGCAGCCAGCGCAGCGGCGGCCGGGTGGTCGCGCGCAGCAGCAGCTGCCAGCGGATCTTCTTGTTGATGCGCTCGACCATCGACGGCATCGGCCCGAGCAGCGTCAGCGGCACGCGGGCCTCCGGCGCCTGCTTGTGCGCCACGCCCTCGATGCAGGCCCGCACGAACGCGCCGAGGCCGTCCGCGCGCCGCTGCACCGCGACCGGATCCGGCCCGGACACGCGCACCAGCGCCAGGAAACCGAACGGCGGGTTGCCGAGTTGCTGGCGCTTCTCGAGCTCCCACGCCGCGAAGCCGGCGTAGTCGTGCTCGGCCGCGCGGGCGATCGCCGGGTGGCTGACCGCGTACGCCTGCACGAGCACCCGCCCCGCACGATCGCCGCGACCCGCACGCCCGCTGACCTGCGTCAGCAATTGGAACGTCCGCTCCGCCGCGCGCAGGTCCGGCATCCCGAGCCCGTGGTCCGCCTGAAGGATGCCGACCAGCGTCACCCCCGGGAAGTCGTGACCCTTCGACAGCATCTGCGTGCCGACCAAAATGTCCGCCTCGCGATTGCGAAAGCGCGCCAGCGTCTCAATCAAACCCTTCCCGCGGCTGGTGTCGCGGTCGAGCCGCAGCACCCGGGCCCGCGGGATCTCCTTGCGGACCGCGAGCTCGACCCGCTCGGTGCCCGCGCTGCCGTGCAGCAGCTCGCCCTGACCGCAGCTGCGGCAGCGCTCGGGCGGCGCCTCGATGTGTCCGCACAGGTGGCACATCAAGCGGTTGCGCTGCAGGTGATACGTCATCGACGGCGCGCTGCAGTCCGGGCACTGATGCAGCGCCCCGCACGCGCTGCACACCAGCGTCGTCGCGAAGCCGCGGCGGTTGAGGAACAGGATGCCCTGCTCGCCGGCGTCGACGACCTCGGTCAGCGCCTGGCGCATACGCGCCGTCAGCAGCGTGTCCGGGTCGGGGCGATGCACCGCCAGCGGCACGAGCTCGACCACCGGCAGCGGCCGCGGCGTCGGCCGCGTGTCGAGCCGCAACCACCGATAGCGGCCGGCGCGGGCCTGCTCGTAGGTCTCGAGCGCCGGCGTCGCGCTGCCGAGCACCGCGAGCGCCCGCTCGTCGCGCGCGCGCACGAGGGCGACGTCGCGGGCGTTGTAGCGGACGCCCTCCTCCTGCTTGAACGACGGGTCGTGCTCCTCGTCGACGACGATGACCTTGAGGTTCGCGACCGGCGCGAACACGGCCGAGCGCGCGCCGATGACGATCGGCCGCAGCCCGAGGCGGATCTGCTGCCACGCGTCGAGGCGCTGGCGCGGCGTCAGCCCGCTGTGCAGCACCGCGACCGTGTCGCCGAAGCGGGCCCGGAAGCGGTCGGAGAGCTGCGGCGTCAGGGCGATCTCCGGCACCAGCACGATCGCCCCGCCGCCGCGCGCCCGCGCCTCGGCGATCAGCTGCAGATACACCTCCGTCTTGCCCGAGCCCGTCACCCCGTGCAGCAGCGACACCGCGAACGCCCCCGCGTCCATGTCCGCCAGCAGCGACGCCAGCGCGCGCCGCTGGTCCTCGGTCGGGGCCTGCGGCGTCGAGCTCTCGGGGGCCCCGGCCGCGAACGGGTCGAGCGCACGCAGCCGCTCCTCCGCGACCACCAGCCCCGACTCGAGCAGCGGCACGATCAGCTCGCGCAGCCGCGGGAACGGCCCGCGCAGCTCGCCCGCCGCCATCCACACACCCTGCGGCACGCTCTCGAGCGCGTCCAGCACCGCGCGCCGTTGTTTGCTGCGCCCGACGATCGTCTGGATCGACTCCTCGCCGCCCGCTCCGCCGCGCAGATAATCGGTGCGCCGATAGTGCGTCTCGACGCGCGCCGCCTCGTCGCCGCCGTCGTCCCAGGTGATCGTGCACAGCTCGCGCGCCGCGAGCTCGCCGAGGATCCGCAGCACCCCGGGGATCCGCGGCCGCAGCGAGGTCAGCCGCTCGACCGCCAGCTCCTGCCGCGGCGCGGTCGCCAGCGCCGCCAGCACCCGCTGCTCGGCCACCGAGGGCACGTACGGCCCGCCCCCCGTCGGCGTCAACACGAACTCCCGCGACGCCCCCAGCGCCGCCGCGCCCGCCGGCAACAAGCTGGCCTTTCGGACATCCGAGCCCGTCAGCAGCCCCGGCAGCGCCAGCCGATACACCTCACCCACCGGCGCGACGTAGTAGTCCTGCACCCACTCGCACAGGCGCACGAGCCCGGCCGTCAGCGACGGCGCGCCCGGCGGGTCGAGCACCTCCTCGACGCGGCGCATCCGCGGCGTCGGCTCGCCGGGCGCCTCGCGCACGACGCCGACGAGCCCGCGCGTTGCGAACGGCACCAGCACGCGCGCGCCGGGCTCGGGCGCGCTGGCCCAGTCGTCGGGGACCGCGTAGCTGAACGCCCGATCGAGCCCGACCGGCAGCGCCACCGACACGATCCGCTCGCTCACGCCCCGCCTCGCCGCAGATCTCCCGCCGAGCGGTGCAGAGCCCGCCACAGCCGCCGCCGCGCCAGCGCCCGGTCGACCATGCCCGCGACGACCAGCAGCGACCCCACGCCCACCAGCACCCGCAGCAGCCACGCCCACCACAGCGCCAGCAGCCCCACCTCGCTCGCGTCGACCGAGCGCGCCGCGCCGGCGCAGACCCCCGCGACCAGCACCGCCGCGAGCACCGGCACCAGCACCGCCAGCGCCCCCCGCATCCAGCTGCGCTGCGACCCGACGGCGAGCCCACGCCCCGCGTAGCGATCGACCCAGCCGAGCCGCCCGCCGAGCACCATCGCCGCCACCACCAACGCCGCCGCTCCGCCCAGCGCGCGCATCAGCGCCCCGCCGAACGCGACGAGCTCGGCGCCCATCGCCCGCGGCGCGAGCCCGCCGACCCACAACCCCTGCCACGCGCTCCACACGGCGGGTCCGCTCCAGCGCAGCCCGACCGCGAGGGCCAGACACAGCGCGCCGGTCAGCAGCCACGGCGACGTCGGCCGCAGCCCGGCGCGATGGGCCCGGGCGAGGCGTCGCGAGTCTGGGGCGATGGTGCCTTCGTCAGCCACGGGGGCCGAGATGTAGCGCGACGCCGCCCCCCGGCCAAGAGATCTTCCACCACAAAACCACGGCCTGACGCGCCGATCGCCACGGCGATCGGCGCCCCACCGCGTCCGCTCACATCGCCGCGCCCGGCGTGACCGCGACCAGGCGGAAGCCGACGAGGCAGCGCGCCTGCAGCGTCCCGAGCTTGTAGCTCGGCACGATCTGGATGGTGTCCTTGTTGCGCATCGCCTCGACCAGCAGGGCGATGTTCGCCTCGGTCACGTTGCGCCCCGAACAGGCGGTCCCGCCCCACTGGTACTTCCGGTTGGTCGAGCCCTCGTTGACGATCAAGTTGCCGCGCTCGGTCCCGTAGTCGTCCGCGCTCGCCTCGTTGATGGTGATCGAGGCCACCGAGCCCGCCAGACCGTCCGAATCCGCGTACGCCAGCGCCGGCACCATTACGACAGCCGCCAGCGCGGCACCCCTGAGAACTCGTGAACGAAGCGACATGTTGTTCCTCTCGCGGCTAGCCAGCCTTCGAAGCGGCGTCAGAGACCGCGGCCCGCAGTCTGCTATTCACGGCCCCGCCACGCAACGCTCGTGACACCGTTCAGGGCGGTTTCGCACCCACCGCGTGCCGCCGCCCCCACGCCGCCCTGCGACCACGCTCACGACGTCCGCCCTTGCCTACCGCACGCGACTCGGCTCCCCGTCGCGACCGCCATGACCTGTCCCTGAGGACATGTCCATCGGGACATACGACCTGTCCCGAGAGACATCTCTCGACGTCACCGTCGGCACACCACCGTCACCGCCGCGACCGTGCGCTCGCCCGGCGCAGCGCGCGACATGTCCTCCAGGACAGCAGCCGAACACCGCGCGACCGTGCGTCGTAGCACGGCCGACAGCGCCGTCTGACAGCCTACAGACGGCCCCGGGGCGCGACGACCGGCCTGCGAGTTTCACCGGCCCCGCGGTTGACGGGCGAGCGAATGGTTTTACGTTCGACGGAACCTGATCGCGGCCAGTGCGTGCACGGCGAGCGACGGGGATGGCCGCGATCAAGCCCCCGCAGGCGCGGCGCCGCGGGGCGCAGGAAACCTCATGACACACCACGAACTGCCCAAGTCTCCGTTCCCGCTGCTGCCCCTGCGCAACGGCGTCCTCTTCCCGGGCACGGTCATCACCGTCCCAGTCGGCCGCGCCCGCTCGATCGCGCTGATCGAGGCGCTCGAGCCCGGCAAGTCGATCATCGGCATCGCCGTCCAGCGCGACGCCCGCGTGGTCGACCCGGAGCTCGCCGACCTCCAGTCCATCGGCACCTACGCCCGCGTGCGCCAGGTGCGGCGCACCGGCGACCGCAACTATCAGGTCGTGCTCGAGGGCCTCGGGCGCTTCCAGCTCGGCACGCTGCTGCACTCGCAGACCTATTGGACCGTCGACGGCGAGGTCCTCCCCGACCTCGTGAGCGACCCGGCGGAGGCGCGCCTGCTCGCGGAGTCGCTCGGCACGCAGGTGCGCGAGCAGCTGCAGGAGGTCGCGCCCGACGTGGTGGCCAGCTTCGGCCAGTGGATCGAGATGCTCGGCCGCGCCGACGAGCCCGGCCTGCTCGCCGACCGCGTCGCCGCCGCCCTCGGCCTCGACACCGAGAAGGAGGTCCAGGTCCTGCTGACCCGCGAGGTCGGCGAGCGCCTGCGCCTGGTCACGCGACTGCTCGTCGAGGCGCGGACGATGGCCGAGCTGCGCAAGAAGATCGAGTCCGAGGTGCGCAAGGGCCTGAGCTCGGGCCAGCGCGAGGTGCTCCTGCGCCAGCAGCTGCGCGCGATCCAGAAGGAGCTCGGCGACGAGCCGCGCGGCGACGAGCTCGCCGCCCTGCGCGAGCGCCTCGACAAGGCCGAGCTGCCGGAGGAGGTCCGCGGCGTCGCCGACCGCGAGCTGCGCCGCCTCGACGGCATGCAGCCGGCGCAGGCCGAGTACAACGTGATCCGCACCTACCTCGAATGGATCGCCGACCTGCCGTGGAGCGTCCGCGCCGAGGCGGAGATCGACCTCGACGCCGTGGCGAAGAAGCTCGACGACGACCACTTCGGCCTCGACGAGGTCAAGAAGCGGATCCTCGAGCACATGGCGGTCCTCAAGGTCTCGGGCAACAGCCGCGCGACCATCTTGTGCCTCGCGGGCCCGCCGGGGGTCGGCAAGACCTCGCTCGGGCAGTCGATCGCCGACGCCACCGGGCGCCCGTTCGTGCGCATCGCCCTCGGCGGCGTGCGCGACGAAGCGGAGATCCGCGGCCACCGCCGGACCTACGTCGGCGCCCTGCCCGGCCGCCTGATCCACGCGATGAAGAAGGCCGGCAAGAAGAACGCCGTGGTCCTGCTCGACGAGATCGACAAGCTCGGCCAGGGCTGGATGGGCTCGCCGGAGGCCGCGCTGCTCGAGGTCCTCGACCCCGAGCAGAACAAGACCTTCACCGACCATTACATGGAGCTGCCCTTCGACCTCTCGGAGGTGACCTTCATCGTCACGGCGAACAGCCTGGAGACCCTCTCGGCCCCGCTGCGCGACCGCCTCGAGATCATCGAGATCTCCGGCTACACCGCCGAGGAGAAGCTGCACATCGGCAAGAACCATCTCCTGCCCAAGCAGCTCAAGGCCCACGCGATCGCCGAGGGCACGCTGAGCGTCAGCGACGACGCCCTGCGCGCCATCATCCGCGACTACACCCGCGAGGCCGGCGTCCGTCAGCTGACCCGCGAGCTGACCAAGCTGTGCCGCGCGCTCACCCTCGAGTTCGCGCGCAGCAGCGACGAGAAGCGCGCCCGCGTCGGCATCGAGGCGGCGGACCTGCACAAGTACCTCGGCAAGGTCCGCTTCATCAGCGAGGTCGCGGAGCGCACCGCGGTCCCGGGCGTGGCGACGGGCCTGGCGTGGACGCCGGTGGGCGGGGACATCCTGTTCATCGAGACCTCGCGGATGCCCGGCAAGGGCCACCTCGAGATCACCGGGCAGCTCGGCGACGTGATGAAGGAGTCGGCCCGCGCCGCGCTCACCTACGTGCGCAGCAACGCCGACGCGCTCGGCGTGGACGCCAACTTCCTGGCGACCCAGGACCTGCACGTCCACGTGCCGGCGGGCGCGGTGCCCAAGGACGGCCCGTCGGCGGGCGTCACGATCTTCACCGCGTTGACCTCGCTGCTGACCGGACGGCGCGTCCGCCCCGACACCGCGATGACCGGCGAATGCACCCTCCGCGGCCGCGTCCTCCCGGTCGGCGGCATCAAGTCGAAGGTCCTCGCCGCGCACCGGGCCGGCCTCACGCGGGTCATCCTCCCGCAGCGCAACGCCCGTGATGTCGACGACGTCCCGGCCGACGTCCGCGACCAGATGGAGTTCATCTTCGCCGAGGACATGGCCCAGGTGCTGGCCGCCGCGCTTGAGCCGAGCCTGCTCGCCAGCAAGCCCAAGGGCGACGTGGACCCCAGCGACGGCGAGACCGGCGCGTCGGGCTCGGGCGAGACCCCGCGCGCCCAGGCCTGAGCCACACCGCACGACGCGGACCCTCGGGTCCGCGATCCGCAGACCGCCCGCACCGGCACGCGCCGACGCGGGCGGTCTTTTTTGCGCGGGAGATCGCCCCCCGAACCGACCTCGGACCTGCGCTCAGGGACAGGTCGTCCGCGCCGGCACCTGCGCGCTCGCGGCGAATTCGGCGAGCGCCTCGACGAGCGGCGCGGGGTTGTTGGCGCTGAAATAACCGCTGCCACCGCGCGCCACCCCGCCGGCCCGCGCGATCTCCCGCAGCGCCGCGTCGGGATTGACCAGCGGGCGCTCGAGCATCGCGTCGTCGACGTCGACCCCGACCGCGAAGGTCGAGATGCCCCGCGAGCTGCGCGCGAATGCGACCAGCTCGGCGAGCTCCGGGTCAGGCACCCCCGCCAGGTCGGTCTCGCCGACGCAGTTCGCCCCGCCGTCCGTCACCAGCACGATCGCCGCCGGCACACCCTCGCCCAGCGTCGCGAGGTGCTCGAGCGCAGTCGTGTAGGCCGCCTGCACCGGCGAACCACCGTAGAAGCCGGTCGCGTCGGCCCGCGGCAGCCGCTTGAGCAGCTGGCGCGCCGTGTACGGCCCCACCGGCACCTCCGGCACCGACAGCGCGTCACAGGCCGCGTCGCGGTTGATGTCCGCGAAGCTCGACGGGAACAACACCGCGCCGAGCTGCGCCTCGCCCTCGAGCACCGTCGCCGCCTCGGTCACCGCGGCATGCAGCAGCGCCCAGCGCGAGCGCTCGCCGGGCCCGCGCGGCTCGCCCGACTCGAAGCCGCCCGCGTCCATGCTGCTCGAGCGGTCGAGCACGAAGACGACCCGCGGCAGCACGGCCGGGGTCTCGTGGCACTCCTCGGGCGCCGGCGCGGGCGCGGGCTGGTCGAGGTCGTCCTCGGGCTCGACCTCCGGCTCGGCCTCGGCCTGGCCCGGGGACGGCGGCGCGGACGGAGCGTCGCAGGCGCCGAGCAGGGCGGGAGCGAAGGAGACGACGATGGAGGCGAGAGCGGACAGGCGGCGCGTCATCGGACTTCGCGTTTCTGGACCGAGGGTCCGAGACATGAGTGTCACGCCGCGTCGCTTCGGATCACCGCGCAGCGCGCGTTCGCCCGCGCTCGTGCGTTGACTTGCTCGCGGGACAGCGATTAACTGGGGTCGCGTTGGCAGCCGTTCTCCCCGACCGTATCGGCCCGTACGAGGTGCTCGAGCGCATCAGCTCCGGCGGCATGGCCGAGGTTTACAAGGCCAAGCAGACCGGCGCCGACAACTTCGAGCGACCGGTGGCGATCAAGCGGATCTTGCCGCACATCGCCCGCGACCCGAACTTCATCGCGATGTTCCAGGCCGAGGCCAAGCTCGCGGTCCAGCTGCAGCACGGCAACATCTGCCAGATCTACCAGCTCGGCCGCCACGAGGATTCTTTCTACATCGCCCTCGAGTACGTCGACGGTCGCGACATCGGCGCCGTGCTCGACCTGCATCAGAAGCAGGGCCGCGGCGTCCCGCTGCCGCAGGCCTGCCACATCGTCAGCCGCGCGTGCGAGGGCCTCGACTACGCCCACAACAAGAAGAGCAACGACGGCAAGCCGCTCAACCTGATCCACCGCGACATCAGCCCGCCGAACATCCTGATCTCGTTCGAGGGCGAGGTGAAGCTGATCGACTTCGGGCTCGCCAAGGCGGTCGGCTCGTCGATCCAGACCCAGGCCGGCATCATCAAGGGCAAGCTCGCGTACATGTCGCCGGAGCAGGTCCGCGGCACCCCGCTCGACCACCGCAGCGACGTGTTCGCCCTCGGCATCGTGTTCTTCGAGCTGCTGACCGCGCGCCGGCTGTTTCGCCGCGACAGCGACCTCGAGACCTTCGACGCCGTGCGCCAGTGCAAGGTCCCGCGCCCGACCGAGTTCAACCCGGCGATCCCCGCCCCGCTCGAGGCGATCATGCTCAAGGCGCTCGCGCGCGACCTGGACCAGCGCTACGCCTCCGCCAGCGCGTTCAACGACGCGATCCGCGAGTTCGTCATGTCGCACCGCATGACCTTCCGCGGCGAGCAGCTCGGCACCTGGATGCGCAAGCTGTTCGCCCGCAAGTGACGGCGCTCAGCCGTCGGCGGCGAGCAGCCCGATCCGCAGGACCACGCGCAGGTAGCTCGGCGACAGGCGGTCGAGGTCGAGGACGCTGATCGTGCTGGCCAGCGTGTTGACGGCGTAGAGCCGGCGCCGCGCCTCGTCGACGACGAGCTCGTTGGGCCCGTCATCGACCGTGACCGTGTCGATCACCTGGAACGCGCCGAGCCCGACCACCGCGATCTGATCGTCGGAGTAGCAGCTGACCAGCGCCAGGCGCTCGCCGACCGCCGGGCGATGGACCGCGAGGATGTTCGGGTTGCGGCACAGCGACACGTTGGCGATCGCGCGGTCGACCGGGTCGTTGTCGGCGTCGAGGCTGGTGTCGATCAGCTCGAGCGAGGCCGGCGTCGTGTGGACCACGAGCAGGCGATCGCCGGTCTCCGGGTCCTCGAACTCGAGGTCGCCCATGAACGGCCGGTCCTCCGACTCGAACGGGTTGACGCTGGTCAGCGCCCGGTCGCCGCCGGGGAGGATCGTGTCGCGGCCCGCGAACACGCTGAAGGTCCGCACCCCCGGCCAGAACCGATGGGTCGTGTACAACAGCGGGCGGCTGCAGTCGCGCGTCGAGGTCGGCGGGTCGCCGGGATCGCAGGCCCGCTGCGCGACCGCGAAGCCGCCGGCGAAGGTGTTGTCGTTGACCGGATCGGGGCGATAGAAGTCGCCCTCGATGTCGGTGATCTTCGGCCCGAACTCGGCGTCGAGCGCGATGAGGGTGATCGCGCTGCCCAGCAGGTGCGGCAGATAGGCGTAGCGAAACCCGCCGCGGTCGACGAAGATGCGCGCCGGGTCGTCGGGCAGGCGCGTCGAATCTGTCCGATTGGCCAGGTACTGCAGGACGTGGTCCGGGTCGCAGCTGCCGTCGCCGGCCTGCCCGCAGTCGACGTCGAGCTCGCCGGCGCCGTCGACCAGCAGGTCGACCCAGGTCACCGCGGGCTCGACCCCCGAGGGGATCAGCAGGCGCAGCGGCCCGGACGCGCCGGCGGGTCGGTCGAGCGCGATGTTGCCGGCGCCGCTCGGCAGGCGGATCGTCCGCTTCGCCGCGATGAAGAACCGGGCGTCGCACTCGAGCGGCGCGACCGCGTCGTCCTCGGCGGTGCGCCGGCACGGACGCGCGCTCGTCGGCGTCGCGCCGGCCGCCAGCGGCGTCGCGCTGGCCTGCATGACGCGCTCGAGGTCGATCGCCACCAGCGTGCTCGCCGACTCGCCCTGGTCGAGGTTGCTGTTGGTCACCATCAACCACCGGCCCTCGGGCGTCAGCAGGGCGCCCGTGGGCAGGCGCAGCCGGTCGAGCTCCGGCGCCGGCGCCTCGCCGGAATTGCAGGCGAGCAGCAACGCCACCCCCAGCCAGCCTCGTGCGTGCGCCGCCACGGCCGCGAGCATCGCACCGGCGCCGCGCCGCGCCAAGCCTCACGGCCCGGAGGTCGTCATCGCATCGGCGCCGCGCCGCGCCAGGGTCGTCACGGCGGGGCCGGCCAGGCGCGCAGCCAGGCCTCGGGATACGCCGCCCACGCCGCGCCGAGGGCGACCAGCGCCGCCGCGCAGATCAGCCACGGGCGCAGGACCTCGAGCGCCGGCGCGGCGGCCCCGCGGGCCCCGAGACGCAGGCTCAGATCGACGGTCGCCGCGGTCAACAGCACCGGCGTGGCGAAGGTCAGCGCGACGGTCAGCGCCGCGTGGGCCGACGCGGCCAGCCACGACGGCGCGTCGGCGGGGGCCGGCAACCAGCGCGCCGGCGCCCCCACCGGCCACAGCGTCTGCAACTGCCGCAGCGCGACGAGCAGCGGGCGATGCACCCCCGCCGCGAGCCCACCCGCGAGGCACGCGGCCGCCAGCAGCAGCGGCAGACCGCGGACCCGCGGCGCCTGCAGCAGCCCCGCGCCGTGGCTGGCCGCGCCGAGCAGCGCCGCGCCGGGCAGGCTGAGCAGGCCGCCGAGCGCGCTACCCAGCAGAAATTCGCACACCGCGACCACGGTCCAGGCCCCGGGGGTCACCGGCGCGGCCGCGGGCACCAGCAGCACCGCCGCGAGGCACACCGCGAGCACCGCCGCGATCGCCTCCCACGCCGGCCCGAGCGCGGCGCGCCACAGCACCTGCGCGCGCAGCAGACCGAACAGCCGCACCGCGCCCCAGCCGAGCACCGCGAGCCCGCCGCTCACGGCCGCCCCTGCCCGACCGCCGCGATCTGCGTCCACAGCTCCGCGGTCCAGGTCGTCGTGTCGGCGAGCCAGCCGGCGCCGCCCATGGCGAGCACCGCGAGCACCGCGGCGGCCCGCGCGATCAGCACGAGGATCGGGTCGTGCAGCCCGAGCCGCGGCGCGACGAGCCCCATCACCAGCGCCGCGCCGCCGGCCGCGAGCGCGACCGGCAACACCTGGACGACCGCCAGCCGCAGCGCCTGCTCGATCAGCGCCCCGTTCACGCGTAGCCCTCCACCAGCCCGCGCACGATCACGTCCCACCCGCCGACCGCCAGGAACAGCGCGACCTTCAGCGGCAGCCCGACGAGCGGCTGGGTCTGTCCGCCGCCGAGCCCGAGCAGCACGAGCACCTGGGCGACCACCAGATCCACGAGCACGAACGGCACCAGGATCAGCAGCGAGATCTGCAGCGCCTCGCCGAGCTCCGTCACCAGGAACGCGGGCACGAGCGCGAGCGGGTGCTCGGCGGGCAGCCCCTGCAGGTCGACGAAGAAGTCGAGCTCGGTCGGGTCGGCGTGGCGCGCGAGGAACTCCTGCAGCGGCGCGAGCACGTCGACGATCTGCGCCACCGGTCCCTGCCGGATCGCGTCGACGCCGCCGGCCTCCGCGAGCGCCGCGAGGCTCGCGGCCGCGACGGGCCCCATGATCACGGCGGTGATCGCCAGGCTCAGCGCGAACACGGCGCTCCACGGCAACAGCTGCTCCGCGCCGAGCCCCACACGCAGCGCCGAGAGCACGACGCTCGCCTTCGTGAACGCCGTGCAGGTGATCGCCAGCAACGGACCGGCCGTCAGGGCCAGCCACGCGAGTACGCCCGTCGGCAGCTCACCCTCCACGCGTCGCCTCCGCGCCCGACACGGGCAGCTCGGTCAACAGCTGCGGCGGACCGCCGGGCCCCGTGCCGACGAGCAGCCGTCGTCCCTCGACCTCGACCACGTGGAGTCGATGGCCCGCGCCGAGCGCGATGGACCGCAGCGAACCATCACTGCCCCGCCTCGCGCGAGCGAGCGCGAGCAACACGAGCGAGAGGCCGAGGCCGACCAGCGCGATGGCGATGCGTTCGTCGAGGCCGGCGAGCATGCGGCATGCTAGAGCGACTGCGCGCAGGCGCAAGAATTCGGCGAGGGACACCCCGATCGTGTAACTAGGATCCGGGCTGCTTCGTTGGTCGCCCGCCGCGGCGTGACGACCGCGGGCCAAACCCAAACTGGAGAGGTTCTCATGAAGAATTGGACATGGCTTCTGGCGCTGGCGTTGCTGCCGGGCTGCGGCGACGACGGCAGCGGCGACGACAGCGGTGAGGAAGAGGCACAGCTTCCGCCGACGAACGGCGCCGAGATGCGCACGTGGCTGGCCGCGGGCCACTACAAGAACTGGTCATGCGAGGGCGCCGCGCACGGCCCGATCACGATCTCACCGCACGGTATGCAGCGCATCTGCTCCAACGACATGATCAGCGGCCACGGCACCGGCGAGTACCCGGTCGGCGCCGCCGCGGTGAAGGAGCTCTACGACGCCGACGGCAAGAACATCGTCGGCTACGCGGTCTACCGCCACATCAAGGCCGGCACCACCGGCGACGCCTGGTACTGGTACGAGCAGGTCCCGGACAGCAGCATGGCGCCGCACGACGCCGACGGCATCGTCGCCGACCAGATCGGCACGATGGGCGACAAGCCGGGCAAGGACCTGTGCGTCGGCTGTCACATGGCCACCGGCCTCGACGCCAACCACCCCGGTCACGACTTCGTGTACACGCAGATCGACTGACCCGCGGCGGTCAGCACCGAAACAGACGAGCCCGCGGGGGATCCCCCGCGGGCTCGTTGTCTTTCATGAGGACCGCCCGGAGGCGGTCGGCTCAGTCGGCCGAGTCGGTGCCGGTCACGGCCGCCGGCGCGGTCTCGTTGAGACCCGGGGCGGAGACCAACTCGATGATCGCCAGCGGCGCGGCGTCGCCGGTGCGCTGCCCGACCTTGAGGATGCGCGTGTAGCCGCCGGGACGTCCGGCGAGCTTCGGCGCGACCTCGTCGAACAGCTTGTGCAGCGCCTCGCGCGTGCGGATCATGCGACTCGCCATGCGCAGGGCGTGGACGTACTTGCCCTGCTCCGCGGGGGTACGCTGGTCCTTCGACTTGGTCAGGATGTCACCCAGGCGCAGCGAGATGGAGATCGTCTTCTCGGCGAAGCGACGCAGCTCCTTGGCCTTGGGCTCGGTGGTGGTGATGCGCTCGTGCTCGATGAGCGAGGTGACCATGTTGCGGAACATGGCCTTCCGGTGGGACGAGCTGCGGCTGAACTTGCGACCCGAGTTCTGGTGGCGCATGGGTTAGGTCTCCTCGCGGGCCGGGGGCGGCCCCTGCCAGTTGTCGATCTTCATGCCCAGAGACAGGCCCATCTGCGCAAGGATCTCTTTGATCTCCTTGAGCGACTTGCGGCCGAAGTTCTTGGTCTTGAGCATCTCGGCCTCGGTACGCTGCACGAGGTCGCCGATGTAGTGGATGTTCGCGTTCTGCAGGCAGTTCGCCGAGCGAACGCTGAGCTCGAGCTCGTCCACCGAGCGCCACAGGTACTCGTTGAGCTTGTCCGTCTCGCTCTGCTGCGGGGCGGCGGCCTCCTCGATCTCCTCGCGATTGATGAAGATCGAGAGCTGCTCCTTGAGGATCTTGGCGGCGAAGGCCACCGCGTCCTCGGGGCGCACCGAGCCGTCGGTCCACACCTCGATCGAGAGGCGGTCGTAGTCGGTGCGGTGACCGACGCGCGCGTTGGTCACGCGGTAGTTGACCTTCTGGATCGGCGAGAACAGCGAGTCGATCGGGATGACCCCGATCGGCTGGCCCTCGGCCTTGTTCTGGTCGGCCGTGAAGTAGCCGCGGCCCATCGCGCTCGTCATCTCCATGCGCAGCCGACCGCCCTTGCTGATGGTGGCGACGTGCTGCTCCGGACGCAGGACGCTGACACCCGTCGGGCACTGGATGTCCGCCGCGGTGACCTCGCCCTCGCCCTGCTTGTCGATGATGAGCGTGCGCGCGGTGGCGTCGTCCATCCGGATGAGCAGGGTCTTGACGTTGAGGATGATGTCCGTGACGTCCTCGACCACGCCGGGGACGGTGGTGAACTCGTGGAGCGCACCCTCGATCCGGACGGTGGTGATCGCCGAGCCCTGCAGCGAGCTGAGGAGGACGCGGCGCAGGCTGTTCCCGAGGGTGATGCCGTACCCGCGCTCCAGCGGCTCGCAGGTGAACTTCCCGTAGGTGTCCGTGAGCGTGGCGGTGTCGACCTCGAGCTTCTTGGGCCGAATGAGATCGCGCCAGTTTCTGGCGATGGTGTTCTGATCCTGCATCCGTACCTCCGTTTACTTCGAGTAGAGCTCGACGATGAGCTGCTCGTCGATGTCCGACGAGACGTCCGAACGCGTCGGGGCCTGAGAGATCTTGCCCTTCATGCCCTCCTTGTCGAGCTCGAGCCAGGCCGGCCGCGGGACGCGGTCGACGTTGGCCAGCGCATCGACGATCTTCTGGATCTTGCGGCTCTTCTCGCGGACCTCGATCACGTCGCCAGGGCGGACCTGGTACGACGGGATGTTGATGCGCTTGCCGTTGACCGTGAAGTGGCCGTGACGCACGAGCTGACGCGCCTCCGCGTGGCTCGACGAGAACCCGAAGCGGAGCGCGACGTTGTCCAGCCGGCGCTCGAGCAGCATGAGCAGGTTCTCACCCGTCACGCCGCGCATGCGCGAGGCCTTGTAGTAGTAGCCGCGGAACTGCTTCTCCAGCAGGCCGTAGATGCGCTTGACCTTCTGCTTC
>Ga0075163_10003195_pt1 | contig 22073 bp, 21 predicted proteins | sample JI1023141ADNA_FD_71478 | JGI IMG/M metagenome (GOLD analysis project Ga0075163, IMG submission 71478) | Wastewater effluent complex algal communities from Wisconsin, to seasonally profile nutrient transformation and Carbon sequestration -... | ecosystem: Engineered > WWTP > Effluent > Algae... | reverse complement strand
TCGTGTCGGGCTCGAGACCCTCGAGGGTGGTCCACACCTGGGTCTCGTTGCCTTGTCGCATCGCGCCCGTGTCGATCACCGCCGGTGCGGTGGCCACCGGCGAGCCGTCGGGGAATGTGAGCTCCACGTACTCCGCGGCGGTCTCGGTCGTGACCCACCCGATCATCGCCGAGCGGGTGGTGACCTGCTGCAGGTACGGTTGGCGCGCGATCACCGCGCCGGCGGTGGTGGGGGCACCTTCTCCGCAGGCGGTGCGCAGCTGCTCGACCGGGGAGCCTCGCACCGCGAGATTGGAGAGATCGCCGCCGGGAGGAGCGGAGACATTCCCGGCGTTGTTCATCATGCAGCCGCCGAGGGCGGTGATCGCGAACGCGTGACTCAATTTCCTAGACAGCATCGGGCTCCAGTGGGGTTCGGGTGAACGAACAAGCACTCTCTCGACACGGACGATCTGGTGCTGGTTGCTGAACACTAAGGCGCGATCGACCGCTGTCTAGCTCGACGCAAACACTGCACTCGCGCACCAGCACGCAACGGTTGCAGCCGACGCGTGCACGCGCGCGAACGATGCGTCGATTTCCTAGGAATCCAGCGGCACCCGCGTTGCACCGATCACCAGCGTGCGGTCGATCCTCGTCGTGCTGCTCGCGCCGTCGGCGGTCTTCGCCGAGCCCGTCGGCGAGGACACCGCACCGCCGTGTCCACCCGCCGAGCTCTCGGCGGGGGATGTCGAGAGCGCGCCGCTGCCGGGCGAGGAGAGTGGGCGCGCCGACCAGGAGGCCGGCGATTCGCTCGCGCGCACGCTCGGCCGGGGGGCGCTGTTCGTCCCCAAGCTCGCGGTCCAGGGCACGCTCGCGCCGGTTCGTGCCAGCGTCTGGGCCTACGAGCGGTACCACCTCCACGATCGCGCGCTGCGCCTGCTGTTCAACGACGCCGAGACGATCGGGGTGTATCCCGTGGCGCAGCTCGAGTCGCAGTACGGCGTGAACGTCGGCGCGCGCTTCGTGCACCGCGATCTGTTCGGCGCGCGCGAGCACCTCGGGCTGCATGTCGGGACCGGCGGCAGGTTCCGCCAGATCGCGTCGGCCGCGGTCCGGAGCGGGGATCGGCTCGGGCCGCTCGAGCTCGAGCTCGGCGGCGACTACGAGCGGCGACCGCGCGACGCGTTCTACGGCATCGGCAACGCCCCGATGCTCGCGCCCGACGACGGCGAGACGAGGTTTCGGGAGCAGCTGGTGCGCGCCACGCTGGTCGGCGATCTGCGCGTCTCCGGACCCTTCCACCTCCGAGCGTCCGCGGCGATCGCCGACTTCGACTTCGCGCGCAGCGAGGACGGGCCGCCAATCGATCAGGTGTACCCGCGCGAGACCCTGGTCGGCTTCGACGGGATCCGCCACACCTACGGCGAGCTCGAGGTGCGCTGGGACAGTCGTCGCGCCGCGAGCTCGTGGGATGTCGACTCGGTCCGCGCGACCGGCTCGCTGCTGTCCGCGTTCGCGGGTCGGGTCACCGCGCTGGACGCCGGGGCCGACTACTTCCGGGTGGGTGTCGACCTCCAGCACTTCGTCACCCTCGGGCGTGGGCCACGCGTGCTGTCGTTCCGGTTCTACGGCGAGACGGTGAGCGGCGACGTCGACGAGGTGCCGTTCACGCAGCTGCCACGGCTCGGAGGCAAGACGCTGTTGCGCGGCTACGCGCTCGATCAGTTCCGCGATCGGGTGGCGGCGATGGCGTCGACCGAGTACGCCTGGGATCTCAATCGCTATCTCTCGGCGAGCACCTTCGTCGATGCCGGGCGGGTGTTCCCAGCGCTGCACGACCTCGCGATCGAGGACGTTCGCGTCGGCTACGGCGTCGCGATCGAGGCCCACTCTCGACGGAGCTTCCTGCTCCGCGCGAGCCTGGCCTCGTCGCTCGACGGCGGGCTGTTCCTCGACGTCGCGTTCGATCCGGTGTTCGACCTCGGTCCCCGCGTGGAGCGCCGATGAGGGCCGCGATCGTCCTGGTGATGGCCGCCTGCGCGACTCCCCGGATCGCCGCGCCGAGGTTTCACAACGCCGCGCCGGTGGCTGCGGTCAACGATCGCCTCGACGTGCCGGTGCAGCCGAAGCCGCACGAGAGCCTGCTCGGCCTGTACTTCTTCGACGGCGTGTTCGGGCGACAGGTCACGCGAGCGCTCGAGCTTCCCCGCGCGCGCCGCGCCCTCGGGGTCAACGCCCTCGACGAGGTGCCGGACTCGACCTGGTTCACCAACCGGATCGGTGTCCGCGAGCTCTCGCTCGACGAGCTGCGGCGCGGTCCGCTCGTCGCCGGCAGCCCGGAGCCCCACAAGCCGTGGACGATCCTGAGCAGCAAGCGCGGCGGGGTATCGGTCGGGTTCGTGATCCGCGATGCGCGGGGCGAGAAGTACCTGCTCAAGTTCGATCCGCGGGGTCAGCCCGAGGCGGAGACCGCGGCGGACGTGATCACGAACCGGCTGCTCTGGGCGTTCGGCTACAACGTCGCCGAGGACTACGTCGTTCACCTGCGGCGCGACGAGCTGGTGCTGTCACCCAAGGCGACCACCAAGGATGCGTTCGGGCACAAGATCCCGCTCGATCAGGCGGAGGTCGACCGCAGCTTGGAGCTGGTCGAGATCGGCCGTGACGGCTCGATTCGCGGCATGGTGTCGCGAATCCTCGACGGTGTCTGGCTGGGCGGTCATCCGGGCGAGGGGGTGCGGCGTGACGATCCGAACGATCGGATCCCGCACGAGCTGCGGCGCGATCTGCGCGGCCAGTTCGCGCCGTTCGCCTGGCTCGATCACCTCGACGTCAAGGAGCACAACACGCTCGACATGTGGGTCGCCGATCGCGAGAACCCCGCACGCCACTACGTGAAGCACTACCTGATCGACTTCGGCAAGTCGCTCGGGTTCATGGCCACCGATGCCCACAACCTCCGGCGCGGGTATGCGTTCGAGGTCGACTACGGCGACATCCTGACCTCGCTGATCTCGATCGGGTTGTGGACGCGCCCGTGGGAAGACCGCACGCAGCCGGCGCTTCGTGGCGTGGGCGCGTTCGGCGCGGACACGTTCGATCCCGCGGGGTGGAAGCCTCACTCCCAGGCGTACCTGCCGCTCCAGGTCGCCGATCGCTTCGACAAGTTCTGGGGCGCGAAGATCCTGATGCGGTTCACGCGGGCGCAGCTGCGCGCCGCGGTCGAGGTCGGACAGCTCTCGGATCCGCGCGCCACCGACTACCTGGTCGACACGCTGGTCGCGCGCCAGCGCCTCACGGCCCAGCACTGGTTCCGCCAGGTCAACCCGCTCGATGCCTTCGCCGTCGAGCGTGTCACGAAAGGCCATGCCCTGTGCTTCGTCGATCTCGCGCTGCGCTATCAGCTCGCCTCGGCGGTGGCGACGCGCTATCGGCTGCGCCGCTACGATCGCGACGGTCGCTTGCTCTCGGACGACGCGTTCCTCGCAGCGACGGAGCGAACGTGTCCGCCGGCGATCCTGCCGGAGGCCGGTGATGGCTACACCATCCTCGAGCTGACGACGACGCGGCCCGGCTTCTCGGGCTCGACGCTGGTCCACCTCGCACGCGATCCGGTGTCTCGCGAGCCGCGCGTGATCGGCGTGTGGCGGCCATGAGGTGGCATCGCAAGGCGCTCGCGCCCGCCGCGCTGCTGTTCTCGATCATGACGGCGCACACCATCCTCGAGACGGCGCGCGATGCGCTGCTGCTGGCCAAGCTCGGGCCGGGGCACCTCGCGTGGGCGTACCTCGCGATCGCCGGGGTCGCCTTCATCGCCGTGGTGTCGTTTCGGCGGTGGGGCAGGTTGCGGGATCCGCGTCGCCTGCTCGTCGCGTTCCTCGTGATCGCGACGCTCGGCACCAGCGTGCTCGCCGCGACGATCACGCTCGCTCCGTCGATCTCGTTCGTGCTCTACGTGTGGACGGGCCTGGTTGCCACGCTCGTCGTCCCGGCGTTCTGGACGATGATGGATCGCAACCTCCAGATCGCGGATGCCAAGCGTCTGTTCGCGGGGATCGGGGCCGGCGGTGCCCTCGGGGCGATGACCGGCTCCGCGATCGCGGGCTCGCTCGGCCAGGTGATGCCCGCGCACCAGCTGATCACCGTCGGTGCGGCTGCGTTCGCCGCCGCCGCGATCGCGGGTATCACGCTGTCGCCGCGCACGGAGCCGATCGCCCCGCGCACCGAGCGTCGCGACCTGCGCAAGCACACCTACGTGCGCTGGCTGTTCGGTATCGTGCTGGTGTCGACGATCGCGCTCACCATCGGTGACCTCACCTTCAAGCGCGTGATCGCGGAGCGCCTGCCGCCCGAGCAGCTGGCGACGGTGTTCGGCGCCATCTACACCGGCCTCAACGTGCTGTCGCTCGTCCTCCAGGTCGCGCTGACCCCGCTCCTGCTGTCGCGGTTCGGCGTGGGCACGGCCCTGTTGATCCTGCCTCTCATCCTGGTGAGCAGCTCGCTCGGCTTCGTGGCGAGCGGCGCGCTGCTCGCGGTGGTGGCGATGAAGCTCGGCGACGGGGCCCTGCGGCACAGCCTCAATCGCGTCGCGACCGAGATCTTGTACGTGCCGATGCCCGTCGCCGTTCGCGATGCCAGCAAGCCGATCGCGGATGCGTTCGGGCAACGCGGAGGCCAGGCGGTGGCGGCGGTCGCGATGCTCGCGCTGGCGGCGGTGGGTGCGGGCGCGACGAGCTTCGCGCTGATCACGGCGGTGGTCGCGGTGGCGTGGCTGCTGCTGATCGTCCTGGTCCGGAACCGCTACATCCAGCAGTTTCGCGACACGCTCCGCGCCGGCGAGATCCATCGCACCGGTGGGGTCCCCGTGCTCGACGGGACATCCCGCGAGCTGCTGCTCTCGGCGCTGTCGAGCCCCGACGAGCTCGAAGCGCTGGCTGCCCTCGAGCTGCTCTCGCTCGACGGTGGTCGGATCCCCGCGCTGATGCTGTATCACCCTCGCCCCGCCGTCGCGCGGCGCGCGCTTCAGCTGCTCGGTCCGACACCCGGTCCGGAGATCGAGCGCGTCCTCGCGCACCTGCTCGATCACCCCGATTCCCAGGTTCGAGCCGCGGCGCTCGCGGCCGCGATCCGGAGCGGGTGCCATCTCGATCGCGTGCTCGCCGCGCTCGACGATCGCGATCCCGAGGTGCGTGCGGTCGCGCTGCTCTCGGGTGCGATCAAGTCCACGGACCGCCTGCGCGTGCTCCTGGCAGGAGGCACGTCCGATCGGCTCGCCCTGGCGCGCGCGCTCACGCTCGTTCCGTCGCCCGAGCTCGACTACCTGATCCCGGAGCTGCTGGCTCGTCGCGAGCCGGCGGTGATGCGCGAGGTGCTGCGGACACTGACGCGGTCACCCGAGCTGATCTCGCTCGATCGGCTGCGAGGCATGCTCGGCGATCCCCACGTCCGGGCCGAGGTCCGCAAGGTCTACCTCGCCGCCGGCGAGCGAGGCCTCCAGGATGCGATCGAGGCGCTCGATGATCCGCGCACGCCGGTGGCCGTGCGACGCCATCTGCCTCGCACGATCAGCCTGTTCGGATCGCGCGTGGCTGCCGCTGCGCTGGTCGCGCGACTCCGGCGCGAGCCCGATGGCGCCACCGAGTTCAAGATCCTGCGCGCGCTGGGCAGGATGCGCGACGTCGACCCGAAGCTGCCGATCGACGCCTCGATCATCCGCGCCTATGCGCAGGCGGCGGTGGCCGACGCGGCCCGCTACGCGACGCTCGCGGATCGCCTGGCCGCCGAGACCGAGCGGACGCCTGGGCTGGAGCTGCTCGCCGAGCTGCTCGCCGAGAAGACGCGCTTCGCGGTCGAGCACGTGTTCCGGGCGCTGCACATCCTCCAGCCTCACGCCGGCCTGCGCAGCGTTCACGACGCGATCATCTCGAGCGATCCCGATCGCCGTGGCACCGCCCGCGAGATCATCGAGCACCTGATCCGCTCGGAGATCCGGGTGCCGCTGCTCGCCGTGATCGACCCGATCCCGGCGGAGACGCGTCGCGATCGCCTCGGTTCGCTCGCCGCCGGTCCGTTCCCGACCTACGAGTCCGTGCTGCTCACGCTGCTGTCCGACCGGAGCGAGTCGTTGCGCTGCGTCGTCGCGCACCACATCGCCGAGCGCCGGCTGCGCGCGCTGCGCTCCGATCTCGCGCGACTCCGCACGCTCGAGAGCCCACCCCTCGTGGCCCATGCCTACGAACAGGCGATCGCGAGGCTCGATGCGTGAGGTCGTCCCTCCACCCCTGCGCACGCTGTTCGCGTTGCGGCAGTTCGCGGCGTTCTCCGGGGTCGGGCTCGCGGAGCTCGCCGTGGTCGCCGATAACGTGCGCGAGACCCAGTTCGCCGCGGGCGCCGAGATCGCCGCAGCGGCCGCGCACCTCTCGGCCCTGCACCTCGTGATCGAGGGCAGCATCGAGACGCGGTCCGGCGATCTTGTCGCGCACTGGGGGCCGCGCGAGGTGTTCGGCTTGCTCGAGGTGCTCGCCGGTCGACCGGTCCCCGCGCGCGTGGTCTCGCTGGTCGAGACCCGCACGCTCGAGCTCCGCGCCAGCGATGCGCTGGAGCTCCTCGAGGACAACCTCGGGGTGCTTCACGCGGTCCTCCACGCCCTGGTGACGCGGCTGATCGCCATCGGGGGCCAGCCCGCGGCGATCGCGATCCCCAGCAGCGAGGAGCTGAGCCTCGTCGATCGGCTGATCCTGCTCCGCCAGCTCGCGCCGTTCGCGGGCGGTGGGCTGCATGCGCTCGCTGCGATCGCGCAGAGCTGCGAACAACTCCTGCTTCCAGCGGGGACGCAGCTCGCCCGCGCAGGGCAACGCCCCGACAGCTTCGCGATCGTCCTCGACAGCAACGTGCAATTCTCGCGGGGAGCGGCGCTCCCACCGCTGATCCTGCGCTCGGGCGAGGCCTTGGGCCTCCTGGAGGCGATCGGCGGCGTCGCGCACACCTTCGATGTCGTCGCCACCCGCGGGACGCGCATCCTGCGCTGCCCGACCGCCACGCTCCTCGACGTGCTCGAGGACCACTCCGATCTCGGGCTCACGATCATCCACAACGTCGCGACCCACCTCCTCGACCTCGGCGTCGTGGAACGCGATCTGCACGATCACCTGTCATGACCAGAGCTGCGGTGTTTGCGGTGTTGCTCGCTGGGTGTTCATCCGGGTTCGCGGACACCAAGCCTCCGGATCCACCGCCCTCCAAGCGGTTCGAGCACGACATGATGGTGCGCTTCCACATGCACCAGAACTTCGATCTGTTGCGCGCCATCGAGCGTCTGCTGATCAAGGGCAAGCTCGAGGAAGCGCGCACGTTCGCGGCGGCGATCGCGAGTGCCCCCGACGAGCCGTCCCACGGTCCGTGGGCGTCCTACCAGGTCACGATCCGCGATCGCGCGGCTGCGGTCGCGAGGGCCACCGACGTCACCGATGCGCTGCGGAAGACCGCGATGATCGGGGCGACCTGCGGCAACTGTCACGACGACCAGGTCGTCAAGCTCGCGCTCGACACCGTGCCGCAACTTCCGCCCGACGCTCCGAGCCTCGACGCCCGGATGGCGCGCCACCGTTGGGCCGCCGATCGCCTCTGGGAAGGCGTGGTGGGCAACTCCGAGCAAGCGTGGCGTGCGGGGCTCGATGTCCTCGCCTCGAAGCCGTTCGAGGAGCCGGCCAGTCGCGCAGGGATCGCGCGGCAACTCCAGCGTCAAGCAGACGTCGCGCGGCGACCGCCTCCTGGAAAGCTGATCGATCGCGCCACCAGCTACGGCGAGATCCTCGCGACCTGCGCGAGCTGCCACACCGCGAAGCGCTAGCTACTCGCCGGTGGGAACTTCGTTCTCCCACTTGCGCGCGAGCCGGTACAGCCCGATGAAGATCGCGGACGCCATCGTGCCGAACGTGAGCATCGCCGCGACGGTGCCGAAGTCTGCGCCGGAGATCGCCTTGAACATGCCGGCGATCGACGCGATTACGAACAGGAACACGAGAGCAAAGACTGCCGCCATGCCCGCGGCAATTGCGATGGTCGTGCCCGCCGCAACCATCGGAATTTCCTGAGCACGCCGAGGAAATCCCGCAACACTTGCGCGCCGGAACGGGCCATCGGCAAGTCGTGCGACTACGCGATCGCCCGGGCCACCCCCAGCGTCTTGCGAAGGTGCGCGGCGATCTCGCGGACGAACGTCCCGACCGACTCCTCGGCGATCCGGCGCATCGCGACCGCATCGATGGTCTCGCCGACCACCCCGAGCGGCGGTGCATACGTTCCGGTCAGCGCGATCTGCGTCTCGGTCACGGACAGCGCGCAGAGCGCGAGGGTCGCCGTCATCACCGGGAACCAGCTCGGATTCCGGCGATGTCGCCACCTCAGCGCGAGGTGGAGAAACGCGTCGCGGATCTCGGTCATGCCCACCACCTCGACATCGATCTCGGTTCCGATATCGAGCCCACCGAGCTTGATGTGAAGCTTCCCGCCGGTGCCTTGCAGCAGCAACTGCTGGGGATTTGCGACGACGGCGTTGCGGACAACATCGAAGGGCTGGTTAACGTAGTCGTAGCAACCGAGCTCCGCAGGCATGCTCACCACCGTTGCAACCAGGGCGCCATGCGTTCGTCATCGCTTCGCGCAGACGCTGCGGCATACGTGGTGCACCGACAGCAGAGCATGCCGCTCCTCATCGCCGGACTCCTGCTCGTCACGGGGTGCTTCGGTCCAACGCGGACCCGCATCGAGATGGTCGCCGTGCGGCTCGCGGCTGCGTTCGCCTTCGGCCTCGCGGCGATCGCCATCGTGGGAAGCACTGCGTTACTCGCGCTCGGGCTCGCCGCTGCCCTGTGGCTGCCCCAACCGAGGGTCGGCCTCGCGCTCGTCTGATCGACGTCGTCCTGGCGGATGACCGACATCGCGGTCGACAAGGCCCCGGGGCGATGCACGTCAGCGACACCTCGCGAGCCTTCGCTGCCGGTGACGAGAACATCGTCGGGTCACGTTCGGCGCGGTGCCGACCGCTCCGCTGCGAAACCTGGTCTGGTCTCTGCAGACATCGCGGGGCATGTCGAACCAGCCCACGGAATCCAATGGCCATCTGTCGAGCTGGAACGAGATCCGGCGCGTCGCCGACGAGCTCGAGCTCCAGCTTCATCTCGCGAGCATGGATGCGCGCGACCGCTGGCAAGTCCTCGAACCGCGGCTGACCGCGCTCGGGCAATGGTTCGAGCGGTCCGGCGAACGCGTCGGTGAAGCGATCACGAAGGAGCTGTCCGCGGTCGGTAGCTTGATCATGAAGCTGCACGCCGACATCAAGGCCGGCAAGACCGGCAACTGACGCCGAAACCGCGCATGCGGTGCACCGTCCATCGCGCGCCATGCGCGATCAGCCTGGCACGTTCCCGTCGACCAACGCATGCCCCGTGAGGTCGTGCCAGAGCTCGCGGAGCGAGCCGGGGAGTGTCGCGAGCACGTCCTCGATCTCACCGACCGTGACGTGCTCGACGAGCAGCTGGATCACCGAACGCAGCACGTCGACCGGATCGAGGTGCCGGTCCTGCAGCTCGTGCTGGACGTGCGCGATCATCGCGGCCGGGTCGCGGATCTGATGCACGGAGGTGCGGAGCGACCACCCCTCGACGAAGAAGCCGCGGATCATCACCGGCAACTGCGCTGCGAGATCGAGCACCTCGTGCGGTGGGAGCCGGTCGCGGATGGCATGAAGGCCTGCACGGAGCGCGCGCAGCGCCCGCGGTGAGTCGCTCTCTCTGAGATCGAGCTGCTCGCTGATCTCGGCGAGCCAGCGCTTGGCGACGTCGACGTGGTGATCGAAGGCATGGGCGTGGGTCATGACGTCCTCCAGAGCGCGACTGCTGCATCGGTCGTACCCGCGTCCGCTGGCATGGCGAACGCATCCACCACCGGTGTGTGGCGAGCGGCGATCCTGGTGCTTGCGTGGTCGGGAAGCGCGGAAGCGGATCCCGCGACAGATCTCCCGACGGCGGAGTCCGTGCGCGGGTCCCCGCGCCCCGGGCAGGAGAGTGGTCGGCTGGACGAGCCGCGCGGCGATAGCCCTGTCCGGGAGGTCGCGCGCGGGATCCTCTGGGGACCTCGCGCAACGTTGATCGTCGCGGCGCAACCGGTGCGAGGGCTGCTGTACGCCCAGGATCGGTACGATCTGACGGGATCCGCGATCTCGCTGTTCTCCACCGACGATCGCCGGTTCGCGCTGTTCCCGACCGCGCTGTTCGAGACCGGCTTCGGGCTGAACGCCGGTGCGCGTTCGTTCGTCAAGGATCTCGTCACGCCGGGTGATCGCTACGATCTCCGGGCGGGCGTTGGCGGCGAGCAGCAGTGGCAGATCGTCGGCAAGGCGCAGCTCGATCGGCATCATCTCGGCCGGGTCGCGCCGTCGCTCGAGGCGAGGGTCGCCCGCCGCGACAGCGACCGCTACTACGGTCTCGGCGACGCCGGCACCGAGGACAGCCCGTATCGCACGTCGATCGCGCGCGCGATCGTACGAGCTCGACTCCGGCTGCCTGCCTCCGTGGCGCTGACCGGCACCGGCGCGGTCGTCGACAAGCACGTCACCTCCGATCCGGCGATGCTCGACGCGCCGGATACCCAGTTTCTCTACGGCGAGCTCGAGCTGGCGCGAGATACGCGACGCCGGGCCGACGCCGAAGATGCGCACGGCGTGCGCAGTACCGGATCGCTCGCGCTCGGGTTTGTCGGGCGAGAGCACGATCTGCGCGACGATCGCGGTTGGTTTCGGGTCGGCTTCGATCTCCAGCAGTTCGTGCGGCTCGCGAGCGGCCCTCGCGCCTTCGAATTCCGGCTGTATGCCGACGCGGTCGTCGGTGGGCCTCGCGACATCCCGTTCACCGAGCTGCCTCGGCTGGGTGGATCGAGCGTGCTGCGCGGGTACCCGGCCGATCGGTTTCGCGATCGCCTCGCGGCGGTCGGGCAGGTCAGCTACGTGTGGGCGGCGGCGTCGTGGCTGTCGCCGGTGATCTTCGTCGATGCCGGCCGCGTGTTCGCGAGCTTCGGGGACCTGTCGGTGACGGATCCGCGCGTCGGCTACGGTGCCGCGCTCGAGCTCTACGGGCGTGGCGGGCTCGCGATGCGCTGCGAGATCGCGTCGTCGATCGATGGAGGGGTGGTCGGCTACATCGCCCTCAACCCCGCCTACGACACGCGGGTGGAGCGCTACTGATGCGTGGGATCTCGCTCGTCGCGCTGGCCGCGTGCGCGAGCACGCCGATCACCTCCGTGCGCTTCGCGGATCAGCCAGCCGTGTGGACGGTCGATGACCGGCGCGATGTCGCGAAGCCTCCCGCGGCGATCCCGTTTCGCCGCTACTCGTATCACTTCGACTCCTACTACCTGCGCGCGAAGCGCGGGCTCGCCCTCGAGCGGTCGCGCCGCGCCCTCGGGGTCAACAGCCTCGACGAGGTGCCCGACTCGACGTGGTTCACGAACCGGATCGGTCGACGTGCGTTGACCCCCGACGAGGTGCGCCGCGGCCCGGGCCCGGAGTCTCCCGAGCTCCACCTCCCGTGGACGATCCGGAAGGCCAAGACCGGCGGCACGGTGCCCGGGTTCGTCGTCGAGGATACGCGCGGGGTCCGCTTCCTCCTCAAGCTCGATCGTCCCGAGTTGCCGGAGCTGCAGTCCGGTGCGGATGCGATCGTGTCCCGGCTGCTGTGGGCCGCGGGCTACAACGTGCCGTCGGATCACGTCGTGTACTTCCGGCGTCAGGATCTCGCGATCGCGTCGGGCGCGACGATCCAGGTCGACGGCCACAAGCGCCCGCTCGACGCCGCTCTCCTCGACGCGCGCCTCGGGGCGCCGAACGCGGGCGAGCGCTACCGCGGGCTCGCCTCGATCCTGATCGCGGGCACGCCGCTCGGCGGCACGCCCCGGATCGGGACGCGCTCGGATGATCCGAACGACCTGATCCCGCACGAGCGCCGCCGCGACCTGCGAGGGCAGGCGCCGTTGATGGCCTGGCTCGCGAACACCGACCTCAAGGAGGACAACACGCTCGACGCCTGGCAGGCGGATCCGGCGAATCCGGCGATCCACTACGTGCAGCACTACCTGCTCGACTTCGGCGATGCCCTCGGCGCGGATGTCGCGGTCACCGGTCACCTCCATCTCGGCTACCGCTTCGAGATCGATCCCGCGAAGAGCCTCGGCTCGATCCTGTCGCTCGGCTTGCGGCGAGAGCCGTGGGAGGACCGCACGTCGGTCGCGTTGCGTGGCGTCGGGGTCTACAGCGAGCGCCTGTTCGATCCGGCGACGTGGAAGCCGAGCACCCCGGCACAGCTCCCGGTGATCTGGGCGGATCGGTTCGATCAGTTCTGGGGAGCCAAGATCGCGATGCGGTTCACGCGTGCCCACCTCGCCGCGGCGGTGGACGCCGCTCGGTTCACCGACCCGCGCGCTGCGGCGTATCTGGTCGACACGCTCGAGCGCCGGCAGCACCAGGTCGCGCGCCACTGGTTCCAGCAGGTCGCGCCGCTCGACGAGCTCGCGATGGAAAACGGTCGGCTGTGCTTCGTGGACCTCGCGCGCGGAGCGGGCTTCGCGCCACCGTTCGCGTACTACACCGCGACGGCCTACAGCGAACGAGGAGACCGGCTCGGTCCCCCGATCCGCGTGGTCCCGCCGGCGACGGGACGGGCGTGTGTCGCGATCGCGCTCGACGACCACTACACGATCGTGGAGATCGACGCCGCGAACGGGCCGGGTGTGCAGGTCCACATCGCGCAGGGCACACGCGTGATCGGGCTCTACCGGCTGTAGGGGGTACGCCCGAGCACGAACGGATGACACCCGCCGCACGCCGAGACCAGCGACGGCATCGCCAGCTTGGCCTGCTCGACCGAGTGCGCATCGGCGATCACGCGCGCCGACAGCACCACCTGGCGCGAGGCCGGCGACGGCGGGCCGTGAGAGCCCTCGGCGATCAGAAATCCCATGGCACGACCCTCGTCGAGCCGGCCGCTCGCGAGGTAGCTCTGGAGGTCGAGGAGCGCATTCCGCTGCTCGCGCATCGTGTGGCGCAGCCGGTCGCGGTTCTCGAGGGGTCGCAGCGTGACGGCATGGAAGGTTCCGAGCTCCGCCGTGTCGGGCTGGGGAGCCCGACACGCCAGCAGCGCGATCACCATCCAGCCCTTCATGCCCCTCGATCAAGCATCCGCGATGCCACCCTCGGAGGTAGGCGTTCGCGCAGAACCTGCGGTGAGTCTCATCGGCAGAGCTGGCGCGCGACGCGCCGACCGAGCTCCTCGGTCGCAGCTGCCAGGGCGTCTCCGATCACCTCGACGACGCGCGTGATCTCCGCGGTCCCGACCTCGCGCTCGATCTCGATGGTCTGGCGCTCGAGGACGTCGTGCTCGTCGACGAGCCGGTAGCGAAGCGCGACGCGACCGAAGCGCTGCGCACCGCGCTCGACCTCCTCGAACGCCGTGAGCTCGACGTCCAGCGTCGGCGCCACCCCATCGACGGCCTGGTGCAGCCCGCGCTGATCGAACAACGAGCTGGCGAGCGCGCGCCGCACGTAGTCCTCCGGCCGCTCGGTCCAGCGCAGCGTCTCGTAGAGCTCGACCTCGACCGCCGAGCGGCGGTGCGCGATGCGATAGCGCAGGTGATCGCTCGACGACACCCGGCCGAGGCGGAGGCGCGGGCAGGCGAGCGTGGTTGGCGACGCGGTGGAGAGCGTCGCCACCGGCGCGAAGTAGCGATAGTGGAGCGGCGCCGACCTCGAGGTCAGCGCACAGCCGGCAACCACCGCGAGCAGGCATGCGCGCCTCATGGGCGAGGCTCCCTCGCGCGTCCCTTGACGAGCATGTCGGGATCGCGCTCGATGACCTCGACGAGGTCGCGCAGCGCGCGCGCCGCATCGCCGACCTCGCGGAGCGTCCGGTCGAGCTCCTCGCGGGAGGCCTGCGTCGAGCGGCCGAGGTTGCCGAACGCCTCGGTGGCGCGGGTCGCGCTGGCCACCAGCTCGTCGGCGCGATCGAACTTCGCGAGCGCGACGTCGAGCCTGGCCGCGGAGTCACGCACCCGCGCCAGCGTCGTCGCCACGCTTTCGGGCAGCCGCGCGCGACGGAGCTCGCTCATCCAGCCATGCGCATCGGCGGCGACCGCGCTCATCCGATCGAGGACGCCCGCGGTGCGCCCGACGAGACCTTGGTCGTGAAGCTCGTCGAGCATCCGGTCGACCTTGCCCAGCGTGGTCTCGCCGCGCCCGAACAGCCGCGGGAGATCGCGCGCGACCGTGCGGAGATCGCCCTCGAGCCCACCGAGGAAGGACCCGCGCGAGGGGATGTAGCGCGCGGTGACCGGAAACGGCAGCACCGGCGGCGGCTCCGTCCCGGGGTCGGGGATGTCGAGGTCGATGAAGCGCACGCCGGTGACACCTTGGGTCGTGAGCTGGGCGCGGAGCTTGGTCTGCGAGAGCGCGCCGTCGAGCTGCCCGGCCTCGAGCTTCGAGATCGCCAACCCGACGGCGATGTGCCGGTGATCGGGCGCGATCGCGATGTCGGAGACGTTGCCGATGCCGACGCCGCGAAACTTGATGGGCGCGCCGAGATCGAGGCCTTGCACCGACTCGTCGAAGTAGGTCTCGTAGCGCGTCGTCCCGCCGCGGCCGCGCTGCCAGCCAAACGCGAACACGATCACCAGCAGCGAGCCCAGCACGACGAGCGTGAACATGCCCAGCTTGAATTGGGTCTTGACCAGCATCAGGCAGCCACCCGGTTGAAGAAGTTGTGGACGCGCGGATCGCCGCTCGTCGCGAGCTCGCGGGGCGAACCCATCGCGAGGATGCTGCGACTCTCGCGATCGAGGAGGACGCAGCGATCGACGACCGCGGTGATGCTCGCCAGCTCGTGGGTGACGAGGACGATCGTGAGGCCGAGGACACGCGCGAGGTTCGTGATCACGCGATCGAGCTCGGCCGACGTGATCGGATCGAGCCCCGACGACGGCTCGTCGAGGAACAGCAGCGACGGCTCGAGTGCGAGCGCGCGCGCGATCGCCACGCGCTTGCGCATCCCACCCGACAGCGTGGCTGGGAGTTGCTGCTCCGCCGCCTCCAACCCGACCAGCCGGAGCTTCGCCCGGACGATCGCGCGGATCGCGTCGGCGGGGAGCGCGGTCCAGCGCTCGAGTGCGAGCGCGATGTTGTCACCGACGGTCATCGAGCCGAACAGCGCGCCCTGCTGGAACATCACGCCGTAGCGCGGCCGCGCTCCCTCGAGCACGGGCGGCTTGCCGGCGATCGTCACCGTCCCGGCCAGCGCCGGCTCGAGGCCGACGAGCACGCGCAGCAACGTCGACTTCCCCGACGCGCTGCGGCCGAGGATGCCGAAGATCTCGCCGGCGCGCACGTCGAAGCTCGCATGCTCGAGCAGGACGGCATCGCGACTCCAGCCGACGGCAAGCTCGCGCGCGACGATGACGGCGCTCATACCCCGGCTCCCCGGAACAGGACCGTGAACAAGGTGTCGAGGATGACGATCGCGAACAGACACTCGACGACCGTCGCCGTGGTGCCGCGTCCGACACCCTCGGCGGCGCCGCGCGTGGCGAGGCCGTGGCGGCACCCGATCACGGCGATCGCGATCCCGAACGCGAAGCTCTTCACCAACCCCGTCCAGACGTCGGAGCCGACCAGGACGCCGCGCAGCTCGGCGAGGAACTGGGTCGGCGTGACGTCGAGGCTGCGAGCACCGATCACGACGCCACCGGACACGCCGGCGACATCACCCAGCACGGTGAGCGCGGGCGCGATCAGCGCGAGCGTCACGATCCGCGGCAGCACGAGGTACGACATCGGCAGGAAGCCCATCGTGCGCAGCGCGTCGATCTCCTCCGACACGCGCATCGTGCCGAGCTCGGCCGCGAAGGCCGCGCCCGAGCGACCTGCGAGGATCACCGCCGTCATCAACGGCGCGAGCTCGCGCGTGATCGAGACGCCGACGATATCGGCGACGAAGATGTTCGCGCCGAACAGCCTGAGCTGCTGGGTCGACTGGAACGCCATCACGACCCCGACGAGGAAGTTCAGCACCACCACGATCGCGATGCCGTCGAAGCCGGCGCGCACGAGCAGCGCGGGAAGCGAGCGCAGGTTGAGGGTGAGCGGATGGCGAACCGCGCGCGCGACCGTGCCCGCGAGCTCGCCGACGAAGCAGACCAGGGTGCGCCCGCCGCGAAGCAGACCCTCCACCACGATCCCGAGCTGCGTGATGCGGCCGGTGCGGGGATGCTCGGGCACGACCGAGAGCGGTCGACCATAGGCCTCGACCACGTCGTGCACGTCATCGTTGATGCCGACGATCTCGGTACGCGTCCCGTGCGAGCTGAGGGCACCGCGCAGCTCGACGAGGAGTGCCATGATCGCCCCGTCGATCGCGCGTGTGGCGGTGAGGTCGAAGTCGAGCCGGCGACCCGGTTCGCGCACCAGCTCGCAGAGCCGCTCCCAGATCTGCGGGGCCTCGGCCAGCCGGAGCTCGCCGGCCAGCTCGAGCCGTTGCTCGGTCCGCTCGATCTGCCAGGCCATGCACGCACTGCGGTGCAATGCGGGTTCCAGCTACACGACAACCCCTGGCCCTCGACCCCGCACGCCGTGCAGGCCCGAGCGCAGACGGCGAAGAATTTGCGGTTCGCCTACGCGATCGGCAGCGTGAAGTGAAACGAGCTGCCAGCGCCGAGGGTGCTGTTCACCCAGATCCGGCCGCCGTGCTTCTCGACGATTCCCTTGGCGATGTACAGCCCGAGCCCGGTGCCTTCGTGCCCCTTCGCGGTGGTGAAGTACCGGTCGAAGATGCGCGGCAACGCGTCGGGCGCGATCCCGATCCCGCTGTCCGACACCGAAACCTCGACCTCGTGATCTCGCAGCGCCGCCTCGATCACGACGCTTCCGCCGTCGGGGCTGAACTTCAGCGCGTTCCCTGCCAGGTTGTAGACGGTCTGGAGGAGTCGCTCGCGATCGAAGCGCTGCGGAGGCAGGGCAGGGATCCTGACCACGAACGTCACGCCGCGATCGTTGGCGATCGGCGTCAACACGTCGACCACGTCATCGACGAGCTGGCCGAGGTCGTGGGCGTCGAGGTCCAGCCGGAGCTGGCCGCTGGCCAGGCTCGCGCCGTCGAGCAGGCCCCGGATCATCCGCTGCATCGTCCCGACGGCCCGACGCACGCTCTGGGCCTGCGCGAGCACGGTCGGTTCGCTGCTCGCGCGACCCAGGACGGTGGCGCGCAGCTCGATCGCGTTCAGCGGGTTCTTGAGATCGTGCGAGACGATCGCGAGCACCTCCTCTCGCACGCGCACGGCCGCCTGGCGATCGTCGTAGAGCTGGGCGTTCTCGATCGCGACCGCGGCGTGCGCGGCGAGCAGGGCGACGATCGCCTGATCCTCGGGCGTGAACGCGTCGCGACCCGGCTTCTTGGCCAGATACAGGTTTCCGATCGAGCGGCCCTCGCGAACGATCGGCGTGCCCAGGAAGGCCCGCATCGGTGGGTGTCCCGGCGGAACGCCCGAGGAGGCTGGGTGCTCGTGCAGGCGGGCCAGTCGCAACGGCTCCCCCTGGCGCGCGACCCAGCCGAGCACGCCCTGTGCGCGGGGCGTCGCGCCGATCGCCGCCGCTTCCGGCTCGGACAGACCGCTCCACACCCACGGATCGAACGGCTTGTCGGCATCCGTGCCGATCCCGATCGCGGCGTAGTCGGCCTCCGAGAGCACGCGCGCCTCCTCGACGATCCGCTGCAGCACGCTCCGCACACCGTCGGACGTCAGCTGCTCGATCGAGGAGATCACGAGCGTGGACCGGCGAAGCACCTCGAGTCGCTCCGCGTGGTGTTTCTCGAGCTCGACGAGGCGCGCGGCGGCCCTGGCCGCGTTCTTGCGGTCGGTGATGTCGCGCATGAACCCCTGCTCGCGACCATCGGCCAGGATCTTCCGTCGGGTCTCGAGATCCATCAGCTCGCCGTCCTTGCGCCGGACCCGCCATTCATTCACCGACACCGTGCCCGTGGTACGCGGCGCATCGCTCTCGACCACGAGATCGCTGTCGTCGCCGGAGAACAGGGCGAGCAGCTCGTCGCGGCTGTAGCCGAGCAGCAGGCAGGCGGCCTCGTTGACGTCGATGCAGCGGCCGTCGACGTCGCGGAGGAAGTAGGCCTCCGGAGCGTCCTCGATCAACCTGCGAGCCTGTTCCTCCGCGTCCGCGAGCTTCGCGTGGAGCTGGCGCTGCTCCGTCACATCCCACGAGGCCCCGACGAGCCCGACGATGGTGCCCCCGGGATCGCGGGCCGGCTCGATCACCTGGTCGAAGTAGCGCGGTCCGGTCGGCGTGCTCAACCGCACGATGTCTCGCGTCGGCGTGCCGGTCGCGAGGACGCGGCGCTTGATGGCGATGATCGGCTCGGCATCCGCCGGCCCGAGCAGGTCGAGATCGGTCTTGCCCAGCACGTGCTCCGGCGCGTGGTAGCCGGTGCCCTCGATCATCGTGTAGCGCAGCCCCAGATCCAGCCCGAACACGCGGACCGGCGCCGTCCTCATCGCGAGTCTCAGCTGGCGGTCGCGGTCGGCAAGCGCGGAGAACAGCCGGGCGTTCGTGATCGCGAGCCCGAGCATGCTGCCGAGCTCCTCGGCGATGCTCTTGTCCAGGTCGACGAACTCGCGACCGGTCCGCGCGAGCATCGACAGCGCGAGCACGCCGATCGCCTCGCCGCGAGCCATCAGCGGCGCCACGATCGTCGGACGCAGTCCGAGGCGTTCGAACTCGGCGTCTTCCGTGTTCAGGTGAGACAGCAGGTCGGGGACGTACTGGACCTGACCGGTGGCCATCGCGGCCTCCGCGAGCATCCGGGCTCGCGAAGGAATCGGCGCGTCGCGCAGCGAATCGGCGAGGGCCGTGCTCTCGGCATCGACCGCAACCCACGCCACCCGCCGCAGACCGGCGGGCTCCATCACGACGACCAGACACGAATCGGCGAGCGCCGGGACGAGCACGCGTGCGAGCTCGTGTGCGGTCTGGTCAGCGTCGAGCGACTTACCGACGAGCTGACCGACCTCGGCCAAGAGGGAGAGACGCAGATTCACGAGCAGGCCAATCTAGCGCACTGCCCGGCCTCGCGTGCGAGGTCTCCTCGCGCAACCCGTGCGCGCCTCGCCGTCGGGTGAGATCTGGCTCAGTACTCGTATCCGACACGCAGGGTCGCGCTCCAGGAGTCCAGTCTGGCGTCGGCGAACAGGTCGACCAGCTCGCTCGCGCGGTAGATGACGCGGGCATCGCACAGCCACGCGCGCTCCTTGAAGCCGACCCCGAGCCCGAGCGGGACCACGAGGATGCTGTCGTGGTCGTTGGTGGCCTCGGCCATGGACTTCGTCAGGTGGTAGTAGGCCCACCCCGCGCCCGCGACGACGAAGGGTTGGATTCGTCCAGTCCCGATGTTGAAGCGAAGGGCACTCTCGATCGTCGTGCTGACCAGGTGTGCCTGCGTGTCCAGCCCGTCGATCGCGTGCAGCGAACCGAGGTAGCCCACCTCGACGGCGACGGTCTTCCGCGTTCCGAACGCGACCCGCGCTTCCCAGGCGCTGCCCTGGGAGGTGAGCTCGCGCGTCTTGCTATCGAGGAACTGCACGACGCCTCCGCCGAGGCTGACACTCGTTCCGTACTCCTCCGCGTGGCCCTCGGCGAACGCCGGGGCCGGAAGTGCGAGCACGGCGAGCATGCTGAGGTTGCTGATGAGCTTCATGGGACGCCTCGGTCCAGGCTCCAGCATCGTCCGTGCCGCGTGTGGGGCGGCCATTCGCGAACGCGATGCGCCGTTGCCTCGTCGGTGACGAACGCTCTGCGCGGCCCCGATCCCACCGCGTGGTCGCGGTGCTCGACGCGGCGGGCAGCACCGACGCAAGCGCTGCGCGCGTCTTGCACCGCCATGGCGGACGCCGGGCAACCGTGCCTGCGCGAACCGCTATCCAGCGAGGAGCTCGTCCAGCTGGTCGAACGACTCCGGCATGCCGTCGTACGCACCCATCCCCGCATCGAGGGCTTCGCTCGACGGATAGAGCTCGTGCAAGACCATCCGCGTCTGGGTTCCCTCCTCCTCGAGCGTCACCGTGCTGACCTGCCCGGCCTCGCCGCCTTCCTCGTTCGTCCACACCAGCTTCGAGTGTGGCGACACCTCGAGATACGTCCCGAAGAACGCCATCCCGTCCGGCGCCGCCGGATGCTGGAACACGAAGCGGTAGCTGCCGCCGGGCCGCGCATCGATCTCGCACGACAGCAACGTCAACCCGGCCGACTTCGGCACCCACCACCTCCGCATGTGCTCGGCCTTGGTCCATGCCTCGAACACGAGGCGCGCAGGCGCGTTGAAGGTGCGCGTGATGACAACCTCGCGCTCCGATTTTCGTTCCACCGTCGTCTTGTTCTTCATCGGGTTCCTCTCTCCTTGTCTTTCTGCTTCAGCTCCTCGATCACCAGATCGAGCTCGTCGAAGCGCTCGCTCCACACCTGGCGGTAGCGGTCGATCCACGCCGTCACCTCGTCGAGCCGGCGCTGGCCGAGCGTGCACGTCCGCACGCGCCCGACCTTCGCCGTCGCGACCAGCCCGGCATGCTCCAGCACGCCGACGTGCTTCTTCATCCCGGTCAACGTCATCTCGAACCTCTCGGCGAGGTCCGTGATCGACGCATCCCCGCGCCCGAGCTGCTCCAGCACGCCGCGCCGCGTGGCATCCGACAGCGCGGCGAACGCGACGTCGAGCTGCGCGCTCTTTGAATGCTGAACCATCTGGTTCAGTGATAACTCACCGCGCTGCCGGGCGCAAGGGGCTCGTTCCGGGCACGAGCTCGCTAACCGGACTGTTTAGGCGCTGCTCGCCGCGCGATCTGAGCCCGCGGCCGGGTGTGGCAACGCGCAACTCAGCATCGCGATTGTCCGCATGGACAGGACCCGAGCGATCGGCGCTCGCCCACTCGCTGTCCGCTGACCGGACGACGTGTCCGACGACCGGCCGGACATCGGGACACGATCGTGGTCATCCTTCCGGAATCACGTGCTCGTGCCGCGGAACGCTTGTTGCGAAGCGCCGTTCGATGCACAGGACCCGCTATCCCGGCGTGTTTCGCGTCGACGCCAACGTGTATCGCGTGGTCGTCAGCGCGACCCACCCGCGAACGGGACTCCGCCGTTCCAAGACCAAGCTCTATCGCGGCATCGATGCCCGCGAGGCCGCGCGCAAGCGCAGCGAGCTCCTGAGCCAGCTGCTCTCGGAGGCCCAACCGGTCGAGCGCCAGCGCGTCGCGGACTTCGCGCGAGACTGGATGACCTCCAAGCTCGTCAGTGTCGACGCCGGCACCGGGCGAACCTACGCCAAAGCCCTCGAGCACCACATCCTGCCCGCCCTCGGCACGTACTGGTACGACGCCCTCCGCAAGGCCGACGTCCAGCGCTGGGTCGATCGCGCCCTCCGCACCGAGTGGACCACGCGCTCCGGCACCAGGCGCCGCTACAGCCGCGCCGCCGTCCACGGCTGGTTCCGCGTGTTCCGCACCATGACCAAGGACGCGATCGACACCTTCGAGCTGCCGCGCGATCCGTGCGCCCGCATCCGCTTCCCGCCCGAGGAGCTCTCCGACGGCTCCAACGCCCTCACCCCCACCGAGCTCGCGGCCTTCCTCGCCGCGATGCAGACCAACTTCCCGCATCACCACGCCCTCGTCATGGTGCTCGCCTTCACCGGGCTCCGGTTCTGTCATGCGAGTGCGCTCACCTGGGACGACTGGGACGAGACCAACGGCCTGCTCCGCATCCGCCGCAAGCAGGTGAGGGGAGTGGTGTCGTCGCTGACGCGCAAGAAGCGCGCCCCAGGCACGATCCCGGTCGAGCCGCTGCTCGCGACGGCCTTGCGGGAACACCGCGACCGCCTCGCCGAAACCAATGCACCGGGTCACGAGCTCGGCTGGATGTTCCCGTCGGAGGCCGGCACGCTCCGCACCCCCAACACGATGGACAAGGCCTGGGCCCACTGCCTCGCCGCCGCG
>Ga0075163_10003193_pt1 | contig 22074 bp, 26 predicted proteins | sample JI1023141ADNA_FD_71478 | JGI IMG/M metagenome (GOLD analysis project Ga0075163, IMG submission 71478) | Wastewater effluent complex algal communities from Wisconsin, to seasonally profile nutrient transformation and Carbon sequestration -... | ecosystem: Engineered > WWTP > Effluent > Algae... | reverse complement strand
ATTTTTTGGTGAAAATCATTATTTAATTACCTTTGCAAACCTTTTTGGGCCCGTAGCTTAACTGAATAGAGCATCTGACTACGGATCAGAAGGTTGGGGGTTTGAATCCCTCCGGGCCCACTTTAAAATCCTAACTCAAAATTGAATGGGTTAGGTTTTTTATTTCAAATGGAAATATTAACCAGTTTTTAACCGTTAGTAAGTAAAACCGGTCGAATGAAAAAAATTCTTAGTTCCATCATCTTTCTGCTCTTCGCATCCTATGCTTTCGGTCAGTATGATGATGTAAAAAAAACCGCAAGACCTAACATACCAGGAACGTTCATGATTGATTTAGGTGTCAATCAGGCTATTAATCCACCAAAAACATGGAGCCAGGGATGGTGGGGTTCACGCACCGTTAATGTCTATTATCAGTATTCATTTCGATTCGGCCGCTCAAAGTTTAGCTTGAACCCTGGTATTGGCTTAAGTATGGAGCGCTGGAAATTTAAAGATAATGCCACATTAATTGATACCGTTGAGTTAGACAGCTATCCAGATGGGTTAGCTTCGCTTAACCAGGTTGAACAATACAATTTGTTAAGCCCTAAAAGGATATATCCTGAATTAGCAGATAAATCCATGCTCATTGCAAATTATATTGAAATGCCAATAGAAATCCGATTTGATACCAAACCTGAAGACATTGCCAGAAGTTTTAACATAGCCATTGGTGGTCGGATTGGGTATCTCTACGATTCCTTCACAAAAGTCAAGTACGATAATAATGGTGAAACCGTGAAAGTTAAATACAAACAAAATTATGGACTCAACTCCTTGCGATATGGAATTTATACTCGTATCGGGGTGGGTAGTTTTACCTTGTTTTCATTCTACAATATCTCCGACCTGTTCGAAAAAGGTAAAGGCCCGCTTGGAGCCAGTTTTAACACGTTTACATACGGGATTTCCATCAACGGATTCTAATCACTTTCCTTTAAATGCTGGTTTTCTTTTTTCAAGGAAAGCCGTGACTCCTTCTTTATAGTCTTGTGATGTTCCTGCAATTTCCTGGCAGTATGCTTCATAGTCCAGCATTTCGTCTAAACCGGATGTTGTTGCTTTGGTAAGCATCTTCTTAATGAGTCCAATTGACTTTGTAGGTGCCTGTGCAAAATAATCTGTGTACTCTTTCACCACGGTATCCAATTGGTCAACCGGTGTTACCCGGTTAACTAGACCTAATTGCAAAGCCTCAGCCGCTTTAACCCGGCTACCCATGGCGCATAATTCAAACGCTTTAGCCATGCCCACCAACCGTGGCAAAAAATAAGCTGACCCTGAATCAGGAACCAACCCAATATTGATAAACACTTCAATGAGCGTTGCCTCTTCAGAAGCGATAATCAAGTCCGATGCAAGCGCCAATGAACAACCCGCCCCGGCAGCTACACCATTCAATCGACAAATGATGGGTTTTGGCAACGAACGCATGGCCCGGATAATTGGATTATACCTTTTCTGAAGCGACTCCATAAAAGATCGCTTTTCCTGGCCCGATGCCGCTTTCAAATCCTGACCTGAGCAAAATGCTTTGCCGGCACCGGTCAATACAACAACACGAACCTGATCATCCTTTGCTACTGCTTTCAATGCGTCCTGAAGCTCATAGGTAATTCCATCATTAAGTGCATTGTAAACCTCAGGCCGGTTAAGAGTTATCGTTGCTACGCCCTGAGCCACTTCATATTTTAGAAATTGAAAATCCATATGAATTGAGTTTTGATCCTTAGAATAAAATTATGATTCCGGAAAAGCCAATTGCAAAACCAGCTACACTTCCAATCAATATTTGTCTCGGTGTATGTGCATTGAGATATAACCGCGAGGACATTACAGCACCAGCAGCCAGGATGGCCAAAGCCGTTGGCCATAATAGATAGGGTTGTTCAATGGCTTTGTTCAAAGGCATTAAAATTCCAATGCCACCCCAGATGGCTAAACTGTGTACACTTACCTTTTGAAAAAACGTTAGAATTGTTGAAACAACAACGAGCAGTGTCACAATCAAAATCAGGCTATTGAAATTTTGAGAGAAGGGTAGTTTATTATAGAATAAAAACGTCATTACCATATAGATCAAAGAAATTGCAACGAAGGGGATAATTCTTTCCCTGCGCGACACCAGGGTATAGTTTGAAATAGTGCCGAAATACTTAAACATGAGCAAATTGACTGCCGGTAAAATAAATGTAAAGCAAAACACAAACGCCAGGATGATTTTTAGATTTTGAGGAGCGATCATCATCATAGAAGGAAAATAAATACCCAACAACAACACGAGATATGATGTGAGCAACAAAGGATGGAATAGTACCGAAATGAAATTAGCTGCTATTCTCACCGCATTTCCTTTCTTAAGCGGGCTACAGGAATATTCAACTGCTCGCGATACTTGGCCACCGTGCGCCTGGCAATGTTATAGCCTTTTTCATTCAACAAATCCTCCAGCTTATCATCTGACAGCGGTTTCTTTTTGTCTTCCGATACAATCAGGTCTTTGATGATCTGCTTCACTTCACGGCTGCTCACCTCTTCTCCCGAATCCGTGGCAATACCTTCTGAGAAAAAGTACTTCAGCGGAAATACACCGAAGTCAGTCTGCACTGTTTTGCTGCTGGCCACCCTGCTTACGGTGGAGATATCCATGTTAATCATTTGTGCAATGTCCTTCAGGATCATCGGCCTGAGCTTTGTCTCATCGCCTTCCAGAAAATAATCATATTGGAAATCCACAATCGCACGCATGGTTCGAAGCAGGGTGTGCTGTCTTTGCTTGATAGCATCGATAAACCATTTAGCTGCATCCAACTTCTGCTTCACAAACGAAACAGCTTCCTTCAATTTCTTATCTTTTTTATCGCCTTTATCATAGGCTTTAAACATTTCGGAATAGGAACGACTTATCCGCAACTCCGGAGCGTTGCGTGAGTTTAAGGATAATTCAAGTTTTCCGTTGTTGTTTGAAAGAATAAAATCCGGAATTACATATTGATTCTTGGCGATGCCGGTATTCAACTCACCTCCTGGCTTGGGATTTAAGCGAACTATTAATTCAATTGCATCTTTAATATAATCTTCATCATCCAGATCAAGCTTCTTGAGAATTTTTGGATAATGTTTCTTGGTAAATTCTTCGTAACACTCCTGTATAACCCGTTTCGCGACAATCACGTCAACATCCTGACCATCATCCATGCGATCTAGCTGAAGAAGCAAACATTCCTGTAAATTTCGGGCAGCAATTCCTGATGGGTCAAATGCCTGGATTCGCTTTAACAATCCTTCAACTTCTTCAAGGTTAGTTTCAATGCCTTGTGAAAAAGCCAGATCATTAACAATGGAATCCAGATCCCTTCTAATATATCCATCACTCTCAATGCTTCCTATCAATTGCTTCCCAATGGTTAACTGCCGATCATTCAAGCCCAGAAATCCTAATTGAGTCATCAGTGTTTCATGCAACGAGGTGCCCATAGGTATTGGCATCTCACGATCTTCATCATCTTCGCCATCTCCATCCGACTGGGTCTTGTAGCTATTATAGTCATCATCCCGGAGATAGTCCTTAATATCGATATCTTCACTGGATGAGATCTGTTCAGGCTTTTCCTCCTCAGTGGGTTCATCAGCAGGGTTGTTGGAGTCTTCCTCCTCAGGCTCATCAGCCCCTTCTTCCAACACAGGGTTCAGCTCCAATTCCTCCTCAATCCGGTTCTCCAACTCTGCGGTAGGCACCTGTAACAATTTTATAAATTGAATCTGCTGCGGTGACAGCTTCTGTTGAAGACTTTGATTTAAACTTAATTTTTGCATGACTTTCGTGGGTAAAGTTACCAATTCAGCCTGTCAGTAAAAAGTACAATACACGTCTGCAAGGGTGTTTTTGTGGTATTGATCAAGGAAACTTATGTCGTTTTGGGTTTCCCGCTGTAGATTTTGATTAAAAAATGAAATTGACGTTTTTTGCGGTCCGAAATTCGGTCGCACTTATGAAACGAACTAAGATCAAGACACTGTTGGCCGCAAACCCAACAGGGCAATCCGTAAAGGTTGAAGGTTGGGTACGTACTTTCCGAAACAATCAGTTTATCTCCATCAACGATGGATCAACCATTCAGAATCTTCAGGCTGTTATCGAACTGAATTCCCTTGACGAACAAACCATGAAGCGAATCACTACTGGTGCATGCGTTTCAATTAGCGGAGAATTAATCGCTTCGTTGGGTAAAGGGCAAGTTGTTGAGGTAAAAGTAAATGAACTTCAGATTCTTGGTGATTGCGATGCCGAGGCGTATCCATTACAACTTAAGAACAGACCAAGCTTTGAATACTTACGGGAGATTGCCCACCTGCGCTCGCGCACCAATACTTTTGGGGCTGTTATGCGTGTTCGTCATGCGATGGCTTATGCCATTCATAAGTTCTTCAACGATCGCGGATTCTTCTACATTCATACACCAATTATCACTGGGTCGGATGCGGAAGGCGCAGGCGCTATGTTTCGGGTAACAACCTTAGATAGTAACAATCCGCCCCGCGATGAACAAGGCCACATCAATCACAAAGAAGATTTCTTCGGTAAGGAAACTAACCTCACAGTATCCGGACAGCTGGAAGGAGAAACATATGCATTAGCCCTAAGCGAGATCTATACGTTTGGCCCAACGTTCCGTGCAGAGAACTCAAATACTACCCGCCATCTGGCAGAGTTTTGGATGATTGAGCCAGAAATGGCTTTCTATGACATACACGATAACATGCAACTGGCTACTGACCTGTTGCAGTACCTGGTTAGATACGCGTTAGAAAATTGCAAAGAAGACCTGGAATTTTTAAACAAGCGTGCGCAGGAGGAAGAAGCCGCAAAACCTCAGGATCAGCGGAGTGAATTAAGTCTTTTGGACAGGTTAAAGTTTGTAACTGAAAATGAATTTCAAAAACTAAGTTACACGGAGGCAATTGAGATTCTGAAAAACTCAAATCCCAACAAGAAGAAAAAGTTTCAATACCTGATCGATGCCTGGGGTGTTGATCTGCAATCGGAACATGAGCGCTACCTGGTTGAAAAGCATTTCAAAAAACCGGTGATTCTCTACAACTATCCCAAAGAGATAAAAGCATTTTACATGCGCCAGAATGAAGACAACAAAACGGTTGCGGCCATGGATGTTTTGTTTCCGGGCATAGGAGAAATCATTGGGGGATCGCAACGCGAAGAGCGTTATGAGAGACTGCAAAAAAGAGTGCAGGAATTAAACCTTCCTGAAAAAGATTTGTGGTGGTATATGGACCTGCGCAAGTTTGGCTCTGCACCGCACAGTGGTTTCGGTCTTGGCTTCGAGCGACTTATTTTGTTTGTAACCGGAATGACCAATATCCGCGATGTGATTCCATTCCCGAGATTTCCGGGCAATGCTGAGTTCTGATAGGGTTAATTATTTTCTCTTCACTGCCAATAGTGGAATAGTTCCCTGGTAAGCAAGCCTGCGTGTTACACTCTTACCAAAAAGTTTCTCTTCCAGACTTAGTTTGTGGGTAAAGGTGGTGAGTAAATCTGCTTTTGTCTTCTTGATATAATTATCGATAGCGGTTGTGATATCTTCTTCCAGTATCAATTTAAAATCGAGTTTATCATAATCTGCTTTTCGGATAATTTCATCTGCTGAGTTAACAGCAGCTTCCACTTTCTTATCCATAACAGGAGCAACATGAATCATGTGAACGGCCGAACCAAAGACTCTTGCAAACTCGATAATTATCTCAAGTTCCTTTTGAATGTTTTTCAAATCAGATGCATATACAATGTGCTGCAGGTTGTGATATTTAGCTAACGCTGGAATAGCAAGTACCGGTACCTTGCATTCATCAATAACAGAAACAGTGGTTCCGCCAAGTCTGGCTTTCTTTAACGCAGAAGCGCCCTGTAAGCCCATCACCACCATGTTGGTAGGATGCTTATCCACATATTTTCTTACCATCTCAGCAACGGTTCGTGCCTTAATGGGTTTAAATTCCAAAATGTAATTTCCTTTAACCTGGCTTCGAAGTTCCTGTACCAGCTTATCTCCTTCCTCCTGAGAAACCTGAGCGATGGATTTCTCAATTTGTTTCGATTTGAGATTGGCTTTTGGAATACCATCCACCCGAACGATATTAAGAATTGTGAAATGAGCATCCAGTGGTGCCGCAAGTTTGATAGCATAGTGCATAGCCACTTTGGATAGCGGTGAAAAATCAGTCAGGAGGACGATGTTGGGGCCTTTCATAGTAAAACAGTTTTGGAAGCATCAAAATTACGAGGTTTGGGGTTATTTCCGCAAAAAAAATCCCTCAGAGGTAATTTTGTCCACAAAACGAGAATTAACTTGCACGCGAATTATTACTCCATCCCATGAAAACTCCTAAGCTTCTTTTGTTTTTACTTCTGCTGACCATTTCTTCTTTTGTTAGCGCACAAAAAATTGAAGAGAAAAATATTAAAACTCATATAAAATTTCTGTCGGATGATGCCCTGCAGGGCCGCCTTACAGGATCGGAGGGTGAGCGTATGGCGCTCGATTATATCGAAAAGCAGTTCAAGGCGTTGAAACTTCAGCCGAAAGGCGAATCAGGTTCCTTTGAACAAAAATTTCCTTTCAAGAGCGGTGTTCATGGCACCGGCACGGAAGGTACCGCCCATAATGCAGTGGCCTACCTTGACAATAAAGCAGATAAAACAATTATTATCGGAGCGCATTTTGATCATTTAGGCTTAGGTGAAAATGGCAGTTCACTTGACGCAAATCCAAAGGGCAAAATCCACAATGGTGCCGATGATAATGCATCGGGTGTAGCTGGAGTTCTGGAACTCGCACGATATTTCTCAAAAAACAAAATCAGTGAAAAAAGTAATTTTTTATTCATCTGCTTCAGTGGCGAAGAACTTGGATTATACGGCTCAAAATATTTTACCGACCATCCTTCCATCGATCTGACTAAAGTTAATTACATGATCAACATGGATATGATCGGGCGATTAAATCCAACCACCAAAAGCATTTCAGTAAGCGGATCTGGTACCAGCCCGGTGTGGGAGACCTTGTTAAAAAATATGAGTGGTACGCAACTTAATATCAAGACAGATTCTGCTGGCGTTGGCCCTTCCGATCATACTTCATTTTACCTGAAAAATATTCCCGTGTTGCATTTCTTTACCGGCTCACATAGTGATTATCACAAGCCATCGGATGATTGGGATAAAATAAATTATGAAGGCGAAAAAGAAGTGCTTGATCTGATCATCGCAGTGATTGAAAAACTCGACACCGAACCACAGCTTGCCTTCTTACCTACCAAGAATAAGTCCATGAGCTCTTCAAGATCCTTCAAAGTAACGATGGGGGTTATGCCCAGTTATACTTCTGACGTTGCCGGCTTGCTGGTTGACGGAGCTACCGATGGAAAGCCAGCACAAAAAGCCGGAATCCAAACAGGAGATATTATTACCAAGATCGGGGATTTTGAAATTAAAGACATTCAAACCTACATGGATGCACTCGGAAAATTTGAAAAGGGCCAAACGGTGCCTGTGAAAATAAAACGGAAGAGCGAAGAACTTACGCTAAACGTAACGTTTTAATCTACATCTCTACTGAACGCTTAATCGGTGGTTGTGTCTTCACAGACCACTTTATTTGTTAACCGAGTTCCGGTCTGTGAAGACACAGACCGGGGGATAAGAGCAAAGAATTTATAATAGACGTAACGTTTTAATCCTGCTTCTTCTCCACCGCATGCCCACCAAATTCATTGCGCAGGGCCGCGACAATTTTTCCTGAGAAAGTATCTTCCTGTTGTGAACGATAGCGCATCAGTAAAGACATCGTGATTACGGGTGTGGGCACTCCCATCTCAAGAGCCGTCTCCACTGTCCACTTACCTTCACCTGATGAGTGCATTACTCCCTTAATAGATTCAAGGTTATTATCCTTCTCGAGCGCTCGTTGAGTGAGTTCCATCAGCCAGCTACGTACTACTGAACCATGGTTCCAAACATTGGCCACTGCAGCAAGATCTGCTTCCGGTGAATGCTTGTGAAGTACTTCCATGCCCTCAGCGATGGCCTGCATCATTCCATATTCAATCCCATTGTGTACCATTTTGGTAAAATGACCACAACCTGTTTTACCAACATATAAATAGCCGTTGGGAACTGAGATCGATTTAAAAAGTGGCTCACAATAGTCGAATACTTCTTTCTTCCCTCCTATCATTGTGCATACTCCCTGCAAAGCACCGGTTACTCCACCACTGGTCCCGCAATCCAGATAATGGATTCCTAATTTTTCGAGATCGCGTGCACGCGTGATGGTATCTTTAAAATGAGAATTACCACCATCAATCACGATATCATCCGGTGTCAGGTGATATTTCAGATTGCTGAGAACAACATCTACAACATTACCGGCTGGCACCATGATCCAAATGACCCGTCTACCCGGCATGGCAAGTGCCAAATCGCCAATGGAGGGGGCTGTTGTAATTCCTTCGTTGGCTATTTTCTCCATAGCGGCCTTGTTCACATCAAAGGCTACAACTGTGTGTCCTTTACTTTTGAAATTTAAGGCCAGATTATAGCCCATTTTTCCTAAGCCAATTAAACCTATCTGCATTGTGAAAAGGTTATATTAATTACTATAAACGGTTCCAAGGAAGCCAAATTAAAGGATTCCTGCCATATAACTAAAAACGGGATTTAAGGAATTGCTCTTTTTGACCCGAAACGATTGATATACGTTTGTTTTTGAACTAATCCTTTTAAAAATTGGGACCAAACGAGCTTTCAAGACGGGTATATAAGTCTTCAAAGGCCGCGAATTTGGTATTGTATAATTCACGAAGGGATGCATCCGGAGTAAATGTGATTCGATGACTTTGATTGGACTGAAATGGGAGGTTCAATGCCCGAAAAGCAACCTGGGCTGCTCCCATTGCTGAGGCATCGTGGGTGCCGGAAACGATGAGTTCTTTCCCTAAAATAGTACTGAGTAGCTGAACCCATTCTGGTGCATGAGTAAATCCACCGCTTACGAACACTTTCTTAGAATGGCCGCAAGCAGCTTCCACACTTTTAACAATACTTCTTAATTCGAAACAGATTCCCTCCATTAAGGCTTTTATAAAATGAGTCCTTGTATGCTGTATAGAAACGTTAAAAAAAACTCCTCGTGCATCAGGGTTATAGATGGGGGCCCTTTCGCCTTGAAGAAATGGTAAGGCAATCAATCCTTCACAACCAGCAGGTATTTTGGATGCCAATTCTGCTAACTCAGTCAAGGATTTCGAATCAGAAAAAAACTCACGTGCAAACCAATCGAGAATTACGGTACCATTATTCGTTGCACCGCCTACAATGAGAGTTTCTTCATCCAGTAAATACCGAAACAGTTTTCTTTCAGGGTCTTTGGTCTTCTTATCTCCTACCCTTCGCACCGCTCCACTAGTCCCTACTGTAATGGTCAGTTCGCCCTCATCCATTGCTTTACTTCCCAATTGCGCAAGGCAGCCATCACTGGCCCCTAAAAAGATGGGGGTTCCTAACATGGCAGATGGAATATTCTTTAGATGAGCTTGTACAAATACTTTGCTATAAATCGAAACTGGTTTAGATAGCCTTTCAATTGAAATCCCTATCAGTCCTAACGCTTCTTCCAACCAACTCAGAGAATCAATATCAAACAAACCTGTTGCCGAAGCGAGTGAATGATCGATTACACATTCTCCACTAAGTTGAAAAATTATATAGTCCTTGATTGAAATAAATTTATAGGCACTCTTAAATAATTCCGGCTCATGTTCTTTCCACCACAGTAATTTACAAAGCGGAGACATAGGATGAATGGCCGTGCCGGTTTGATCATGGAGCCTTTTGCCAAGTTCTGTATTGCGAAGTCTGGAGGCTTGTTCCGTACTTCTGGTATCGGCCCAGATAATAAGTGGAGATAATGGATCTCCATTTCTATCAATCGCCATCAAGCTATGCATGGCGCTGCTGAAACAAATGGCTGAGATCTGGTAATCTGGATTGATATCCTTCATAGTTGCACTAATCCCATCCAGCACTGCCTTGAAAATCTGCTTTGGATCTTGCTCAGCAAAACCAGGTTTTGGGTAGTGAGTCGGATAAAAACATTGATGGCTTTTCAACACCTGGCCATTGCCTGAAACAGCAAGCACTTTGGTACTTGTTGTACCAATATCAATGGCTAGAACAAAAGGCGTCAAATGATTCGGGGTATCTAATCAGAAAAATAAGGAAAACAGGGGACTAATAAAACGCGAAGATTATCGCTTTAAAAACTTGAAGGTGCTTTTGGAATTCAGGCCCGCGTCAGTTACCGATACAAAGTAATAACCTGTAGTGATATCCTTCACACGAATCTTGATTTCGTACTCGTCCACAACTTCAGTTTCAAGGTCCATTGTATTGCCAAGAATATTATGGATCGTCAACTTCACTTTTTTTGCTTGTGGCGCTTCGAACTTAACGCTTACAAATTCAGTAGCCGGATTCGGATAAACCTGTATTGATTTGATAGGGTCTGGTTGAATGGTATAGAAAGCCTCCTCTTTGGCTTGACCAAATCCAAGTTGGACTGTCAGAGCTAAAGTGACCAGAATGTATAGAGCTTTCTTTAGGTTCATTTACGTTTGTATACGTCAATTAATGTCCATTAGATGCAACTTGTGAGCCAAAAGTTTAAAATCGGACAAAATAAACTTAAGGAAAACCCGTTTTAATGGCATTTTTTAAAAGCCGCAGGCAGGAAGTCGATGATATCGCTCGCGATGAGCGAATTTTGACCTTTTTCGCGTGCTGCAAGATCGCCTGCCAACCCATGTAAATGAACGCCCAGAATGGCTGCATCCTTAGACTGATAGCCTTGGGCCAACAGGCTGGTAAGAATACCTGTAAGCACATCACCACTGCCTCCGGTTGCCATGCCAGGGTTACCCGTTGAGTTAAAAAATACTTTTTTGTCTGGAGTAGCAATAGCTGAATAGGCTCCTTTTAAAATCACCACAGACTGAATTCTGTCAGCTAACTCTTTTAGTTTTTCAAGTCTGTCGAAATCATTCTTCCATTGGCCAACCATTCTTTCGAACTCACCAGGATGCGGAGTTAGAATACTTCCCACAGTAATCAATTTCTGAAGTTCCGGATTGACCGATAATATGTTCAACGCATCGGCATCAATGACAATGGGTTTTCTGAATTTATTCAAGACTTCTTCCAATCCCTTTATTGATTCATCTGCCAGACCCAGTCCGGGGCCAATTCCCAAGGCATCATAAAAATCCTCTACTTCCCTACCGGAAAAACAATCAGCAGACTGATCGATGGTCGTCATCGCTTCTGGAACAGCAGTCTGGATAATTGTATATCCACTTTGGGGTACATGAGTAGTAAGCAACCCTAATCCTGATCTCAAGGCCGCTTTGGCTGAAAGTATGCAAGCTCCCATCTTACCAGTTGAGCCTGCAATCAAAAGCGCATGCCCAAATTTTCCTTTGTGATCAAACCGCGAACGTGGTTTTAAAATTCGCTTTGCTGATTTAAGTGTTACAAGAGAATAGAGAGCTTCAACTTCCTTAATAAATTTCTTACTCAAACCAATATCAACCTGGTGCCATTCTCCTACAAATTGCTGATTCTCGGGCATCAAAAAAGCAAGCTTCGGATTTTGAAAAGATACAGTTTGATGGGCTTTATAAATTTCACCTTCCGAATGCTGATCCACCCTTAAGCCCGAGGGAATATCAATAGCGAGTTTAATCGCCTTGTTCCGGTTTAAACAATCTATCACTTTTGCATAAATACCTTCTACCGGGCGCGACAATCCAGTACCAAAGATGGCATCGATAAGAATATCACGATCCGAAAAGAGTTCGCAATCAGCATTAGTCGTAATTTCCTGAATTGAAATCTTCTCAAGTCGTTTCAAATTGGATGTAAAGTCCGGGGATTCCTTGATACCTCCACGCACGATCCAAACCTTGACAGGGTAATTCCAATCATTGAGCAGCCGTGCAATGGCTAAGCCATCACCTCCGTTGTTACCTGTACCACAAACTATACCTACTTTTTGGGTTGCATCGTATAGCTCAATAAACCAGGTAACAAAAGCCCGACCTGCCCGTTCCATCAACTCGATGGAAGCAATGGATTCTTCCCGGATCGTGTAAGCATCCCAGGCTTTAATCTGATCAGCGGATAAAATTTTCATGATGTTAACGATCTACCTCACCCAAAACAATATCGATTGAACCCAGAATGGCAATTAAATCTGCAATCAGAACTCCACGACTAATTTCCGGTAAGATGGAGAGATTTACAAATGAACAGGCCCTGGCCTTGCAGCGAAAAGGAATATCACTCTTGCCATCAGCCCGAAAATAAAAACCTAACTCGCCTTTCGGATTTTCTGCACGTACATAAAACTCTTGTGCTTTGGGTCTGATTTTTTTAGGAACTATTGCCTGCGGATCAAACTCGCGCGTGCGTTTATGTTCACCTTCCAGTTTATTAAGACATTGGTCCATGATTCTTAGTGATTCATAGATTTCCTTTACCCGCACCCAGGTACGATCCCAGCAGTCTCCCACCTTACCCATCTTACCCTCACCAATCGGCACTTCAAATTCCAACTCCGGATAAACCGAATATCCATCCACTCTTCGTAAATCAAAACGCAACCCTGAGCCGCGCAACATAGGGCCAGTCACCCCCGAGTTAATTGCAAGGTTGAGCGGAAGCACACCCACATTGGCTGTGCGATCAATGAAGATTTTATTGTTGATTAATAATTTCTCCAACTCACCCACTTTGGGTTTGAAGAAGGTGATGAATTCGCGGCAACGCTGTTCGAATCCAACTGGCAGATCATAGAACAAGCCACCAATCCAGATATAGTTATAAAGCATGCGGGCACCACTGGCCCATTCCAATAACCGAAGAATGTGTTCGCGATCGCGCATGATCCAAAAGAACGGAGTGAATGCACCCAGATCAAGTCCATACGTTCCAACAGCAATCAAATGGGAAGCAATCCGGTTGATCTCTGCCATCAACACGCGAATGTATTCGACCCGCTTTGGAATCTGATCAGCGATTCCAAGCATTCGTTCGACACCCATTGCGTAGGCATGTTCCGAATTCATAGCGGCCACATAATCCATACGATCAACGAAAGGAATCACCTGATTATAAGGAAGACTTTCAGCATGCTTCTCAAAGCAGCGATGCAAATAACCAATGTGCGGAACTACATCTTTGATGATTTCCCCATCTGACAAAACTTCTAACCTTAATACACCGTGTGTAGAAGGGTGTTGAGGACCGAGATTAATAATCATCTCCTCCGATTTCAGTTCACCGGTCTTGAACTTGTTCGGCTCTGAATCGATCAGATTATCCTCCTTGTATATGTATTGCTGATTTTTCAACTGATAATGGACAATTAATATTCAATTTTCACACCGCGATAATATTCCTCATGTTTATAGTCTTTACGCAAGGGATATCCTTTCCAATCAGCGGGCATTAAAATTCTTCTCAGGTCGGGATGATTTTTAAATCCAATACCAAACATATCATAGATTTCTCGCTCCAGCCAGTTAGCCGATTTCCAGATGGAGACAACACTTTCAACTTCCGGATTTTCTCTTGGCAAAAGTACCTTCAGCGCCAGTGAGTTATTGAAGGGAATAGAATACAGATGATAAATCACTTCCATCGTCCCTGATTCCGGACCATTGTCAACACCGGTGATGCAGGAAAGCATATCAAAATAAGAGGCAGGATTTTTATGCAATTGATCGCACAAAGAAAGCAGCGCTTCCTGCTTGACAACTACTCCAAAAGGTGTTGAGTTCGGAATCTCAATCACTTCTTCTGAAGTTACCTGGCGAATCAAGGATAATAATTCAGCTTTTCTATCCGACATGAGATTCCTTTTCAAGTAATTGCTCAATAGCCGTTGGCTTCACACGAGTTTCATTTCTGATTTTCTCATGTAATTTTAGAATGCCACCAATTAACGCTTCTGGTCTTGGCGGACAACCCGGCACGTACACATCTACAGGAATAATCCGATCAACACCTTTTACAACATGGTAGCCATGTTGCCAATAAGGTCCGCCACAGTTGGAGCATGAACCCATCGAAATTACATAGCGTGGCTCCGACATTTGCTCATACAGTTGTTTGATTCGATCGGCCATTTTAAATGTCACGGTACCTGAAACGATCATTACATCCGACTGACGTGGTGTAGCGCGCGGCACCATTCCAAAACGATCCATATCATACACGGTACTTCCGGTACTCATAAATTCAATGGCACAGCAAGCCAACCCAAACGTCATTGGAAAAAGCGATGACAACCGCGACCAGTTCAACAAATCATCCACCTTGGTAATGATCACGCCTCCATTCTCAAACTGCTGATCTAGTAAACCCTTCATACTTTTTCTTTCGGAGCGCTATGTTCCGCATATTTTGTGTTCAATTCCTCATATAAGTTTACCGGCACGGGCGATTCAACATCTTTTGTAACAGGCATGGATTTAACCCAATCCAGGTGTCCCATTTTCCAGGCATACGCTAAACCTATCACCAGCACTAAAATAAAAATCAACATCTCGGTGAAGGCATACCAGCCCCACATACCATCTGTTTGATCGATTAACTCTTTATTGGCAAAGACGACAGACCACGGAAAAAGAAAAACGATCTCCACTTCAAACAAAATAAAGATCAGCGCCAGCACGTAGAAACGAAGATTAAACTGAATCCACGCTGGGCCCTGTGGAGTTTCCCCACTTTCATAGGAGCTAAGCTTTTGAGCATTGGGTCGATTCGGTCTTATTAACCTAGAAACCAATAGTGCTGATACGACAAACAGCACTCCGCCAACAGTAAAAAGCAGGATTTGCGAAAAGATAGAAACAGACGTTAACTCAGCATTCATTCGAACCAAAGATACGCACAGGGGTGGTTCTTACCCAAGAATTTCGGAATACTAAAGATTAGGGGTATTGAAGGTATCACCTTGATTCATGTCACCAGTATCAAATCCTTTCTTAAACCAACGCTGACGTTGGGCCGAAGTGCCATGCGTAAAGGAGTCGGGTACTACATAGCCACGAGCTTGTTTTTGAAGTCTGTCATCTCCAATAGCACTGGCAGCGTTCATAGCCTCTTCATAATCACCGTCTTCTATCATGTTGTTCATATTATTGGCATGATGAGCCCAAACTCCAGCCAGAAAATCAGCCTGCAATTCAAGTTTTACTGAAAGCTTGTTGTACTCCTCTTCACTCAATTGCCCACGCATCTCATGCACTTTATCTGTAATTCCCAATAAATGCTGAACATGATGCCCTACTTCATGCGCAATTACATACGCTTGTGCGAAATCTCCAGGTGCCTCGAATCGACTCTTGAGTTCTTCGTAAAAGCTCAGATCGATATATAACTTTTCATCGGCACTGCAATAAAATGGTCCGGTGGAAGCATCGGCCGAACCACAACCTGATTGTACACTCCCACTAAATAGCACTAAGGTTGGTTCGCGGTAATCATTCATTAACTGATTCCAAACATCTTCTGTATCGGCCAAAACTACTCTCACAAATTGTGAAAGCTCTTCCTCTTCCGGGGTTGCCTGATAAGGAGCCGATTGAGAAACGGAAGGGCCGTTATCTAAAGGAACCTGCTGCAGTAACGACAGTGGATTCTGGCCGGTAATCAATCCGATCACAACCACGACAATGACCAGTCCAATTCCGCCTTTGATGGGCAGACCACCAAAGCCACCAAAGCCACCACCCCCACCGCTGCCACGTTGATCTTCTACATTACCGCTTTGCCTTCTTCCACGCCACTGCATAAAAATTGATTTTAGTGGAGGAAGGTACGACCAGAATTAATTCAAAGCAAAATGTATTTGCAGACGGGTTTTTCTATTTCCAGGCAGCTAAAATTACGCCCATGATTGTTAATGCAACAATGCTATAGCCCGCATTTATCAGAAATAATTTGAAGGATCTCCTTTCAAACAAATAATGCGTTCCCACAAAGGTAGCTACCCAGCCAAAGCCGGCAAGAAATCCCCACATAGCGCCCATGGTAGGATCGTTTTCGGGGCCCATAAACATGGCGAGATTAACCGCAGCAATCAACCCAAGAATAAAAGCCAATCCAAAAATCTTAACCATGTTGCCACCTTTCATGCTTTCTTCGGTGAAACCATTTTCTTTCATCCACGCTTTACCAAATAGAGCGGGTGAATACCAGAGCCCTCCAATCAAAAAGGTGGAAAGTGCAGCAACGAGAATTGCGAGGTAGTTCAATTGAATATCCATTCGAATCGGGGTTAAAGGGTTTATATAAATTTATAAATTCTTTTCTTCTATTCCAGTCGCTTTCCGGTGCTGAGGTAATAGTTAATAGCCTCCTCCCAATCTTTCAAATCGTGAGTGAACATTTTGGCAAGTGATTCCTGATTGATGCGACTTCCAGCGTCTGTCAATCCCGTGTATAAATATGTAACCGATACTAATGTGTTTTCCTGTTGCGGTTTACATTCTACCGTGATAAACCAAATTCTCTGGTGTGTAGAAACCTGGTACTCAATAATAAATTCGGCCGGCTTGTATTGGGCTACTACCCACACATATTCCTTTTCATCCGGACTATTGCTTGCTGTTTTAAAAATCATGTGCTCCTCTACTTCGGGATGTTGCGAATAAATTACTTGCGGTTCCCAGCCTGCTGCCCACTCTTTTTCACGTATGGGCCCAAACAAGGGAAACACTTTTTCGACACTAGCTTTTACAATAAAGGAAGCCGTTCTTTCAATTCGCTTGGCAGTTTGAGAATATGTATCTGCTTGAATCATGAAGATCACGGTGAAAAGAATTAGTCGCACGATTACCCACTTTTAATGAGTTGAAATTGCGAACTTTATAAACACGAAATTTGAATCTGATAGTGAAACGGAAAAAACCGTGACTGAACCGGACAAAATCAATCCACCTGCTGAGGAAGTAAAACTGAATGACGGCCTTATGCGGCTTATTGGTATTCCGTTTTTTGGAATTGCCATTCCAAACTTAACCGGGTTATTCGGAAACCTGAACTGGACAGATGCCGGCTACTGGCTCGGTTATCTCTACTTTATCGGATTAGCCGCGGCTATCTGGCAGGGCAATCGCTATTTACTCTTTCGCACCCGCAAACGGTTTACCTGGTTTGATAAGCCTATTGAGAAACTGGTGTTACTCTTCATGAATAATATTTTCTACACTACCCCCCTAACCATTGCGTGGCTGTGTATGTGGTATAATCTGGCGGGCTTTGAGGGAATAAAATGGGACGTGATTTTGATTGTGGCGCTGGTAAATGTTATCTGCGTATTGTTTGTAACACACGTGTATGAAACTGTATTTATGGTAAAAGAGCAGCAAAATGAACAGGTCAAAACCTCAGAACTGCAACGGGCCAAAGCGGAAGCAGAACTGGCTGCCTTAAAAAACCAGATCGATCCACATTTTATGTTCAACTCGCTGAATACGCTGACGCACCTAATAAAAGTAGATGCCTCTAAAGCACTCGAGTTCACCGAAAATCTGGCGGAAGTCTATCGGTATATTCTAAGTCAGAAGGATCAAACCTTTGTTTTACTGGATGATGAACTGGACTTTACTCATAAATACACCGATCTGTTACACCTGCGTTTTGGAAACGCCTTAATTATTAAGAAACAATTCAATGGTACAGCGGGCAAAGAATTTTTGATTCCACCTACCTCTGTTTTTGTAGCTTTTGAAAATGCGGTGAAGCACAATGAGATCAGTGAGAAAACACCCATGTATATACAAGTGGATATTAAAGAAGGACATCTGACAATTACCAACTCAATACGGGAGAGAAAGACCAGATCTCATTCCTCTCGGATCGGGCTAAAAAATCTAGACGAACGGTTTAAACTGGTTACTGGCAAAGGAATTTCTACAAATAAAGAAGAGAACAAATTTATAGTACATCTTCCCTTGATCCCTATTAATAGTTAAGCATGAAAGTAATCATCATCGAAGACGAACTACCGGCCCGAGCTAAACTTATCTCCATGCTACAGACGATAGACCCTTCTATCCGCGTGGTGGCGGAGTTAGGCAGTGTAAAGGAAACTTCGGAGTGGTTGAGTAAACACGTTGAGCCGGAGTTAGCGTTTGTCGATATTCAGCTATCCGATGATCATTCTTTTGAAATTTTCAGAAAGCATCCGGTGAAATTTCCCGTGATCTTTACCACGGCTTACGATAAGTACATACTCGAAAGTTTTGAATTCAACTCCATCGACTATCTACTCAAACCCATTACTGAAGAAAAGTTAAAACGTTCGCTTGACAAAATTCAAAAGCTGGAGCACTTCTTTCAGGGAAATGTGCTGAAACTGATTCAGCAACAAACTCCTTCCAAAGGAAGAATTGTGGCCCGCAAGGGTACAGAATTCGTTGCGCTTAATGTGGATGAGATTGCCTATTTCTTCACCGATCACAAAATTGTGTTCGTGCGTGACTTTCAGGGGCGACAGATGATTGTTGATAAAAATCTGGGGGAGTTGGAAAATGAACTCGATCCTAAAACATTCTTTCGCATCAACAGAAAATTTATTGCCCACCAAAAAGCAATTGATCGGTTTAAGCCCGACAATGGAAAGATTCAAATCTTTTTAAAGCCGGAGATGAGAGAAGAAGTACACGTGAGCAAAGAAACAGCACCAGAGTTCAGGAAGTGGATAGGGGCCTCACCCTAAATCCTCTCCCACTGGAGAGGGACTTTGTATAGGTTTAAAACCCCTCTTCCTTGGGCTCCCACAATTCAATCTTATTTCCCTCCGGGTCCATAATCCAACCAAACTTGCCGTACGAGTGTTCCTCCATCTCACCAACGATCTGAACGCCTTCTTCTTTTAGAAGCTTTAACAACTCCACCAGATTCTCTACCCGGTAGTTAAACATGAACTGCTTTTCGCTGGGTTGAAAGTAGGTTGTATCCTCTTTGAACGGACTCCAGGCGGTCAGCGCAGGTACCTTTGCCTCTTTATTATCAAGATCAATCCATCGAAAAGAAGCCCCATATTCATCCACTGGTAAACCCAAATGTTTACCATACCAATCTTTTATTTTTTTGGGATCAGTTGCTTTGAAAAAAATACCACCCAGTCCGGTTACGCGTTTCATAGTTGATTACCTTTAGTCTGTTAAGTTCACTTTTTTAGACTTCGTTCATAACTTTCAACCCATTGTTTTGGGGTCAGCTTTGAAGCAAGTTCACCAATCAATTTGACTGGAACATCTTCCGCTTTTCTAAACCGGATGCAACTCTTGCCCATGTCCAGTTTTTTATTTGTTGTCTTTGGCCATTCACTCACAAACCAATCATGTAAAGCACCTTGATTTACGGCCATATGATATACCGCGATATGATTCTTTTGTGACGCTATGCTCATAAAGGGCAATGCATCTTTAGGGTTTGTATGATAACCAGCCGGATAAAGTTTATGCGGAACCACATAACTAATCAGTCCATACTGCATGGTTTCTTCAAAACCCTTCGGGAGATTCTTTTTAATCTCGTTTCGCAACGCTGCAATAATTTCTGCCCGTTCGTCTGGCAACGTGAGTATGTACTCGTCTGCTGATTTAGCCTTTGATTGCATGTTCTCTGCTGTTGATTTTAAAATATATCTGTGTTGATCTAGCAAAATTGCATTTCCATCGGGGTTGATCATATCCATTGTATTGAAGTTGCAGACTTGAGATAATGGCCACCACCAAATGACAGCTCAAATCGTATAATTATCAATAACGTCTTTTTCATTTATCTATTAATTTAGTCTTGGCTAATTCGAAGTTGGTAAAAATTCTTTCTTCCGCAGCAAGGCAGCACTGATAAGGGTAATGATTAGTCCCACTGGTAAGATTTCCATCAGCGTCATGGCAAAACGAATAAACGGGTTCTCATAAACAGCTTTAAATTCTTCCATTTCTTTAATAGCTTTATTCACCTCAGTCTCAGGCTTTCCCTCCGCCTTTACCTTATCAATATAATGCGCTGTAAATTTTTCAGAATAACCCTTTGAAACTGTATTGTAAGCAACCTCCCACGATAAAGCGTATAAAAACGATGCAACCAAGGTAATTAATATGCCTACCTGAAAGCCCTTAGCAAAAGTAATGGCTCCATTTTGTTGGTTATCGCGGTAAGACTTTACCCCGAAGAAGACAAGGGATAGTGCTACCACCATGGTAGTGTAGCCAATCAGCATACCATTGTCGAAATTCACAATCCCTTTGTCGTACAGGGGTGCGGTAACAAAAAACATGGCTCCCAGAATTACACCGGAAATGAGTCCGTAGGTGATTACAAGTTTTTTCATAGTGTTTTCTTTTTGCCTCAAATCAAGGTGTGACAGCCGTAAATTCCTTCACCTGAAAGGGTGATTTGAATAAAATTAAGGGAAATCATTCAAAAGTATGAATCTAGTATCCAAAGTCTCCACCTCACGGGATAAGCCTGAGTTCCTTTGCCCTCTGCACAGCCTGCGTTCTGCGGCTTACTTCCAGTTTGAGGAATAGATTGGACGAATGCGTTTTAACCGTGTTGAGGGAAACAAAAAGCTTATCGGCAATTTCCTTGTTGCTTAGACCTTTAGCCATTAACTCCAAAACGTCATGTTCGCGCTTACTGATTCCCAAACGTTTTAGTTCAGCCTCGTTGAGTAGGAAATCAGGCCCCACTATTACTATTTGCTTTCTTGTAAGCTTAAGTCCCGCCCAGATTCCTAATCCTGTAAAGAATAAAGCCACCAAGCCAATATAGAACTCGATGGAAAGATCGTGAACGATTAACCGATATTCTAAATACTTTAGCAGGAATACCAGCACAGCCAGCGCAAGCCCATAAAGTATTACAATTCGTTTCATGCCGAAAGTTGAAGACAAACCTTACAGGGTTTCGAGAATCCTTTTCAGATTAACAAAATTCTGATTCATGTCTTTAAGCAGCATCTTCTTTATCATAGGAATCATCAGGTTTATCGGAAAAGGATTACTGCCACTGAAGACCATTGTGACTTTCGTTCGATTGCTATCTACAGAAGTAGTTGTAGTGTATGCCTGATTAGTTGCTTTGAATGGCTTTTCAAAACGCAGTTCTACATCATAACGCTCGCCTTCTTTAATGGCAATGATCTCCTGAGCGCCTACGCCCACATTTTTATTGTCACTGGTCCATGATGAAATAAACCCCACGGTACCATCAGTGCCTTTATAGTCGATCTTGATATTGGGATCGGCCATGATCCATACACTGTATTTTTCCTGATTCTTCAGGTTCTTCACGAAATTGAAGACTTCCGCGTTGGGTCTTTCAATAACCGCCTCCGCTGAAATAGTAAAAGCCTTAGGCATAATGGCTGCTACCAATAAGATTATCGCAATCAAGGCGAGGAGGATGTAGAGGAAGATCATATTGAGTTTAGTTTTGGTTACCGAAGATAGCGGATTTTCAGATTTATTTGCTTGATAAATGCTCTAAGGCAAAAGCAATATCATCGCATTTTTCAGCACTTTCTAAAGTTTTTTTTGAAATGTTTGCCCAACAAAGTCCTCTGACTAGGTTATTCTCAGGCTATATATTCATCAGAAATTATTTTCAGGCATTTTTCCATACAGCAAAGATGAATTTAAGTGAGGTAGAAATACAATGATTAACCTTACCGGAAGGTATCCCTGATTAACCAAGGTTAATTTGCTAATCCTTTATATGTTTAAGTATGAAAAACCTCAAAACCAGCCGCAGAAATTTCATCAAGAAGAGTGTAACCACCGTTGCGTTATCATTACCGGTTTTTAACATTATCAGCAGACCAATCCTTGAAGAAGAAATTATTGGTCATGGTAAATTCCGCTACCGGG
>Ga0075163_10003191_pt1 | contig 22087 bp, 22 predicted proteins | sample JI1023141ADNA_FD_71478 | JGI IMG/M metagenome (GOLD analysis project Ga0075163, IMG submission 71478) | Wastewater effluent complex algal communities from Wisconsin, to seasonally profile nutrient transformation and Carbon sequestration -... | ecosystem: Engineered > WWTP > Effluent > Algae... | reverse complement strand
CAACTCAATGATAATTATCCTCGACACTCACCACAACACATACAGGCTAGAAGGCCAAATCACTAAAGAGTCTATCGAACAAGCAAAGACTCTCTACAATTCGCTCATGCTTGAGATAGTAAACAAAAAGAGCCAGATATTTAAACCTCAAACATAAAATGACAAAGCTAGTCAAAGACATTCCGATAAAACTCAAAGCAAACTCAATACAAGAGGTGGTAGATAAACAACAGTCTCTAAAAGATCTCGTAGAAGGTGAACTAAGAACTCTAATGGCTGAATTCCCAGAGAAAAGCAAAGACCCTAAATTCAGAAATCTAGTCGAAGCAAGCAAGTCTATTCAGCTTGCTATAGCCCATTTAGGGAAGGTGATAGAATCAGAGGATAAATAAATAATCTGTCAAAGCTATGGCGAAAGTAACTGGCTTCTACAAGGGTAATGACCTATGGAAGAAGTCTGTAGCGGCAAAGAGGGCGAAGGGGGAAAAGATAGATGCCTTGATGGGTATGATTGCTGGTGGAGGAATGGATAGGTATGCAGAGATCATGGATAAGCTTTCTCAAGGCGATGAGCTTACTAAGGGTGAAGAACAGTTTATGGATAGGTTGGAAGGATGGAGGCCGTGGGTAAGACCTAAGCTCAGTTCTGTTGAGCAAAAGACGGATTTAAATCTTAAAGTAGAAAAGATTGAACAGCTTGAAAGCACACTCCGCTTTATTGCAGGAGTGGGGAATAAAGGAGGAGGAAGTAATGAGGATGAGGGATCTGGTAAAGAGCCTGTACAAGGATGAAGAGGGCAATCCTTTCGTTCTGTCTGATAGCCAATGCCTTATTTTTTATCTGATATTCACGAAGAAGTGTCCACGTGTACATCTTCAGACATTTACTCAATTTGGTAAATCTCTTACTGTAGCCCTAGCCGTTTTGACTCGTGTGGCCACATTTCCTGATAAGTTCATGATCGTGGCAGGAAGAGAGAAGCAGGCTAATATCGTGATGAGCTATATTATCCAGCACGCATTCGATAATGAGTATACTAAAGCCAAACTAGAGCTTGGTGATGGTGAGAGTGCAGAGAGATTACAGAGAGAACGAAGTAAGAAGAGGCTCACCTTTAGGCATAGCGATGGCACGATTGGGGAGGTGATGGTTCTTTCTGCTGATTCTCGTAACACACAAACAGCAGGTGATGCGGTTATGGGCTTTGGTGCAGGCAATGTGGTGCTAGATGAAGCGGCTTTGATTGATGACGACATTGAGGCCAAAATCTTCCGTATGCTTGGTGGTAGAGCGAATAACTTCTATCTCAAGATCGGGAATCCGTTTAGGCGCAATCATTTCTACTTGGACTCGATCAATCCAGATTTCTTCAAGGTCAATATCGACTGGAGAGCTGGTGTATCAGAAGGCAGAGTGAAGCAAGAGTTCATCAATGAGGCCATGAAGAAGCCGTTATTTGATATTCTGTATGAGAACAAATTCCCTGCTGCTGAACTGATTGACGATAAAGGCTTTGTGCCGCTGTTGAATGAATCTGATGTGCGATTTATTGATTCGGTGATATTTATTGGGGAAAAGAGGATGGGTATTGATCCTTCTGGCGAGGGGAGCGACAAGACGAAATGGGTTGTTAGAGACCGATTTGGGGCTAAGTGCGTAGCTACTGAAGATAAAAGCACGCCTCTTTCGATTGCGCTCAAAACAGTTCTGTTGATGCAGGCTTACGGCATCAAAGCCGATCAAGTATTTGTGGATAATTTCGGCGAAGGAGCGAATGTAGCTCAAGAACTAGCCAGAATGTCCATATTCGTACGAGCAGTGAATGTGGGAGATAAGCTGACCAAGACTGACCTCAATGTCGATTTCGGCTCACAGGAAACAAAAGAGGAAATGGGGAAGAAGTACTACAACCTGCGAGCTTATGCGCACTGGATGATGAGAGCATGGCTAATAAAAGGCGCACTCCTCGAAAAAGATCCAAACTGGGATGAATGCAAAGTACTCAAATACAAAGCCAACCTCGCAAGACAAATCCAAATCATGTCGAAAGACGAAATGAGAAGGCAAGGCATACGCTCACCAAACCAAACAGATGCTCTCATGCTCACCTTTGTCGAACCAGAGAAGGAAGAGGTCATAATTAGATCAGAGAGTGTTGATGAGTTGTTTGATCCGCGTTCTGTATTCTAGACGACCCTAAGGTCAACTAAAAAATTCTAGAGCCTTAAATCGAAAGTAAATAGCCCTGTTTTTATCCACTTAACTAAAAATGTATGGAAAAAGTAACTGCAAGGGAGTTTAAGAGCAATCAGGGTAAGTATCTGGATATGCTCGCTAACGGCGAGAGAATAGAGGTTAGAGGTATTGTTCTGCAGGCGGTGACCACCGAAGAGGGGAATAAAGGGGAAAGCGTGACCACCATTGAAAGATTGAAGCAAACAGTGAGGAATATTGAGCAGGGGAAGTCCGCGCCTTCGTTTACTTCAAGCCAAGATCAGCCGTGTACACGCACCGACGGAAAGGTTTGTGAATGTTGCCAAAAAGGAATTGAGGCTCTTTATGAGGTTTGGGAAGATGGTGAAGAGCGGATAGTTTGTGAATTGTGTTTGAAGAATCGGCATGGAAAAATGTGGAAGCAGTTTGCAACTTCCAAGATTGAGGATGATGAAGGTGAGAAGGTTGTACCCTCCCTACAAAATGTTCCTGAATTACGCCCGACAAGTTCATCGCCTAAGTTCTCCGCTCCACTTTGGAAACAGCCAAAGAAAAAGAAGGTTGACTCTCGCAAATAAACCAACCAAAATAGAAACATGGAGAAAAAATCTGTACAGCCACCTAATTATAGCGACGCAGAGAAAGCGTTTTTTACTCAAGTTCAAGAAGAGATCAGATCGGCGAAGGCTCAAAGGGATACTCATTATCCAGAGTTTGACGACACAACCTATATTAAATGGCGTGAAGAGAACTATCGAGCAAGGAATGCGTATTTACGCGCACGAAAGAATGAACAGGACACAAGAGTGGTTACAGGCACGACGAGAGAGAAGGTGAATACGATGGAGAGTTTCATTTTAAGCCTGAACTTAGAGCCAGATATTGAAGCTTACGACAAGAATGATAATTTTGTGCAACAATTTGGAACGGTCTTGGAAGACTTGGTGAAGAAATCTTATGAGGTGGAAGAAGGAGACTGGGATATTAAGGAGATGTTATTGGTCGATGAGTTCTTGACGCATGGCGATGTGTTCGCTGAAGAACGATACGATCAAATTGTGATACCAGAAAAAGAGTTGAAAGAAATGGGTAAAGAGTTCGACAAGATCAAATGGGAAACGAGGTTAGACAGAGTTGTGGGGCAAATTAATACACAAATGTTGAATGGGTCAAATGTTTATTTGGGTAATATTCGTGAGCCTATTCTTGAGAAGCAGCCTTATATTGCAGTTCGGAGGCATGTGCCACGCTCTACGATTCAAGGAATTTACGGAGGATGGGAAAGATGGAAGTATGTGCCACAATATCTTTATGAGATGAGCGGGACTCTTGAGCAAGACATTGATTATCAAGGGTGGACGCTTGAGGAGTTTAAAGGGAATTATGTTGAAGAGGTTAGGTATTTCAATCCGTGGACAAATTCTTTCCAAATCTTCCTTAATGGGGTGATGATGTTGCCAGTCTTGGGGTCAAAAGAAAGTCCTAATTGTTTTCCATTATCAGCTTTATTGGGTGACAGTTCATATCCACTAGCTCAAGGTAGCTTCGAGAAGAGAACAGATTTTGCGTATTCACCGAGTGTGCCGAGTAAGACCAAGTGCGATCAAGCCGTGATGGACGAAATGATGAGAGCGATTGTATTAAAGACTCAAAAGAGCTTCATGCCGCCGCTTGCTAATAGAGGAAAGGCATTGAGTAAAAAAGTATTCTTCCCTGGTACGATTACAGACGATGTGAATCCAGAGCATATTTCAGAGATTGGTAAGAATGAGGGCGTGACTCAATCAGAGTTTAATACTTTCCAATTCCTGAAGCAGATTGTGGATGAAAAGACTGTATCTCCTGTGATGGAAGGTCAAGCAATGCCGGGCAAGCAAACAGCGAGAGAGATCGTGGAGCTGAAACAACAAAGCATGATGAAGGCAGGGCGGATTATTGTGGGATGGGCTTCGTTTAGAAAGAAGCTCGTTTACTTAAGAATTGCTAATATCTTGAAGAACTGGACAGAGCAAGAAGATGTGAAGCTAATCCCTACAGAAGGAGCTGAAGGCGCGGTAAAGAGCTTACCTCAATATAAGACGGTTACAATCAAGACTTCTGTTGATGGGCGTGATGGTCGAAGAATTATCAAGTTCACAAACCAAGTACCGACTGATGAGCAGACATTTGCGGAAGAAGATATATTGAGTGAGTTGAGTAGCGGCGAGAATGTGAGGGTGAATTATGTAAATCCTGATGTAATCAAGTCTTTGAAGATGACTTATTTGGTCAATCTTGAGCCGACACAAAAAGAAACTGGTATGCTTAGAGCGGCTAAGTTCGAGGAATTGATCCAAAAATCTATAGCGATCTTTTCACCTTTTGGCAAAATACCGAACATGGATTACGCTGGAGATCAGATGGCCTTGCTTAATGGCGAAAGTCCAGAGAAATTCTGGCAACAAACTCCAAATCCGATGCAATTACAACAAGCACAAATGCAACCACAAGCAGGACAGCAAGGGCAACTACAGCCTACTGGTGGCCAAGGTATTAATCAGATGGCGCAGGCAGAAAGGCAAACATTACCAACCTAAAATATGTTCAATTGGTTCAGAAGGTGTGAGAAGCCGAATGAGCCACAAGAAGAAACCCCAGAAGTTCCTAAGTATATTCAAACCATTTTTGAGAGTACTAACTTTACACAATATTCAGATGAGATGAAGAAGGTATTTTATCTTCAAGCTGCGACTATTGTGCAGCAAGAAGTGTTTGAGGTTATTGCGACGAGCCTTATTCGTCGATATGGCCTTAGTATTATTAGTGACCTTGATAACACGCCAATCCAAACAACTCAGGCCGAATTACATCGCCAGAGGATCTTAGCGATTGAGGAATTGGTGGACGAGTTTAACAAAGCTTCAAGTAGACATAAGCAGGACGAAGACGAAAAACCAGAAGCAATACCAGAAGGAGATTACTTTAATAAATATTTAAATAACCAATAAATATGCCACTATATGATTCCGATGGAAATGAGGTTGAAGGGGCTTTAAGTCCTGAAGAAGCCGCAGAAGTACAAGCTAAGGCTGATGAAGCTGCAGTTTTACAAACCAAACTTCAGGAGACTGAAGATAAACTAAAAGGATTTGAAGCCAAGGACTTTAACTGGCGCAAATTCGAAGCCGCTCAAGAGGAAGAGAAGGCTAAAATGCTGGAAGGGTTCACCAAGGAGAAGCAAAACGCTATCCGAGAGAAGGCAGAAGTGATGGGTGAAGTCGCTAGTCTAAAAGAAACCATCTTCCAGAAAGACAGAAACATGATCCTTTCGCAATTGGCAGGTTCTGATGAAGATTTGAAGAAGAAGATTGAGGAAGCGGCGAAGAAATTCGCAGGCACTCCGTCAACTGTTGAGGAATGGAATGAGCGATATGTCGAAGCCGCCACCTTGATCCAAGGATACAGACCAAAAGTGAATCCATTAAACCATTTCGCTCCAGCGGTTGAGAACAGGCTGGGTGCTAGTGGGAACAAATTCACAGGGACTGACACAGGAAAGGCGGCTTTCAAGAGTTGGTTTGGCGTTGAGCTTTAATATTTAACATTTATAAAAATGATCGAAGAATTACAAAAGAAAATAAAGGAAGGAGGTTACGCTAGTTTAAATGGGGAAGAGAGAAAGGTGTGGAAAGCTCACAAAGAGTCCTTAGAAGCTTCCGAAGGGAAAGAAGCTGGTGGTGAGGAGATCATTACCCTCAAAAAGAGTGATCTTGATACGATTATCAATTCAATAGTTGATAAAAAGATTGCACATTTAAGCGAGCAGAACGAAGCTTTGGGCAATCAGCTGTCAGGAGTGGAGCAAGGGCTTGGATTAACCGACTGGCAGGTGTGGAAAGACCCTAAGACAGGCAACAAAACTGCGACCTTCAGGGTTTATCGTGAAGATGGAAGCGCAGAGGCAGGGATTATTATTGATCGTAAATTTCATAAAAATGAATACGACGAAAACACTCGCGAGCATGACAAGATGATGTACAAGATTACCGTTCTATACGATGATGAATCGACAAAAGATTACATCATTCCGTTAATTGATTTGACCCAAATGCCAGAGATGGAAACAATCGAAATTCTTGAACAGAAAGTCGATAAGGTGTTTAAAAGCTCTGGAACTGTAACTAAGACGGCGGCTGATGGTAGTGGTTACAAGCTTTATAAAGGAGGTAAAGGGGAGATCATGGCGGTACAGGCTGACGATCATGTTGACGCTCTGGTCTTTAGGGATGTTGGTACAGCGGTTTGTAAAAGACCAAGCGGTCAGGTCTTTGAAGTAAATATAGATCGTTTAAATTGCGCTTAATTATTAACAATAAACCATATGCAAGAAGGAATGACGGAAGAACAGGTGAAATTTATTGAACGAAAGAAAGAGCATATCAAAACGAAAACCGAGCCGATGATTATTGCTATTTTGGGCGAAATGTTGAAAGACGACCTGCCCTATTTCGACACTCATTATATTCACCAAAGGAGCTTGGAGGTTATAGAAAAAACTATTAGAAAGGTTTTGTTTGTGAATGATAAGGTGCAACAAGCACGCAAACTAGCATTGAAACAGGCTTTAAAGGAGTTCAAGGAGAAGCAAATCAAACTTGCTTCGAAGGAGCCGAAAGACACAACCGACATTAGGGATCAGCGTTGTGAGCGGATTAGCCAGTTGATAGTCGATAGTATTTTTACAGAAGAGGTTTTGTTCTCAAACAACGAATTTGTTGATGAACAAATCAGCAATGATGATGAAGTGATGTTGTATTGTTTAGGGAAAGATTATGTTGATTCTATTTACAGCGATCTTATTTTGAATATTGGTGAGCATGAAAGAAGAGCTAATAGGCAGAAATGGGGTAAGGACAGAGAAGAGGTTACGATGGGAGATTTGGACAAGGTTTTAAAAGAAATCAAAAAATAACTTGCGCTTTTATAGGTTTCCGTAGATAGTAGAAGTACATTCGGCTTCTCGCCGTCAAGAGAATGACTTTCAATAGGTTGTTTTTTTGGCGGTTTTTTTGTGCCAGAGCAACCTATGCGTACTGCGATTCGCACCGCAAACGGCTTTTCGCTGTCTAGCCAACGGCAAAATTAGTTTTTTAACAAACACAATATGGCATCTTTCGTACCTGCAAATGGTAACTGGCAATATAAAAGAATCCCTACCAAGGCAAACACTGTTTATACAGCAGGCGCATTGTACTATAACGATGGCACAGATAATCTAGACGCAGTTACAACTGCGGAAGAATTGTATGGCATCATTATTGAAGGTAAGGCTTCTGCCGCAAACACAAATCCTATCACAGTAGCTGTTCCAACCTCTCCACAATGTGAGTTTTACGGCACTGTAGGCACAGGAACTCTAACGGCTGCAATGATTGGTCGTTATGTTGATTTGGCATCTTCTACAACTGTAGATGTGACAGCTTCAACTGAAGACGCTTTGGAAGTTTGTGGATTTATTTCTGCAACTGAAGGGCTTTTCAAGATCAATTACTCAAAAGGTAAGGAGTAGTTTTTAATTTTTTAAACCATTAATATTATGGCAGCAACAGATCCAACATCCAAAATCTCGAATCTACATTTTACAGATTTCGCAGATACAACAGAGCGCATCCATGCTAAAGGTATGGACTTGCTCAATGACCAAGCAGAGGTGATGAGCCTTTACATGGTCGAAAATGTGCCAAATGGCACAGGAAGTCAGCGTATTTACGATGAATACGATTCTGAGACTTACGCTTCATTTAAAGGTGAAGGTGTGAACGCTCGCAAAAAGAGAGTAGTCAAAGGTTATACTAAAACGATGTATGTTCGTCGTTTCGCAGCTGAAATTGACATCACATTTGAAGCTCGTACTTTCGGCAAAGATCAAGAAATCATTCGTAGACTTACTTCTTTGGCGACATTTGTTCCTCAAAGAATGGTTCTTGATTTGACTCACCGCTACACATTCGCAACTGCGACAAGTTATGTAGATCAAGATGGTGAAGTTGTGGACACTTCAATGGGCGACAATCTAGCAATGGCAAGCGCGGTGCATACTTTGACTGCAAGTGCTTCCACTTACTCAACTATCGTCACTGGTAATCCTCAGTTCTCTCAAGGTGCTTTCGAAATCGCGAAAGATTTGACCAATAGCCAAATTCTTTCCAACTTCGGAGAAAGACGCGTTTTGACTTTTGATACGATTGTGACTGGTAACGATAGTGCGACTATCCGCCAAGTACGCCAACTTCAAAACTCAATGGCTGATGTGACTGGCGACAACTCTGGTGTAGTGAATGTTTACAAAGGAATGTTCCGTCATGTTATTCTTGAACGCCTTGCTACAACTGCTACAGGGGCTTACGACTCTACAAAAGCTAAATACTGGTTCTATGTTGCATCTAAGAATGTAGAAGCTCACTTGGGTATTTGGGAAGCTCCAAACCTAAAAATGCCTTCAACTGGCAACAATGGTGAAGATATCCATAACGACGACTGGACATTCGGTACTCGTGGATCATTCGGTATTTGCTGGGTATCTGCGAAAGGTGTTCTCGTTTCAACTGGTCTAGGTTCTTAGTTCTTATTTCTTTTTCTTTGATCGTGTAGGCGCAAGCCGAGGAGGTGGTGGTGGTCAAAGAGATTAACAACCAAAAATTATGGCTGGATACAATCAAAATTCTGGTTATGGACAGGCTCTTGCGGCAGCATATGCGGCAAAGTCTAATGGGGGTCATGTTTTCATGGTAGCTAAATCAGCTGCTGCTGGCCGTCAGCTAATGCAGGATTTATTTCCTGTTGATGTAGATGGTGCAAATAGATTTGCTTCAACAATCGACGCGGCTATTGGTTACTGTGTGGCAAATCGTGGGGATGTTATTCTTGTTGCCCCTGGCCATACTGAAAATGTTACAAACGGAAGCATTGCTTGTGATGTTGCTGGTGTAACAATTATTGGCCTTGGTAGTGGTTCGATGAAGCCTGTGTTGACTTGGACTGCAACCAACTCCAAAATCAATGTAACAGCGGCCAACTGTACTTTCCAAAATATGCGTTGGGAGGCTGGCATTGGTGATGTTGTAACTGCGGTATTACACGCTACTGCGGCTCAAAACACCCAGTATATTGATATTGAGTTTTATGCGACTTCAACCTTCAATTTCATCAACTGTTATACGCTTGGCGCGGCTAACATTTCTGATGGTTGTAAGTGGGAACGAAACTACTTGAGAACTGCAGATACTGGCCAACTTGCGTTGGCTATCACTGCGGCGGCACATAACGATTTGAAGTTTTACGACAACTATGTGGTACATGCTGCTGCGGCGGCTGGTCTTTTGACTGCTGGTGCGGCTAATTTGCTTGGTTTAGATGTTCGCAGAAACTTCGTCCAAACTGCTCAAAGTGATGGAACGGTCGGGGTATTAGTTATCACAACATCAACTGCTTCAAGCGGTCGAATTGTTGATAATGATATGAAAACAGCAGACGCTTCGGCGAATGTTGCTATTCCGATTGCCTCTAAAGTCTATGCTGCTCGCAATTACATTGCTGGTGCTGATGAAGTCGGTACAGTCATCGCTGTTGGTACTCTGTTCGATAATGCTTAAAAATATTAACAACTACGATTTATGTCTAAAAAATCAAAGAATAACGAAGAGGAAGAAAATGTTGAAGTGGTTGAAGTGGAGCAAGTTGAAGAGGTTTTGGTTGAAGAAGAAGTTACCCATTTTGTGGGAACAACGGTTAATGTTCACGGTCATCAAGTGAAAGTGGAAAGCGAAATTGTTACAGAAAATGGTGTCTTGATAAAAGATGCTGCTGGAGTAACCTATCTCGTTCCTATGCCTCAAGCAGAAGAAGCGGCTTAATAGCTTCTACCCAGTTGTAAGAGAGTGGGGTCAACGCAAGTTGGCTCTCTCCAATTGGGTTCAAATACTTATTTAACTCACATTCCATGACACTATTAGGAGATCAATCAGAAGTAACATCAAGGTCGCCCCTAAAAGTGCGAAGTCTTGACGCGGCATCTGTAGTTGCGCCTATCACAGGAGAAACTGTAACTTTTTTGTATAATAACGCAGGCACATTAGCTAGTGCGACAGGGCAGGCGGCAGGAACTTATATTTACGCTAAACTTGCTTATAGTGGAATTTTAAATTCATTCAAAGATAAGGTTGGCGATACGAAGGACACTTCTTTCGCGTTCACAACTGGCACTGTTTTAACAACAAAAACTGGCCAAGAACTGCAGAGAACTGTGGATAATTGGAAAAATTTTACAGTAGCTGAAAAGTTCACAGAAATTGAAAAGTTCATAACCACAAATGGTGATTTTTGGATCGATCACGCAGACGGAGCTGTTTGGGGCAGGGCAGCAGCAGTAGTGGCTGATGACACAGCGGCTTATTCAGTTAAGTCTAAGTACGATGCTTTGGGGGCAGGTTATGTGGACGAGGCTAGAGATCGTGCTTTGGTTCAGGAGGCGGCAGTTGTTACAGAGGTTTATAATGAAACACCTTTTGCTTTTACTGGTTCAGCTGCGACAGTAAATATTTCGGCTACAGACGCTGTTTTGACAGGGTTTGAGTTAGTTAATAACGGCAACACCTTTTTGTGGGTTATTTTTAATGATGACGCGAATACAATCACAGGCGGAGATGCTGCTGAGATCGCCTTCCCTTTGCCGCCGAATAGCGTAAACACAAAGGATGCTTCTTTTTTCAAAGCTAAACAATATGGGTTTACTACAAACGGATTAGCGGTAGGAATCTCTACGACACAAGTTACCTACACGGCTCATGCAACGCCATCAGAAGTAGTAGGAACTATAATGTATCATTCTTAAACTTTAAAACATGATTACGCAATTAAATCCGGTGAAATATGCGACCAAAACCTACTCAGCTCTCGCAGGGTATGATACCGCAGCTGCCTTTACAGTAACTGGTGATGTTCTTGTGCGTGTTTATGGAGTAGTTGGGGCTACGGGTATTACTTCCACTTCTGGCACGACTACTCTAGCTCTGGGTACGACTGAACTTACAACTGGCATTATTGGTGCTAGTACAGTTAATAATACGCAATTTGCGGCCACCGATGTTTGGACGGATACCACACCAGCAAATGATGGTGATTTACTTAGCTCTGATTGGTTTTTGATTGGTGGTGGCGCGGATATTATTTTGACTAGATCAGTTGATGACATCACCGCTGGAACTTTAACTTTGTACTGCGAATGGATTGGTAAATCGGCAGGTGCTTCTGTAGTGGCTGCTTAATAAACAACTATGTCTATAAAATATTCTTTTGCGCAGTCTGGCATCCCTCTAGAATGCCAAGTTGGTTCAGACGCTAACTTTGGCACGCTGGGCGGATTCAGTGCTTTAGTTGATGGCGCATTTGCTTTGTGTATTGATTTAAGGTTTGGGAGTAACGCTGCGAATACTTTCTTTGGAGGGACAGGGACTGGAAGTAGAGCTTTGTATCTTCAAAGGAACGCAGGTAGTTCGAGGGACAGCTCAATAACCTTTACTTCAACAGACGCTTCTGGGGATGTAAGGACGGTTAAGTGGGCAGGGGCAGTTGAGAATAATAGATGGAAAACTTGTGTTTTTAATTCGTCTGGACTAGGAGCTGATAATTTGAATTTATATGTTGATGGCGAATTAAAGGCGATCACTTCCCAAACAAACGACGCTGGCTTTAACGCTGACGAAGCGTTTGATTTGTCTTTTGGCGAAGTCTCTGCTGGAGTCATTGCCCCATTTGATTTCACCACTTTGTATGTTTATAACCGAGCTTTGACTGCTAGTGAAATTGCTCAAATATCGCTAGGAGTTTACCCATCTGGGTATGTAAGAGGATACAGTTTTCCGTTCCCAAATATTGGAGTAAATCGCACCTTGCTCACTCCTGTAGTTAATTAACATTTAAAATGCCTAAATACTTAGACAAAGACAATCCAGCGGCGTTAGACAATGTTGCTAATGGCAGTGCCGCGTTGCCGTACCTCACAGTCTCATACGCGACAACTCAAACAACAGCCTTAGATGATTTGAATATTGCCCCAACAGCAGCGCCTTATAATTTAGGTGCAGGTGTCGCCCTCACCTTAACAAAGGGGTTAAACTTTGTTGCATGGCCAGTTCGCGAAGGAATGCCAGAAATTAATGGTGGTGATGCCACTCGGCTGTTTAATTTTAGCGGCGTGGCCGCCGCAATTTTGTTTGATGGGTTAAAGTTAGAAAACACACGGGCTGGCTTAGGGTCTTACATTATCCAAGCTGGAGCTTCCACGAGGAACTTGCGCGCTAGAAATTGCGTGTTCGAGGGCGCGACTACTTTGGGGGCGATAACAGTTGCCTCGGGTGGTTCAGGGGTTGTTATTGAAGACTCTTGTGTGTTTAACATAACTGGTGGGGGAGTTGTTTATAATGGCTTAACAGGTTCATTTGAGTCCTATGCTGATGTGAATTTAGCTGGCACGGCACAGGCCGCCTATTTCTTCCCAACTGGCGATTCGGCTGGGGCTACGGCTGTAATTGGTGGCACAATCAATTTAACTGACAATACTAATAACAATATTGTGAGATGTTCAGTTGGCAATACTGACATGAGTATCACGATTGACAGCACTTTCTTTTTAGAAAGTGTGCCTTCAACATTCACGAGAAGTGCATGGGATATAATCAACCCTAGAGTCTTTACTGCTGAAGCTGGGTGGCGAATAGATACCAGAGGAACTACTGGAATAGCTTTGGGCGATATTCACATCTATAACAATGCTTCACAAGGGGCGACAGTTAATGCTGGGGTCACAATTGGGGCTGGGACAATTGATAGGGCTGGCATAGATGGTTATGGAATTAAGATCGGGGATGAAAGTCCAAGCGATGCTCACGGCCAAAATAAATATTTATTTGTGAATATTGATGGGGTTACATTAAGAGACGGCAAGGAGTTTGGGACGGCAGGAAGTACAATTACTCACGACTTCTTTATTGGTAATGAAAAAATTTACCACTTAACTAATCTTCACGGGATTCAGGGTGGATACGGCATAGGGTGGAAAGGGGATGATGTTGTTGATGCCGACAGTTATGCTTACAATTGTTTAATGGAGGGGATGAGGCTTGCCCACTTTAAGACGAAAGGTGGAACTGGTACTCGCTGGATTAATTGCCATGCCTCAGAGGATGGTAAGGGCGGCATAGGCTTTGATTTGACCGACAATACCGACTCGGGAGCAAGCGGCCTTGGCAATGCGGCTATTATTAAAAATTGTATAATGGAGATGAATAGCGACGCTGGGGTGAATATTGACGCGGCTTCCAATCTTGGCGATCAGGATGTCGATTACAATGTTTACATCATTACTGGAACAGGAAATCCCGTGACTATTGCTGGGGTGAATATCACTTGGGCTGAGTGGCAAGAGAGGCGCAATGATCTGCATTCATATCTCATTACTGACCGAAATCAGATCCTTGATTCTAATGGAAATGTAAAGGTAGGTTCTGTGGCTCACGAAACAGGCTTCCCTGTCACAGGGCTAACTACAACTGCTGACATTAATGGTGCGAATGCGCCTACATTAACTGGAGTTTCGCTCGGTTTCTCTACTAATTACAAGCGACGAGTTCGCACCTAACCCACAAAAGGATGTCTGACAAAGAATTACAATCGTTAATGATACTCATGAAAGAACTTTCTACAAAATTCGATGGCCACGTTGGTTATGTGAAAGAGAAATTTGAGATCATTGAGAAAGAAAAATTCACCAATCTAGAGAAGATGGTTGATGGTAAAGCGGGCAAGTGGACTGAGAAAGTCTTAACCACAGGCGCGGCCACGATTTGTTTGTATATTTTGGGAGCGTTGTTGGGGTTGTTTTCTATTCCAATGGTGAGTGCGGCAGTTGGGAAAAGTGTTTTGGTGCTTAATAATTATATCTCTTTAACTTCATAAAATGAAAAAATACGCAAATAGAGCGCAGTCAGGTCGTCCGATGAAATCGACTGGCAAACCAAAGCCTAATCCAAAAGGCATGTACGCTAAAAAATCCACTAAAAAAGCTTAACGATGGCCACTTTAAAATCGCTGCAGAGAGCGCAAATCATCGAGATCAGGGACTCCGTGATTCGTGTCGCTCATCCAGATATTCGCTATAACACTCAAACCAACTTAGCTACACCGATAGCGGCAGCTGGTACGGCGATGACAGTTTTGGATAATCACGGCTTTACTGATGATGATTGGTTTTTGATTGGTAATATTGGAGACCAAGAGACGGAAGAAAATGATGTTAACGGAGCTGTTACTAGAGGACGGAGCGTCACGGTCACCAATACTTTGAAGTTCGATCATGAGGTTAATGCTCCAGTCACAAGAATCGCTGAAAGGAAAATCACTCTTTATGGAGCGGCAACAGACGGAGGAAACTTAACTGCAATCAAATCTACCGCTTCGCCAATTAGTATCGAATGGAACAAGCAGTATACAGAATACGCCTTAGTGACTGGGGACACGGCTTATGCTTACTATGTAGCCAAATTCTATGATGGAACGACGGAGGGCGCGGCGAGTGAATACATTCCATCGACTGGTCTAACTTCAAACATGACTGGTACTTTGATTCAACAAGCCTTGGATATAGTTGATGTTGAAGTAGACGAAAATCTAACTAGAGAGAAACTGGTCAAATGGGCTGATGATGCACAAAACAGAATCTTGGCTTTCTCTTATCAAGATCCTCGTTCGGCTGCTCACATTCAAATGGACTGGGATTTTGAAACGATTGAAGATGTGAGTTCTTTGACTACGACCGTTAATCAAACTGAGGTTCTAATCTCTAGTTTATCAATAACACCAAAATATACCGAGTCTGCGAAGGCAATTCTTGGCGTAAGGTTTGGGAATAATCCAATGGAGCGCATACAGAAAGATGAAATTGACGACCTATACAAAGACACGGCTTCAACTACAGTGTCTATTCAGGCAGAAATAGGAGACACAACTTTAAATGTCGTATCGAATGTTTTGTTTGGCGATTCAGGCACAATATATGTAGGAGGAAATACTGTCACATACACTGGCAAAACTGGCACGACTCAACTCACAGGGATACCTGCCGCAGGTACAGGCTCTATTACTGCAATTCAAGCGATAGGAGCGATTGTTTGGCAAGGGGTGAGTCCTAATCTTCCTACAAAATACGCGGCCTTTAATGACAAGATTTACTTCAATATTCCAGCAGGAGCAACTGTCGAAGGCTACCCAATCAAGATAACTTATCTGAAAAAGCTCACCGCTCTTACAAGATGGGCGAGCACAACGGACATTACTTTCACTTATGCCTTCAAATCCTACATCGCTTCAAAGATCGAAATGTTCAGGGGAAATCGAGATGAGGCCGCTGAACACATGGCAGAATTTGAGAAGATCGTGATGAATCATGCGTTGCAAACTCAGCCAATGAATAGTGACGAAACTTTGTATTATAACTCAAACTGGAACATATGATCGTACAGAATTTAAACAATTTAGGTGGGGCAAACACCAACCTTTCGCCATTATTGCAGCCGCCAACTTCGCCGACTGTTTTGAATGGATGGGTTGATAACTTTAAGTTAGGAGCTTTGACAAAGGACACGGGTTATTCGAGGGTGAGTACGGTGATTGAGGCTAGCAAACCTATCACTGGATTATTCAATTTCCGACAAACAGGGGCAGAGAAAATGCTTGCTACAGTAGACGACGCGACGAGTGATGACACTCAACTGTGGTACAAGACTTCTGCTGGAGCGTGGACTGAAATTGCAGCAGCAGAAACTGCTTGGGCTAACAAAGCAGGGATCAATGTAGAAATGGCCGCATTCCTCAATTACTGTTTTTTTGTGGGCTATGGGGCTACTGATGGATTCTTACCAGTAGGGAGTTTGACTGGAACGACATTCTCAACAGTGACGAATGTAACAGATATGCCACAGGCAAAGTATATTACGAGATACCGAGACAAGATTTTCATTGCGAATTGTCGGTATAGTGGGACTGACTATCCTTTCAGAGTTTATTTTTCTAGTGTTCCTGCCGCGGGCGCGATTACATGGACTCCAGCTTCAGATTTCCTAGATGTAGATTATAGTGAGGAGCTAACAGGGTTATCTACGAACTGGGATAGGTTAGTGGCGTTTACGGACAATAGGGCTTATATGTACGATGAAAGCCAATGGAAGCAGGTTTGGGAAATCGGATGCGCTAATCATCGAACAATCTGCAATCAGGGGGCAATGATGGTTTGGTGTGATTATGATGGTGTTTGGGTTTCGACAGGTGGTCAACCTCAAAACATCTCAGGGTCGTTAATAGATTTTATCCGTAACGGAACGCCGCGCAATTTCTTTGCTTGCATAGTTGATGAAGAATATCGTTTGTATGTAGGGAATGTGACAGTCGATGGTGTGGCTTATGCGAATTGTGAGTTGCGTTTTAACTTGGCGATCTCAACTGCGAAATGGAGAGAGTATTATGATACCTTCACAATCTACGCGCCTTACAACGATTCAGGAAAGATCAGGCAGTACATGGGATCGAATAATGGCTATGTCTATAACAAAGCGAAGTATACCGATTCTACTTTGATCTCTTCGGATCAGTATATTGATGCAAACAATTTAGGCTTTCCAATCTCTTGTAATTTTGAACTAGCGCCTTTCTTCTTAGGAAGCTTGAGCAGAAAATCGTTTGTTCAAAGAATGGTGGCATATGCTGATAGGGCGCAGGGTCTTCAGTTGCAAATCAGGACTCTGGATAGAAATTTGAGGTTGTTGACAAAATATAAGCCTATAGGTCAGCTCAGGGATTTTGCGAATTTCTTTGATGTTAATTTGAAAGAAGGCGTGCTTTTACAGATCGCTGGAAGTGAAAGCTCAAAAAATCCGTACGCGAGTTTTTATGGTTATGAACTGGAAGTACTGCCTAATTCAAAAGTTAAATAATGCCAAGTGTTCAAAGCACATTGCAGGACATGGGGTTTATCGGCAACAGAAGGCCGTTTGTTGATGCTAACCGCTCAGAGGTTTTTCCTCCAACTCTTGGCGGAGACCTCCCCCTTTCTCGTGTCAATCAGGAATTTCCAAATAACGCATTGGATTTTTCCAAGATGACCTTGGATAAATTGAGGCCAAACGAATCTATTCAATCGACGAATTATATTCCTGGTGTATCTGGTTTTAAAATTAACATGGCTCCTGACGAAGGAGATGTTGAGTTCGCCGACGGAGTCTTTAGGGGTACAATTACCGCTACAGGAGGGACTATTGGGGGGTTTGAGCTTGGTACAGATTATATTAGGGATGTGGCAAATTCTTTTGGTTTAGCCTCTACTGTTACAGGGGGTGACGATGTTCGTTTTTGGGCAGGAGATACTTATGCAAATCGCGCAACCGCTCCGCTTAGAATTACTAAAGCAGGAGTATTGTATGCGACAGGAGCTGTAATTGATGGCTTTGCAGTAATAAATCAAGGAACTTTTGGCGGCGATGGTTCGGATGGTGATTTGCAGGTGAGTGCGGATACGACTTTGAATCCGGCCTATAAAGTTTTTAATTATAACAATCTTACAATCGACGCGGGCGACACTTTGAGTTTTGGTGCGAACTTTCAGAACAAAAAAATAACCATCAAAGTTAAGGGGGATTGCGTCATAAATGGAACTTTAAGTTTAAAGGGAGCTGGGAGTGCTGGAGGAGCTGGAGGTGCGGCTGGTTCAAATGGCACAGACGGGACGGCTGGAAATGCAGACATTCTTGATTCCTTGTCTCACCAAGGCATAAAAGGATTGGCTGGTGCAGCGCCAAATGTGGCTGGAGGCGCAGGGGGGGCGGCTTTCACCATTACAGGCATCGCTTCAGTTTACGCAACTCAAGACAAAAAAATCGTATGGGTTGTTCCGGGGGTTGGCGGAGCAGGGGGCGGTGGTGGTGCGGGAGGTGGCGCGGCGGGAGGAACTGGGGGGTCAATCACGGCTTTGCCTACAGTTGGGGCAACTGGCGCGAATAATGTTGGTGGAGGGAGAGGAGGAGGAGGCGGTGGTGGTGGTGCGGGGGGAGGAGCTTTGTATCTAGAAGTTGCAGGAGATTTAACAATCGGAGCAGCTGGAGTTATTGATATTTCAGGACAAGCTGGTGCAAATGGCGGTAGTGGCGGTGCAGCAATTACTAGTGGTCACGGTGGGCCGGGGGGAGGAGCTGGTGGCGGTGGTTCGGCTGGTACTGCTCTCATTTTATACAACGGAACTTTGACCAATAATGGAACGGTCACTTATTCCGGCGGAGCTGGAGGTCAAGGTGGTGCGGCAGGTGCAGGAATTAATGGTGCAGGTGCGACGGTTGGTGGTTCTGGTGGTGGCGGTGGTGGTGGAATTAGTGGAGCCGGAGGAACTGGAGGGCTTGCAGATAATAATACAGGTGGTTTTGTTGGAACTGCTGGTTCTGGTGGCGGTGGTGGGGGCGGAGCCTTGGGCAATGCGGGTGGCGGCGGAACTCAAGGCGCAAGTAGTGCTGGAAATGCTACCAGCGGAAAATATCTTATCGCTCTTAATACCGAGTTCGCATAGAAGTAAACATCCACTTTGTGGCTAAAAATAAATTATTCGCTTAATATAAACCCATGAGTATCATAAAACAACCAAGCCAGCTAGAAATACCCTCTGAAATCGCAGCAGAAGCAAAAAAGCTTTCTGATGAAGCCTCTTGGCGATGGGGTGTTGCGAAAGATAAAAAAGCCCAACAATATGCTGTATTTATGGATATGTATAAAGGTTGGTCGCCACAGCAAACCTACACCTCGATCCTTAATTATGGGTATTCTCAAGTGGATGATTTTTTGAGAGATGCAAATGAAACTTATGGGCGAATGTTTGAGAGAGGGATTGAAAGGGAGTTAGGGCAAATTGCGAATGCTACAAATCCCGCAAAGGTTGCTAATTCCGTAGCTGCTCCGACTGACGAAATGATGCAGAAATACAAAGAAACTATTCAAAATGGCATAAGCTCTTTGAAGAAACTGGCGAGCGGGAAACAAGCGGGCTTACTTACACCAGAATTTTATGACAGAATGAACGGAGCGATTGCTAGCGCAGCTTCGTATTTTGGCAAAGATTTTGTCAAACAGGTAGGAGGTTTTCAGGCGGGCGGGTCAAAGAATGAGATCACAGTAGACTACATCGGTCAGACAACGGGAAGTAGCCAACCACAAACTTTTAAAATCAATCCAAAAACAGGGACATTTGAGGCTGGAGAAATCACCCCAATACAGCCTACTCAACCTGCACAACAAGGAGCGGCAGGGTCTACAGTTAAGCCTTTTGCTGGCACAGGAAATTCTAAAGTCGACGCTTTGGTAGATAAAGTCTTGGCAACACCAAATCAATCCACGCAAAACCTACAAAGCTACGATTGGTGGAAAAGTGCGCCACTTGGAGATCGTGAAGCGGCCTATGCTCAAATCCAAAAGATCACCTCTTCTGCTCAAACAATGGCAGATTATGTTAAAGGCAAAGGATTGGTCAACTTACAAGGATTTGATTGGTGGAGTGCAAGCCCTCATAAACAAGCGGCATGGCAATTAATTGAACAGGCAGCAGCCCAAGGGCAAGCAGAGTTACCAAAGGGAGAGAATGGTTTGGATTTACCAGATGCAGGTGCTACTTCAACACCTTCAGCCACGGGCGACGCGTCTTATCAAAGAGCTTTGGAGGATTTGGAAAACAACCCTGATTTTCAAATGCTGCCAGAAAGCCTTAAATCCTTGTACAGAGAGACGCTTAAAAACTACGATTATAGCAAAGAGGTAAATATTGACGGCGTTCTACAAGAATTCAATCGTATCAAAACCCAAACAATTGATCCTCGTTTCGCGAAAGAAGTGGATAAATTCACGAATGAACTTCAGAAAGAATTAAGTTTCCAAGATCAACAAAGAGAAATCGAACTGGAAACAGAAAGAGCAAACGCTGGGCAAAGCATTAGACAGGCCAAAGAAGGGCTATCGGCTAGTGGGATGACTTTTACTGGCAAGGCGATACAAGAACTCGGAAAGGATAGCGCATACGCTCAAGAAGGGGCGAGCGCAACTCCGACTCAAACTCCTTTTGGCGGATTGTTCTACGAAGGAAATGTTAATCAAGCGAATCGTTTGATGTCTTCCAGTTCAGCTTTGAGATACAAGAAGAATCTTGAATTGTTAGGTCAATCAGCGGAAGATGCACTAGGGGCAACTGGAGCAGTGAAGCAGAATATCGCAGGATTCACGCCAAGCGGAAACTTGCCAGGACAATTCGAAGATCAGAAGCAACAACAATTAGGATCAACATTATCTCAATTACTTGGCCAAAATTACCAAAACGCTAGTCAAAGAAACGATCTACAATATAACCAATAATCATGGCAACACCACAAAGTACAGTGAGCGCACCAACACCACTACCAACAGGTTTACCAACCGCGCCAACAGATTACAACCAAGGGCGTGATCTGGCACGCGAAAGGACGCGCTTAGAAGAGATGGGCGTAGACGCGAGTGTCGCGGGCACTCTAAACCAGAAAAAGCTGTTAGAGGCCACCTATACGCCTCAAGAGTTAGCTGGGATTCCCTATTACGAATATATCGCTCAAAGAGATAAATATAAGGATGCTACCGCGCAAGGATTAGCACCAGGGGGTAATATCCCCGCTCCAACGGCTTCTGTTTTGCGTCCTCTTGAACAGGCATTGAGAGTGAAGCAGGAGATTGGGAATCAGCCATTGGGCGAAAGTGAAGCTTTTCAGAAGGCAGGGCTTGATCCGTACATGACTTTGAGTCAATCGCTTCAACAACATTCAAAAGATATTGATTACAGATACAGCTCATTTGCAAACACGATGGGAAGGGTGGGTGATTCTTTGAGAGATACCTACAATTCAGCTTTGACAGGGTACAAAATGGCTTCTGATGAATACAATGCAGAGTTGACTAGGTTAGATGCTATCGTTGAGAAACAAAAAGATTATGAAAATGCTATCAAACAATTGGAAAAGCGTAACGAATTAGACAAGGAATTATATTCATGGCAACAAAAGGTGGCCGCTGAATATGAAGCGGACGCAAAACCAACCCCTGGACAATTATTGGATGCCGCCGAATCTGGCTATACTTGGGATGGTCAAGAAAACGACTGGGTAGTTGAAAATGGGTTTACAGACTTTGTAAGATCGTTGGGAACTGTCACTCAAGACTTTTCTACGCCCGCTAATTATATTGCTGGAAGAAGTACGCACGGAGGTTATGACATTGCAGGAAAAGAAAACGCCCCGATACCAGCCTTTATTGGCGGAAAGGTTATCTCTGTGGAAAAATCTAAAGGGAAAACGGGATGGGGTAATTCAGTGGTTGTGCAAGACGCTCAGGGGAACAAACATAGGTATGCTCACATGAGTGGTGTGAATGTGAAGGTTGGTGATGAGATTGGCACGGGTGATATTTTAGGAGGAATGGGCAATACAGGTAAATCTACAGGGACACACCTACATTATGAGATTCTGGATTCTAACGGAAAGCTGGTTGATCCTCGAAAAGTTAAGGCGACAGAAAAAATTGATGAAGAATTTATTGGCAAATTAGTTGAGAATGTGAAAAATAAAAGCCTCACTTTGGCACAGGCTAAAGACAGAATCAGCCAAGAAGAAGGGCTAACAAAAAGCCAAATCAAAGAATATCAAGCGCAACTTGTGGATAGGGCAACTGATATGTCGGAGAATATGAGGTTTGATGAGGTTGTGCCCTCTGCAAGGTTCTTGCCAGAAGAGATTA
>Ga0075163_10003190_pt1 | contig 22087 bp, 16 predicted proteins | sample JI1023141ADNA_FD_71478 | JGI IMG/M metagenome (GOLD analysis project Ga0075163, IMG submission 71478) | Wastewater effluent complex algal communities from Wisconsin, to seasonally profile nutrient transformation and Carbon sequestration -... | ecosystem: Engineered > WWTP > Effluent > Algae... | reverse complement strand
CGCACGGAGGACGAGGGCCGCTGAAATGGGACGCAGGCGGAGGGGCCCCCGTCGAGCGCGCGCAGGCAGCGCTGTGCCACCCACGTCGCGACGGCCGTCGAGGGCCACGCGACAACAGCCAGCTGATTGGCGCTGCCGAGCACGGTCGATGGGGAGGTACCGCCGTCGCGCGGGACCCATCTTCGCGGCCCCCGTCCTCCGGCCCATCCATTCGAGCCCCGCCCCACATCGAAGCCAGAAGCGTCCGCGGCCAGTGTCTCCGAGCCCCGCCCCGCATCGAAGCCAGAAGCGTCGCGCCGTCGCGGGTCACGGAGCATCGTCGGAGGGTACACCCGCGGGCGCGCGGCCGACGACCCAGAACGTGCGCATCGGGCCCTTGCCCTTGACGTCGATGACGCCGCGCTCCTCGAGGACCATCGCGTCGCCGATCAGGCCCGCGGTGACCTCGCTGATCTGGACACGCCCGGGCTCGCCGTGCGACTCCATGCGCGCGGCGGTGTTGACGGTGTCGCCCCACAGGTCGTAGGCGAACTTCGAGCGCCCGATCACGCCGGCGATCATGGCCCCGGAGTGGATGCCGATGCGCATGCGCAGGCCGCCGGGCACCCGCGGCGAGTGGACCTTCAGCTCCTCGAGCATGGCGAGCGCGAGGTCGGCGAGCGCGGCGGCGTGGTCGGGCCGCGGCGAGGGGGCGCCGCTCGCGACCATGTAGGAGTCGCCGAGGGTCTTGATCTTCTCCAGGCCGCGCGCGAGCGTCAGGTCGTCGAAGCCGGCGAAGATCGCGTCGAGCACGGCGAGGACCTCGCGCGGCGGGGTGCGCCCGGCGAACGGCGTGAAGCCGACGAGGTCGGCGAACAGCACCGAGGCCTCGTCGACGGCCTCCGCCAGCTTGCCGCCGCCCTCGCGCAGCCGCGGGATGATCGACGGCGGCAACACGCGGTGCAGCAGCGCCTCCGAGCGCCGCCGGGCCTCCTCGAGCCCGGCCTCCGCCGACTCGAGCGCGCGCCGCATCAGGTACGCGAAGGTGTTGGGCAGCGCGAACGCGACGACGACGTTGCCGAGGTCGAGCGTGCGCAGCAGCGCCGGGTCGACCGCGTAGACCGGGGTCGCGCCGCGGTAGATGAGGGCGAGCGCGAGGAACAGCGCGAGCGCGGCGAGCACCTCGCCGGTCTGAAAGGTCCGCGAGCGCACGCCGAGCATCACCTCGAGCGGCGCGATCGCCAGGACGTAGTACTGAAAGCCGGCGTCCCAGCCGATGAAGTGGACGGCGAGCGCCTGGTGGACGAAGACCTCGGCGACGGCGAGCATCGCGGCGAGCTCGAAGCGCCCGCGCCGCAGCAGCCCGCCGGCGAGCGCGAACAGGCCGACGCTGAGCACGTTGTAGGCGGCCATCTCCCACACGCCCAGCGCGGCGAACAGCGCGAACAGGCCGACGTGGATCGCGCCGGCGATCGTCAAGATCCGGCCGAGCGGCACCTGCATGTGGGCGACGCGCAGCGGGGCGATGAGCTCGCGGATCGTCGGCGGGGTCATCCGACGCGAACGTATCGTGTTACGCGCGGCGACGCGAGTGCGGTCCGGCTTGCACATACAGCGGTCCGGGTCGCGACTGTTTCGTGCGCGGACGGTGGGCGCCGTCGTCCGCGCGCCGGCGGATCAAGCCCGACGACGGCGCGGCCCCGCGAACAGGGCGTAGATCACCGGGAGCACGAGGAGGGTCAGGAAGCTCGCGGTGATCAGCCCGCCGATGACCACGGTGGCGAGCGGGCGCTGGACCTCGCTGCCGGGCGCGGTCGACAGGGCCATCGGGACGAAGCCGAGCGAGGCGACGAGCGCGGTGGTCAGGACCGGGCGCAGGCGCAGCTCGGCGGCCTGGCGGATGGCCTCGCCGTGGCTGACGCCGTCGGATTCCATGCGCAGGGCGAAGGAGACGAGCACGAGGCCGTTGAGGACGGCGACGCCGAACAGGGCGATGAAGCCGACGCCGGCGGAGATCGAGAACGGGAGGTCGCGCAGCCACAGGCCGAGGACGCCGCCGACGATCGCGAACGGGACATTTAAAAAGATGATCAGGGCGGCGCGGACCCGGCCGAGGGCGGTCCACAGCAGGAACAGGATCAGGCCGAGCGCCAGCGGGACGACGATGACGAGGCGGTCGCGGGCGGCGAGGTAGTGCTGGAAGGTGCCGCCGTACTCGACGCGGTAGCCGGGCGGGAGGGTGACCTCGGCGCGCACGCGGGCCTGCGCGTCGGCGACGACCGACACCATGTCGCGGCCGCGGACGTTGAACTCGACGACGACGCGGCGCGACTGCTTGTCGCGGTTGACGAGCGCGGGGCCGCGGTGAAACTCGAGGCTGGCGACGTCGCCGAGCGGGACGAGCTGGCCGGTGTTGGCGCGCAGGGGCAGGGCGGCGAGCGCCCGCAGGTCGCCGGTGTAGCCGTGGTCGACCCGGACCATCATGTCGAAGCGGCGCTCGCCCTCGAGGACGACGCCGACGTGGTGGCCGACGGCGATGGTCTCGGTGACGAGGTTGACGTCGGCGATGGTCAGGCCGAAGCGCGCGAGCTTGACGCGGTCGGGGCGGATGCGCAGGTACTGCAGGCCCTGGATCTGCTCGACGCGGGCGTCGACCACCCCGGGGATGGACGCGACGGCGCGCAGCACCTGCGCGCCCGAGGTGGTCAGGGTGTCGAGGTCGGGGCCGTAGAGGATCACGCCGACGTCGGAGCGCACGCCGGCGACCAGCTCGTTGGTGCGCATCTGGATCGGCTGCGAGATGCCGCCGCCGACCTCCGGGACCGCGGCCTCGACGAGCTCGGCGATCTCGTCGGCGAGGTGCTCCTTGAGCAGGCCGGGCCGCCACTGCTCGCGCGGCTTGAGGCTGATGTACACGTCCGAGGCCTCGATGCTCATCGGGTCGGTCGCCAGCTCCGGCGAGCCCGTGCGCGTGACGACGTGCTCGACCTCCGGCAGCGTCCGCAGCGCCCGCTCGAGCCGCAGGCTGGTCGCCACCGACTCGCTCAGCGAGGTGCCAGGCAGCCGCCGCGCCTCGACCAAAATGTCGCCCTCGTCGAGCTGCGGGACGAACTGCGCGCCGAGGCGGGTAAACAGCAGCATGCCCGCGGCGACCCCGGCCGCGCCGAGCGCGAGGGTCAGCCAGCGCAGGCGCATGGCGAGGCGCAGGACGGGGGCGTAGAGGCGGTGGACCTGGCGCAGCAGCCAGGTCTCGTGGTGGCCGGCGCGCGGGCGCACGAGGTAGCTGGTCAGCACCGGGACGACGGTGAGCGAGCAGATGAACGCGCCGGCGAGCGCGAACAGGACGGTGTGCGCCATCGGGGCGAACAGCTTGCCCTCGACGCCGGTGAGCGCGAGGATCGGCAGGTACACGACGGCGATGATCAGCTCGCCGAACACGGTCGCGCCGCGGACCTCGAGGGTCGCGTCCTGGACGACGGCGACGCGCTCGGCCGAGGTGAGGGGCTGGCCGGCGGCGCGCTGGGCCTCGGCGAGCCGGCGCACCGCGTTCTCGACGACGATCACGGCGCCGTCGACGATCAGGCCGAAGTCGATCGCGCCGAGGCTCATCAGGTTGCCGGACGCGCCGGTGGCGTTCATGACGATCACCGCGAACAGCATCGCCAGCGGGATCGTGGTCGCGACGACGATGCCCGCGCGCAGGTCGCCGAGCAGCAGCAGGAGCACGAGGATGACCAGGCCGGCGCCCTCGAGCAGGTTGACGGCGACGGTGCGGATCGTGCGGTCGACGAGCAGCGCGCGGTCGTAGAACGGCTCGACGCGGGTGCCGGGCGGGAGGCTCGGGGCGAGCTCGTCGAGGCGGTCCTTGATCGCCTGGGTGACGGTGCGCGAGTTCTCGCCCATCAGCATCAGGGCGACGCCGACGACGACCTCGCCCTCGCCGTCCTGGGTCGCGGCGCCGCGCCGCAGCTTGCCGCCGAAGCGGACCTCGCCGAGCGCGCCGATCGTGATCGGGACGCCCTGCGGGGTCGCGCCGACGACGACGCGCTCGAGGTCCTCGCGGCTGGTGACCAGGCCCTCGCTGCCGATGACGAAGTGCTCCTGGTTGTGCTCGATGTAGCCGCCGCCGGCGTTGGCGTTGGCGCGCTCGAGCGCGGCCGAGACGTCGCCGAGCGAGAGGCCCATCGACTGCAGGCGCTCGGGGCGGAGGACGACCTGATACTCGCGGTTCTGGCCGCCGAAGCTGTTGACCTCGACGACGCCGCGGACGGTGCGCAGCTGGGGGCCGATGTACCAGTCGAGCAGCTCCTCGAGCTGCATGAGGCTCTGGGTGTCGCTGCGCAGGGTGAACTGGAAGATCTCGCCGAGGCCGGTCGAGATCGGGCCCATCTCGGGGACGCCCTGGCCGGCGGGCACGGCCTCCTTCGCGGCCGGCATGCGCTCGGCGATCAGCTGGCGCGCGAAGTAGATGTCGGTGCTGTCCTCGAAGACGACGGTGACGACCGAGACGCCGTACTTCGAGAGCGAGCGGATCTCGGTGACGCGCGGCAGCCCGGACATGGCGCGCTCGACCGGGATGCTGATGTACTGCTCGACCTCCACCGGCGACAGCGCCGGGGCGGCGGTGATCACCTGGACCTGGACGTTGGTGACGTCGGGGACGGCGTCGATCGGCAGCTGCGTCGCGGCCCGCAGCCCGAGCAGCACGAAGAACAGCGTGGCAACCAATACGAGCGCGCGGCTGCGCAGCGACCACGCGACGATCGCCGAGAGCAGGTGCATCCTAGTGGTGGTCCTCCTCGGCGAAGGTGCCGCGCAGCAGCACGCTCTTGAGGGTGTGGACGCCGGCGGTGACGACCCGCTCGCCCTCGCGCAGGCCGTGCAGCACGGCGACGCGGCCGGGGTCGGAGGCGCCGAGCACGACCTCGTGGAGCTCGAAGTCGTCGTCGGCGTGGCGCACGAACACGGCCGGGCGCCCGTCGACCTCGGTGAGGGCGCCGCGCGGGACGACGAGCTGGGCGACGGAGGGGTCGGGGGCGCCGGGCGCGGGCGCGACGGCGATCGCGGCGGTGCCGAACAGGCCGAGGCGCAGGCGGTCCTCGCGGTTGTCGAGCACGAGCCGCGCCGTCAATGTCCGCGAGGCGGGGTCGACCTCGTGCGCGAGGTACACGACCTTCGCGGCGAAGCGCTCGCTCGGGTAGGCGTTGAGCTGGACCTCCGCGGCGGCGCCGAGGTGCACGTCGGCGACGTGGTGCTCGAAGATGCGGGCGAGGAACCACACCTGATCGAGGGCGACGATCGTGGCGACCGGGGTCTCGGCGGTGACGGCCTCGCCGAGGACGACCGGGCGGTGGGTGACGACGCCCGACAGCGGCGCGCGCAGGGTGAAGATGACGTCGCCGCCGGTCCGACCGACGCCGAGCGCCTTGAGCCGCTGACCGGCGGCGCGGGCCTCGGCGTCGAGCGCGGCCGCCTCGGCGCGGGCGGCCGCGAGCTCCTGCTGCGAGGCCATGCTGCGCGCGGCGAGGGCCTCGAGGCGGGCGAGGTTGCTGCGCGCCGAGGTGGCGCGGGCCGACAGCGAGGCGAGGTCGGAGCGCAGGCTGCCGAGGCTCGGCGCGCGGATCGTGGCCAGCACCTGGCCCTGCTTGACGGCGTCGCCCTCCTTGAACTCGAGCGAGGCGAGCGTGCCGGCGACGCGCGCGGCGAGCTGGGCGGTGCGGTCGGGGTCGGCCGCGAGCTCGCCGACGACCTGGAAGGTCTCGACGAGGGAGGCGCGGGTGACCGGGGCGTCGGTGACGCCGGCGTCGGCGATCACCTGCGGGCTCAGGCGGACGCGCCGCGGCATCGCGCCGTGGGCGGGCTCGTCGGCGTGCGGGTCGGCGTGCGGGTCGGCGTGCTCGGCTTTCTGCGGCTGCTCGTCGGGCCCGGGCGGGCGGCAGGCCGCGGCGGCGCACAGCAGCGCGAGGCGGAGGCGGATCATCGGAGGTCCTCCTGCGGGAGCAGGCCGGCGGCGCGCGCGAGCTCGACGGAGGCGAGGGCGAGGTTGCGGCGGGCCTCGAGGTTCGCGGCGAGCAGCTCGAGGAAGGTCTGTTGCAGCACGACGGCCTCGCGGATCGGCAGGCGGCCGGCGGCCATCTCCTCGGTGAGCGCGACGAGGTGGGCCTCGGCGCGCTGGATCTGGGCGGGGTCGAAGGCGGCGACCTCGGCGCGGCGGGCCCGGAGGTTCCCGGCGGCGACGACGACCTCGGCCTCGATCTGGCGGCGCAGGCGATCGATCTCCGCCGACGCCTGGCGGGCGAGCGCGGCGCTCTCGGCGATCTCGCCGCGGTAGGTGCGGCCGAGCGGGCCGGGCAGGACGATCGGGATCGCCAGGCCGCCGCCGAGCACGCGCTCGTTGAAGCCGTCGCGCTGGGCGTAGAGGACGATCGAGGGGTTCGGGGCGCGCATGCGCTTGAACAGCTCGGCGCGGCGCAGGTGCATCTCTCGCTCGGCGCGCGCGACGTCGAGCTCGGCGCGGGCGGCCAGGGCGCCGGCGACGAGCGCGGGGATGTCCTCGAGGACAGGTAGGGGGGCGAGCTCGCCGACGGCGTCGACGTCGGGGCGCGCGGGGTCGCGGCCGACGAGGCTGGCGAGCACCGCGTGCGCGGCGGCGAGGCGGCGCCCGGCCTCGATCTGCTGCTGGCGCAGGCGCACGAGGGTGGTCGCGGCCACGTCGGCGCCGAGGCCCGAGGTGAGGCCGGCCTGCTCACCCGCGCGCGCGAGGTCGACGAGGCGCTGCGCGGGGCCGGCGAGGCGCTCGATCATCGCGCGCTGCTCCTTGGCGGCGAGGGCCTCGACGTGCACCGTCAGGACGTCGGCCGCGACCTCGCGGCGGACGGCGTCGACGCGGCGCTGCTGCGCGGCGAGGTCGGCCTGCGCGACGCGCCTGCGATGGCCGCGCTGGCCGGCGATCTCGAGCTCCTGCGAGAGGCGGCCGTAGACGTTGACGTCGCGCTGGCCGGTGGCGACGCCGGTGCGCGCGGCGACGGTGACCTCGGCGACCGGGTTGGAAGGAAGCATGGTGCGCGCGCCGAGGCTGCGGGCCTCGGCGGCCGCGATCGCGGCCGCGGCGACCTGCACCGCCGGGCTCGCCGCGAGCGCGCAGCGGACCGCGGCCGCCTGCGTGAGCGCGCCGCGGCAGGTGGGCGAACCGGCAGACGACGCGGCAGGCGAGGGCGCGGCGGCAGGCGATGCAGCAGGCGAGGTCGTGGCAGGCGAGGTCGTGGCAGGCGAGGTCGCGGCGGGGGTCGCAGCCGCAGGCGCTGCGGGGCGCGATGCAGCAGGCGACGGCGCGGCGGCGGGCGCGAGGTGCAGGGCGAGCGTGAGGGCGGTGCGGAGCGGCATGCTGCGCGCGGGGGTCCGTGCGGTGACGCCGAGGCTAGAGGTTGGAGCGACTCGAGGGTCAAGGGTGGGCGCGTGAGTGTGCACACCGGCGCAAGTCAGGCGCGGGCGAGCAGGAGGCGGGCGATGTGCTCGGCGTCGCGGCCGACCCAGCCGAGCAGGGAGGACCCGCGGGACCGCATCCAGCGCAGGCCGAGGAAGTACAGGCCGGGCACGGGCGAGGCGCCGTCGCGGTGGAGCGGGGTGCCTCCTGCGTCCTGCACCGGGAGGTCGATCCAGCCGAGCGCGTGCGCGTGGCCGGTGGCCCAGACCACGCTGGTGACCGGCAGGCGGCTGCCGTCGGCGAGGCGCAGCGCCCCGGGCTCGGCGGCGATCGCCCGCGCGCGCGAGGGGACGCCGAGGCGGCGCTCGAGGCCGCGGGGGCCCTCGCCGACGAGCGGGTCGCTGCGCGCGAGCAGGCGGCCGAGAGGCGAGCGCGCCGAGACATCGGGCGTGCGCTCGAGCCAGTACCAGATGTCGCGGCCGAAGATCCGCTGCGGGAGGACGACCTCGCGGCGGCCGCGACACAGCGTCACGCTGCGCGTCGCGGCCAGGTCCGCGGCGATCTGCACGCCCGAGGCGCCGCCGCCGACCACGACCACCGGACCCGGCGGCAGCGTGTCGGGGCGCCTGTAGTGCGCGGCGTGCAGCTGCGTGACGGTGTCGCCGAGCTGCGCGGCGAACTCGGGGGTGCGCGGCTCGCCGTACGAGCCGGTGGCGAGCACGACCTGACGCGCGCGCACCGGGCCGCGCGTGGTCGTCAGCACGAAGACGTCGCCGTCGCGGTGGAGGCGGGTCACGCGGACGTCGAGCGCGATCGGCAGCGCGAAGCGGTCGGCGTAGATCTCGAGGTAGTCGGCGACCTCGTCCTTCGTCGGATAGTGATCGACGGGGGCGGGGAAGGGCAGGCCCGGGAGGCCGTCGTACTGCGCCGGGGTGAACAGCCGCAGCGAGTCCCAGCGCCGCCGCCACGCGTCGCCGACCCGCGCGTCGGCGGCGAAGCAGGCGTGGCGCAGCGGGCCGCCGACGAGCGCGTGCGACAGCGCGAGCGCGGCCTGACCCGCGCCGACGACGGCGACGTCGAGCGGGCGCTCCGTCATCGGATGTCCCTGTACAGCGCCGCGAGCCGCGAGGCCGGCACGCCGCAGGCATGGAGGCCCTGAAGCAGGCCCCAGACGGCGAGGGTGCGCAGCGGGTGGGCGTGAAAGCGGCGGCTGCTGGTGGTCGCGAGCACGGCGGTCTCGTAGTGCGTGCGACCGGCGGCCTCGAGCCGGGCGACGAACTCGTGGTCCTCGAAGATCGGGAGGTCGGCGAAGCCGCCGAGGCGCTCGAAGACGGCGCGGCGCACGAAGATGCAGGAGTCGCCGTAGTAGATCCGCAGCGCCCGGCGGCGGAGGTGGTTGGCGAGCGAATAGATGCGCGCCGCCGCGGTCGCGGGCTCGAAGCGCAGCTTGAAGTTGCCGCCGACGACCGCGGGGTCGCGCAGGGCCGAGGCGATCGCGGCGCGGGCGCCCGGCGGCAGCGTGGTGTCGGCGTGGACGAACAGCAGCACCCCGCCTCGCGCCGCCCGGGCGCCGGCGTTCTGCTGGGGGCCGCGGCCGCGGGGCGCGAGCACGACGCGGGCGCCGGCGGCCGCGGCGAGGGCCGCGGTGCCGTCGGGGCTGTCGGCGTCGGCGACGATGGTCTCGTCGGCGATCGCATTGCACGAGGCGACCGTCGCGGCGATGCATCCGGCCTCGCGCCAGGTCGGCACGATCGCCGAGAGCCACGGCGCGGCGGTCACGTGGTCGCGCCCCCGCAGCTCGAGCCGGCGCCCGCGGTGCAGCCGAAGCAGTGCGGCGCGGTCCGGACCTCGCGCGCGCGCAGGGCCGCGGGGTCGAGGTCGAAGATCGTCGCCGGCAGCGCGAGCTCGAGCTGCTGGTTGAAGTCGCAGTCGTAGAGCCGGCCGTCCCAGCCGACCGAGAGCGTGGTGCGACACATCAGGCCGGCGACGGCGCGCGGGTTGAAGGCGGCGACGAGCTTTTGCATGTACGCGGCGAGCTGGCCGCTGCGCTCGAGGAACTCGAGGTAGCGGCTGATCGGCATGTTGGTGAGCGCGAACAGCCGGGTGAAGCGGACGCCGTGCAGGCGCAGGAGCTCGCGCCGCCAGTCGCGCTCGAGCGCGGCCTGGGCGGCCGGCAGGAACGCGCCGGCGGGGTTGGTGACGAGGTCGAGGACGAGGTCGCTGCCGTCGATGCCGTAGCCGATCGCGTTGAGGTCGCGCAGCGCGGCGATCGAGGCCTCGAACACGCCGTCGCCGCGCTGGGCGTCGGTCTGCACGGCGCGGTACCACGGCAGCGAGGCGACGACCTCGACGCGGTGCGCGGCGAAGAAGGCGGGCAGGTCGGCGTAGTTGGGCAGGCGCGTGATCGTCAGATTGCAGCGGTCGAGCACGCGGCAGCCGAGGGCGCGCGCGCGGACGACGATGTCGCGGAAGCGCGGGTGCAGCTCCGGGGCGCCGCCGGTGATGTCGAGCGTGGCGATCCGGGCGCGCTCGAGGAGCGCGAGGCAGGCGTCGACGACGGCGTCGGGCATGACCTCGCGGCGGTCGGGGCCGGCGTCGACGTGACAGTGGTGACAGGTCTGGTTGCAGCGCTTGCCGAGGTTGATCTGCAGGGTGTCGATCGGCGCGGCGCGCAGCGGATCGAGGCCGGCGGCGGCGAGCGTGGCGGCGAAGCTGCGCGGCAGCGGCAGGTCGGCGAGGATCTGTAATTGGGACGAGGCGGCGGCGAGCCGGTGACCGCTGCGCAGCAGCGAGGGCCGCAGCCGCCGCGATGACTCGCCGGTGTCGTCCATGCGCGCGAAGGATACGCGCTGTGCGGAGCGCGGCCGCGGGTGACACGAGCTTCGTCGTCGGCCGGGGATATCGCGGGCGCCCGGGGTTCGCTGCGCAGCCTGCGCTAGTCGACGATCCAGCGATAGCGCAGGTCCTCGGCGGGCCCCGGGGGGAGCTTCACGGTCTGCACGGCGCGCGCGATGCAGGCATGAAAGACGTCGCCGTAGCTGGTGCCGCCGGCCGTGACCTTGCCGATCTTGCCGCGGGCGTCGACGTGGAGGGCGACGGAGACGTGCTGCGTGTCCATGGCGCCGATCTTGTCGCTGCAGGCGCGCAGCCGGGTCCTCGCGTCCTGCTTGATCGTCTGCAGCGTCCGCGCGTGGTCGCGGGGCTTTGGTTTGCCGGACGGCGGGTGAGGATCGGGCGGGGGCGCGGTCGTGACGGGGCTCGCGGGCGCCGTCGGGCCCGGCGCGGCCTGTTCGCGCGGCGCGGGCGACAAGGGCGCGGCCGTGGGGGTCGCGGCGGGCGCGACGGCGGGCGCGACGGACGGGGCGGGGACCTTCGCCTGCGGCGGAGTCGTGTCCGGCGTCGGCCCGCACCGCGGGGCGAGCGACACGGAGGCCGCGCCGACCGCGAGCAGGAGCAGCCCGGCGAGCGCGAGCGGTGCGACGCGCGGGGCCCGGGCCGTCGGCGCGACGGTCCTCCCGTGCTCGCTCGTCGCGCGCTCCGGGGCGGCGTCGGGCTCGAGGCGTCGCTCCGCCTCGTCGGTGTCGGCGTCCGGCATGGTCGCGCCGTCCAGGGGCCCGGACGGCGCTCCTGGACTGGCTGCAGGCGCGGCGTGGCGTTGGAGGAGGTCGTCGGCGACCGCGTCGATCTCGGGGCGCCGGCCCGGTCGTGCCTCGCGGAGCCGGTCGAACAGGTCGGCGTCGATGGCCCCGTGGCGATCGAGCAGGTCGACGACCTCGAAGCACAGCTCCGCCAGGCTCGCCTCGCGCTCGGGGAGGTGCGGGTAGATGTCGGCCGCGCGGGGGATGATGCGCATGAACAGGCGCAGCTCCGTCGCGTTGAACAGTCGCATGAACAGGCCGGCGAGGGCCTGATGGTGGCTCGGCTCGAGCATCGCGCGGTCGCCAGCGGCTCCCGGGGGATGGTATCAAAGTCGCCGTCCCGACGGCGAGCGGGCGCTGCGGGCCCCCGGGCGGGGCGGTGAACGCCTGTTCGTGGTCCGTCGCGGCGGCCCCTTGCCGCGCTTGCTGCGACCCGTTCGCGGGGACTATCTTCGCCGCATCATGTTCGGCGCGCACGCCCGGTCGCTACAATTCTCGCTGACGATGCTCGGCGGGCCGCCGGACGCGGGGTCGTCCGACGACGACGCCGCGCTACAGCTCGCCCGCGTCCATTATCATCGCGGCGAGGTCCGGTATCACGACGGCAAGTATGCCGAGGCCGTCCACGAATATCATGAGTCGCTGGTGGTCCTCCCGGCGGGGCCGGCGTTCGAGTCGTATCGGGTGCGCGGGCTGTGGAGCCTGGTCCGCGCGCGCAAGGCCGGCTTCGAGCAGGGCGGCGCGCGCGATCTGCTGTGCCCGGCGGAGGCCGAGCTCGCCGAGCTGCTGCCGAGGTCGTGGCCGCCGGACCTCGAGGCGGGGCGCGCCGATATGGAGGCGCTGCGGGGCACGATCGCGGCGGAGTGTCACCCGCCCGAGCCGAAGGTCGAGCCTCCGCCCGCGGCGCCGGCCGTGATCGTGACGCCGCCGACGTCCGCGCCGGCGCCGACGACGGAGGTCGAGCCAGTTCAGCCCGCGACGCCGAAGTCGGGCGCGCGGCCCGGGCGGGCGTTGATCGTCGGCGGCGGCGCGCTCACCGGCATCGGGGTCGCGGCGCTCGGGGGTATGGCGGCCAGCCTCGCCCTCGGAGCACGCGCCAACGATCGCCTGCGTGACAGCCTGCCCGGGGACGAGCGCACGGCGGCCGACGCCGACGGGCAGCGGGCGAACATCGCGGCGATCGTCACAGGGGTCGTCGGCGCCGCGGCGACGCTGGCCGGCGTGACGATGATCGCGGTCGGCGAGCGTCGCCGTCACCGCGTCGACTGGCTCCCGGCGATCCGCCCGGGCGCAGCGGCGCTATCGATCCGTATCCGGTTTTGAGGAGGACATCATGCTAATTCATCGTGTGTATGAACGTTCGTGGATATTGGCGCTGGGGGCGGTCATCGCCGGTTGTTATGCCCGCGACACCGAGGGGCTGGAATGTGCATATGACAGCGATTGCCTCGGCCTGCGCTGTATCGGTCGATTATGTAGTGCGACGGAGGAGAAGACGGGCGCGGTGTCGGTCGCGGTCGGCTCGGAGCAGGCCTGCGCCGTCCTCGGCGACGGGACGGCGCGCTGCTGGGGGGCCAATACATGGGGTCAGCTGGGATATCCGGATCTGGCGCCGGCGGCGTGCGGCGCGGCCCCGAAGGTCCTGGGCCCGATCGACCTCGGAGCTGCGGCGGACGGCGTGAACGTGCTGCAGATCGCAACCGGGGGCGGGATCTTTGACGAAGGAGATCGCTACCGGGCCCACACCTGCGCGCTGCTGGAGGGCGGGCGCCTCAAGTGCTGGGGCATGGGTTCGGACGAGACGGGATCCGGCTGGCTCGGTTACGAGAACATGGACAACGTCCTGGATCCCGCGGTCGCGCCGTTGGTTCCGCTCACGCGAACGGTGCGGCGGATCGCGGTGGGTGATCGTTACACCTGCGCCATCTTCGACGATGGACGACTCGGCTGCTGGGGGATGGGCGCCAGGCCGCGAGGTTCCCAGGGGACGGATAGTGTCGGCGGGATGCAGGGTGATATCGAGAACCTGATCCCGGTCAGCTTCGGCACCGACGTTGCGGTACGTGCCGTCTCGGCCGGCTATGCGCACGCATGCGCCGTGCTCGAGGACAACACCGCCTGGTGCTGGGGGGAACCGTCCAAGAATGGCCGCCTCGGCATCGGAGCGGACGGAGCCGCCGGCACCTCTGTGCCTTTACGGGTCACGTTCGATCACGTCGGCATGGGCGCGCCGCTCGATGTGCGCACCGGGCTCTATCACAGCTGCGCGCTGCTGGCGAACGACGCGATCGCGTGCTGGGGTTGCAATGTCGCGGGTGCGCTCGGGCTCCGGGGTGACGATCCGTCGCTAAAGCCAGTGCTTAATGCGTGCCAGGTCGGCGCCGCGGACCGACCAGTGCTGGCGACCGAGGTGCAGGCCGCGCTCGCCGGTGCGCATATCGTTCAGCTCGTGTCCGGGGGTAACCATAACTGTGTCCTGCTCGCCGATCGATCGGTGCGTTGTTGGGGCGAGAACCAGGTGGGGCAGCTCGGCGTCCCCTTCGACGGCGACGCCCATCCTGCGCCGATCGTCGTGAAGATGAACGGCGACGTCCTTCGCGCCGTCGAGATCGCCAGCGCCGCGAGTCAGGTCTGCGCGGTGACGGACACCGGGGCCGTCGTGTGCTGGGGGGACAACACCTTCGGCCAGGCTGGCTTTGGCGCGTGTGTCCCCACGGAGACCCTGCCGCGGCCGGTCGATCTGCTGTAGGCGCGGGCGCTCAGGCCTTGCTGCGGGGCGGTGGGCCCTCGGGCGCCGCCTCGGCGAGCTGGACGGCGCAGGCGGCCTGGCGCCGCGCGGCCTCGGTGACGAAGCGGAGGATCGCCTCGAGCTGCTCGACGGTGAAGGTCGCGTAGAGCGCGTGCATCTCGCGCATGAACGACTCGAAGTGGGGCATGAACGCGGCCGCGGCGTCGGGCGTGGCCTCGACGAGCACGCGGCGGCCGTCGGCGGGGTCGCGGACGCGGCGGGCGAAGCCCTTGCGCTCGAGGCGGTCGAGCAGGCCGGTGATAGAGGCCGGGGCGAGGCCGGTCCGCTCGCCGAGCTCGCCCGCCGTCAGCGGGCCGAAGCGACCGACGAGCTCGAGCGCCTTGGTCTCGGTCGCGGTCAGGCCCTGCCTGGCCGCGAGCGCGGTGTGGAACAGGACGGCCGCGGTGCTCAGCGCCCGGCCGGCGCCGTCGAGCTCGCGGATCAGGTCCGACTTGCGGGGGCGCGCTGGCGGCATCGCCCGCAGGGTACCAGGCGTTATTTCGGTCGGCCAAAATAATTGCTTGACGGGGGCGGTGCCCGCGACTATTTCTTTCGCTCAAACGAAATATCGAGAAAGCAGGCTCCTGTGACCCATGCGATCATCATCGGCGGCGGCATCGCCGGCCCTGTCACCGGGATCGCGCTGCGGCGCGCCGGCATCACCTCGGTCGTGTACGAGGCGCACCCCGAGCGCGGCGGGCTCGAGCTCGGCGGGTGGCTGACCGTCGCGGTCAACGGCCTCGACGCGCTGCGGACCCTCGACCTCCACGGGCCGGTCATGGCGGCCGGCTTCGCGTCGGAGCGCATCCAATTTTTGTCGGGCACGGGCAAGCCGCTCGGCGAGGTGCCGCTCGGCGGGACGCTGGCCGACGGGACCGTGACGCACACGCTGCGGCGCGCCGACCTGATCGAGGCGCTGTACGGCCGGGCGCGCGCGTGCGGCGTCGGCTTCGCGCACGGCAAGCGGCTGGTCGCGGCCGAGGTCGCGGCCGACGGCCAGGTGGTCGCGCGCTTCGAGGACGGCAGCGAGGCCCGCGGCGACGTGCTGATCGGGGCCGACGGGGTGTGGTCGAGGGTGCGGCGGATCGTCGATCCGTGGGCCCCGGCGCCCCGCTACGCCGGCATGGGCAACGTGGGCGGGTTCACGCCGGCCGGGGTCGTCGACCTCGTGCCGGGGAGTTGCACGATGATCTTCGGCAAGCGCTGCTTCTTCGGCGTCGCGGTCCACCCGTCCGGCGAGCTGTGGTGGTTCGCCAACCCGCCGCGCGCGCGGGAGGTCGATCGCCGCGAGCTGGCCGCGACCGACACGGCGCAGTGGCGGGACCGCATCGCCGCGCTGCTGGACTGCGACCGCACGCCGGCCGCGGCGATCGTGCGCGCGACGGTCGGGCCGATCGTCGCGGCGAACCAGTACGACATGCCCTCGGTGCCGACGTGGCGGCGCGGACCGATGGTCGTGATCGGCGACGCGGCCCACGCGACGGCGCCGTCGGCGGGGCAGGGCGCGTCGATGGCGATCGAGGACGCGGTGGTGCTCGCCCGCTGCCTGCGCGACGTGCCGGGCGTGCCGGCGGCGCTCGGCGTGTTCGAGTCGCTCCGGCGCGCGCGCGTCGAGCGGGTCGTCGCGTACGGGGCGCGCATGGGCAGCACGAAGACGGTCGGGCCGATCGGTCGGGTCCTGCGCGACCTCGCGCTGCCGATGATCCTGCGGCGCCTGGGCTCGCAGGGGGCCGGCGCGCAGGACTGGCTGTTTCGCCACCACATCGACTGGGAGGCGGCGATCGCCGCCTGAGCGACGCGGCGCGCGTGCACGACGCGTGCGCGTGCGCGGGGCCTCGATCAGCGCTCGCTGTCGAGGGCGCGCATCTGGTGCGGGTCGTAGCGCTCGCCGGCGACGGCGTCGGCGGGGACGGCGGCCTCGATGCGGGCGAGGTCGTCGGCGTCGAGCTGCAGGTCGAGCGCGCCGAGCGACTCGTCGAGCTGGGCGCGGGTGCGCGAGCCGATCAGCGGGACGATGCCCTCGCCGCGCGCGAGCACCCACGCGATCGCCAGCTGCGAGGTGGTGACGCCCTTCTCGCCGGCGATCGCCGCGAGGGCGTCGACGAGGCGCTGGTTCTTCTCGAGGTTCTCGCCGCGAAAGCGCGGGAGGTGGGCCCGGAAGTCGCCGGCGCCCTGCGGCCGCGAGCCCGCGAGCAGGCCGCGCGACAGCACGCCGTAGGCGGTCATGCCGATGCCGAGCTCGGCGAGCGTCGGCATGATCGCGGCCTCGGGCCCGCGGCTGAGCAGCGAGTACTCGATCTGCAGGTCGCAGATCGGGTGGACCGCCGCGGCGCGCCGGATCGTGTCGGCGCCGAGCTCCGAGAGGCCGACGTGCCGGACGTGGCCGCTTTTGATCAGATCCGCGATCGCGCCGACGGTGTCCTCGATCGGGACGGTGGGGTCGAGGCGGGCGATGCGATAGATGTCGATGTGCTCGACGCCGAGGCGCTGCAGGCTGTACGCGGCGAAGTTCTTGACCGAGGCGGGCCGGCCGTCGACGCCGCCCCAGCCGCCGCCGGGGACCCGCAGCGCGCCGAACTTGACCGAGAGCAGCGCGCGGTCGCGGCGGCCCGCGAGGGCGCGGCCGACGAGCGCCTCGTTGTGGCCGGAGGCGTAGAAGTCGCCGGTGTCGAGCAGGTTGACGCCGCGATCGATCGCGGCGTGGATGGTGGCGATGGACTCGGCCTCGTCCGACCGACCGTACATCGGGGACATGCCCATGCAGCCGAGCGCGAGCGGGAAGACCTCTGGGCCGGTGCGGCCGAGGCGACGGAGCGAGGTGGTCATGCGGGTTTCTCCGGCGGGCAGGGTACTGCGCGCCCGCCGAAGATGGAAGAGAGGTTCCGTCAGGATTCGAACCTGAGTGACTCGATTTGCAGTCGAGGACCTGGCCACTCGGACACGGAACCGTGGTGATCGTGAATGATCACAGTAGGGGCGGTGGGATTCGAACCCACAATGACTCGAGAGTCCCCAGTGTTTGAAGCTGGTGGCTGGACCAATTCGCCGACGCCCCCGCGGGACTTAAGGGTGATGAGGGACTCGAACCCCCGAAGTGCGAACACGGCGGATTTACAGTCCGCGCCCTTTGCCGCTCGGGTCAATCACCCAAAATACTGAAATTGTCACCTGCGGCTCCCACGGAGCCGCTGCGTCAACAACAATACAACAGGGCCGGGAGCTGCGGCTGCGAGAGCGCGCGCTGCGACCGGACGATGTCGGTGGGGCGAGACATGGCCCCCACGAAATAGCAGGGCCGCGATCGGGCGTCAAGGGTCTTGCTGACAATTAAATATCGCAATGTACGGACATTGTGCGGCCGGCGGGACGGCGCGGCGACGCGCGCCGGTGACATTTCCAGATCAGTAGGGGCGCTCGCCGAGGAAGTTGCCGGGGGGATCGTAGTTGCAGACCCAGACCTCGGTGGCGCCGCAGGTCGCCATCGCGCAGCCGAGGCGCTGACTCTTGCGCCACACGATCTGCGTGTAATGCCCGCATATGCCGCGGCAGCGGTCGGCCCTCGCGTCGTAGTCCTTGACCTCCTCGGCCCACGCGTCGACGACGTCGCCGGGGCTCGAGCGCTGTCCGGTCGCGCTGTAGATGTTCTCGCCGTGGCGCTGCTTGTCGGGGCCCGAGCGCGGGCGGTGCTGGAGGTCGCAGCCGCGGCGCTGCAGCTTGTCGGCCCAGGCCTGGGCGAACTGCGCGAGCTCGCTGGACCACGTCAGCGGGGCGATGCCCAGGCGCTCGCGCACGCGGTTGTGGGCCGCGGTGACGCCGGCGAGGCGCGCGGGCTCGGCGTTCGCGTCGGCCGGCTGCGACTTCGGTCGTGAGGGCCGGGCGCGGGCGGGGCGCGGGGCGTCGGGCTCGCGGGACGTCGGCGTGGGCGCGGGGCTCGCGGGCGGCGTGGACCTCGGGGGTGCATCGGTGCGACAGGCGCCGGCGATCACGACGACAGCGGCGAGCGCGGCGAGGTGGGTGGCGAGGCTCGGGCGAGGCATGGCTCGCCGAGCTTCGCACGGGGCGGACGGGCGCGCCCGGCGTCCGCGGGCACGGGGCCGCGCGCGCGCCGGTGCGCGGATCAGATCGCGGCGAGGTAGAGGTCGCCGGGCTCGATGTCGTGGATGAGCACGCCGCCGAGGCCGGGGCGCCAGGTCGGGAGCTGCCACCACGGCTTTGTGGCGGTCCCGGCGAAGCGGTCGAGCTCGGGGCGTCGCCGGCTGGTCGCGACCGTGAAGCGCGGCCAGTCGACGCGGCCCTGCTCGACGGTCGCGCCGCCGTCGCGGCTGAACAGGTGCTCGCCGCTGGGCAGGCGCGTGTAGACCCGCCAGCCCGGGTGCGGGGCCGGGTGCTCGCGCCCATCGGCGGTGACGAGCTTCTGGGCGACGATGTCGCTGGAGGTCCCGGACGCGGCGACGTCGACGAGCATCATGTCGGCGGTGACCCAGGCGCGCGGCTCGAGGTGGGTCGACTCGTCGATGACGATCGCGCCGAGGCGCCCGCCGGTGCCGAGGTCGAAGAACGCGAGCGCGCGCGCGGGCTCGTAGACGTGCGCCCACACGAGGTCGCCGAGCGGGTCGCGGCCGGACCAGCCCCACGGCTCGAGCCCGGCGATCTCGCCGCGCGCGCCGTCGGCGGGGTCGTACCAGCGCAGCGGTGAGCCGGCGTACAGGTCGCCGTCGTCGCGCAGCGGGACCGGGTCGCCGCGGCGGTCGGGCGTGCAGTCGACGCTCCAGTCGCCGAGCACGCGGCCGCGGCCGTCGAGGTCGAAGGGCGGTGGATCGTCGCCGGGGACGCCGACCCCGACGCAGCGCGGCTCGCTGCCGTCGCTGCGGGCCACGACGATCGCCACCAGCTCGCGCTCGTATTTTGAGAAGCGCCGGCGGGGCGTGAAGCCGAGGCCGAGCGCGACCCAGCGGCCGTCGCGGCTCAGCTCGTGCTCGACGCGGTCGGGCTCGCTCCCGCGGCGCAGCTTCCAGCCGGCGTCGGTCGGCGTCCACGCCGTCGACCACGGCCGCACCGCGCCGCTCGCGGGGTCGAGGACGACCAGGTCGGAGCGCGTCCACGTCTGCTCGCCGGCGACGTCGATCCACCGCGCCCCCGGCTCGATCAGGAGGTCGCCGCGGTCGCGGACCCCGAACTGCTGCACGTCCGCGTGCAGCAGGCGCAGCGGCGCGAGCGGGGTCGGGGCGGCGGTCCCGACGGGGCTGGTCGAAGGGACAGGTGACATGTCCCCCGGGACAGCCGGCGCGGAGCTGTCCGCGGGGCCAGGTGCGTCGGCGTGCGCGGTCGGGGGCGCCTCCGCGGGCGGGGGCGCGGCGCAGCGGGTCAGGCACACGAGGGCGAGGACGCGGCGGAGCAGCATGGTCGCGACATAGGCGAGCGGGGCGCGGCTGTCCATTTCCCGGCCGCGGCGCGGCAGTCGACGGCCGTCCAGTTTTTGCCCGCGCAGCCACGAGCCGGGGGCGCGTGACGGCGGGGATCGACGGCGACGAGCTGCGGGCGGGCGGCCCCATGCCGTGGCGGCGCGCGTGGTGGCGGCGCGCGTGCGCTCGGCGGCGCCGCGTTGACGGCGAACGCGGACTCACCGATGATGCCGCGATGCAGATACGGCGTTTCGTGCGCGCTTGTGGGGTCGTTCTCGGGGTCGGCGGGGTCGGGTGCGGCGACGACGGCGGGGGTGGCTCGGGGCAGAGCGGCTCCGGGACCGACGCGACCAGCCTGAGCCCGTCGAGCACCGGCGGCGGCGGCTCGAGCGAGACCGGCGAGACCACGGTCGTGACGCCGACGACGGGTGGGTCGCAGACGGGCTCGACGACGAACGCGGTGGTGACGACGACCGACTCGACGGGCGTGGTCACGACGGGCGCCACCGACGAGAGCAGCAGCGGCGGCAGCAGCACGACCGGCGGCGGCGACGAGTGCGGCGGGTGCCCGATGGGCTTCATCTGCAAGTACGAGCAGTGCCTGCCGGACCTCGGGCCGTGCGCGACCAACGACGACTGCCCGGGCGACTCGTACTGCGACATGGACGGGCAGTGCATCCCGTACGGCGTGCCGGACGGCGTGATCAACGACCCCGACTGTCAGAAGGAGAACATCCCCGAGGGCGTGACGCCGACCGTGCAGTGCGAGTGGAAGGCGACGGACCCGCTCGACAAGACCAAGAACTCGACGTGGATCTACAACACGCCGATGGTCGCGGACATGAACCTCGACCTCGATCCGGACAAGCTCGCGCCGTCGATCGTGGTCACCACGTTCTACGTCACCGGCCAGGAGCGCATCGGCATGCTGCGCGTGTTCGACGGGCGCACGTGCACCGAGCAGATGCGCGCGGGCGGGCTCGACGAGGCCGACCTGACCAACCGCCCGGCCTACGCGGTGCCGTGGGCGGTCGGCGACCTCGACAACGACGTGCTGCAGGGCGGGCACCCGGAGCTGGTCGGCTATCAGCTCAACAGCAACGTCGCGGCCGACCCGGTGCGGCTCTACGCGCTGCACGTCGACCCGTCCGGGGTGACGCCGAAGCTGGTGCGCAGCTGGTACGGCCGCGACTGCGCGAACGGGGACAAGATCCTGACGTTCGGGCAGGGGACGATGACGGTCGGCCCGGAGCTGATCGACCTCGACGACGACGACACGCCGGAGATCCTCGTCGGCGAGCAGGTGTTCGGCGCCGACGGGTGCCTGAAGACGACGTGGAACGCGGGCACCGCGGGGACGATGAACTACGTCGCCGACGTCGACCTCGACGGCGGCATGGACCTCGTGACCCACAACCGCGTGGCCGGCTGGGACAAGGCGACGACGGAGTGGGTCGACAAGCCGTTCTTCGTCAAGAACGCGGCGCAGCTCGGCGGGAACGTGGCGGTCGCGAACCTCGGGCTGTACTCGGCGGTGCTCGGCCTCGACCTCGCGACGCAGCCCGAGGTGGTGATGCTGTCGTCGCCGGGCAATCAGGGCCAGATCCGCATCCAGGGCCTCGACGGCAAGGTGCTGTGGGGCCCGATCCCGCTGTACAAGACCGGCAACCCGGCCGAAAACCGCGGCGGTCCGCTGACGATCAGCGACTTCGACGGCGACGGCCAGGTCGAGTTCGCGTCGGCCGGCGCGACGCAGTACGCGGTCTACGACCCCGACTGTCAGAAGGCGCTGATGGGCATGAGCCCGCTCGAGCGCCCCGGCGGCACGTGCGACCGCGCGCCCGAGCAGGCCGCAAAGAACCTCCCCGACGGGGTGCTGTGGGCCCAGCCGTCGCAGGACCTGTCGTCGAACGTCACCGGCTCGTCGATCTTCGACTTCAACGGCGACGGCACCGGCGAGGCGGTCTACCGCGACGAGTGCTTCATCCGCGTGTACGACGGCAAGTCCGGCGCGGTGCTGTTCTCGGCGCCGGCGTCGAGCGGCACCGGCCAGGAGTACCCGACGATCGCGGACGTCGACGGCGACTTCGCCACCGAGATCGTGGTCCCGCGCACGCCCTACGCGGGCTGCCCGGCCAAGGACCCGCTGTTCCCGATGGGCCCGACGTTCACGCCCGCGGCCGGCTTCATCATCTACCGCGACCCGATGGACCGCTGGGCCAACTCGCGCCCGGTGTGGAACCAGCACGCCTACTCGGTGACGCACGTGACCGACGACGCGCGCGTCCCGAAGGCCAGCGAGTTCGTCAACAACTGGATGGCCCCGGGCCTCAACAACTTCCGCCAGAACGCCCAGGGCGGGTTCGGCCTGCTGAAGATCGCCGACCTCACGGTCGAGCTCGTCGACCTCGGCCAGCTCTGCGACTTCCGCGGCGGCACGAAGGAGCTGCAGGCGGAGGTGTGCAACCGCGGCACCAACCCGGTCCAGGACGGCGTGGTCGTCGAATTCCTCGAGACGCAAATGCCCGATCAGCCGGTCGAGGAGGCGATGGTGGTGTGCACAGCGATGACGAGCAAGCTGCTGCTGCCCGGCGAGTGCGAGGTGGTCAGCTGCACGGCGATGCTCGGCGGGGAGGGCAACATCTACGTCGATGTCGATCCCGAGGACGTGATCGCGGACTGTCACCCGGGCAACAACCTCGGGGCGGATGCCTTCGAGCTCTGCCCCGGATGAGCCGCCCTCGCGGGCGCCCGCGCCACGCGGACGCCCGACGACGTCGGCCGCGCGACGCGGCCGTCAGGTGGCCAGGAACTCGACGAACAGGGCGGTGATGTTGTCCTCGCCGCCGCAGGCGTT
>Ga0075163_10003189_pt1 | contig 22090 bp, 12 predicted proteins | sample JI1023141ADNA_FD_71478 | JGI IMG/M metagenome (GOLD analysis project Ga0075163, IMG submission 71478) | Wastewater effluent complex algal communities from Wisconsin, to seasonally profile nutrient transformation and Carbon sequestration -... | ecosystem: Engineered > WWTP > Effluent > Algae... | reverse complement strand
GATTAACAAGAAATCCTGCTACATCTTTTCCATTTACTTGAATAATTATGTTATTGCCCTGAAATCCATTACCTGCAATAAATAGGTTTGGTTTTGTATAAGTCGCTACTGTTATCACTAGTGACTTTGCTTACGCTGCTTAGAAAAATGAAGGTTAGATTGTTTGTAGGCTGAAAAGAAGGTCAACTAATTAAAATTAATGTTAGCGGGTGATTTTCTCTAAAATAGCATTTTTCATTATCAGATTTATTTCAAAATATTTTTCTATAAATTTGATAATTTCTAGTGCTGATTCCTCACAGCGATCATAGCCTTGGATAAAATTGGGGAGATGTTTTGAAATGTTAGGATATATTTGTTCAAATCTTCTTTCATTTGAAAAAATATCTTCATTGACAAGGCTTTTTTCTTCTAAATAAGTAGCTAATTCTAAAACTCTGTCAACTGCATGTGATTGTATAAAGCGTGTCGCAGAAAGCTTTTCACCTCGTTTATACCTACTTATACCAATATATATATTTGTCAGCAGTTCACCTATTATCCATTCTTTGCTATGTTGGATTTTTTCAACTTTCATAATAGGTTTACAAATCGTGTGGTCTACATTGTTTTCAGCCCACGCAATTCTTCCTTCAGAGAAAGGGATTGCTGACAATTCGTTTTGTTCAAAAATAGCAAATTCGCAAAAAATACCATCCTCAAATAGAACTTTATAACCATCCTTTGTATTTTGAAAATAAAAAGCCAGGTTTGAAACCATTTTTAACCACTCTAAATTGTCTAAAAAGTAGCTTTTGAAACCTGTTTTAGCAATAACAAAAAAGTCCAAGTCTGAATAGTCATCTATTCTATCTAACTCAAGACCTACAGATCCTAAAGCAATCAAAGCCAAAGCTTTTTGGCTTTGATTTAATGATTCGCTTATTTCATTTAGTCTATTTAGTAATTTTTCTTTGTTATTCATTAATTTCATTTATTGGCATAGTAGTTTCTTGGTAATGATGCAAAAAATATGCTGAAAGATAATTCATTTTTAGCCAGAAAGCTAAAATTACCAATAAGTTAAAAGTAATAATGAACCACTGCTCAGCATTACTTTTGCACCATTATCTAATATTTAATACTTATTTAGCGATTAATACTAGTACACCTCTGCCATGTAGACCATAGATAGTATTTTCACCACCAATAAAGGTTTCACTCCCTGGATTAACAATATTTCCATTTGGTTCATTCCAGCTAGAACTATCCATTACACGATACCAATTTTTTCCATTACCTGGCCAAGGTAAGCGGAAATTTACCAAATCCTTCCATCCATTATAAGCAATATAGATTGCGCTAGCAGAATCACCAAATTCTGTGCCATCTAATCGATAAGCAATAGAATGATTGTTAACATTGTCAAAATAGGCATTATCAGCAACCCCGCCATCAGGTTTAAACCAGCGTAATTGCTCCATAACATTAGAGTTATTATCAACTGAAGAGTAAAAATTAATTGGTCGTAATGCTGGATGAGCTTTGCGGAAGGAAATCATTTTTTGAGTAAAATTATAGAAACCAGTTTGAGTGGTTGTTAAATTATAGTTTAACCAATTTCCTGGAGAATCTAAGTTATAAGCATTATTGTTGCCTTTCAATGTGCGTAAAAACTCGTCGCCTCCGTTAAAGATAGGAGTTCCAGCACTTAACATCAATAAGCTAAAACCTGTACGTGCAGCACGGCGTTGATCTGTAACAATACCACCTTGATCCCAACTATCATTGATATTTGCACCGCCATCTGAAGGGCCAAAAGGCCAAACTTGGTTATTATTTTGAATGTTGTTAGTGTAAACGTCGTTGAGTGTAAAACCATCATGAACAACTATATAGTTGACTGAGTTCCAAGGCTTACGGCCATCATCCCCGTAAAGATCAGAAGAGCCAGCAAAACGAGTAGCTAATTGGCCTGTAGTTATTGGCTCAACATCAAGTTTATTTTGTGATTTTCGAATTGTGTCACGATAGATTCCATTCCATTCTGACCAACCAGCAGGAAAACCTCCTACTTGGTAACTATTACCACCTATTCCAAAAGGTTCGGCAATAAGGTCAATCCCTGCACCACCATTAGCTGCACGAGGAGAAAGATCCCTAGCTATGCGGTTTAGTGCTGTTGCTGGATTTAACTTATCAAAATTAAAACAACCATGTTGACAAGTGTTACCTAAAACGGTTGCGAGATCAAAACGAAAACCATCTACTCCCATACTGTCTCGCCAGTATAATAAAGAGTCTACTATTAAATTTTGTGCAATTGGATTTAAGGTATTGAAATTACCACCAACACCAGTATTATCCCAAGAAGATTGAAAGTCACTAGTTAATGAATTATAAGTTGGATTATCTAAACCACGCCAACAAATGAGGTTATACGTATTTTTGTCTGTAGCACTATAAGCATAACCTTCACCAGTGTGATTATAGACTACATCAACATAAACCTTGATCCCATAATCATGAAAAACCTTTACCATATCCTTAAATTCACGGGTTGGGCCACCAGGAGTTTTATCAAAAGCATATCGACGATCTGGAGCAAAAAAATTCAGAGTTGCATATCCCCAATAATTATCCCCATCTAAATTACTGTTTGGATCAATATCATTGCTATCATTAGGAGACTCATGGAGTGGTAAAAACTCAACAGCGGTAATCCCTAAACTAGCTAAATAGCTAGCTTTCATGGCTGCTCCTTTGTAAGTACCTCGATAAGCAACAGGAACACTACTATCTTGTTTAGTCAACCCTCTTAAGTGAACTTCATAGATAATTTCATCTTTAAGTGGGCGAGTTGGCTTAACACCAATTCCTACAGTATTAGCTAAGGTTTCTGGTGCTAATACTATGCTTTTTGGGGCTTGTGCACCTGTGTCAATATTACGATAGAGTGGGCCAGACGCATAAATAGTACCATTCTGTTGTGTTGTTGTAACAGGATCGTGGCTTATTTCTAAGGTGTAAGGATCAAGTAACAACTTATTAGGATTAAAACGGTTTCCACTAGCATCTACATCTGTAATAAAACCTGTAGAAGAGCCTTTTGTCCAACTAGAATTATAAGGCCAGTTTGGTCCCCAAACACGATAGCCATAGTAAATTGTCCCTGTTAAACCGTAACTATTTTGTAGGGTTGATACTAAGGCTGTCTTAGACCAAATATTATTAGTTGAATCTTTAGTTAGAACATATTTAGCTTTTTCTTGTGACCCAGTAGCACTGCTATAAAGATAAACTTCTATGCGAGTTGCTCTAGAGGAATAAACACGGAAAGTTATATTAGCTTTAGTTGCATCATAAGACGCCCCTAATTGAGAAGTATTAGCTATAATATTATAGTTATTACTGTTAGTAGCCTTTATTTCTTGAGTATAGGCACCAACATCTCTTATTAACCAACTAAAAGCTGGAACTACTAGTATTACCAATAAAATAAATAAATACTTTTTACTTAAAGTAAAAGAGTCAATTTTCATATAGTTTTTCCTTTTTACAAAATATTTGTTTTAGATTTTTTAGATTAAAGTATTTTTGTATAGTTTTATTTTTGACTATATTTGGGGTAAATATTCTTAAAATACTGATTTAGTTGTGAGGACTAATTTATATGCAGATTATAGTTTTACTAAATCCACTTTAGACATTATTGATAATAAGCAAATAAGCTACACAAGTGTATGTAAATCAATAGCTATAATTTTTAAAAACCTTATTAACTGATAATGTTTTTTGTATCTAAAAAGAAAAGGCATTTTATACTAGCCAAAATACAGTAGCAACACCTAATGGGTGAAAATTAGTATTATTTTCGGTTTTATTGATTTTGTTCTTTTAGGTTTGAGCGAATAATTAACTTTAATTATAAGTAAGTATATTAAACTCTTTGAAAATACTACTAAAATGTTACTACGGACAATTTTGGTTTCTAAATCTTGACTTTTTTAAGATTAAACTAAATAATTGCCACATACTCCAACATCAATCATTTATTTCTTGGTAGATGGGTTTAATAAAAGTGGTATTAATGGATTACAAACCTAATAATATCAACAAATATAATTTTCAAGCTCAGACTTAAAGAAAATTAAAGACTCTTTTGATTGAAACAAACTTAGCTTAAACATGATTTACTATTAACCTGTTATAAACTTAGTGATGTTATTTTATTTGTGATTCTAAAATATATTTTACAAAATGGTATTTGGGGTAATTTCATAAAAGCTATAGTGATAAAAACTAAAACTATTAGATATATGGAGTATAAATTTTTAGTTCAAAACGCTCGTAATACTACTTAAATTCCAAAATACAATAATCAAGCTATTTGCTAAATTATGTCAAAAAAAGTTTATTTAATAATTACACTAACTATTTTTTTATTTTTTCTAATACCAACAATAAACTTAGCACAAAGTGCAAGTAGTTCTAGTCCACATACTTTAACTGGAAAAATAGAAAATCATACCAGGTTTTTCTCTAAGTATCTTTCTAATAGCCGTGACATAATTGTCTACTTGCCTCCTAATTATGATAAGAATATTAATTTTCACTATCCTGTTTTGTATTTGCAGGATGGGCAAAATATTTTTGATGGTGCTACATCCTTTATTCCTGGACAAGAATGGCATTGTGATGAAACAGCACAAAAGTTAGTTTTAGCCAGTCGCATTCAACCACTTATTATAGTTGGAGTTTATAATACTGGCCAACAACGCATTGATGAATATACTCCATCTATTGATGCCCGTTATGGTAAAGGTGGTAAAGCTACTCTTTATGGTAAGTTCCTAGTAGAAGAACTTAAGCCCTTTATTGATAAGCAATATCGTACACTTACAGACCAAAATAATACAGCACTAGGAGGTTCATCATTAGGAGGTTTAGTATCATTATTTATAGGGCTTGAGCATCCACAAGTATTTGGAAAGCTAGCAATAATATCTCCTTCTGTGTGGTGGGATAATAAAATAATATTAAAAGATGTAGAAAAAATATCTAAAAAAATAAACACAAAAATTTGGCTTGATATTGGCGCCAATGAAGGTGAAGAAAGCGTACCTGATACAAAACTATTAAAAGAAGCTTTAATAAGTAAAGGGTGGCAGATAAATAAAGATTTGAAATATGTAGTAGTTAAAGGTGCCCAACATAATGAACAAGCTTGGGCAGCAAGATTTGATCGTGTTCTAAAGTTTCTTTTTCCTATAAAATAAATAGCTATAAATTTGCCCTAATGAACATAATTAAAAATATATACAATACTTCAAGTCCCTAATACCTCATTTTTATTACTTAGTTAAACTTAGGTTTTTGTAATTTGAACCTAATTTTCAACTGTAAAAAAATAATTATCTCTTTTCTCAAATTAACCAAATAACCAAGAAACAGGTAGCTAGTTTTTCTGGCATGATTTTCAATTTAATAAATAATTAGAAATTGTAAAAAAAATTAGTACAACCTCTGATATAAAACCCTTAATTCAAAGGTATTTTAGTTTTTTAACTAAATTAAGTAAGGAGAAATTTTAGCGATGAAGAAAAAATCATCTTCGTTCAAAAATCGTTTAATAGGCAGTCTTGCAACCCTAATGCTTACAGCAAGTTTGTCTTTTGGACAAAGTGACACTGCTCGCGTTGAAGGAACGGTTACTGACTCTACTGGAGCCGCAGTAGCTGGAGTCACTGTAGTATTAGTTAATACTGAAAATAATAGTCGTATTGAAATTACTACTAATGAGGAAGGCAACTATGTTGCACCAACACTAAAAGTAGGCGTTTATCGAGTTGAATTTTCGGCTCAAGGGTTTCGCAAAAATATTCAAAATAATATTACACTTACAGTAAGTCAAATTGCTCAAATTAACGCACAACTTGATACAGGTGAAGTTACTGATGTAGTTGAAGTTACTAGTAGTGCACCACTAGTAGAAACTAGTTCTTCTTCACTTGGACAAGTTATTGAGGGAAAACAAATTGTTGACTTGCCAATTAATGGCCGCAACTTTACCCAATTTGCTACTTTAGTTCCCGGTGTATCACGTGGCACACCAGGAAGTAATGCTGACGGTTCAGGTGGAAATGCTGAAACCTTTCGCCAAGGTGATACCGGTTCAGCCGCTATTTCAGCTAATGGTTTGCGTGAGCAAAATAATAATTTTCTATTAGATGGTATAGACAACAATGAATCTGTTGTAAACACAATAGTTTTCTTTCCTCCTATTGAAGCTTTACAAGAATTTCGTGTCATTACTAGTGTTGGACAAGCAGAATATGGTCGCGGTGGTGGTGCAATCATAAATGCTGTTACCAAATCTGGTACTAATGAAATTCATGGTACTTTGTTTGAGTTACTACGTAATTCTGAACTAGATGCGCGAGCAACTTTTGCTCCTACTAAACCAATATTTCAACGTAATCAATTTGGTTTTGCTTTTGGTGCTCCAATTAAAAAAGATCGCACTTTTTTCTTTGGTAACTATCAAGGACTACGCCAAAATCTACCTAAAGAAGAAGGTAATCGTGTCACAGTTCCAACAGCTAGAATGCGTCAAGGTGACTTTGGAGAGTTACTAGACCCAAACTTTACAGGTTTAGGTCAGCCAATTACTATTTTTGATCCTATTACTGGCAATCCTTTTCCACGCAATGTTATTACACGCCCTCTTGATCCTGTTGCAGTAAAATACTTAAATTCATTTCCCCTACCAGAAATTGGTGGGCGTGCTACACAAAATTATTTTGTAAAACGTATTGCAAAACAAACCTTTAATGATGGTGATTTTCGTATTGACCATCGTTTTAATGATAGTAATACCATTTTTGGACGTTTTAGTATTGCTGATGATAATCAATCTGATCCTGGCCGTATTCCAGGCTTCCAAGCAGGTTTTGGTTCTGGTCTTAATGCCATTGAAGCGCGTGGTGTTGCCTCTGGTTATACACACACTTTTAGTCCAACAGCTATTAATGAATTCCGTTTTGGTTTTACATTGCTACGCATAGGGTTTTTCCCTGTAAACTTTGGCCAAAATCAAAATCAAAATATTGGTATTGGTGGCCCAGGTGGATTTAATAGTAATACTGGTATTTCTCTAATAGGTGGCGGTAATGGTAATTTTATAGAATATTTAGGAGATGGTGGACAATTTACGCTACGCGAGCGTAGTTACCAAGTATCTGACGCGCTAACTTATATTAAAGGTAACAATACTTTTAAGTTTGGTTTTGTTGTTATTCGTCGTAATGTAAAAGCCTTCCAAGGTGATTTTGCTAAAGGCTTCTACTTCTTCTCTGATTTTACTGCTACACCAGGTAATAAACCTCCTTTAGGTCAAACAGGTTATGAAGTAGCTGATATGTTAGTTGGTAAAACCAATTTTACTTCTATTACGGCTAGTCTTACAGGTGCTTTACAACCAAGTACCGCTATTTCTTATGAAAATGGTTTTTATGCTCAAGATGATTGGCGTGTAACACGTAAGCTTACCCTCAATGTTGGTTTACGTTATGAATATTTTACTGCACCGTTTGAAGAAAATGACCGTTTATCAAATTTTGACCCTGCTACAAAGAAACTAGTAATTGCTGGGATGAATGGCCCTCGTGCTACAGTAGAAACAGATAAAAATAACCTAGCACCTCGTTTTGGTTTAGCTTATGCCATTAACTCTAAAACTGTTCTACGTGGTGGTTATGGTATTTTTTATGCATTAGATCGTGGTGGTATTGCTAATCAATTAACACAAAATGCTCCTTTTATTGTTACTCAATTTCGTTTTAGTGGGCCTGGGGCTAATGTACGTTTAAGTGATCCAATTCCTTTACCAGATCCAATAGACCTTAATAACCCTGTTTTACCTGCGGGTTCTGCACTACGCTTTATTCCTAAAGATAGTGATACTACAATGGTACAGCAATATAATGTTACTGTAGAGCATCAATTTAACAACTACTTTGCTTTAAGTGCTGGTTACGTTGGGACTAAAGGAACAAATGTTGTTTCTGTAGCCACTTCTGGTGGGTTTAATGATGCAAATATACAAAACCGTCTAACCACTATTGCTAATGTAGGTGATTCTGATTACAACTCGTTTCAAATGAAGGCAACCTTACGTAATTATAAAGGGCTAGGATTTTTAGCTTCCTATACTTATGGACGTGCTAACAATAATACTCCTGGGCCATTTCCTGGGCCTGGTGGAAACTTCCGCACCCAAGCATCTGATCCCAATAATCTAGACCTAGATGAAGGCCCTGCCGATTATGATGTTCGTAACCGTTTTACTTTTGCTTCTACTTATGACTTACCTTTCCTTAAAAATTCTTCTAACAAGGTAGCCAAAACATTATTTTCTGGTTATCAAATTAACACTATCATTACATTACAAGATGGAACACCTTTTACTGTATTTGGTGGTTTTGGTCGTGCTGCTTTAGTTAGTACAAAAGATGCAGCTAAAGGTAGTGAATCTATCAACAACTACTATAATCCTGCTGCTTTTCGCCCTTCAATGAATGCTCAAGATCAAGCACCTCGTAATTTCTTACGCGGCCCTGGTCTTTCAACCGTTGACTTTTCTGTCTTCCGTAAGTTCAATATTACAGAAAAATTGAACTTTGAGTTTCGTGCACAAGCTTATAACCTCTTTAACAATCCTCAGTTTAGTAACCCAGGTATTTTCCTTGGTGCAGGTGATGCAGGGGTAATTACTAATACACGTGGAAATTCTGCTCGTCAGTTTGAGTTCGGATTACGCGTCAATTTCTAGTTCGATTAAAACACAGCCTAACAGCCTAGTTTGCTCTAGGCTGTGTTTTTACAACCTTTTTGCATCTGTAAAAACAAATCTAGTTTGCAGTAAAAATTGTTTATGCTTCATATGAAAAAACTTAACTTCTTTATTAAACTTATCTGTTTAGTATTTTTACTATTGCCATTATTTTATTTTTCTCCATCTATTAAATCTTTTACTACTGCAAAAAATATAGAAAAACCCCAAATAGATAAAATAGAACCTCCTAATTGGTGGATTAATCATACGATAAATCCAGTACAAGTATTAATTTATGGGCATAATCTTAATGAAGCAAAAATTAATTTGGATCAAGCTGGAGTAAAAGTTGTTTGTAGCACAGCAAGTAGTAATGGAGATTATATTATTGCCTATCTTGATATCAGTTCAACCATAGAACCTGGAAAACTAAAAATAACTTTGGAAAACGCTGGTGGAATTACTAGTGTTGATTTTGGCCTTAATTCTTTACCTGAATCAACAGGAAAATATCAAGGATTTGACCCAAATGATGTAATTTATCTAATTATGGTTGATCGTTTTGCTGATGGGGATCCGTCTAATAATAACCCTGCACAATCTGCTGGATTTTATGATCGTAAAAAACCTCGTGGCTATCATGGAGGTGATTTTCAAGGTATTATCAATAATCTCCCTTACTTAAAAGAACTTGGGGTTACTGCTATTTGGATGACACCTGTTTATGATAATTCTAATCGAGTTTCTGACTATCATGGTTATGGTGCAGTAGATTATTACAATACAGAAGAACATTTTGGTAGTCTTGCAAAGTTAAATGAACTTGTAGCAGAAGCCCATCTTCAAGGTATAAAAATCATCCAAGATCATGTTCTTAACCACACAGGCCCAGATCATATTTGGACTGATAACCCACCAACACCAACCTTTATTAATGGTACACGTGGGCAACATCCTAATAATGTTTTTGATATTGCTTCTTTGACTACCCCTAATGGTGATCCTAATCGTGTAGATTTAACTCTACGAGGTTGGTTTGCTGATATTCTTCCTGATATTAATCAAAATGATATAGAAGCAAAACAATATCTTATTCAAAATTCTTTATGGTGGATTGCTAATACAGGCATAGATGGTATTAGGCTTGACACCTTTCCTTATCTTCCACGTAGCTTTTGGAGTGACTGGAATAGTGCAATTCATAAACAATACCCATCATTTACTATAGTGGGAGAGGTTCTAGATGGAAACCCTAATACAGTGTCATTTTTTCAAGGTGGTGTAAAACGATTTGATAATATTGATTCTAGAGTAGATACATTATTTGATTATCCTACTTGTTATGCTATTCGTGATTATTTTGCAAACAACCGAGGTGTATTAAGTAGAATTACAAATGTTGATTCTATCTATCCAAAAGCAGAAATATTAGTACCATTCTTTGGCAATCATGATATTAAGCGTTTTGCTAGTGAACCTGCTGCAACTGTTGACAATATAATCTTGGCCTATACTTATTTGCTAACAATGCGTGGTACGCCACAGATATACTATGGTGATGAATTAGCTATTACAGGTGGGGAAGATCCTGATAATCGTAAAGATTTTCCTGGTGGATTTCCTGGTGATTTGCGTTCTGCCTTTACTGCATCAGGACGAACAAAATCAGAAAATAAATTATTTAACTCAATTAAAAAAGTCTCCCAATTGCGACAAAAATACCCACAACTACGTGGCGGGGAAATGCAGTTTTTATATGAAGATTCAAACCTAGTCGTTTATTTGCGTTCTCGTGATAATAGTCGTGCTATTGTAGCAATCAATAAAGCAACTAGTAAGACTGTTAAAAAGCTTGTTTTACCAAATGGGCTTTTTGCTGATGGAACTATTCTTAACAACAAGCTTAATGAAAAATACTCAATCGCTGTTGATAAAAGTAATTTAACTATCAAATTGGCTGCAAAAGAAGCAGCTATTTTGATACCAAACTAATTTGATTAAAAATTATGGCTCAAGTAGAAATTAAAAACCTGACTAAAATTTATGATGGTGGTGTGTGCGCCGTTAAATCTGCCTCATTTGAAGTAGCTGATAAAGAGTTTGTTGTCTTAGTTGGCCCATCAGGATGTGGTAAATCAACCTTACTAAGAATGATTGCTGGGCTTGAATCAATTTCTAAGGGCGATCTTTTAATTGATGGTAAAAGGGTAAATGATTTGCCTTCAAAAGATAGAGATATTGCTATGGTATTTCAAAATTATGCACTCTATCCACACCTTACAGTTTATGAAAACATGGCCTTTAGCCTTAAATTACGTAATTTCCCTAGTAACGAAATTAAAGCTCGTGTAGAGGAAGCAGCTAATATTTTGGGTTTAAGTGAATATCTTTCTCGCAAACCCCGTGCTCTATCTGGTGGACAACGCCAACGCGTAGCGGTAGGACGCGCAATTGTACGCCGTCCCAAGGTTTTTCTTTTTGATGAACCCCTATCAAATCTTGATGCAAAGATGCGTGTTCAAACTCGTGTAGAGTTAATCAAACTACATAGGCAATTACAAGCCACTATGATTTATGTTACTCATGATCAAGTTGAAGCTATGACAATGGCAGATAAAATTGTTGTAGTAATGGGCGGGGAAATACAACAAATTGCACCACCTCTAAAGCTATATAAAAACCCAGCTAATAAATTTGTTGCAGGTTTTATTGGTAGTCCAGCAATGAATTTTCTTAACTGTAAATGTTCTAAAGAAAGTAATAATATAGTCTTAAAAGCAGAAAATTTTTCTACAGAACTTTCTGGAGAAAAATTTTCTTCACTTAGTCTAAACTCTTCACAAGAAGTAACATTAGGCATACGTCCAGAAGATATAAATATTGCCACTAGTGAAAATAGCAATAATATTTTTCTTGCTAATGTAGAAATAATAGAGCAAATGGGTAATGAAATATTTGTTCAATTATCAATTGATGGTTATGAAATTACAGCACGCTTACCTGCTGATGCTAACTTAAGGGTAGGGGAAAAAGGTCAATTTAGCTTTAATAAAGAAAAATGCCATCTGTTTGATCCAATTTCTGAAAAAACTTTGCTTTAAGACTACAATTCTATTTCAAAGTAATTAATGATAAATTCTTTGGTTTTGGAATGTTCAATGAATACTAGACCAAATTTGCGTGAATCTCTTATTTCATATATTTTCCTAGTACCCTTCCTAGTAGTTTTTATAGTATTTCTAGGCTATCCAATGCTCTACTCCCTTTACCTAAGTTTTAGAAGTACAACATTTTCTACTGATTGGTATAACATTTTTAATAGTATGGAATATGTTGGATTAGCTAATTATCGCTCGCTAGTTCTTGATACTAGGTTTTGGTGGTCACTTGGATTAACTTTGTCTTATGCAGTTTTGACAATCCCAAGTTCTATTGCTTTTGGTCTTTGGTTAGCACTGCTTTTGAATAATAAATTAAAAGGGGTGGCTTTTTTCCGAAGTGCTTTTTACCTTCCTAATGTCCTAGATATGTATGTAGTAGGAACTATCTGGGTATTAATCTTAAGCCCAAATTATGGTTTACTTGATATAGTGTTAAGTAAAATAGGGTTACATTTACCAGAGTCTGGACTACTTGCTAATCCTTACACTGCATTAGCTACTATTGCAGCAGTTGTAGTAATTAAAGGTGCTGGGTTTGGGATGATTTTATTTCTATCAGCAATACAAAATATTTCAGAATCAATTTATGAAGCAGCAGATATTGATGGGGCAAGTTGGTGGCAAAAACTACGCTACATAACTTTGCCCCTTCTTAAGCCAGTAATTCTTTTTATGATTATTACTGGAACAATGAGTGCAATTAATGCATTTACAGAGATTTATGCAATGGCATCAAGTAAATATGGTGGATTTGGTGGCCCATATATACAATTTAATGGTGAGTCTGTAGGGGTAACATCTCTTTCTGGTCTTTATCTTTATCAACTTTTTGAGCGAGCAGAATATGGTAAAACCGCAGCATTTTCATATCTTCTAATGATTATTGCTTTGATAATTTCCTTTGCAAATGCCAAATTATTGAAAGTAGACAAATAAATGGAAAGATATTCACTAAAAAGCTTTTTTGTTTATGTTGCGCTTTCTATTGGTTGTTTAATTGCGCTTTTACCTCTTTTTTGGATGCTTATTATTGCTTGTAAGCAACAAGGACAAGCCTTAAAACTAGAATTTCTCCCAGAACCAATTGCTATAACAGCACCCTACCAAATCAGTATAGGGAAAACTAACCAAGTAACACTTCAATACTACAGTACATCAGCACAAACAATACAAGTAAGGGCAAGTTTTAATAAAGATCAATTATTTGAAATGAGTAATGATCGTGGAAATTTTTGGATTAATTTCTATGATATACCAGTAGGAGAATATGAGTATGAGTTTATTGCTGATGGTATAGTAATAGTTAATCCTGAGACTAAAAGTAGTAAAACTAAGCTTCAAGTTACAGAAAACTTATCTAGCAACATAAAATTAAAAAATGCTTCTCAGTCAAAAGATGGTGTATTTACATTCCGTTTCCTTGGCTCAGGACAAGCACCAGTAAAAGCTCTGCTCCAAGATGGGCGAGAAATTAATTTAACAGGGCCAGATTCAGAAGGATATTTTACAGGCCAGGTTACAGATCTAAAACCAGGTGATTTTAGCTATCGTTTTAGCTATGCAAGAAGTTTTTGGGATGGAATTAGTGAAATCTACACCTATCGTAATTTTGTTGAGATATTATTTAATCGAGATTTTCCTTTTATTAAATTTTTTCTTAATAGCCTTATAGTTGCTAGCCTTTCAGGTTTTCTTACAGTTAGTCTTTGTACAATGGCTGGTTATGTGTTTGCTAAGAAAAACTTTCTAGGAAAGCGTGCTTTATGGAGTATTTTCTTAGGTACAATGCTAGTCCCAGGACTAATTTTTATGTTGCCTCAATTTGCAATCGTCACTAAATTAGGCTGGATTAACAGTTATTTTGGAATGGTAGTTCCACATGTGGCTAATATTTTTGGCCTTTATTTACTACGTCAATATATTGAAACAATTCCTGATTCACTTTTTGAAGCAGCAAGGATTGATGGTGCTAGTGAATGGCAGTTGTTTACTAAAGTTGTAATTCCCCTTTCAATGCCAATTATGCTAACACTATTTCTACTAGTTTTTGTTGGTCAATGGTCTAATTTCTTATGGCAGTATATTACTAATACACCAGATTCAGCTTACAGAACTTTACCAGTAGGGTTATCCTTATTTAAGGGGCAATATGATATTCGTTGGGAGCAAATGATGGCAGGCGCATGTTTTTCAATTATCCCTATCACCGTTTTGTTTGTAATTGCACAACGTTTCTTTGTTCAGGGTATGACAAGCGGTGGTGTAAAAGAATAAAAACTTTGAAGCTTAAAAATAAAACTAATATGATGAAATTCAATAAGTTAGAAATTTTTCTAAACACAAAACTTTGGTGTTTAGCTATTATAGTTTTATTACTAGTAGTAAGTACTAATAATATTGCTTGCCGATCATCTGTAAACACTCTAGGAAAATCTAATGAGTTAACCCTTTGGGTAACTTATAACCCTCAAGAATATGATGTATTTAAGAACATTGCTGAAGATTTCGAGAAAGATTACTACAAAAAGCATGGTAGAGCGCTACACCTAAACCTACAACGTATTCCTTATGATGGGCTAATGCCCAGGCTTAAATATGCTTGTTTAGCTACTGCTACCCCAGATATTTGCCGAATAGATAATGCTTGGCCATTAACTCTAGCTTATGGCAAATCAATAGTAGCACTTGATACATTACCAAATTTCAACACAACCATTGAGAATTTAGCACAAGAGTATGTACCTGCTGCAATAGAGTCAAATATTGTTGAAACTAAAGCAGATAATGGAAATTGGGAAAAACATCTTTATGGAATACCTGATCAAACAAATTGTGTAGCTCTTTTTTGGAATAAAGAACTCTTTAGACAATCAGCTACAGAACTACGTCGAGTAGGGCTTGATCCTGACCGTGCTCCTCGTGATTGGGGCGAGTTTGTTAAATATGCTCAGGTTTTAACAATCAAAGACAAAAAACAGTATGGTTTTGGAATGTTTAATTCTCTTTGGTGGTCAATGCCCTTTTTTAACACATTTGGTACAGAGTTTGTGAAAAAGAACTCTGATGGTAAATATGTTTGTACCCTTGATGAACCAGCAGGACAACAAGCTTTGCAATTTATGACAGATCTTTATAAAAAATACGGTGTTGAAGCAGGTGCTTGGCGTACTGGGTCAATTAACCCTGAACAAGGGTTTCTTAATGGTAAATATGCAATGATACTGTCTGGCCCTTGGAATCTAAAGCGTTTTTCAAATATTGATTTTGGCCTTAGTTTAGTACCTGCTGGGCCAGCAGGCACTAGTTCCAATGTAGGAGGGCAAAATCTAGTAGTTTTTAAAACATGCAAAAACAAGGAAGCTGCCCTAGATTTTCTACGTTATTTTTCATCTGAAGAAATACAAATTCGCTGGTCTGAAAGCTTAGGGCAAATTCCTGTTAATATTCGTGCTTTTGATAAAATTGACCTCTCACAACGGCCTCAATTAGGTGTTTTTATGGAGCAAATGAAAACTGCTAGACCAAGCCCTAAAATCCCTAGAATGGATGTATTAGAAGAAAAAGTTATGGGGCCAGCCCTACAACTAGCTATGCAAGGGGATAAAACAGTAGAACAAGCCTTAAAAGATTCAGCTAATGAGATTAATAAGGATTTTCTATCACTTCTAAATAAGTAATTTTAAGGCTAATAAAAAAAGCTAGTTCAACTTTGTTATTTGAACTAGCTTTTTTATTTATAGAAAGTTTATTTTAATCGACTTACTAAGCTGTTTACTTTAGAACAATATAACCAGCAGCAGGAATATTTACTTTAGTGTTGCCGCCATTAAGTGTTGCACCAAAGTTACCAAAATTGCTTCCACCATAACGTGAAGCATCACTATTTAAGACTTCTTTCCATTGTCCTGGAGGTAATGGTAATTGATAACCTTCTAAATTATCGTGGTTAAGGCTGGCAACTATAATATATTCTTCATTGCCATCTTTACGTGAAAATGCCATCACAGAATTTTCATTATGGGTATAAATACGATTTACCTGCGAATCAGCCTCAAATGCAGTACTTGAAGAACGTAGAGCGATTGCATCTTTATAAAATTCAAATGTTTGACGTCGAGGAATATTGTTCATTGTTGTAGTGCGTTCTTCTGGTTTCATTGCTGCTAAATCATTAAAGACTTGGCGATCAGCAGGAGACAAATTTACAAAGTTTGAATCTTTTGCACGTGTTTCTGGAGACATATCAAAAAGCTTTGTATAAACTTGGCGTTGATTATCATTAAAGGTAAGTTTGTTCCAATCCCAATTGGTGCCTACTGATTGCCAATCCCAACCAGCATCCCAAGTAGAAGGTACACCCCACTTAAATTTGTTAGATGCCATTGTTTCATCACCCTGGAAGAACATTGGAACACCTGGTGACGCTAGTCCTATACCAGCAGCAAAACGAGCAGCATTACGTGCCCATTGTGAAGGCATTTTACCATCTCCTGCCGCATCAGTAGTATCAATGGTTCGTTCTGCATTGCCTACTTCATCATGGTTAGAAATAACTGTTACAGCATTTGCCCAGCTATCAAGCCCACGAGGATTGATAAGCATTCCCATGAACTTATCCATATCAGTACGTTGATTATTAGCCGCTTGTTGGATAATACCTGGATTATCATTATCACGAACTAGACGATGTTGAAATTCTGTATACCATTGCGCATCAAAACCGCCACCTGTGCCATCGGCTTTTGTAGGACGGGTAATTGAAGGATCATAATCAAATTGTTCTGCTGCAATAAAAGTGTCTGGTTTAAGAAAATGGAGTTGGCGATTCATTTCTCTCATCATATTCCAACCAGCCTCTCCTCCAGCCGCTTTCATTGGTTCAGTAAAGTCAAAACGTAACCCATCAAAATGAAACTCTTCTAATTGAGCTACAGCATGGTCAACAAAGAGTTGTTTTACTTTAGGGTTATTATAGGCAGGCATTGCGCCCCAAGGTGTATCACGTTTTTCAAACTTATTAGGATCTGTAGACCAATTGAAATAAGGGTTTTCCTTACCATCAATATTCCATAAAGTATTATAGTCACCGCCTACATGGTTATAAACAACATCATTTACTACATTAAACCCTTTGGAATGAGCCATATCAATAAGCATCTTTAGTGCTTCTGCACCTGATACAAACTTACCATTATCATCAGTAAAACCATAAGAGCTTTCTACTGCAAGGCTATTTGCTCCCATATAGCCCCAATCACGATTGCCTTCTACTTCATTAGCAGGCAACATTTCTAAAGTGTTAATTCCAAGGCTCTTAAAGTAATCTAGCTTATTCATTACATCTTCAAAAGTAGAACGATTAGCATTGCTTCCTTGGCCAAAGAAGCTACCAGTATGGAATTGATAGACTACCCATTTATTATGATCTTTTTCACGAGGGGCATTATCATTTCTCCAGTTATGAGAGGTATCAGCGATTACTGCACCGCGGAATGAACGTCCACTTTCCTTACTAAGAGTATTATCCCATTTATCATTAAATGGTGTAGCTTTTAGTTCAGCGCTAGTAAGTCTACTATTATTATTGACATCACCTACTAAGCCTAATTGACCATTTGGTTTACGTTCATAAGCTTGAAATTCATATTTGAGGCCAACCATTTTATCTAAATTATTAACTAAGGTTGTCCAACTGCCAGCCTGATTGGTCATTTTGATACGACCCTTATCATCAACATTATTAAGCCATAAGTTATTAGCTTTACCATCATTCATTTTATCAATTAAAGTAGAATCAAATTGCCCTAGACGGCTTACTAACTCACTCTTTGTTAATTGATGACCATTAGCATCTTTTAATACTAAATAAGCACTTTCAATATTTGGTTGATCATCTACCTCAAAACTTACTAATTCAGTTCGTGATTCAGCATAAGCTTGTTGGCGAGCAGTATTGGAAACTTCTGGATCAGCACCTTCAATTTTTGATTTATATTTTTGGTAGATTGCTGGATCCATATAGAATTGATTAACTCGTTCACCCTTGTTATTTACATAAGTTCTTCCAACACCCATTTGTTCGCCTTGCATTTGTCGGGCATATGGATCAGTACGTTCTACTAATTTACCGGCTGAATCAGTAACTTGATAAGTATAGGCTTTACCTTCCATTGTCTTCCAACCGTTAGTTACTTTAGCAGACCAATTACCTTCACTGTCTTTAGTCATAGGGACAAGCTTTGCACGGCCATTTTGGTCAAAAACTTTGACACTAACATTTTTAGCATCTGGTGCCCAAAATTTGAAACCAATATCATTGCCGTTTTTATGTGCACCCATTTCTTTATAAGTTGTTGGTGCATAGCTAACTTGTTTAGTAGTTTCATTTAAAGAGAATTTAAGATTGCCTTCTCCCATTACAGCCCATTGACCTTTACCTGATGGTCCATCAGCAACTACACCCCATTCCCAATTGTGTTGTTGACCATCATCAAGTAGTTCTACAGTTGCTGACCATTTTCCATTACCTAAAGAGGTCATTTGGATAGAGTCACCTTTTCCCCAAGTTGGATCAAATTCTCCAGAAGTTTTATTCCAACTGCCTTTTATTTGTAGGTTAGTAAGATCTTTGTGTGCACCTGCATCATAAGTAAAAGTTACTGTACGCTTAGCAGGAGTAGCAGTAGCAAGACTATCAACTGCATTTATAGCTTGTGCTTGACTTACTTGAGTTGTTTGTAAAGAAGCTAGAGTAGAGCCAGTAGTTTTTAAGCGAGTCTCTATTTCGTTACGAAGAAAAGACCCTTTCATACTATTACGTTGTGAACGCAAAGGTTGAGGGGAACTAAACATTGGTTGAGATTTAATAAATTGGCTATCAATGGCTTTGCTGTTTTCTCTACTAGTAGATTTTGTAGTTTCTAACTTAGTTTGCTCTATATTAATTTCATTATTAGACCCAATACGGTTTACTGACATTGTATTGCTACTCCTTGTTACTTATTTGAACTTTTTAAGATAAAATTTTTGAATAATAGTGAACGGCCATTCATTTTATCGGCAAGATGTTTGCTTTTGTTGCTTATAGCCTAGTGTTAAATACGGATCAAAAACCAAATATAAAAATATGAATATAAAATACAAATTTCTAATAAATGGGTTAATAAAAATTTCTATAAGTCTAGCTTTTTTCTTAGTATTTATTTCTCAAGTAATATATTCAGATACAAGCCAACAATTACCACACTCAGCAGACCAATTTATTTGTAATCAGCCATTAGGAGCTATTTATACAAAACACGCTACTACTTTTCGTATCTTTGCCCCTACAGCTGAAAAAGTAGTTTTACACCTATACCAAACTCCTATTAAAGGTATTGCTGAACTTTTTCCACTGTCTAAAAACCAAGATGGTAGTTGGCAAGTTATAGTGCCAAAAGATTGTTTAGGATTTTATTATACTTTTACAGCATCAGGCAATGATCCTGGGTTTGATCCAAATCGTGAACTTATTGATCCTTATGCACATGCTGTTACTGCTTATAATGGGCGTGGTATTGTTGTTTATGATGATTTTAAGGTTTCACCAAGACCTCAATTTCCCATCGCTGATTCTATAATTTATGAAATGCATATACGTGACTTTACTATTGATCCAGATTCTAGTATTCAGCAACGAGGTAAATACTTAGGGCTTATAGAATCAAACACTCATCTCTATCAACGCCCTGATATTTCAACAGGGCTTGATCATTTAAGCGATCTTGGCATTAATACAGTACAAATAATGCCTGTTATGGAATTTCAAAACCAAGAAACTATTGATCAATATGGTTGGGGGTATGATTCAGTTCATTTCAATAGCCCAGAAAATTCCTATGCAAGTAATAGCATAGAGAAAAACCCTGTAAGAGAGCTTAAACAAATGGTAGATGGGTTACATAAAAGAGGTATTCGAGTAATACTTGATGTTGTCTATAACCATACTATGGAAGATATAAAAAAACAGGTTTACAGTTTTGAAGGGCTTGTTCCTGGTTATTATTACAGACGCAAAATAGATGGAAATTATTGGAATGGTTCTGGAGTTGGAAATGAGTTTCGCTCTGAAGCACCAATGGCACGTCGCTTTATTATTGATTCAGTAAAATATTGGGTTAGCGAATATGGTGTTGATGGTTTTAGGTTTGATCTAATGGGGCTTATTGATCTTGAAACTATGAACCAAATAACTCAAGAACTACATAAAATAGATCCTACCATATTAGTTTATGGCGAACCTTGGTCGGCTGGAGACACTCCTATTTCAATTACTAATAAAGGAAAACAACGTAGTAAACATTTCTCTGTTTTTAATGATAATTTCCGTGATGCTTTAAAAGGAAGTGTTTTTCAACCAAGAGAACGCGGATATATTCAAGCAGGTACTAATATAGAAAAAGTAAAAGTAGGAATACTTGGATCAATTCAAGATTTTACTGATAATCCACAGGAAAGCCTTAATTATGTAGAGTGTCATGATAATCACACCTTTTGGGATCGGCTAATGATATCTACTATTGATGACAGCAACTTAACAGAAGCTGATCGTCGTGCAATGGCTCGTTTAGCAACAGCAATACTTTTTACATCTCAGGGAATACCTTTTTTCCAAAGTGGCCAAGAATTTTTACGTTCTAAAGGAGGTAATGAAAACAGCTATAATCAACCTGATGCTGTTAATATGATACGCTGGCGTGAAAAAGCAGTTAACTATGATATTTATAAGTATTATCAAGGACTAATTAAATTACGTAAGAATCATCCGATTTTTCGTTTAACTGATCCTGCACAAATAAGACAAGCAATAAAGTTTTTCGATCAAGATTTAAACTATCAACTACCCACAGGTATTATTGCTTATTTAATAACGGATGTTACAGGAAAAGATCCTTGGCAACGAGGTTTAGTTTTATTAAATGCTAACCACAAAAGTCAGAAAATAGCTATTCCTAATGGTAATTGGCTTATCTATGTTGACCAATTTAATGCAGGAAATGACCCTATTTCTTCAGCGGTAAAACTTATAGATAAAGATATAGTAATTCCAGCACATAGCGCACTAGTTTTAGGTGAAAATAAGTAAATTTCAAATACCACATTAAACCCAAAGATGGATAAAAGCATAGGTATTTGAAGTAATGGTTGATGAGCTAAGAATGATATTAAGAAAGGTTTCAGGGCGTGATCAACAACCAACGGCAGCAATATTTGATAGTAGAACATTGCAATCTACTCCAGAAAGCGGGTCACGCGCAGGATGGGATGGAGCAAAAAAGAAAAATGGTTCAAAAGTGCATATGGCAGTAGATACATTAGGAAACTTGTTAGCTTTAATAGTTACTCCTGCCAATGAACAAGATAGAGAGCAAGTTGAGGAGCGTTGTTCTCAAGTTCAAATCATTACAGGTCGCTCTGTCAAAATTGCTTTTGTTGACCAAGGCTACACTGGAGAGCAAGCAAAAAACGATGCTAAGAGCGAAGATATCGAGTTAGTTGTTGTCAAACTTTCCGAAGCTAAGAGAGGCTTTGTTCTTCTCCCAAAAAGATGGGTCGTTGAACGCTCACAAGCTTGGGTAGGTCGATTTCGCCGTTTAGCCCGTGATTATGAGCGTCTGCCTGACACTGTTGCTGCTCTTCATTTTCTTGCTTTTGCTTGTATTTTGCTTACTCGCTTCATTGCTCTTTAAAAGTTCATAACAGGCTCTACTACTAGCGCAACATTAAATTTTAGTTTTAAAGTTAAAAGTAAAGCTCCTGTTGGTTCTCAATCTCTCATATTTACTGGAAAAGATGATTCTGGGCGCACACGAACTGCTACACTTAACTTAGTAATACAGTAATTTGATTAAGCTTATTTATTAGGATACGTCTTGCCCTTTGTTACCAAAATGAATTATTTTAGTGGTCAGCTAAACGAGTTCTACTACTGGCTTATGGAAAATATCTAAGGTAAAGAACACGACTTTGAAGGTTAGAAATATTAAGCTTAAGTAAAAACCTTAAGCAGGAATTAAAAATTCCAAAACTTGGTCAACAGATCGGCCTTGAGCAAAAAGATTTTTAGCAAGGGAAA
>Ga0075163_10003187_pt1 | contig 22097 bp, 27 predicted proteins | sample JI1023141ADNA_FD_71478 | JGI IMG/M metagenome (GOLD analysis project Ga0075163, IMG submission 71478) | Wastewater effluent complex algal communities from Wisconsin, to seasonally profile nutrient transformation and Carbon sequestration -... | ecosystem: Engineered > WWTP > Effluent > Algae... | reverse complement strand
TTCTAGCTTTTCTTTTTAATCCGATGTACGTACGTCTTTGTAAAAAAATGAGTCCAGGAGCTTCGTCGGCAATTGTATTGCTGGCTAGTATATTCGTAGTTGTAGGACCGTTGACGCTGATTATTATTTTTGCTGGGGTACAGATAAGCAATAATATCAGCACTCTCGCTAGTGCATTTACTAGCTCAAGTTTAACGGATATGGGCGACAAAATTATTGTGTTTGTTAATAACTTCCTTGACTCAATACCATTCGTAAACTACACGTTAACAGAGCAGGCATTAGTTGATGGTGTTAAGAATATATCTCAAGTAGCTAGTACTTTCTTGCTTGGTCTAGCTAGTAGTATTGCAACAAGTATTTTTGGGCTTATCACTTCTAGCATTATTTACATGTATGTTTTCGTATCTTTACTTAAAAACAGCACTACGTTAATAACTGTATTCCGAAAGCTCAACCCATTAGGAGACGAGATATCTGATCTCTATTTGGATAAAATAGGGGCAATGATAGAGGGCACCGTTAGAGGTCAGTTTATTATTGCCATTGTTCAGGGATTTTTAGGTGCACTAACGTTTGCGCTAGTGGGCTATCCAGAGTTCTTCTTTGTGTTATTTGTAGTCTTTTCGATCATGTCGGTTATTCCACTTGGCGCTGGTATCCTGTCTATTCCAATTGCTGTTATCATGGCACTATTTGGACAGGTTTGGCAGGGAATTATAATCGTACTAGAACACGTATTAGTGAATTCGAATGTGGATAACATACTTCGCCCAATATTAGTTCCTAAAAAAGCTCGTCTAGATGCCGCTCTAATGTTGTTATCGGTTTTTGCCGGTATCCGGTTGTTTGGCTTCCTTGGAATTGTTATTGGACCAACCATAATGATAATCATCGTTACAACAATCAGAGTTTACCTAGATGTATATGAAGATTATCGAACAGCTAACGTTGGCTCAGAAGATAATAAAAAGTCTAAATTATGGTTTTTGCATAGAAAAGAAAAGAAAGCGTCAGTCTAGTTTACCGAGAGTTCAAGCTCTTCTTCTAGGTCATTCTGATATTTAACCATTTTCATAGTCAAGTAATTTATGAGTGCATGCATACCAAGCGCTAGCATTAGATACATAAGGATAGCGAATAGCGCAGACGCACTAAAGTAGCCGGTATCTGATATCTGTCTAACAGGAAATATTCCCCTAAAAGGCGCTAGAAACACCTGTGCTGTTTCATAGACAAACTTTACGAATGGTGTTGATTGATTTGCGCTAAAAAGTAGTAAAAAGAACCCAGTAGCTAGAAATGCCGACGCTACCAATGCGTAGGTGTAAACAGCGTAGGTTAAATATCTAGAACCTTTTATAAACACTAATGTACTGTCGCTTGGTTGTTGCTTTTTTGCCATTTATCGTTCTCCAATTAGTTATTTACAATTGTAGTTCAATTTCTGGAAATGTGAAACAAAGAAGTTAGTTCGCATAGAGTATATAAATATAAGTAACTACCTACGTGATGCCGCTAGCAATCGCAGGATAGAAAAGTATAGCCATATAAGTGTCACCATTATTCCAAATGCGCTATACCATTCAAACTGTTTTGGTAGCTCTTTTTTGACTCCTTGATCAATAAAATCAAAATCTAACAATAAATTTAATGCAGCGATTACTACTATAATGAAAGCAATAACTACACCGGATGTGCCGGTACTGATAAAGCTTGAGAAACTCGGTGAAAATAGACTAATCAAGAAAGATAAGAGATAAAACAATACAACGCCAAAAGTTGCAATCATTATTACGGAACGTAGTTTTTCGGTTACCGTGACTAATTTAAGTGCATATAAAAATAACATGCCAAGTGTTATTGAGATAGTAAATAGGATTGCTTGGGCGACTATACCCTGGTAGGCTGTACCAAAAAGAAATGACACCGATCCAATAACTATGCCCTCCAAGGCAGCATATATAGTTACTAGTACAGGGTTTGGTTTTTTGAATATTATTATCATTCCGATAATAAATGCCGAAAATGAAGCCGTCATTGTGAGTGCAAGGGCGCTTGAGGTATTAGTGCTGGTGTAGTTCCAGGACCAAGTCGCCACAGCAACGAGCACGGCTAACAACCAGCTGATTTTAATTAATGATCCAGAAACAGTCATAGTATCGCTTGATTGCAATGTTTTGGCTAACCTTACAACGTTTTTTTCTTGCAAAGCAGGGTTGGAAGATGATTCCATATAAGTTATTACTCCGTTTATTTCTAAGAAGTATATCACGGGCATATTTGCGCCATAGTATTCATTAGCAGTATAGTAATGAGTATTAATCCAAGGAGTATTTCTAATTATGGAAGAGAATAATCAGTCAAGTCCCACAAGTCCAACGGAACTACCTAGTTCTCCTGTTGAACCTACGCAAAATGTAGGAGGTGATGTTCCTGAACATTTTCAGGTACCAAAAAAACCTACATCCAAGAAGAAATGGCTCGTGCCAGTTATTGCTGTGGTTTTTCTAGTTGCGTTTGGTGCGGGCGCTTGGTTTTTTCTAAAAGATGATAAGCCGGACAGTAATGATAATAGTAATATATCAGCCACGATTGATAGCTATCAGGCATGTGTAAATGCTGGCTATCCGGTTATGGAAAGTTCACCTGAGCAATGTAGTGTGCCTGGTGGTAAGACTTTTACTAATACGGCAAAGCTAGAGGATTCGGCTCAAGTTGAAGAAGTGGTTGATTCCACGCCAAAATGTACAACTGACGATACACTATTTGCAGACAAAGACTTTGGAGCTGCATTTTGCTACCCAACTGAATGGGGTACTGCGTCTGTTATGGACGCAAAAGTTGATACGGCAGACACAGGTCACCGTGAAGCAGTACGTTTTTCTGCAAATACGAAGTTCATTGTTGGTGGAACAAGTGAGGACTGGTCGACAACCGTTGGACGTGGAGTTGCATGTCAGGAACCTAACAATGTTGTTCCCGAGCTCAGTAGTTATAATACCGATTGGCACGATATTTCTGGCGAGGGTATGGCGGTAGAATTTGCTACCCGCAGTGTCGAATCGTCTGAAGGAGGTTATGATATTACAGAAACAGTCTCTAATATGCTGGAGGTTGGTGTTTGCGTACAAGGGCACAAAATTATCGACGGTTCAAGGTACAGGGTACTGTTTGAAGCATTCTTCACAGATTTTTCTGAATCTGCCGGCATCTCAAGTCCGAAGGCACATATGGACAATCCGAACATTCTATTCACCGATGTCGAGAGAATGCAATTTGACTCTCTACTTGCCAGCGCCGTTAGTTATTAGTAATTTGTATCGGAATGTTGAAACTGCAAGGTATATCATATTCCGTATTTTGAACGAATATGGCTTTTATTGATGCCATTCACTATGTTCGTGAAACCAAGTTGTTTTAAGTAGTGAGCAGACGCATTTGACCGACTACCAGAAAGGCAATACAGTATTAGCTCAGTATCTTTGGCAATGCCATCCAAAGCTTTTGCTCCATTCATAATTTCTGCTGGGGGTAGGTTGATTGCTCCATCAACGTGATCCCTTGCGAATTCAGACGGTTCTCTAACATCTACAAATATTCTGTTCATATAGCTATATTATCCTTTATTATTTGATGCTATCGCAATTTTCTTCGGTTCTGTTAGGGGTGCAAGTGGTACTTTGACTTTCAAAACTCCGTCGTCAAGATGAGCATCAACTTTATCGGCAATTGCTCGTTCTGGAAGTGAAATGCTTCGATAGAAACTACTAGAGCTTTCTCTTATTACGTATTTTTTGGATTTATCTTCTTCTTTTTCATGCTTTTCAGCACTAATAATCAAGCGATTATTATCCATTTCAATATTGATGTCTTTTTGTTCAAAGTTAGGTAGATGGGCTTCGACTACAAGAGTGTTATCTTTTGTGTATACATCCGTTGTAGGGATGTTTACACCTTTGAGTGGTGATAGCCAATCGTCGCCAAAAAACTGTCGCTGTAATGCTCCAAGTTCTGCAAACGGGTCGTACTTTACGAGTTTTGTCATAATGATTCCTCCTTTTATATAACTTAATATATTTTTTGGAGAAGCCAGAACGCTTCTACAATTTAATTATAACGAATTTGGCACTCTCAAGTCAAGAGTGCCAGAACTATTTATCGACTGTTACAAATATTATTGTATGTAAAATAATTATGATGCGTGTTTTGTGTGGATGATATATAGTTAACTTCAGGTTAGGTTTTATATATGTTTAATCTTTTTGGCAATAATATTACATCTTTTATGAAAGCGCATACTAGGGCTGTTATTGCGACTATTGATGCTGCAAATCAACCGAGTACGTCAGTGATATTCTATATAGTCGATGATAACGATGAATTATTTTTTATTACAAAATCACATACAAAAAAATACCAAAACATAAAGATAAACAACTGCTCAGCTATTACCGTTGTTGATAAAGATAAGCCGATTGCCGTCAACGCAACTGGAATAGTAGAAGAAATTACTGATGAAGCCACTAAAGACACTATTATGCAGAAAGTGTTCAAGCTATCTTATAGCGAACTGCAAGACTATGCTCCAATTATAAAACTTCACAAAGGTAGTTTTAGCGTGTTGAAGTTCATACCCAAAGAAGCAATAATGACAGATTTCACAAAACCAATGGGAGAAGCAAAGGAAGATTTAAAAACTTATTAATTTTTTTTAGTTTTCGTTTCTTTTTTGTAATGTTTTCTTGAACAAAAATAGGGGAAGCACCACGTTTGCAATAACCGAAAATAACCAAACTATTAACGTTGCAACCACCCAAGTAGAGGCGCCATTAATTCTTATTCCATCCGTAAATATCCTTGTTAGCAGTAGCCCTATAAAAGTAGTAACTAAAGCTATACCACCCATCAAAAATGGTGCATTTTTTAGAGCCATTTTTGCAATGAAAGGGCCTAAAATTGTTGTTGCAAATGTAAAAACTATTACTGCCACAATAAACGAAATGCCGGTTATTGAAAAATCATCTAACAACAGCGAAGCAACAATCAACCCAAGGGCATTGGCCAGTATTGAAATCATTGTTCTTACAACAAATCGTACCATAGATAATTACCTCTTTAATTTAATTCTACTCTGACTTTAATTCGACAACAATAGATAAGTTTTTGATTTCGTTTTATGGCATAAGTACAAAAAATACTTATTCATTTACATAACCATCTATTATTGTCTGTAATCTGTTGCTGTCAGACTCTTTCCAGTTTTCTGGTGGAGCGACTGAAGCCCATGCTCGAACGATATTGTTTGGATAATTATGGCCATGTCCGTTGGGCACTGTTACGCCGTAAAATTGATCAACAGTTGCTTGAAAAAATGTAACAAAGGGAATCCAGCGTGTTTTAGGTGAGACGTCAGACCCTCGATCCTCCGATAATCTGTCAGGCTGATGTAACAGCAAATCATAGCTCCACCAGACCACCGGATCTGACGCATGTTGCATATATAGAGTTCTTGGGAATTTCCAGGATTCAGGATTAGTAGTTATATCATTTTGTTCTGACGCAAATCTTATGTTTTGCCCGTTATCATAGACCGGCTTAACCTCTGGGCTACCCGGGTCTCTATTGTCGGTTATTGAGCGCCATAATTCTGTATTACTTGGTGTCCCCAAAAATAATGCTCCATCGACAGACCGGCGGATATCTTGAGCGCTACTATAGGCAGAATTACCACCGAAAGAACCTAAGCTTAACCCGTAGGCTATTAGTTTAGGTCTACTATTTACAGGAAGTGTACTCCATTCGCTGTAGACGGCATCGTATAGCTCACGACCCGCATCTATTGCATTTTCGCTATCTACAAGGAAAGATATCCAGCTTGGTAGGTATGAGTATTGTTGGCTTACAATTGCACTATTTCCGTTGTACATGTATTCAATACTATCTACTGATTGTGGTTCCAGCCAACCAGAACCAGTTGCTGTTGCGAGTATTAATACATCACGGTTAAATGCGCCTGTTCGCTTTAGTTCTTGAAGTGCTAATTTTGCTCTTTCACGTGCCGTGTCAGCACTTTTGACGCCTACATAGACCCTAATTTGTTCTACTGGTTTTTTGCCACTAAATTCTTCTAACTTTTGTTGAGACGGACCGCGTGCTACAAAATCACGACCACGAGATCCTAGACTATCCCAACTGACGAGTGATTTTGGGCTACCTGAGCGTTCTGGGTTTTTGGGTTGAGAAATTCCGTCACTAGTTTTGTCATTAGATGCAGAATAAATATCGTTTGCGACAGCAATAAAAGATTTAAGAATAAAACCATTAACTATCCATACAACTAGTAGCATTGTCATGCTCACTCCAAGCAATACACCAATACGCCTTGGGATCCATTGCGATAGGAATCGGCTAATTCTACGTGACAACTTCCTAATCGCACGACTTACACCAATAATTGCAGAAAAGACAAGCAGCGCAGTAATTAATATCTGTAAAATATTTAACGAAGTTGAAGGGCTTTGACCTACTAATTCCCGAACTTCATTTTGCCAGTTATGACCCAGAATTACGAATACTAACATTATTAATGGTAGTACGTAGACAATTTTCCAGGCAGAAGTTTTTGTTTTTTTTGTGAATTCTTTTTGAAAAAACCAGCGTAACGCTTTGCTAGTTAAAACACCCAAGCCATAACCAACAGCAAGAGATATCCCGCTTATCAACCCTTGCATCAGCCACGGCCTTGGCAGTATGGAGGGCAACATAGAAAAACAAAAAAGTGCGGAAGCAAGTAAAAGCCCTGTGTAGTTAAATTTTCTAATATATACTAAGAACTTTAATTTCACTGAACTAGACTTTTTGCTCATAAAACTCCTTTGATTAGTTATTATACGCCCAATTTAAGCCTTTATGAAAGAAGTTATATGATAATGTTGAAAGGTTATGGAACGTCAAAATACAATTTCTAAAAAACCAGACGAAAACTCTACCCATCGTATTTCATATTTCGGTGGTGTCGCTATAGCTACTCTAATTATTTTGATCAACTTTTTGAACACAAAGAGCACAGGCTGGATTAATTGGACCCTTATTTTTGGTGGCGTTATTGCAATATTTTTGATAGCACGCTTAATACCTTTGAACACTTCAGACATGGGATTAGAGAGAAAATACCTGAAATCAGGTGCAATTCACGGCGGTGTTTCACTTTTGCTGGTACTTTTGACTTTCAGTCTGGTATTCATTATCAAATCCGACTTTTTTATTGATAGCAGGTATGCCGTAACATTTTTGGATTTACTCTACCTAATATTTATCTTCATTCCTCTGCACACAATAATAATAGAGGAACTACTCTTTCGAGGGGCTCTATTGGGCTATCTGCTCAAAATTACAAACAAGCGTTTGGCTGTGTTTATATCATCAGCACTGTTTGGGTTGTGGCATATATTACCATCGCTTGGTTTGGCCAAATCAAGCAGTACATTGTCGTCGACTTTAGGAACTGATTACATTGCCCAAATTTTGTCTGTCATCGGTGCTGTTTTACTAACATTCGTCGCAGGACTAGTTTTTTGCTGGATTCGGATTCGTTCAAAAAGTTTACTTGCTCCGATTCTGGCTCATTGGGCTATAAACGTAACTGCACTTGTATTTGCCTACTTAGCAAATTAGTCAATATATAGGAATTAAAAATCCAAACTAGCAAACGGTAACAATAGCACTTTTTCTAACACTACATTTGTATTTGTGCCAGTTAGCTCGTCTGTTTACTAGAGCTGAGTTTTGATTTCGCTTAATGCTTTATCAAGAGTTAGTACCGTAATGCCACTATTTTTGATATTTGCCATATCTGATTCAAAATCAGCTGGTTTACGGTTGTATTGCCATGAGCTATTTTTGACCTCGTGGTAGGTTAATACCAGCCAAGTGTTGTTTAGCTTAGCTGAGTCTATCCATTTTTTAACTGTAGTGACAGGGGTGTTTTTTTCTACCATGTAGGATTTAATTCTATATTGATCAAACCCAGATTTAGTATTTTGACCATTCACAATAGTACGGTGGGATTTATATATTGGCTTTATTGCGTTAACTACCTGGTCGTTGTACTCGCCATATGGTGTAGCAAAACTGTTAATAGTTTGCCCGGTAAGTATCTCAAGTAGAGATTTAGAGTTTATCAGTTCATCATTGAGTGTGGTCGCTGTACTAAGAGTTAGTTCAGGATGAGTTACAGTGTGAGAACCTATTTCGTTTCCGGCGCTTGAAAGTGACTTCACCATTGCGTCTGTCATATAAGTTTTCTGATTTAAGTAATCAGTAACCAGGTAGTGTGTAGACAATATACCGTACTTGTTCATTATTGGTAGTGCGTTATTGTAGACACTACGGAATCCGTCATCAAAAGTTACAGTTACCAGCGGTCGATTGAATTTTGGTGCAATCGGTGCTGTATATGGTTCGAGGCTGACGTCATCAATGGTCAGATAACCGTTACTGCTGATTAAATGTAGAATAGAGACAGACTTTGTATTGGCGAGTGTTTTAAACACAAAAGAATCTTGTTTCCATGCACCAGCAGTAGGTGCATCAGCAATCCATTTGTAGGTATATTTTCCAGCAGTACTGAGGAACTCTACCATGACAGCCGAAGTAGTAGATGATTTTCTCCAATCACTGTAGCTATAGCTAGTGTTTGGCGATACAGTAGTATGATTTGCATACCATTTGGCATCACCTGATTGATAATTCGATAGGGTTACAGTTACGGCTTTTGTACCGCTGTGTGCTTGGTTGTTGTAGGCAAAAACAGCAGAATTGGTACCATTGCTGTTCTTGTTCCAGCTATTCGGCATAGTGCTGTCTGATGCATTAGCAGTTTCAAAACCTGGATTCTGGATTAAATTTGTTGCCGCAGATGCTCTCCGCAAGGGCATACTAGTTGTTATTACAACTAATGATAGAAAAATGATGGATAGTCTACTTAGAAATTTCATGCTGCTCTCTTGTTTATGACCCCAATTCTACAATAGTTTTTATCTAATTACAATACTTATATTGATTAATAGACAATTAATCAATATTATTATGCATAAGAATATTGTGACAGTTAATTAATCACTAGATTTGTGAGCAAACTTGTATAGAAGTATCGTCAATCCTATAAGCACAGAGCCAGCCCAGAACCCGATTATTATGGATGCACCAGTAGTAGCTAGTCCCTTCACGGAACCTTTATTTTCTTTTTCACTGTTAGTTCCATCAGAATTAGAATTATTATTGCCCGAATTAGATCCAAGAACCTGCGGGTTGTCGTCTTTTTTTGGAGGGCTGTCATCTTGGACATCGTCTAAATCACCGATAGCAACTGTTACAAGACGCTGAAAGCCGAATCCATTACTATCTGTGGAGCGTATGCATAGGTCATAGACATTATTCTTGTTTTCGTCAGCTGGCGCTTCAAAGTCAAAGACAGATTTTGAAATTATTCTGTCGCCATCAATCAAAAATAAATCTTGGTCTGGAGAACCAGCTTCGCAGAAACTATAATAGAATGTATTGTCTGATGGATGCACAGTAGTTAGTCGACCAACAACAGTGTTTACTGGTTCGTTTTCAAACAAAACGGCCCCGGTACCATTAGTAAAGCGTATATCTAAATTCCCGCATCCCTGTAAATCCAATCCGTTATCATGTATAAACCAGTTTCGTACGAACTGTAACACATTACGTGCCGGTTCTGCTGTACAGTAGGAGCTACTGCCTCCATCGAATGTTACTAGCAGATTTGTCTCTTGTGATGCAAAAGAATTTAAGAGTTTATCGTAGTTGATACCGGATAATCTTGCGCCACTAAACATCAAGCTTGCATCTTTGATTCCAGCAAAATTCCAGTTACTTATGTCTTGGTCAAAGCTAATGGCGTTTCGAAATACGGACTCCATTCTAGTGACCGAGCTAGTGTTCCAACTATTTACATTTTGGTTAAATGACGTTGCATTGTAGAACATACCACGCATATCAACAATCCTACTTGTGTCCCAGCTATTAACCGGCTGGTTAAAGCTCGTTGCATATGCAAACATTGCGTTTGTACTAAGTGCAGATCTCATATCCCAAGTGTTAATATTCTGGTTAAACGACGATGCTCGTTTAAAGGTATCTTGAAACATCTGGATATTTTGCGTATCCCAACTACTTAGATCTTGGTCGAACTTGGTTGCTCCAGCAAACATGCCACTGATACTGCTAACTTTTGATACATCCCAGTTACCGATAGGGGAGTTCAGTGATTTTGCACCACGGAACATCTCTGAAAGACTTTCTGAATTAGTTAAATCTGGTGCATCTGAAGCAAGTATTTGTAGATTCTCACAGCCTTTGAAAGCATATGCCATTGAGTCCCAATTAATACTGCCCCAAGAATCTACGGATAGTAATTTGTTTCTATCGCCCCGACCGTTGAAATATAATCTAGGAAAATCACCACTTATTGAAACAGAATATGTACCAGGGGTTTGATATGTATGAGAAATATCTCCAACTACACTACTATTGCTAGATCCGTCACCCCAATCAACGTAATAGTTATAGCTAACAGCGCTTATTGTCGGGATAGTGATTTTACTATTACCGGGGTCGTTTTGATCAGTCTTCCAGGTAGTCACAAAAGCACCTGAAGCTCCAGCCATTTTTGGAGTAATTAAAATCAGTGTAAACAGCCCAAGAAAAATAACACCTAAAGTAGTAATTAACAGAGTGGAAAAATATTTATCAATCTTCACATTTTTACCGATTTTTGTATTTTTAATAAACCATAATAATTATAATCTCAATTCACCTATTTAGCAACTATCTGCCCCCCATATCTTGCTTCGTCCAATCCAGTAGTATGAGTTATCGTTAATTATTACGGTGGATACAGCCAGCCCAGCAACATGGGCGACGTTTTCCTGCCATTAATTCGGTTATTGTTCGCTCAATATGATTTGCCCTGGTCTCCGGTTTTTTGGTAGTGATTGTCCAACAAATCCACTCGTTGCGTGCTAGGGGTGTTAAATCTTGCCAGCGTTCTAGGGCAGATTCGTCAGATATTAGAGCTTTATACAAATCTTCCGGTACTTCGTGCGCCACACCATTAGGTATTTCTTTTATTATCATGATTATATTCTACATCCCTATATCTAGAGCTCAAACGGTTTTTGAAATGATAGATTTAGTATATGTCTGCTTTTGAGTAACCGATTCAGTAGAACTCGAACTAGCGTATTCGTATTGAGCCCTAAACTAGAATCAGAGCAGGGAAGTAAAAAAAGAGTTAATTTTAAAATAATCTCTTACTTCTTGGCCCCGGGAACTTGATAGCTGCAAAGCCTTCTTTCACTTGCTTGAAAAGATTATTAATATTCGGCCAGTAGAATTAATATTACTAATCCAGTGCAACAATAGTAGAATTTTCGAAGCCAGTTAGTATAGTTTTATAAACTTCCTCGTCGTATTCAGAGCCCATACAACTACTATGACCCTTAGCTATCTGATAATACGTGTTGTTAATTTTTACTGCTGAAGGGTAATTCTCCAAGTTTTTTAAGTATCCGGCTCCTAAACCCGTTCCGTCAGGATCATTGAATGTTACTAAATAATAATCTCCATCTGTAACACTATAAGTATCATTAGCAAGTATATGCAGGATATCAAGATTACATCCTTTCGCAACTGATGCAAGCCTTTGTGTCGAAAAGACGATTGAGTAATTATCGTTTTGTGGCCCAACCGCATACATTGCATCTTTTACCTCATCAGCTAGAATAATTTTAATACCACGTTCCTCAATCTCAAGTACACCGTCTTTTGCATATTTTATATCCGGATTTGGCTTGATACAATAGCCATTTTTATCACAGACTTCATCAGTCTTTGTCATGATTTGAGTGTTTTCTATGACTTTGGAGCCATTAAACTGTTTTATTCCTGAAATAAGCATTAGTAAACCTACAACTACCAGTACAAAACAAAATAGAGCTAAGAATACTGTTTTCTTTATATCTTTGGGCTTTTTTTGATCTATAATCTGTGAATTTTCTTGAAACGGTGACGGTGGTTGGGCCTGAAAAATATGGTTATTGGTATCTGCTTGATTAGCTTTAGGATATGGCGTAACTGTTTCGGAACCTTGTAGGATTAACTGCTCGTTATCTAGACCCTTTTTATCTGGTCTCAAAACCAATAAATAATACAAAAGCGGTCCAAAGATACCAATCATAAAACTACCTATTGCCCACCAAAGTGCAGTTTTAATATTTCGAGATTTAGCGTTTATGTAAATCCATATTGCAAGCATTAAATACAATATATAAACAAAAAACACTTGCCATACAGATACCATCACTTAATGTTAGCACTAGCTTTATAGAATTACTAGAGAGCTGTATTCTTAACCTTATTCAGCATATTAATATAGTTATGAAATTGATTATCGTTGTATAATTTTGATAATGAATGAACAAAATGAAAAATCTAGCTTAAGAGAAAAAACAAAACAGTACTTTGAGTTTAACGATTCGCAAAAGCAAGAACTACTAAATTATGAAAAGCAACAGAAAGAAATATCACGAAAAGGAAAAAACTTTACGATTTTCCAACTATTGCTTTTTATAGCATTTCCAGTAAGTATATTCATATTAAATTACTTAGATGACGTATTGGAAGAAAATGTGTTGCTGTCAGCAATTGGATCCTCTTATGTAGGAACTATTTTTATATTGTTATTTTTCCTAAATCTAGCAATTCTGATGCTGAGGTTAAGGATAACTGGAGGATTGGGAGGACATGCTATGGATAGATTTTTAATCGTATATAAACATTCGAATACTGACGATAAAAGACGTATTAAAAATTTTTATACTATATTTGCGTTAGTGATTTCAGTGTCAATTATTGTTATATTCGTCTGGGCATATGCCTCGACTAGCTAAACCTCGTAATTCGTAGCTGTAGTTGAAATATAGTTTTTGATTACTACATCCAGACTCGAACCAAGAGTTTCTGTCACCTGATTTTAGGCTCGATTTAGCTTAATTTACATCTGTTAAATTTCATAATTATAAACCCAAAACTTGCTTAAACTTGCCTTGGTCATAGCCGCTAATTTTTGTTATGTTACCGTCCAAATCTTTAATCACCGTAAACGGCACGCCAATCATACCATCATTAATCTTCATGAACTCCATCATTCCTGCTGGGTCTTCATCAGTTATGACTTTTGTGTAGGCAATCTTATTTGAGTCAAGCCATCCCATTAACGCATGACAAAAACTGCATGTTGATGTTGAGTATATTGTTACATCCATAGAACCTCCATTATTTATTGACCACCAAACGTGAATGCATTGACGGTAACGCCCGTTGGGAGAGTTAGCGTCAATTGTTTCTTAACCATGTATTTGTCTGCGTTTACGATCTTATACAGTCTCGCTCCGTCAATTTTTACTTGGCTCTGAGCATTTACGTCAACTCCTCCAGCCGAATTTAAACCATCGACAGACACACCAACAAGTGCTCCAGGTGGACCACTCATTACGAGGTACACTTCTTTGGCAGAAAAGTTTATTCTAAGTTTTGATTCGTCTGAAAGGCTTTGGCTAGATTCATCGTTTATTTGCCATTTCCCCCCTAGTGACCACTCGTGCTCCTTAAGTTCGTCCATTAGCGTGTAGTCTGCTGGTTTATCTGCAACAAACTGTGTAGTGTTTGCAAAGCGGTCAGCACGCTCATATCCAAGGTAAGTTTCTGGCGTTTGTCCACGTACTGCCGTACCCGAGCTAAGGTTAGCCTCAATCTTGTCACTGACAGTCTGGCCGGATTCTTTTAAGAGCGCTTGAATAGTCTCTTCTGTTTCGGCATAATCGCCTTCACCAAAGTGGGTGTATCTAACCTGACCGTCTTTGTCTATCAAGTATTTTGCGGGCCAGAATCGATTTTCGTATGCTTGCCAGGTGGCGAAGTTGTTATCTAAAGCTACGGGGTATTTAATGTTTGCATCAGCAACAGCATCTTTAACATTCTCGGTTACTTTCTCAAAAGCAAACTCAGGTGCATGAACGCCAAGTATTACTAGCCCGTCGTCTTTGTACTTATCATGCCAAGCGTTCAGGTAAGGCTGTGTGCGTACGCAGTTGATGCAAGAATATGTCCAGAAATCTACTAGAACGACCTTACCTTTTAGACCTTCTATTGTTTGCGGGTCGCTATTTATCCAAGCTGCAATATCTTTGAGCTCAGGCGCATCATATGCCGTAACATTGAACTTCTCTTTGTTTGTCGAACTATTACTGTTTGATTTCGACGAACTACTATTTTCAGGAACTAGTTTTTCTTCCAGTAGTTTTATGTTCAAATAGTCTTTTTCTACTAAGTAAGTTTGAACTTTCTTATCTAGTCCAGTTGCAACAAAAATACCAACTATAATAAATAGTAAAGCGATTCCTCTTTGGAACCAGCCACTTGGATTACTAGCCCATTTTATTCGTTCCAGTAATTTACGACCGAGCAGGGCTATAGCCAAAAGCGAAGTAGCAACACCAAGTACATAGAAAGTTAAATAAAACATCCCGAGTAACGTGCTTGAGGGAAGTACAGTGGCGATTACCCAGGCATAAGTTGGACTACAGCTACTAAAAATTGGGCCAAGCGCAGCACCGATCAGAATCGCCGATAGTACTCCGTTCTTTTGCTTGAATGCTTTTCCGAGTAGTCCTTGTGATCTGTGCTCAATCCCTAGATTTCCAATCATTCGTGCCCATAAATCTGGGAATAACATAAAAAACCCGAGAATAATCACTAGAATTCCTGACCCAACAGTCCAAAACCTCGGATCAATACCGATCAATACAGTCGATGCTTTGAGGAGTAGGGTAAACAATATTAGAGATACGACTAAGCTTGCTGTAATGATGTATGGTCGCCATTTGTCTTTTTTCTCTCCACTTAGACTGCCGCCTAGGATAATTGGTAGCAAGGGAAGTACGCACGGGGCTAGTGCTGTCAGCAGCCCCGCAACGTATGAAAGTAGTGCCGTTAACAGCATATATCCGACCCTACGACTCTATGCCGTCAATGGCTTTTTCGAGTGAAGTAGCAGACCACTGCGCAGTTTCGCTGCCGTTACTATCTACCTGCACAAACGTATACTGTGTTGTGACTCCGTATTTTTGGCGTAGATCTGTGGAATTATCGAAATCTGTCTTAATCATCGTTACTCCTGCAGGGATCTTAGACATATCAGCGTTTATTTCTTTATCGATACCTTGGCAGATTGGGCACCAGCTTGCGTGGAAGAAATACACCTTCTTTGAATCAGCGTACTTGCTCGGATCTTTATTATAATCATCGAGTGTTACATACGAGCCTTGCTTGCTCATGGCATCGTCTTTAGTCATTGCATCAATATTTTTTGTCATCTTCTCGTTATCCAAAGTGGCATCTTCGTCTTTTTTCATCATGGCTTCGTCTTCGGTCTTTTTTTCCATTGCCATTTTTTCTTGTTCTTTTTTGTCGTTCTGGTTATTTGAGTAGGCGAACACGCCACCTCCAACTAAAAATAGTCCGACAATGACGGCTACAATTACTAATGCTTTTTTATTCATGATTACCCTCTCTTTACGTTTGTTGTATATCGCAAGTATAGTCAGGCTGTATGCATAATGTCAAGTTGACTTAACATATTTTATTTACCATCCTTGGTACGTTGAACAATAACTTTAGTAGCTATCATGGCAAGTAAGGCAATAGGAATCGCTGAGTCCAGGTTATGATGTAGGCTTTGAATAATTAGTGCTGAAATAAGAACGAGCGAGCCAACAATATATGCTGAACGACTGGCAAGAGCCTGGTTTTGCGTTTCGCGCTCATCATCTGGTTGTTCGCGCCAAAATAAAACTAAGAATGTAGCTATAAGCCCAAGTACAGCCGCGAGTATTACCATCTGCAAGCTTGAGGGCATAACAAAAGTTTCTGGAGCAATCGCTAGCAATGCAATGGTAACCAGACCAATAAGCAGGACGATATCGAGTAGTTGTTTATATTTTTTCATATTGGAAAATCTCCTCTACTTTTTTGTCTAGTATAGTGGCAATTCTAAGCGCAAGCAGCACACTCGGAACATAATTACCTTTTTCTATAGCGATTATGGTCTGCCTCGTAGCCTGAACCTTGTCAGCCAGCTCATCCTGGGTAATCTTAAGAGTGGTACGCACTTCGCGTACCGTATTTACTACTGTGTGTTCTTTATCTCTTATAAACATATAATGTAAGCTCAACCATACATATTGTAGCATAATATATTGTAGTTTTATAAATCATTGGATTGGTATACTTGGGTAGTATGGAGTTTAAATTTAAATCAGAGCTATGGGAGTGGCAGGGCCAAGGTGCTTGGTGTTTTGTGTCTGTTCCAAATCAGTATTACGACGAAATTCGTCTTGTTGTTAGTAGCCCAAAACGAGAATTCGGCTCAGTAAGAGTCGAGGCGACTATACGTAAAACTACCTGGAAGACCTCAATCTTTCCAGACACAAAATCGGGGAGGTACTTACTGCCAGTCAAAAAGGATGTCCGGTCTAAGGAGGCCATTTCAGTCGGCGACAATGTCGAAACAGTAATTAGGATTATAGAAATTTAGCCGAACCATGTGGCCGACTTGGCAAGGTTGGTATAATTGCAATATGCGTAACAAAAAACTGTTTATCCGTTCTACTGCTATTACGCTGATTTTTATCGGTGCTTTTGGATTATATGAAGAACGTACCTGGATTAGTAATAAAGGCTATAGGGCGACAATAAACGCTCTAGGTCCTGAAAATGCAGTTGTTGAAAGCTGGGCGTTGATATCGCTATTTGCGACTATGGTAATAGTAGGCTTCATTGTATTTATGTCCAGCCTTAGACGTAAAAGAGTTAAAAACTAGAAGTAGGCTCTACATACTAACTTTTGGGAACTTGATAGCGGCAAAGTCTTCTTTCACTTGCTTGAAAAGTAAATACTGATACAGTGCTTTCATTTATTCACTGCATTTCGCCGAACCACTTTTGGTTCCCAAAAGCCTGGTTCGACCAGTTTCCCGAATCAAATAAAAACGAGCCCAGAAGGACTCGTCTTTATTTGGCTCGGGAGGCCGGGTTCGAACCGGCAACCTCGAAGTTAACAGCTTCTTGCTCCACCATTGAGCTACTCCCGAATACTCATCAACCTATTGTTGATTACAGAGGTAGATTATACGTTTATATATGGATATCGTCAACTAAATAGGACATTCGCACTTTATCAACCAAACAACTACGCTTTTTATCGGCTAAAACCTTATTTTTTCATCTCATAATACTTAGAAGGTATTCCTCGTTGAAAGAAATAGAGGTTTTATCTCAATATATTCCCATACTTGTAAGGATTGAAAAGTGTGAAAGTCCTATTAAAGAAACTATTTGAAGTATATAATTCTTGGCTTGTGCGTAAATATAATAACTTTTTTGGATTTTCCATCTAGTTTTAGCAGGTGTGTGTGCTGGTGAACTATGGTTCTACGATTAGAAACGGGCGCACGAGCATATATGTTGTATCCCTTGTTTTCGTAGTCACTTACAAGCTGTAGATATTCATATGCTTCCTCTAGACTTAAATCATTCAATGAGTCTATGTGTTTTTTTGGCACAATCATTAGGTGACCAACGACGCCCTGGCTATCCCACTGGGAGTAAGGGAATTTGTTGGTGATTACTTTAAGTGATTTGGTCATTTCAACTAATTCTGGGTTGCCCTCAGAAATGCTACAAAATTGACAGGTTTTAATATTCTTCGTTTTTTTACGATGGTCTTCGTATAGTTTATCTAATTTATATGTTCGGGTCGGCATATATCTAACTATACTACTAGTTTTTCTAATTCTTGCTGGATTTCTTTTGGTACTGGCATAACGCTGAGTCGGGAATTGCGTACAAGTAGGAAACTATCAAACGCCGACTTGGCCTTGATTGTCGACAAATGGAGTGGTTGTTTGTACTTTTCAACAAATGACAATTGAACAGCCCAGCTTTTGCGTGGGTCTTCTAGATTTTCGTATGGTACGCCGGATACTTTTGCAATCCCGACAATAGATTTTTCTTTCTGTGAATGGTAGAAATAAACTAAATCATCCGGCTTCATAAGCTTGATATTGATAATTGCCTGAAAATTATGCACACCAGTCCATTCCGTGTGGCCATCACGCACTAAATCATCAATTGAGTAATCAGTATCGGGATCTGCCTTTACAAGCCAATAGTTCATATATGATTGATTATAGCTTAGTCAGTTTAGAATTGGTTATTTATCCAACCTTGCATTACAAGATTACCTTGCTTGTCAAATTCTGGTGCGTGTATTTTCTGAAGAAAAGTTTTCATAACTTCTTCGCGAGGTTTTTTCATAGCTGTCTTTACGGCTTCTTCAATTAAATCGTCTAATTTATGAAGTGCACCCGGTCCATATGCACTGCGACACTGTCGCATCATTTGTCGTCGTTCTTTAACACCACCAGTGGACGAGGTATCTTCAAAGTTTGCACGCATCATTGTTTTGAGCGACACTAATCCACCTGATCGCTTTATAAATTCTGCAGTAAATATTCTTTCTAGAAAGTAGACTTTATTATCATTTACTCTGTCTCTAGGATCAAGCGTATGCCAATCGCCTTCAATTATCGCTTGTGTTGTGTGTTCAACTAGCGCTTCATCTACACCTCTATGGCGACCTAACTCTTGAAAACCTATGCGTGTACGTCGTATTACAATCTCTTCTTCCCACGGGTCGTCAGTTTTAATAAAGGTACCACCCGACAACCTATGTCTGAATTCATGAACTAGAATTCGAGTGTAATCAGGGTGGTCCGAACCTATATGAATAGTATCGGAGTTTCCAGAATAATCTCCTGCCACCACTCTGCCATGATGTTTGTTTAGAATAGTAGAATCAACGATTTGAATGGCAACTGTGTCTACAGTATCTAATACATTAGCTTTGTCAACATAATCTGGTATATAACCACGAAACTGTCCTTGTAAAATTCCATGCTCAAATTCCTTTGCTATATCAGGGTATGCTTCATCTAAAGTTGCAGAAGCAACCTCCAAATAGCCTTTTCTAAGCCTAAGGTATCTATTTATGTGTGGGTCAAATAGAACTTCATAATCATCGCTCTCATGTATTTTTCCGTTCAAAAGGGTTTTCCATAATGAGCTTCTACCTAGCATTTCTGGCAAAAGACTGTCTTTGAATGTGCCATCTTGGTTTCTATTGGATCTTAACACTGCCGAAAGGGCTTCAGGAACGAATCTATCCTTTATATCTAGGGACTGAGGGATTAAAAATATACCTGTTGCTTCGGGAAGGAAATCATGGCTACTGTGTTGACTGTAAACATAGTCAGACCACTCTATCCGTTCGACAAAATCAACTATTGGAAGTGGAATTGCTGGTGTATTAACATCCGACATAACATATTCTTGCTTATCATAGTATTATAACAAAAAATAATGTAAAAGTCAATAGTTGGGTAGATGGTAAAGTTGACTATAATCATTCATATATGGGAATCATTGAAGCATTAGTTTTGGGATTAGTTCAGGGACTAACGGAATTTATACCAGTTTCTAGTTCTGGACATTTAATATTGGCTCATGAGTTATTTGGCACCACAGAAAGCACACTCCTATTCGACGTGGCGCTACATATTGGTACGCTTCTTGCGCTTATAATATTTTTTTGGAATGATTTGCTTAAGCTTGCAAAAAATTCGTTATCAAAAAATTCTGAGGGCAAACTCGCACGTATAATTATCCTAGCTACTATACCAGCAGCACTAATCGGTTTTCTGTTTTCTGATTGGATTGATAGTACTCTAAGAAAACCCGTAACGGTTGCAGTAACTATGATAATTATGGGCTTATTAATGCTCGGCGTAGAAAAGTATTCATCAAAAAAACGAAACATATCATCGGTGTCCTTGCTAGACGGATTATACGTAGGATTTGCTCAAGCACTGGCTTTAATTCCCGGTGTTTCAAGGTCGGGTGCAACTATTACTGCAGGTATGGCAAGGGGACTTAGTAGAGCCGACGCAGCTAGATTTTCATTCTTGATGGCAGTGCCAATTACGTTAGGAGCTATTGTCGGTTCACTTATTAGCGCAGAATCTGGTGAATTGAGTGGACAGAATGGAATATTTTTGGTCGGGATAGTAGCATCACTGATTAGTGGATTCGTTGCAATTCGTTTCTTGCTTAAATTCCTTAGTTCTAATAGCCTTGCAGTGTTTGCATATTACCGAATAGCGCTAGCGCTTATTGTGTTTGTAACGCTGTTATGAGATAAATAGAGTATAAACTAGGGGGAGTTAACACATCATGGAAAATGAAGTAAAAAAATCTCAGGGAAGACGTATTGTACTAACTCTATCTTGGAAAGTTCTTTCAATTGTTCTTATAGTTGCGCTTGTAGCCTTGACTATTTATACAAAACCGTGGGTAACCAACAGCGCTAACCCTAGGACAATTACAATTAAAGGAGAAGCAACAATCAAGCGTGCTCCAGATTCATTTGTCTTCAACCCAACATACGAAGCAGACACTCAAGAAGCTATAACTGCAAAAACAAACGAAGTTGTAGCCAAAGTAAAAGAACTAGGCCTTGGCGACGCAGGGATTCAAACCCAAGTTTCTAACTATGACAAATATAGTCCAGACGGCTCGACGGGCGACCCAGTGTTTTCTATGTATTTGACGTTGTCAGTTGAAGACAAAGAACTTGCGCAAAAGATTCAAGACTACCTAATAACTACTGGTGCTACAGGACAGGTTACACCAACGTCTGGATTTACTAAGCCAACCCAAAAGACACTACGAGACGAAGCAACAAATATTGCCGTTCAAGATGCTAGAAAGAGAGCAGACAGTACAGCGTCTAACCTGGGCACAAAAGTGGTCAAAGTAATAAAAGTTACCGAGCCAGATCAAATGGACGGCGTCTACCCTATGTATTCTTCAATGGATGTCAGTTCATCAGGAAGTGGCCTGCCTATAAATGCAGGTGAAAGCGAATTCAATTACACCGTCCAAGTTGAATTTGAAATTCGATAATAACTGGGGCAATATGGTATTGTGTTAGCAAATAGGAAACGCTTATGAGTAAAAGTCGAATGAATTCAAGAAGGGTATTAATTATAGTTAATATTTTTGTTCTATTAACGCTTGCTGGCGCCACCGGCTATCTATATTTTAGAAACAAAGATCTACGTTATGAATTATCATTGTCAGATCTTGACCGTACAAAAATGAAAAATGAGGAACTACTAGCAAAAGTAGGAAAACTAATGAGTCTTCCAGACGAAGAACCAGTCATTGTGTTAGTTAATGATCCTGAAAAAGCAGAGACAGAAAATCCAGGAATAAAGGCGATATTTGATGGTCTACAAAAAGACGATTACATCTTGATATATAAGAAAGAAAAACTTGGGGTACAATATCGTCCTAGTGAAAACAAAATAATCAAGAGTACTACTATCAATTTACCTATAACACTAGAGATAATTGGTACAAAAGAAGCAATTGATGCAACGGTTAAATCACTCGAGAAATTCGGCAACCAACTGACTATTGTTCAGACAATTAATAGTAGTATTACAGATTCAGCTATTTATGATGTCGATAATAATCAGCCAACTGAGTCACAAAGCCTTGATCAGATTCTTAAATTTGGAATTACAAATACACTACCCAATACTGTTACGGCAAACGATCAAGCAGAGATTGTGATACTTGTAGCATCGGCGTCTCCACCCGCTACAGAACCTACCCAGCCCTAGTATTCCGTACTAGGTGCCGGGAGCTGTTGAGTAACTTTTTGACGTAGTGTTCTTGCTGCTCTTTGGGCGTTCTGTGCTTTCCAAGATTTGATTTTTACACCATGTTTGTAATTTTCTCCAACCATTCTATTTGTAGCCTCACGAATCATTCTAGTAATCCTTTTTACGTCTTCCTTTGGATCAGTGATACTAGTTGGAGGAAAT
>Ga0075163_10003186_pt1 | contig 22097 bp, 30 predicted proteins | sample JI1023141ADNA_FD_71478 | JGI IMG/M metagenome (GOLD analysis project Ga0075163, IMG submission 71478) | Wastewater effluent complex algal communities from Wisconsin, to seasonally profile nutrient transformation and Carbon sequestration -... | ecosystem: Engineered > WWTP > Effluent > Algae... | reverse complement strand
GAGTATATTATCCGCAAGCAAGGTAAGAAGGGCGTGTAATCCGTCACGTGTAATTCAATCGATATGAACACGAATGCAAAAGTTTTGAAGCGCACCCGTCGACATGCTCGCATCCGCGCGCGTGTGGTAGGTACTGAAGCACGTCCTCGTCTTGCGGTATTCCGAAGCAATCGCTTCATATACGCACAGCTTATTGATGATGCGGCAGGAAAGACAATCGCAGCAGCTGATTCTCGAACACTCAAAGCAACAAGTGGTCAGGATCGTGCAAAGGAGGTTGGTGCACTCATTGCAGCGAAAGCAAAGGAAAAGGGTATTACTCAGGTTATCTTCGATCGTGGCGGCTTCCAGTACCAAGGAATCATCGCTGCGCTCGCTGACGGCGCGCGTGAAGCGGGTCTCACATTCTAAGTATGATGCAGGAAAATACACAAAACGACACAGCAGTTGCTCCGACACCAGGTGTCGAGACTGCTCCAGTCAGTAATGGAGGAGGTGAGGCACGAGGTACCGCACCACGCCGTGGAGGGGACCGCGGAAGCCGCGAAAAGAACGCACGTCGCCCACGCCGTGGAGGACGTCGAGATGAGCGCGTTCGTTCAGAATTTGACCAAAAAATGATCGACATTCGACGTGTAGCCCGCGTTGTTGCTGGTGGTCGTCGATTCAGTTTCTCAGTTGCTATCGTTATCGGTAACCGAAAGGGAAAGATAGGTGTTGGTCTTGGAAAGGCAGGTGACACACAGCTCGCTATTGAAAAGGCGGCTCGCGCAGCACGCCGAAATCTCTTCGAAGTTCCAATGAACAAGCACCAGCACATCCCACACGATGTACAGGCAAAGTTCGGTGCAAGTCAGGTTATGGTTATGCCAGCACCAGGACGCGGTCTCGTAGCAGGAAGTTCAGTACGTACTGTTCTTGAACTTGCAGGAGTAAAGGACGTTACCGCAAAGATCCTCTCTCGAAGCAAGAACCATCTCAACAATGCACGTGCAACGGTCGCAGCACTCAGAAAGCTCAAGACTCGCTAATCGACTCATCAAGAAATTACTATGCAGATTCATAACATACAATCCGCGACACCAAAGAAGGACAAGAAGCGTATCGGACGTGGTGGAAAGCGTGGAAAGACCTCTGGACGAGGAGGAAAGGGTCAGACCGCTCGTACAGGTAACAGTGGTCGCCCTGAGATGCGTGACATCATCAAGCGTATTCCAAAGCTTCGTGGTCACGGAAAGAACCGTGCACGTACCGTAAATGAAGAGCGTGTACTCCCAACCGTTGTAAACCTAAACGCACTTGAAACAGTATTTGCTTCAGGTGACCAGGTTACTCCAGCAACGATTCTTGCACACGGACTCGTGTCAAAAGTTGGTGGTCGCATACCAAAAGTGAAAATCCTTGGTACTGGTGAGATTACAAAGAAACTCACCGTTTCAGGATGCACATTCTCAACAGCAGCAAAAGAAAAAATTGAGAAGGCAGGCGGCACTATCGTCGCGTAAAGAAAGCCCGGAACGCTAGGGCGTTCCGGGATTTCTGATAGAATGAACATATTACCGAACGTAACATAACAAGCATGGATGCCTTTATACAGAAGCTTAAGATAATCTTCACCGAAAAGACGATACGTGATCGTGTTCTCTTTGTCGTGTTTGCACTCGTTGTTTTCCGTGCACTCGCAGCTGTTCCAATTCCAGGTGTTGATATGCTCGTCCTTGAACAGTTTTTCGCGAACAATCAGTTTCTAGGACTTCTCAATATCTTTTCAGGAGGTGGACTCGCTAATCTTTCGATTATCATGCTCGGTGTCGGTCCTTTCATTACTGCATCTATCATCATGCAGCTTATGACCGTGATGTCACCAAAGCTTAAGTCTATGTATACCGAAGAGGGAGATGCCGGTCGTATTCGCTTTACGCAGTACAGCCGTATGCTCACCTTGCCTCTTGGTATACTTCAGGCATTCGGTTTCCTCTCACTCTTGAAGAGTCAGGGTGTGCTCGTTGGTCTCTCAACCTTCGGATTCATAACGAACATCATCATTGTTGTGGCAGGTTCTATGCTCCTTCTATGGCTTGGTGAGCTTGTGACTGAGTACGGTGTAGGAAACGGTGTTTCTATCATCATCTTTGCAGGTATTGTTGCAGTGCTCCCAGGGCAGATTCGACAGCTTGTCTATGCATTTGATCCGTCTCAGCTGCCACTCTATGTTGGTTTCCTCGCTGCAGCACTCGCGATCATCTTTGCGGTGGTCTATATGACACAAGCAGAGCGACAGGTTCCGGTAACGCACGCAAAGCAGGTGCGTGGCGGGCAGACGTACGGTGGCACAACGAGCTACCTCCCGCTCCGTCTCAACCAGGCAGGTGTGATTCCAATTATCTTTGCGCTCTCTATCATGCTCTTCCCACAAATGATCCTCAATATCTTGAGTACATTCGGCGTGAGTGGCGTGGCAGGACTTCTCGAGAAAGTGAATGCCTTCTTTGCGAATCAGGAGCTCTACGCTGTTGTCTATTTTGTTCTCGTGGTACTTTTTACCTTCTTCTATACTGCGGTTACATTCGACCCAGATGCAATGGCAAAGAATCTTCAGCGAACAGGTGCATTTATCCCAGGTATTCGCCCAGGTAATCACACCTCAGAGTATCTTGGAAAGCTCATCACACGACTTACCCTTATCGGTGCGCTCTTCCTTGGTCTTATAGCAGTGCTCCCAATGGTGATGCAAATTCTCACCCAGACACAGGCACTTGCTATTGGCGGTACTGCGCTCCTCATCGCGGTGTCGGTTGTGATCGACCTCGTTCGTCGTCTCGACTCGCAGGCATCTCTTCGCCAGTACTAGTCTGAGCAAAACCACAAAAAACCGATGCCCAAGCGTCGGTTTTTTTGTGCACAGGTTGTGTGAAAATATAAAGAGGTGTACAGTTCGCGAAATTATATAACAAATTACACGGTATGGAGAATCTGGAAGAAAAAAAGGTGGTCGTAGAAGAGAAGAGGGAAGGTCAGGCCTCGTCACCCACGTATACAAATATAGTTATTGCTGTTTGTATTGGAGCCCTCATACTTATTTCGAGTGCGGTGTACTACCGCATGGACAAAAAAGAGTTATTTAGTCCAGCTATTCTTCCAGATATCGAGGAAATAGATATTGAGGAAAACGAAAATGTCCCAGCTCCAACAATTCCGACTGCACCTGACTCTGTCGATGTAGAATTTGATTATCCAGAACACTCGAGCGTGTACGAGTACCCAAATTTCGTTGAGGATACGAGGGATTATAGTGTATTCTACAAAAAAGTGGTTCCACAGGAAGGTGTCACCTGGTTACCACATCCAGAGAAATTTGAGCCGGCTCGCTCGCCGTTTGTGTGTGGTGGAGCGTCTCCTGAGTGCGCTCATTATGGAACAGGGTGGTGGGAGGACCCTAGAGCAAATAAGAGGAACTTCTACAAGATAGGTACGTATTACGGCAAGAATATACTCTATACCCAGTCATATTTGGCTGATCCGGATGGCACATATCATGCCTTTTTCCTCAGTAATGCTGATGGTACTCAGTATGAGTTTCTCACAAATCATTCCGAGCCTGTAGAGGCGAATGAATATAGTCTCCTCGAACTTGATAAAACTATCGTTACAGAATCAGACCTTGTGCTCAATGCTCGCATGCTACCTGAATACATCACCATTGATGGAACACGGTTTGCGCTCGGGAATGGCCAAGTCTTTTTTGGTGAATCCGGCCTCGGCGGAATGGATTTAATGGAGGATACACAATATGGTCCGGCTTTTAAAACGGTTGGAGCTGATATGTCTGTGCTTGCCCGTAATGGAAAACCACAGACAGGGTATGTCTATTTTGGAATCCGACTGGAAGGAGGACTCATGGCACAGCTCTGGAGAATAATACCGTTCATGGCACTAGATGGTGTTCCCAATATCACATTTATCGATGGAACAAAAAATACAGTTCGGTACCGCGGGCAGCTTGGAGGGTGCGGGAGTGGTTCGGTCCCTCGAGTAGCGCTTGAGCCAATTCTTGATTCCGAGCTTGCGTATGTAGGTAAGACGAGTGATGGAATAGCAGTCTATAATCTCGTTGATATAAACCACCCGCTCATTACCAATGTCTTTGAGATGACTGGTGGTACGTACTATACGTATGACGAGTATCCGGGGGGATACACAACCGTTGAACATACCTATACTCGGGAAGACTTCGTGAAGGCATACGGTGTGCTCGTATACACCGACAATCTTGGTTATCAGAACATACTCACCAACGAAAAGTTCGGCCCACAGGCAGAGTGTGGCAAACCAGTCATATATCTATACCCAGAAGAGGAAACAGAAATAACCGTAGCAGTTGATGCAACAATTACCAAGTCTGAGCCACGGTACGAAGATGGCTGGACAGTCACTGCCTCACCAGATGGAACACTGAGCCATAGTTCAGGAACATATACATCCCTTTTCTGGGACGGGTACGGTCATGGGAAGTACCCTGAGATCACTGGGGGATTGGTTGTTCCTTCGAGTGATGCGCTCACAACTATGGAATCACAGTTGAGCAAAATGGGATTCACATCACAGGAGATCGCTGACTTTAGTGAATTCTGGAAAGAGCATATACCGTCAAAACCATTTACACGGATTACATGGTTTCTTACCAATGAAATGGAAGAGCTAGCGCAACTTACGATTGACCCCAAACCAGACACACTCATCCGCGTCTTCGTTGATTTTGAAGGACTTGATGCCCCCGCTTCAATGAAGCCACAGAGACTTCCTCGCTTTGAGCGCAATGGATATACGGTAGTAGAGTGGGGAGGACTCCTCCGCAAACATGTGGCTGAATAAGATTGGGGTAGGCACCACAACACTCCTCATTGTTGGAGGGGTATTGTGGTTTCACTATGTGCACCGCGAAACTGCTATATCCGCGATTGTTATCCCGCACCACGATATGGTTGCTGATGCACGAGCCGACTTCCTTCAACAGATAAAGGATGAGGTTGCTCCGGAGACACTTATTATTGTGTCACCTGATCATTTTGAGGAAGCTAAGGATTCCATTGTCGTCACAGGTAGAGTCTGGGAAACCAGTGTTGGTCGGATACTGCCAGACCTTGCACTCATGGAACAGAGTGGACTCAGTGTGCATGATGCCCCGTTTATCTATGAACATGGCGTAACGAGTATTATCGGACCGCTCCATAAGACATTCCCAGATGCTCAGGTACTCCCTGTAATGGTGAGCCGGCGTGCAACATATAGTGAAATGCAGGAACTCACGCAACGTCTTGCCTCCGCCTGCAATACGAAATGTCTCCTCGTAGCATCAATTGATTTCTCACACACGACTCATCGAGGGGTGGCAAAGCTACACGATGAGCTTTCCCTTCGGGCACTCAGGACGCAGGATAGTATCCTTGCGTATAAGTATGCCGAAGTAGATTCACCCGAGTCACTCGCGATGCTCATCGAATGGTCGCGTATACATGGTACAGACCAGTTTGATTTATTTGCGCATACGAACTCAGGGGTGATGCGTGATGAAGAAGTAGGAGAGATGACCACCCACATCATGGGCGCGTATGGTTCTGGAAAGAAGACGAAACAGGAATCGTACACTTTTATGATTGGGGGTGACACGATGTTCGCACGAGGAGTGCATGAAGCAGGCGGGAATCCGCTCGAGCGACTTGGAGAGCGATTTTTCTGGGGTGTTGATGATGCGGTCCTCAATCTGGAAGGAGTGTTTGAGCCTAACGGCAAGGGTGGAGTGAGTATTGAAGGATGGTCAAAGCTTCCACCGGTTTTAGGTTTTGATCCAGTCTACGTACAGGCACTGAAGCATGCACGTGTGTCAGTCCTTTCGACAATGAATAATCATAGTGATGATCTCGGATGGGATGGATATGCATATACCCATACAGTACTGAGAGATAGAGATCTTGAGGTCATAGGAAATTTCGCTACGACGAGTGGTATCGGTGTCTATATTAGAGAGGGCGCTGACATCCCTGTGGCGTATGTATCCTTCGATGTTGTTGCGCATGCACCACTTTTCATCGATACCGTGAAGGAACTGAGTATGAAATACAAGGTGGTTGTACTACCACATTGGGGTAAAGAGTACGAAACAGTACACAATGAGATGCAACAAAAAATTGCATACGATCTCATTGATGCTGGGGCGGACCTTGTGGTGGGGAGTCACTCGCATGTAATCCAGGATGTCGAAGTATACAAAGGGGTACCAATCTTCTATTCAGTTGGAAATTTTCTGTTCGATCAAAACTTCAGTGATACAGTTCAGCAAGGTCTCGTAGTTGGTGGCGTATTTACGTATGAGTCGCTCGACGTGTTTCTTGTTCCGGTACATACGTATCTAAAACCTTTCCCAATACAAACTGAGGATGCTGGAGAAGTGTTCAGACACATTACTGATACGCTTGCTCCGTATCGTGTAGATATTGATCGGTATAGGTTCCCGTTCTAGTAGTTGTTCTTGAACGAATAACCAAGTGGTATGCGTGAAATCACCTGTTTCCACTCGGTCGACTTGAGCCACTTGTTATACATATCAAAGACGGTGAGGGCGACGGTCTGGGGGCTGTGGCGAGATGTATCAATAATGAGATCGAAGTTGGCTGACGCGTATGGGTTTACATTGTAGAGCTTCTTAAAGCGTCTGCGCTCATTATTGAGCCGCTCGTTTACCTGATCGATAACAGCGTCCATACCATCGGTATTATCTTCGGTTGTGCCACGAAGAGCGTTTATGTTTGAGTCTTTGTAGATGCGTGCAATGGCAACCTCTGGGTCAAGATCGAGATATACCTTGAAAGACTCCGGTATCCAGTAAAAGCCGAGTCGGGAGTCTATTACCACATCATTTTGTGAGCGCATGTTGCGAAGCTCCTCATCAAGTTCGTAATCATAGGTAGCGTCTTTTTCTGCGAGTGCATTGAACTCTCCGAGTGTCATTTTCTTCTTTTTTATCATCGTACGAACAATGTCTCCCGTTGAGTATCGAGTGTATCCGAGCATTTCCGCGACTCGATCAGCCGTTGATGACTTTCCGCTTCCAGGTTTGCCTGAGAGTGTGATGATGTGAGGGCGTCTCATACGTACCAGGATACCATGTCGTATTTCCTTGCACGCACCTGAAAACCTGATAGTCTGTCGGGATGGAATACCGCACACCGTACAAAAGCATTGTCTTTATAGGAAAAATAGCATCTGGGAAAGGTACTCAGGCAAACCTCGTGCTATCACACTTTGGTGGGGTACTCTACTCAAACGGCAATAAACTTCGTGAAATAGCTCAGCAACCATCTGTTTTTGGGCGAAAAATGAAAGAAGTGTACGAGAGTGGCAATCTTCTCCCTGAGTGGGTTGCGTCATATTGGATGACACACGCACTCGTGAGTCAGCATGCTGATGAACTCGTAGTTTTTGAAGCTGTTGCAAAGAAACCCCATGAAGCAGAGCTTTTTCATGAGATGCATGAGTACCTCGGAAGACCCTATATCGTCTTCCATATCGATGTGTCTGATGGTATTGTCCATGAGCGTAGCAAAGCTCGTGCGCGAGATGTTGTCGATTCAGCGCACTCCGTCGAAACTCGGCTTGAAATGTTTAAGCTCCATACACAAAAATCAATAGATTTTTTTGAGCAGCAAGGAGTACTTGTGCATCTCGACGGATCAAAGGACACCGAGGCGGTGAAGGCGGAGATATTCGCGCACCTCATGAAGCAGTAATAATCAGCGAATGCAAACTCACACCATCATTTTTATCGGTCCGCAGGGGAGTGGAAAGGGGACTCAAATCGAGCGTCTTAAGGCAACGCTCAAGGAGCATGACCCAGCACATCGTATCGTTGATATACAGACTGGTCGCCGCTTCAGAGCGCTCGCCGCAAAACAAGAGGGTTACACCGAGATGCGTGTGAGCGAGACACTCAATACAGGAATACTTCAGCCGCTCTTCCTTTCGGTGGTGCTCTGGGGAGATGCGTTTCAAAATCAAGTTGATGAAGAGTGCCACATTCTCATCGATGGGTTCCCTCGAACCGTGCATGAGGCGCACGTACTTGAAAGTGCACTTTCATTTTACAAACGCTCACCAGTAACCGTTATCCATCTCGATACACCGGAACCAGTTGTCCGTGAGCGAATGGTCTCACGTGCTCGCGAGGATGATACCCCTGAGTCTATTGAAGCCCGTCTCGCATGGTATCGAGAAGAGACGCTTCCAGTAGTTGAGTACTACCGCGCACGGCCGCATACCCACGTGATTGATATTGATGGCACAAAATCGATAGATGCGGTACAACAGGAGATACTAAAGGCACTTTTTTGAAATATGGTTACCAAGAAAACAAAAGAAGAAATTGAAGCACTCCGCCATGGTGGGCGTATTCTCGCGAAGATCCTCAGACAGCTTGCAGAAGCTTCAAAGCCAGGAGTCTCTACGGCTGACATCAATGATCTTGCGCTTGAACTAGTCGAGGAATACAAAGTCGAACCAGTGCTTCTCGGGTACCATCCTGACTTCGCTGCGTATCCGTACCCAGCAGCTTTGTGTACATCGGTTAATAACACCGTGCAACACGGCATCCCTCGTGAAGATGAAGTTCTTGCGGAGGGTGACATCATCAATCTCGATATGTCTATCGGGTACGAAGGTATGATTGTTGATTCGGGGATTACCGTACCAGTGGGGAAGACTGACCCAGAATCAATGCGTCTCATGAAGGTTACAAAAGAGGCACTCGCACTCGGTATCAAAGCTGCGCAGCCAGGAAATAAGATAGGCGATATCGGTCATGCTGTTGCGACGTATGTGCGCGCACAGGGTTTTAGCATTGTGGAGGTGTTATGTGGCCATGGTGTAGGGTACGCAGTTCATGAGGAGCCAATGATCCCAAACTACGGGAGGGCAGGGACAGGCATGACGATCGAGCCTGGACACGTTTTTGCGATCGAACCGATTGTAAACATGGGAAAGAAAGACGTGTGGTTTGATGATGACGGGGATGGGTACAGTGTGTACACAAAAGATGGTTCTCGTGCTGCGCACTTTGAGCATACTGTGGCTATCACAGAAAAAGGTCCTAAAATTATGACCGAACTCTAAGGAGTTGACGTATAACTTTTGTGTGGTATCGTCGATAGACCCTTCGTTCTTTTTAAGGAGTCACCATGTCGGCACGCTACGATGTCCCTGACCTCTCGCTGTTTTTTGATCAGGGTGTTGCGGAAGGAGCAACGCATATGTTCGTGCTGTACCAGGTGACTGGCAAGACGAACAATCGTATTGATCGAAATGATCGGCACTATTATGTGTACCCCGGCCAAGATGCTGAGAAAGTGATCGAGGAGACGGCGGGACGCTTCCCTGGCGCTGAGATCATGGAGGTGTACAAGCTCAGTCTTTCAAAGTCGGATCAGCTCAATGAGCGGTACGCGATGCACCTGTAGTTCAAAGGGGGTAGTTGAAACTACCCCCTTTACATTGCCTTGAAATACCAAGAAAGTACGCTATACTCACGGGGTATTTTAAGCTATTCGCGTAATTATTTATGGATCGAAAACCCCACCAAGAACGAACATTTGTTATTCTAAAGCCGGACACAATCCAGCGCTCACTTATGGGTGATGTGATTCGTCGTTTCGAACAAACAGGACTTAAGTGTACTGCTATGAAGATGTTTGTTGCTGACGAAGACCGCCTTTTTAAGCACTACAACAAGGACGAGGCATGGTTCCTCAAGAAAGGAAACGGTATTGTAGAAAATCTCAAATTACAAGGAAAGCCAGTAGAGAAGGAGGCGCTTGAGTATGGAAAGGACATTATCCGTGCAAACGCAACGTACATGAGTGCTGCACCCGTTGTTGCCATGATTTGGGAGGGTAACCAGGCAGTGGGTGTTATCAAGAAGATTGTCGGTTCTACTGAGCCGGCTACATCAGATGTTGGTACTATTCGCGGCGACTTCACCATTGATTCGTACGCGCACTCTGCATACGAAGATCGTGCTGTACGTAACCTCATTCACTGTTCAGACGCACCAGAAGAGGCTGAGCGAGAGATCGCACTCTGGATGGAAGAGGGTGACATCATGGAATACGTTACCGCGCAGGAGCGCATAATGTACGATGTGAATTTTGACGGAAAGGGCGAGTAAATACATAGAAACAAAAAGTTGTTCACAACGCGCGAGTCCATACGACTCGCGCGTTTGTGATAGACTATGAATGGAGTCATAGGAAGCACGTTCTTGCTTATGCAAAATTCGGGCTGCCTGTAGTCACACTCACGGATGAGAACAGGACGCGACCTGATTTCACAAGTGCGTGGAAAGGGCGCCCACCTGGAGTAATATTCAGGATACGTGCACTATGGCTCCAACAAAGAAACTGCATCGTTGCGGTTTTTTTGTTGCTCGTTTGAAATGAGCCCATGGTACGATTATGCGTATGAGTTCTAAAATTAGTTTTCATGGTGGGGTAGGGAGCGTTACAGGCGCTAACTTTCTCTTAGAAACAGAAAAGGCAAAAGTGCTCGTCGATTGTGGGCTAGTACAGGGGGGAGAATTTGCTCCACAGGAAAACTGTGAAGTTTTTGCATATAATCCTGCGGAGATCGATGTGCTCCTCGTAACCCATGCACATGCCGATCATATCGGACGAATTCCTAAGCTCATCCATGATGGTTTTAAGGGTGTTATTTACTCGACTCCACCAACGAGAGACCTTTCAGCGGTGATGCTCCAGGACGCACTTATGGTTATGCGCATGGAAGCAGAAAAATACGGTCACCCGCTTTGCTATGAGGAAGAGGACATCAAGGGAGCGCTCTCGCTCTGGAAGACGCATGACTACCATGCACCATTTGAAGTGCTGGATGGCATTACCGCAACATTTACCGACGCGGGGCACATTCTTGGTTCCGCCATGATCACTCTTGAGCGTAACGGGAAGAAGTTTCTCTTTACCGGAGATATTGGAAACTCGCCACAACCACTCCTCAGTCCGCCGGAGGTAGTGAAAGAGTATGACTACATCCTCATGGAGAGTGTATATGGAGACAGGCTCCATGAGGGAGTGAAGGAACGATCGACGATCCTTCGCTCATACATCGAAGATACGATTCGAAAACAGGGAACACTCATTATCCCTGCGTTTTCGCTTGAACGCACTCAGGCGATGCTTTTTGAGATCAATAATTTCTTTGAAACCGGTGGCCTTACACCAATTCCTGTATTTCTTGATTCACCGCTTGCAATACGGGTTACGGAGATGTATCGAAAGCATACAGGGTACCTCAAAAAGGAGATTCAAGACCAAATACGAAGCGGCGATGATATTTTTGATTTTCCCAAATTCAAGATGACGCAGACTGTAAAAGAATCAGCAGAAATACAGGGAGTTAAGGGTGCAAAAATAATTATTGCAGGTTCAGGTATGAGTCATGGAGGTAGAATTCTTTCCCACGAAAAGCAATTTCTTGAAAATCCAAAGACCACGCTACTCCTCGTTGGTTACCAGACTGTCGGTTCGGTAGGGAGGTTGCTCCAAGACGGCGCAAAGCGAATTCGTATTGATGGAGTGCCGGTCAAGGTAAAGGCAAAAGTTGCAAAGATAGATGGATATTCAGGCCATGCCGACCGTGATCAGCTCATTGATTTTGTGAGTGAGGGGTGTGCAAAGGCAAAGCGAGCGTTTGTGTGTATGGGAGAGGAGCGTGCAGCACTCTTTTTGGTGCAGCGGCTCCATGATTACCTTGGACTCAGTGCAGTGGCACCAAGTCCTCATGAGTCATACACTATCGATTTTTAAACTAAAAAACCCCTCCGAAGAGGGGTTTTTTAGTTTGTGAGGTTACTTAACCTTTGCGAGGATTCGTCCGAATGACTCTGCGCGTGTTGCTGCGATTTCTGCAAGCATCTTGCGGTTGAGAAGGACTTCCTTGTCCTTGAGTGTCTTCATAAAGACACTGTACTTAAGACCTGCTGCGCGGAGTGCCGCACTGAGTCGTACGGTCCAAAGACGACGGAAATCGTTCTTTCTGTCCTTACGGTGTGCAAATGCATGGAGTTGCGCATGGTGGATCGCCTCAATAGCTTGTCGCTTCTTTGTGCCGATGCCCCCACGGAATCCCTTTGTTTGTTCGAGGATTTTCTTTCGGCGCTTCATTGCGGTTGCGCCACCTTTTACTCGTGCCATACGTTAGTTGTTAGATCCTATAGTTAAAACTTCTTAGAAAGAGGCGATTATGCGCCTGTAGCAGGGAGGAAACGTCGAGTGATGCGCTTTGACATCGTAAGTCCAACGGTGCGTCGCTTCTTGATACGCTGACGTCCTGTCTGTCGTGCATTGAAGTGGTTCTGCCCAGCCTTTCGAGCCACGAGCTTACCGTTCTTCGTAACCTTTATTCTTTTTGTATATGACTTATTTGTTTTCATACTGACTTCCTCGCTAGTTTCTCATTACTGCTTGTTGGCTTTGGCGCTCACTCGTTCGAGTGTGGTCGAATATCCCTTTGGACTCTTCTTGATCTCCTCTGCGAGTTTGTACTCGACCGGGATTATCTTGAGGAATCGTTCGAGGCGTTCCTTGAGGAATGATTCCTCCATGTACTTGTAGCGTCCCCAGAGGAAGAGGTCAATTTTGACCCGATGCCCCTCAGTGAGCCATTCTGCCGTGCGCTTAGCCTTCAGGTTCAGGTCATTCTCACCTGTACCGATTTTGACCTGTACGGACTTTGTCTCGGTAACATGCGACTTTGCTTTCACTTCCTTGGCTTTCTTCTTGAGTTCGTACTGATATTTCCCATAATCCATCACTTTTGCGACAGGAGGCTGCGCATTAGGTGATATTTCTATGAGATCAAGGTTCGCTGCCTCGGCCGCCTTAAGTGCTTCACTGAGGGAAATAACCCCAAGATTTTCACCTTCTGCGCCTATGACACGAAGCTCTTTAGCTCGAATCGCTTGATTTATACGTACTCTTTCTTCTTTCAAGGTTGTGAAAAGAGGGCTTCTGCCCTCGCTGAATGCCCCGCTAATCTACCATAGTAAGCCATTGAACGCAATGTCCCCGGATCAACCTCAGGTGCTGAGGAGCTTGTTGAGCATTATAAGTGCCACAAGGGCAAGTATTGCAATTCCAATTGCTTGCATAGTGCTTATTCTAGCATGTGTATTCTAGAGTGGTACGGGGCGTGTGTTATACTATGTGATATATAGAAGCAGATACCATGCCACGTAAGGCCGCACCAAAACCTGTCGAGTTAGATCGTTCGCGAGCACCGGTTGCTCTCGCGCTTATGCTTTTTGTGGGGATCTCTCTTACGATCGGTGCCGTACTCTGGGGGCGTTCAGATAGTGGTGTCATTGACGTTTCTGCAACCATTGCAAATTCTCAGTATGTGGCTGATGTTGTCGCAGGCGGTGGAACGCCTAATGCCGCGCCAGCGCAAGAATACGTTGATCTGCCGAATGGCGGCCTTCAGGCCCAGGGAGGGAATGTAGTGACTCCACCTGCACCAGAACTTCCTCCTGAAGATACTGGTTCGTCTACTGCCACTACGACCGAAGATGGTACCGAATCTGAGTCTACTGAATCCGACACTGCGGACAATACCGAAACGACTGAGACAGATGCGCCTGCACCTGAAGAGACTACGACTGAGTCCGAATCTGCTCAACCTGAGACATCTCCCGAAACTGACACCGCAGCACCTGCTGGTGGATAGGGGAGAGATACTAGGTAACGTAGAACGAGAAAAATATGAATGAAACAGAACGTCTCGCACTTCGTGCGAGAGTTATCGAGTTCCTTAATGCACACAGAAAAGCTGTTTTTGCGATTCTCGACAAGAACGGTCTTCCAACAACGTCACTCATGCTCTATGCAATTGATGATGATCTTAATGTGTACTTTGGTACACGACGCGCGTTTGGTAAATACGCTGATATCGTAAAGCAACCAGTGGTATCACTTTCAGTGATACAGGAAACCATTGACCCACTTGTTGTTGTGGATGTCCGGGGTACCGCATTTGAAATCCCTGACGAAGAGTGCGGCAAGACTTGTGCTTTCTTTAAAACAAAAAATCCTTCGAAATACTATGTTGAGGGTGCACCAGATTTTGTCATGTTCAAAATCGTTCCTAGTTTTGTTCGATACCTCGATGCAACATCTGGTGAACTCACGATGGTTGATCTTCCTCTCCCAGATGGCGAACAAGTAGCGTAATGTAAAAACCGGCCGCAGGGCCGGTTTTTGCTATGCCTCATTCTTGAGTGCGGCGAGTATGTTTTCATGCGCCATACTATTCGAGAGTACAATGCCGTGTTTGATACGATGATCAGCATTTCCGTAGCAGAGCAGATCACCATGTTCGTCGGTTACCGTGCCACCTGCTTCTCGTAAAATGAGCTCCGGCGCCGCAACATCCCACTCTCCGAGTGGTCCTCGGGTAAGGTAAAAGTCGGCCTTGTTTTCTGCAATGTACCCAGCCTTAATTCCAACAGAACCAATAGCATGGTGTTCTGTCGAACCGAGCGTTTCTGCAACCGCAAGCATGTACGGTGAAAGGTGATTGACGCTAAAGAGTGCTCGAAGATCTGATCCTCTGCGGTCGCTCACATGGAGCTGTCGTTCGCCCTCAGTGTCAACGACGAATGCGCCACCGCCGAGCGTGGCATAGTAGAGCTTCCCCATGACAGGTGCAAAGACAACGGCAATCGTTGGACGACCTTGTTCGACGAGGGCAATCATGACCGAAAAATCGTCAGTATGGTTGATAAACCCTTTCGTTCCATCGAGTGGATCTATGATCCAAAGACGATCAGGGTAGGGGAGTGTTATACCTTCGTTTTCCTCTGAAAGGATGGCAATCCCGCTTTGTGTAAGGGTTCGGATGAGTATGTCATTTGCATCTTGGTCAGCCTGTGTCACAGGGCTGTTGTCCCCTTTGAGCTCAAATGCGGTTGAGCCGTAATGGCTCAGAATCACTTCTCCCGCCTGGGTTGCAGCATTTCGTGCGAGATCGAGTAGTGGAGGCATGAGTAATAGTATACGCTACACGTGCGTAAGGAGTAGGTATGCTATTTCTTTTTTGCCTTCTTTCCCAGGGTGCAGTGTGGGCAACGGCATCCGTAGGGTTTTATGTGTTCGTCCCAGTACTCTTTCCCATAGTCATAAAAGATCTCTTCACCCGGGAGAATTTTTTTCTTTGCGAAGATACGTACACGGAGCGCATCTTCGTCGAGTTCAGCTTCTGCATTCGGTGCGCATGAGTGATTGATGTATCGGGCAGTGTTCGCACGGCCTTTGCCATCTATAGTTTTGGTATCTGAAACGACAAAGAGGTATTTCCCTCCGCGACGGTTCGCTTCATCCGTTGATACGAGTTCTCCAGTGTATTCAATAATAAAATCGCCTCGTTTGAATGGGGTAGTTGCAAATAGACCTAGTCCAGCAATGGATCGCTTTACAACATAGGATGGTTTGGTCGGAATTTTTTTCTTCTCCATAACACGCGAGAGTATACCGCATCGCATTTTTATTGTCGTGTAGTTCCTTGGTACACTGTGGGGATGAAGTTGCTTCTCGTAGCCGGAATGTGCATTGTGCTCGGCATCTGTGCCTTCTTTTTCTTCAGGGATGAGGTGGTGCTCACAAACTTCCCACCAAAGAATAGTACGATCGTCGCCTTCGGCGATTCTCTTGTAGAAGGAGTTGGTGCCACAGAAGGAAATGATTTTGTTTCCGTACTCTCTCGAACGATTGGGTTGCCAATAAAAAACCTAGGAGTGCGAGGTGATACCACAGCCGATGGAGTCTCGCGTGTCACTGCAGTCAAACAGTACGATCCAGGGATTGTCCTCCTCTTGCTTGGGGGCAATGATACGCTTCGACAAATTCCTGTGGCGACGACAGAAAAGAATCTTCGCACCCTCATAGAGTCATTTCATAAAGAAGGGGCACTCGTCGTCTTTATCGGTGTACGAGGGGGGATTATTGGAAGCGAACGAGAAGACATGTACGAACGAATCTCCCGTGAATATGGTGCGCTCTACGTGCCCGATATCTTAGACGGCCTACTCCTTAAGCCAGAGTTCATGTTCGATAATATCCATCCAAACGATGCAGGATACGCACGGATTGCCGAGCGTCTCTCTGCGGTACTCGAAGACAATAATCTCCTCAAGTAGTGGTACAAGCAGAGAGGCGTGTCACCGGTAGTTTGATATGATGGTGCTATGTCTCGTTCTTCTGCAAATATAAAAGCATTTTTGTACGCACTCCAGGTGTGTGTGGTGCTCACTGCAGCTTTTTTGTATCTCTGGTTTAGGCTCGATGCATCATTTCTCCATTCGGAGCCATTTCTTATGGCGCTCGTATTTATCTCCATAGCACTCCTCACCGTCATCGTATTTCAGTCGATACGTATCTCGGTGACCGCCTCGACTATGGCGCAGGGTATGGCCGAAAGCATGCTCATATACTCGCGCGAACTCTTCAGCGAGCTTTATCGAGGTAGTCCGGTACCATATCTCGTGATTGATGGTAACGGCACTGTTGATTCTGCAAATCTTGCTGCACTCCGACTCTTTGGCGTTCAAGACGGATGGTTTCAGGGCAAGTATATATTTGACCTACTCGTGAGTCCTGATGAAGAGCATATGTCTCTTATTTCAGAGTATTTTAAAAAGCGAGTATCCGTGAATGATGAAGAGGCTCAGATCGTGCGCCCTGACGGGAAAGAGCGGTGGGTACTTCTCTCCCTTTTTTCTTTTACCGATGCAAACCGCGCGCATAAAGGTCTCCTCACGCTCGTTGATGTCACAAAACAAAAAGAAGTAGATAAGGCAAAGACAGAGTTCGTGTCGCTCGCTTCACACCAGCTACGCACTCCTATTTCAGCCATGAAGTGGAATATCGAATTGCTTGAAACTGCTGGACAGAGCACCTTTAGCCCAACCGAGCGTGAGTACATCGAAAAGATAGGACGTGGCGTGGTGCGTATGGAGGCGCTCGTTTCAGACTTTCTTTCTGTGTCCAAGCTTGAGCTCGGTACATTTGTACCGCAGATTGTTTCGATACCCTTTACTCCATTTATGGAAGCAATCCTCGAGTCACATGAAAAGCAGGCAGAGAAGAGAGGTATCACCATAGAGCGCATATGGAATGAACATGAATCAATCCAAAGTGACGCACACCTTCTTGAGATGGCGGTAAACAATCTTGTCTCGAATGCGGTGAAGTACACGATCAATGGGGGCATTGTTCGTATTTCACTCGAGTCACACGACAGGCATCATGTTATATCTGTTTCAGATACGGGTATCGGTATTCCCGAGAGTGAACAGGATCAGATTTTTACCAAAATATTTCGAGCGTCGAATGCGAAGACAGAAGTCCCTGATGGAACAGGGCTCGGTCTCTATATTGTCCGTGAAGCGATTCGTGTTCTCGGTGGTGACGTGACCTTTGTGTCAAAACAAAACGAGGGTACAACATTCACTATCGTCTTGCCTCTATAGGGTGGGGAGGCGTATGCTGTGTGTATCAGTTAAATTCGTATCATGACCACGCAAAGTAAAAAGGTACTCGTAGTTGAAGATGAGAAAGATCTCCGCGAAGCATTGAAGACAGCGCTCTCGTACGAAGGGTTTGACGTAGATACCGCGGAAGATGGAGTGGAGGCATTTGGAAAGGTACATGAGTTCAAGCCAGATCTTGTGCTTCTTGATATTCTCATGCCAAAGCAGAATGGTATCGAAACATTGCGAGCACTCCGTAAAGAAGAGTGGGGTAAGACAGTACCGGTCATTGTGATGACAGTGCTCGATGATATGGAAAAGCTTTCAGATGCACTTGAGGCTGGGGCGAATGAATATCTGGTGAAGACCGATATGTCCTTGGGAACGATTGTTGAGAAGGTAAAGGCAAAGCTCGCATAGCATGTAACAAAAAAACCCACGCTCCGGCGTGGGTTTTTTTGTTACATGAGGGATGCAATGATTGTGCGAAGCGAGAGAAGAATGATGACACATCCGACGACAATCCCGAGTGTCTTGTAGGGAAGGTGCTTCGTGATAAGTGCACCGAGTGGAGCTGCAATAATGCCTGCCGCTACCATGGGGAGCACGATAGAGAGATCAACAGAGGGGAGTGTAAGAAAGAAGGTGACTGAGATCGAGAATGCGATAAAAAACTCTGCAAGATTTACCGAGCCAACCACATGCTTTGGGTTTGCGTTACGGAGCACCAGTGTTGGAGTGGTGATTGGTCCCCATCCACCACCACCGATAGCGTCCACAAACGAGGCAACAAATCCGAGTGGCATGAGGTGACGTACGCGCGGACGTTCGTATTCAGCGTCGAGGAATTCTCGCTTCTGTACAAATTTTATAACAATGAGGATACCGAGGATGAGGAGGAGGAACGCAATTGTTGGTCGGATGAACGCTGCATCTTCAAACTGCACTGCACTCCATGCACCGAGTGCGCCTCCAAATACACCGGGTATCGCAAGGAAGGTGAATATTTTTTGGTCGAAATTTCCGAGAAGAAAATGTGACGTGCCGGAGACGAGTGCGGTTACCACCTCAGACATATGCACCGCAGCGCTTGCGACCGCAGTACCAATGCCTATAGAGAGGAGGAGTGTCGTGAGAGAAACCCCGTACCCCATACCAATACCACCATCAATGAGGGTCGCGATTGCTGCGAAGATGAATATGAGCCCATAGCGGATAACTCGTTCTTCCATATGCGTGATACCTGTTACAACAAACGATACCTACAAGTGGTTTCGCTCCTTGTTCGTAGTTTCTCGCGCGAAACGAGAAACTACACACAATAAGCCAAATCTAAATTAGATCTTGTTGAAATGGCTTGAGAACTTTCCAACGAGAGGAAGTTCTTTCTCTACTCCCTGGACTACATTCACAATACCAATGATGGTGAGGACGAGACATCCGAGATTCACGAGACTGATGAGAGGCCACAACATAGATATGAATAGCATGTTGCCAACGAACCAAAGGATAGCTTCGATGACGAAGAGTACGAGACCCTGTCGAACGTGGTATCGAACGAAAGGATCATTCTTTTCAGTAAGAAGTGGAATGAATACAAGAGGTCCAAGGTAGGCAAGGACTCCCATAAGCGTGTTCTTCTCCCCGCCAGCCGCAGGTGCTGGAGTAGCTTGTGGTGCAGGTGTACTTACTTCGGGTGTTTGATTTTGTACTGGGTCCATAATGCTATTGAAATAAATAAATATACTGCTTCTATTGTATGCCTATTTAAAGCTCTGGGGAAGGAGGGCTTCTCTATAAATAATAGTGGCCGTCGCGTGATTTCGCGACGGCCGGTTTATGTGCTACCTACAAGCCCAGAAGCGGGCAGTCCGTATGGTGGACTATCCCATGCCTACTGCATCGGTCTTCTCCTTAGTTCGTTCGCAGTTCTTATGGCCCGCCTTTGGGCCGTACCTTCGAGCGGTGGCGCTCCTCCGCATTCCGGCCGCACACTGGCGCGCCGGACCTCGTCTGCCACTCAGGCTGACAGGAAGGTGCCTTGCTCTTCGAGCACATGGTTGTGCCGTGGATGGGGTATCCTAGCTCGGCGGTCCCCGTGCCTTATAGGCGAGGGTACAGTCTCCGGAAAACCGGTTCTGCATGCGTTCCTCCTGCGCTCCGCGCCGACCAATGATCGGGGCGGTGGAGTTACAAAACCTCGGCAATCGCCAGCCGAGGGGCTTGTGTCAGGCGCGTCCGCAACATGCGTGGAGGCAACCTTGACATGTATATTATTACATATTCTAGTCCATATGTCAATACATTCCATGGCTTAGCATAAGGCGCTTGTCAGGGTTTCCGTCTCGGGTGTACAGTACAGCAGGTTTGTTTTTTAAAGGACAGTCTCATGGAAAACTCACTGCAGAGTCTCGATAGAGCCTCCTATAGCGTGGCAAAAGCAAACGATCTCAGGTTTGTCCCTGCGCTCATGCTAAACGCCATGCTCGGAGAGCTGCGCATCCGCTCTTTGGGTTCGGGAAACATGTATCCTTTCCTCGATATCTTTCGTGCTCTCGCCTGGCTTGGCGATAGGCGAGATATGGTGACCGTCACGCTCTTCAGAGTCTCGTGTAGTGTGCCGCTTGAAGTTCGGGCACATCCAGAGCCTCGTTTCGATCACCGTCTCGAATACGCGATGACATGTTGTGGGGAGTCATGGTGGACACCGCTCACTGTTGATGGCTGTGTTCAGCTCCTCATACCCACGCACATACGCGAGCGGTATGAGTCATGTGAAAAGGAGTGACCAGTATGGCAGAGGTAAAACACTTCTCCGTTACCGAAACAGTGTGGCGAGTTGCGAAGGAAGAAGATACTTCCCGCATCGTCCGCATGATAAAAGACGGAGCGTGGGGGAGTCTCAAGATCCAGATGAATGAGTCGAGCGAAATCCTCCCGTTTTTGAGTTTCTTCCGGCCATGGTCGTGGTATATCGAGGATGTGTCTGGGATGTACCTCTACCTTCTTCGAAATGGTGAGCGTATCCCACGAGTGGCTCGCATCAGGGGTTCTCCCTGTATGGTCGAATACCTGCGGCATGATGTGTGGTCTCGCACATGGTTTGATGAGTCGGGCAGCATGTATGTACGTTTCATCATTCCTACGCAGCCTATCATTCTCATCCCCTAGAAAACCCGTACTGTGCCACGCACAGTACGGGTTTTGTTTCGTTCGTGTGGGGTGTAGAGTGTGTACAGGAGTATGTACGAAGGAGTACAGCATGCACATTGTCATTGATGGAACTGCGTACCTCGTGCTTCAAAGTCACTTCACCCCGCTCATTTGCGTCGCTGAGGCACGAGAGCATGGAATGGTTCGTCTAAAGGAAATAGACGGCGAACGCTTCACCGCGTTTCGAAATCACTCTCCCGGTGAGTTACATCTCGTCATGGACGGTGACCAGTATGTGATTCTGAGTACTGACTATAGGAATAATCCAATCTGGTTTCGCATAAACCCGACGCCGAGTTTCGAAAGACGTGTCGAGTATCGAACTGCTTCGTGTGGATGGAAAGGGTTCGCGCTCTATGGGGATGTCCAGTTTGTTGTTCCTGAACTCTTTGTGACCCAGTTCAGGGCACCCTGGCGATAAAAAGCGCTTCATCGAAGCGCTTTTTACTTGCCGGGCACAATTTTCTGGTATACGGTATACATAGATATCTGCAACTATGGGAGATCATATGAAAACGCGCATTTCGCTCGTTGGCTTCCATGTTGTGACGCCAGCACTGCTTCCGCTTGTGCCGATTGCTGAACGAGAAACACCTGGTCTAGTTCTATTTCGTGGCTACTCTTCTGGTAACGAAATTCCGATTGGTGATATTTTCCACCTAAAGAAAATCTACCTGAAAAAGCAGGATGGTTTGTATGCCATGTATTTGTACAACCTTTCGAGTGAACTCGTCGGTGTACGGGTACATGCAACGGGGTCTATCCCAAACCAGATCGAGATATGGTCCAGGGACCTTATCAGGTGGGTACCGTATCTTGTACCAGAACCAGTCCAACTTTTCATTCCACGCGCCCCCGGTGCGTACATCACAAACCGCACCTAGCGCCTCAAAACCGCGTGCCGAAAGACACGCGGTTTCGTATCTCCATCAAGAAAAGATTCACCCCTCTTAACAGAGGGGTGAATCTGTATTGTATTGCTAAAAGGGGAGAGAGTTATGCAGAGGAAGTACACTCGCCATACACCAGTTGTGCACTACTTATACACAGACTTTTAAGCCATTGTTCAATTACACGGCTTAAAATCGTGCACTTGTACACAATTGACGCTCATGTATGTGCGTGTCGTTTCGTCCATATTGACTTTTGTATTCAAAAAATATGAGGCGTACACTTCTCCTCACGACGTGGTGGGAACGGAGCGTTCGCGTACGTTCTAGCGTTGTACAGTTTTAATTCGTTACAAATTAAGTTAAGCGATTTTAGTATTTATGAAATCAATTGTTACAAGTCTCGGCAT
>Ga0075163_10003184_pt1 | contig 22112 bp, 16 predicted proteins | sample JI1023141ADNA_FD_71478 | JGI IMG/M metagenome (GOLD analysis project Ga0075163, IMG submission 71478) | Wastewater effluent complex algal communities from Wisconsin, to seasonally profile nutrient transformation and Carbon sequestration -... | ecosystem: Engineered > WWTP > Effluent > Algae... | reverse complement strand
CGCGACGGGGCGCGGGGCGCAAGCGTCGCGAGCCGATGCGACGCGTCGAACATCGCGTGCGCCCCGAGTTGTCGCCTCGACATCCCCTTCACGTGACGCTGCGCCTCGCACCGGGCCTCGAGAGCCTGCGCAAGCGCCCCAACCACCGCATCGTCCTCGACGCGTTGTCCGAAGCGTGCGGCCGGTTCGGCCTGCGCATCGTGCACTACTGCGTGATGACGAACCACGTTCACTTGATCTGTGAAGTCGCCGACACGAGCTCGCTGTCGCGCGGGATCAAGGGCCTGTGCGTGCGTCTCGCGCGCAACTTGAATGCAAGGTGGCAGCGCGTGGGCAGCGTGATCGCCGATCGCTTCCACGCGCACGTGCTGAAGACGCCGCGCGAGGTGCACAACGCGCTCGCCTACTTGCTCAACAACGCGAGCCATCACGGGATCCACTTCGCCGGTCCGGATCCGTACTCGTCCGGCGCGTGGTTCGACGGCTGGAGTCACGAGCGCGAATCCACGACGGGGCACGGTTTGGCACCGACGGCCTCACTCCTGTCGCGCGCTCGCACGTGGCTGCTCGCGGTCGGGTGGAGGCGACATGGCCTGATCGTGATCGGAGGCATTTCCTCCCGTCGTTAGCGTCTCGTTGGAGGACTCCTCTCGCGCTGGCAGGCGTCTTTCATCGTGGCGATGCGTCCGCGGGTTCGCACGTTCGCACGTTCGCACGTCAGCACGTCAGCACGTCAGCACGTCCGCACGTCAGCACGTCAGCACGTCAGCACGTCAGGGGATCAGCCCGTCGGCCCGTCGGCCCGTCGGCGGGTCGGCGGGTCGGCGGGTCGGCGTGTCAGCACTTCAGCACTTCCGCACGTCCGCACTTCAGCGCGTCCGCACGTCCGCACGTCAGTACGTCAGTACGTCAGTACGTCAGGGCGTCAGGTCGTCAGGTCGTCAGGTCGTCAGGTCGTCAGCGCGTGAGGTCGTGAGCGCGTGAGGGCGTCAGGGTGTGCGAACCTCAAGGCCTCAGGGCGCGAAGGCGACGGCACTCCTCGTGGACATCGAGCACGACCGGTAAGCACGGCTCAACGATCGACGATGCCACGTCCACGACCGCCCAATCGGAGTCGGGACGTTCACCCGGGACTCACGCGTCCAGCCAGAACGAGGTCGGGACAGCGGAGCCGCCCTAACTGGCTGCCCAGCACGCTCCACAAGGCCATTTCGTTTCGAGGTCAGGTCGTCACGACTCACCCGGACACCCCGTCGCCGTCGCGAGGGCCTCATCACCGGCACCGCGCGTGCGTCACGACGATGCGTGCGTCGCTCCGCGCCGGAGCGAAGTCGTCTCCCCATCGATCTTCGACCGCACCGTGGCCCGAAAACGCAAGCTCGATCGTCCAACACCTCGCGGTACCGCGACGCGACCCACCGACCTCACCCGCCCCATCCTCGACCGCTCAGCCGCGCTCGACGTCCCACACGCTCGCGCCGAAGTGGTCCCACGGGAGACGACCCTCGTCGCACTGATCGTCGATCGAGAACTGCACGTCGACGAAGTAGATGATCGCGGTCGGCGCGGCGGGACGCAGGTTCTTGCAGCCGTGCGCGACGCCCGGCGGGATGCGCACGAGTCGCGAGTTGCCGTCGCCGAGCACCATGCGCATCACGAGTCCCTCGGTGGGCGAGCCCTTGCGCACGTCGGCCACGACGAGCAGCAGTTTGTCGCTGGGCGGGACGTACCACACGTCGGTCTGACGCGTGTGCAGGTGGAACGCCTTGATCGCGAGCGGCTCGACGACCGAGTAGTTGATCTGGCGCACCGTGAAGCCCGGCAGTTGCTTGTGGATGCCGCCGTCGATGCGGCCGAGCTCGGTCATCGCGCCGCCGTCGTCGTTGAAGCGCTTGAGCTCGACGATCTCGAGTCCTTCGATCTTGCGCTTCGGGGAGTAGTCCTGCTTGCCGTACTTGGCCTGGGCCGCTGCGTTGAACTGGGTCATCTCGTCTGCTCGGGGGGATAAGGGAGAGTCCGGTCAGCATCCAACACGACGGGCACTTGTGCAACGAGGTCCTCGCCGCCGGACGCGAGGACCCGTCGCGCGGCTCGACCGAGCCTCGAGACGGCCCGTCCAGCGCATCGACGGTCGCCACCCCCGGCCGTCGCTCCTTCGACGCACGGCGAGCGATCGCTCCGCGCGGGCAAGACGACGCCGGCCGCGCTAGACTCCCCGCCCATGTCCCCCACCCGCAAAGATCAGAACGCGCGCTGCGCGGGCCCCGCCGGCCGCTCCGCGAACCCGAACGCCGAGCTCGAGCACCGCCCCGTCACCGAGGTCGAAGGCCTCGACGAGTTGCTCGAGCACTGCTTGCCGTCCTTCGGCGGCGCGTACCTGCGGCGCTTGTGGGTGCTGCTCGACGAAGCGGTCGGCCAAGGTCTGCCGATGACGTTGTCGGTCGCGGGTCCCGTGACCGTGTCGGGACAACACTACGCGTGGCTCGGTCCGCTGCTCGACACCGGTTGGTTCGCGTACATGTCGACCACCGACGCGGTCTGCTACCACGACGGACACCGCGCGCTCGACAACGCGGCCGCGCACCCGTTCCACGAGGTCGCGATCTTCGGCGACGACGCCGCGTTGCGCGACGAGAAGACGATCCGCGTCACCGACATCGGGTTCGACGAGGACATCCTGCTCGACCAGGACGCGCTCATCTCCGCGGTGCTCCAAGAGGAGGAGTTCCAGCGCAAGATGACCGGCACCGAGTTCCGCTGGCGACTCGGCCGTCGCTACGCGGCACAGGAAAAGCAGAATGGCGTCCGCGAGGGTCTGCTCGCGTTGTGTCATCGCAAGTCGATCCCCGTCTTCGTCGGCGCGCCCGGCGACGGCTCGGTGTTCTTGAACTCGATGAAGCTGTGGGCGCTCGCTCAGATCGACGGCGCGAGCTACGCGTTCGACCTCGACCTGCACAAGGAGGTCTTCGAGAGCTGCGCGTACCACTACTGGGGCCTGCGCGAGAGCGACACGCACGCGCTCGGCACGCTGATCCTCGGCGGCGGTGTCCCGAAGAACTACAACCTGCAGCCCGAGCCGGCCCTGAGCCAGATCCTGGGCCTGCCCGACATCGCCGGCTACCTGTACGACGTGCAGATCACGACGGCGCCCGTCACCGACGGTTCGTTGTCGTCGTGCCCGCCCGCGGAAGCCGTGACGTGGGGCAAGGTCGACAAGGACAACTTCAAGAGCACGTGCGAGAGCATGCAGTGCGACTACTCGGTCGTCATGCCGTTCCTGGCCAAGGCCTTGCTCGAGAAGCGCGCGCGCTTCCAGCGCTGGGCCGAACGCATGGGGCGCGAGGCGCTGTTCGCGAAGCACCCCGCCGCGCGCGGCTACCTGCGCGATCCGGCCGGTTATCGCCTGTACGACCGTCGCGACGAGCTGATGACGAAGCTCTTCGCGGACGTGAAGAAGGAGCTGCCCCGACTGCGCAAGGAGAGCCGCTATCCCCTCGCGCCGTTGGCGACCCCGAAGTCGCGCGACGCGTCGACGAAGACCGCCGGAGCCGCCGGGCGCGCGACCTCCGTCACCCACGCGAGCCGCGCGGTGAGCCATTCCACGTCGAGCCACTCCCCGGCGGGCGGCCGCGCGTCGAGTCGATCCACGGCGACCGGCTCGAGCCGCAGCACGAACAAATCGGGCACGACCGGCGCGCCCCGCGCGAACGGCAAGCCGGCGGTGACCTCCAAGAAGGCCGCGAGCAAGCCCGCGCGGCCGCGCACGTGAGCTCATGAGCCCTTCGGCGCCGTCGAGATCCGCTTCCCGGGTCGTCGCGGCGCGGCTCCTCGCCGTCGTCGCGATCGTGTGGACGATCGCCGTCGCCGTGCGGTGGGGTCAGCGCTCGCACCACGTGGTCGACTTCCATCCGATCAACGGGTCGTTCCAGACGTTCGATCCGATCCGTCGAATGCAGGAAGGCCAGTGGCCCGGGCGGGACTTCGACGCGTACCTGGGACTCGGACCCGTGCACCTGACCCGCGTCGCGACCAGCCTGTTCGGCGGCACGTTCCACGACTCGCTGGTGAGCACCGTCGTGTTGTGTTCGCTGTTGCACGCGCTGCTCGTGGGCGCGCTGGCGCGCCTCGCGGGCGCGTCGCGCCTCGCGTCCGTCCTGTGCGCGTCGATCGGGTTCACGCTGGGCGTCGCGTTGAACACGCGTTGGTTGCCGGACGGGGCGATCGCGTGGATGCGCGCCGTGTTCTGGCCCGTGGCGTCACCCGGCAATTCGCTGCTCGGCGTGCGCGCCTTCGCGCCGCTCGTCGCGATCGGCGTGCTGGCGTTCGCGATTCGATTCGCACGCGCGAGTGACGCCGGCCGATGGCGCGTCGCGGGCGCTTGGGTCGGCGCGGCCGCGGGCGTCGTGCTGCCGTGGAGCAACGACTACGGGCCGGTCACGTGGTTCCTCGTGCTCGTCGGCGCGGCGGTGTTCGCGCCGCGCGCGTTCGTCGCGGGACGGCGCATGGCCTTCGCGGCGATCGCGTTCGCGACGAGCCTCGTCGTGGCGGCGTGCGTGGCGACGGTGGCGACCGGAGGCGCGCCGCTCGCGTGGCTCGACTACAACTGGGCGGGCGTGGCTCACGATCAAGCGTGGTACTACCACATGCTCGATTCGGAGCGTCGCCTGCCGACCCTGAGCGTCGGGCCGTACGTCGTGGGCGCGGTGGGAACGATCGCGTGGTGGTGGCTCGCGCGTCGATCGGGACGGCTCGGCGACGCGGCGATCGCGATCTACGTCGCCGCGACGTTCGCCGCCGCCGTGCTCGCCTCGCGCGCCTCTCCGAGCGAGCGCTACTTCGAGCCCCTCTACCATCTCCTGTGGGTCGCGACGCCGGTGCGGATCGTGATCGCGGCGCGCGACGTCGTGCGTCGACGCGCGACCGAGCGCGCGTGCCGCGTCGTAACTCGCGTCGCGACGGCGTCCTTCGGCGTGATCTGCGTGGGAGCCGTGTCGCTACCGACGCATCGACTGATGCTGACGGCTCATGGGGACGAGACCGCGGTCCGATTCGGCGTCGAGGTGCCCGAAGCCGGCGGCACGATGCCCGGAAGGCTCGAAAAGATCGCGTGGACGGCGAATCGGATCCGCGAGGAGTGCGATCGCGACCGCGTGCCGTCCGATCGACGACTCGTGTCGACCTACGTGACGATGCTCGACCTGCTGACGCACTCGTTCGGGCCGAGCGGCGACGACTACCTGATCCACGCACTGGGCCACGAACGTCGCGCGCGATTCGTGGAGCGCCTGCACGCACTCGAGCCGCGCTTCGTCACGACGATCCGCGACGAATTCACGCCGTACGAGCGCTGGTTGCGCAAACAGAACTGGGCCGCGTACGCCGAGATCCTCGAGCACTACGATCCGTGGGACCGCCTCCCCTACGCCGTCGTGTGGCACCGCCGCGACACGCCGCGCCCGGCCTCCGATCGAGTCGTCACCGTCGCGCGCGCCGCGCCGGATGCGCGCGGGACGATCGAGCTCTCGTTCGCGCTCGATCCGACGGACGGAGATCCGCGCGAGCAGATCGTGGAGGTCGAACTGACGTCGCCGCACGGACTCCTCGGCGGCCGAGGAGGGTGGATTCCGAGCTCCGAGTTCGCCGTGTCCATCGAGCACGACGCGCGGGGTCACGCGTTCCGCGTGGGGCTCCCGCCCGACGAACCGGCGTGGCGCACCAGCGTGTGCGTCGTGCCGGGAACGACCACGCGGCTCGAGATCGTGCCCCCGTCGGGGCGCTCGCTCTCGCTCGACGGGGTCGCGGCCCGCGTCGTGATCGCCAAGGACGACGTCGACGGCTTCCGTGCGCGCCGACTCGTCGCGACGAGCTACACGGACGATCGCCACGCGTCGGGTGTCTCGCGGGCCGCCGACGTGGCCGCTTTCCTCGTGACCGACCCCGGCGACCTGACCGGCGTGGTCGTGGGCGATCGTCTGCGCTTCGCTTCGTCGGGCGAGCGTCGCGTCGTGGAGATCCGACAACGATTCGTGCGCGTGGACGGACCGCCGCTGTCGCCCGAGGGCGACGGACATCCGCACGTGATCGAGGTGCTGCCGCGTTGAGGTTCCACCGAGATCCCGCTCGGGTCCGGCCGCGGTCCTCCTGAGGTCGCCCGACGAGGACCCCGAGGTGCTCGATCGGACGCTGGGCCCGCGCGGTACACTCGCGAATCGGATGCCCCCCCGCTCCACACGACGAGCCACCGCGTGGCTCGCGACCGTGATCGTCGCGAGTTGGATCGTGACGCTGGCGGTTGCGTGGGGACGACGTCACGCGCAGACGCTCGATTTCTATCCGCTCAACGGGAGCTTCCAGACGTTCAACCCCGTTCGAAGGCTGATCGCGGGCGAATGGCCCGCGCGCGACTTCGACGCCTACTTGGGCTGGGGTCCCGTGTACGTCACGCGCCTCGCGATGCTGCCTTTCGGCGAGACGTTCCGCGATTCGGTCGTGGGCACGTACGCGCTGTGCGCGATCCTCCAAGCGCTCACGATCACGGTGCTCTTGCGGCTCGCGCGCGCGAGTTGGCTCGTGGCCGCGTGTGGCGGCGCGGCGGGTGTCGCGCTCGCGTGGGGCGGAGTCCGCGGGTTCCTGCCCGAGGCGATCGTGAGCTGGTTCGACCGCACGACGGTGCAGATCGCGCAACCGGGCAACTCCCTGCTCGGCTTCCGATCGCTGGCCCCGTTCGTCGCGATCGGCATCGTGGCGCTGGGGTCGCGCGTCTGCGGAGCCACTCGCCCCGGACGCTGGCTCGCGGCGGCGATCGTGTCGGGAATGGCCCTGGGCGTCGTCGCGACGTGGAGCAACGACTACGGACCGATCACCGCGCTCGCGACGTTCGTCACGAGCGTCGCGTTCGTGCCCGCGTCCGTGGTCGTGGGGCGACGCCTCGCCTTCGCGGCGGTGACGGCCACGGTCGGCGCCGTGGTGGCGATCGGCGTGCTCGCGCTCGCGACCGGCGGCGGCGTGGGCGCGTGGTTCGAGTCGAACCTGCGCGGCGTCGCCGCGGACCAGCACTGGTACTTCTTCCACGGACCGGGTGGCGGGACCTGGGAAGTGTTGAGCTTCTGGCCGTTCGTGGTCGGAGCGGCCGCGACGATCGTCGCCGTGCTCGAAGCGCGACGGACTCGACACTTGGGCGACGCGGCGTTGCTCCTGTGCGTGCTCGCGACGTTCGGAGCCGCGGTCCTCGCCACGCGCGCGTCGACGGAGGAGCGCTACTTCCTGCCTCTGTACCGCGTGCTGTGGGTCGCGCTGCCGGTGTGGACGTGGCGCGCGGTGGACGCGTGGCGACGTCGACGCGCGAGCGACCCGTCGACGTCGAGCCTGATCTCGAGTTCGGCGCCCAGCCTCGCCCGCGGCACGGCGATCGGCGCGTCGGTCCTCGTGCTCGCGGCGATGCTCGTGAACGCGACGCGCCTCGTGTACGAACGCGATTCGCGAGAAGAGGAGCGCGCGCGCTTCGGCCTCGACGCGCCCGAGCTGGGCGGCCGGCTGCCTCCGCACTTCGAGAAGGCGCTGCGCCTGGGTCGCGAGATCCGCGCCGAATGCGAGCGCGACGGCGTTCCGCGCGATCGACGCGTGGTGTCGACGTACACGTCGATCCTCGACCTGTTCGCCGACGCCGTCTCGCCCACGCGCGACGACTACGTGATCCACGCGTTGGGAGAGGCGGCGCGGACACGCTGGCTCGACGACGTTCGCCGCGCCGAACCGCGCTACGTCACGACGAGTCGCGACGACTTCTCGGGATGGGAAGGCTGGGTCCGCAAGGTCAACTGGCCGTTCTACGATTGGCTCGTGACGTGGTACGACCCGGTCGAACGCACGACGTACGCCGTCGTGTGGAGGCGACGCACGGTCGCGCGCACTCCGTCCGACTTGCCGGTCGAGCTCACGCGCACCGAGCCCGACTCGCTGGGACGCATGCGACTCGAGGTGTCGATCTCCGACGAACACGCCGCGCGCGGCACGCAGATCGTCGAAGTCGAGCTGACTTCGAACGCGGGCTTCCTGCCCACCGTCGCGGGGCGCTGGTTCACGAGCAGCGTCCTCGTGGGCGTCGACCTGCAGACGTCGCGCACGGACGGACGCTTCGGAATCCCCGCGTACGCCACGCGCTGGCGGTTCCCGGTCGAGGTCGTCCCGGGCGTCCCGACGCGATTGCGCCTGGTCTCGCGACACGGCGACCCCCTCTCGATCGCGGGTGTCTCGGCGCGCGTGGTGATCGACGAGCACGCGATCGACGGCTTCACGCTCACGCGTCTCTTTCCGTCGTCCCGCACGGATCCGCCCGGTCTCGACCGCGGCATCCTCGCCGAAGGCGATGCCGGATTCGTCGTCACCGACGCGACGGATCTGACGGGCATCGCGGTGGGCACGCGCCTGCGCTTCGCCGCGAGCGGCGAACGCCGAATCACGCGCCTCGACGGCGTGTGGGTCCACGTCGACGGTCCCGCGCTGTCTCCCGCGGACGACGGATACCCGCACGTCGTCCAGGTGCTCGGGCCCTGATCGTCCGACGGCGCCTGTCCGACTCCGCTCCGTTCCCGAGGCGTCGCCCGCGCGATCACTCGATCGGCGCGCGGCTTCGCCCGTTCACCACAACCAGGACGCTCCCGCCTGGATGCTGGCGGCGGTGACGCGGCGGCCGCGGAGTCCGTCGAGGATCCCCGCCGCCTTGGCCAACACGCTCTTGGCTCGTCCGTCGAAGAGGCCGATCAACAGCAGGAACGGCAGCGTCGCCACGTCGAACAACCAGAAGCGCAACCACTGGTTCGCGCGCGCGTGTTCGCGCAAGAACCAGATCGAGTTCACGCCCATCATGTACTTGCGACGCGGGTTGTAACCGCCGCCGGTCGCGCTGCTCGAGGCGTGGTTGACCGACACGGCCCCCACCAGCTCGACGGCGAATCCACCGCGCGTCGCGCGCAGGCACAAGTCGACGTCCTCCATGTAGGCGAAGTACCGCGCGTCGAACATCCCCACCGTCTCGAGCAACTCGCGCCGCGCGAGCAACGCGCAACCAGGGACGTAGTCGACGACGCGCAACTCGCGGAACGCCGGTCCGTCCTTCTGACCGTTGCCGAGGAGCGTCGAGAGGTTCTGGCGCCACGTCAGCATGCCGCCCGCGCACCACACGACGTCGGGCGCATTCATGAACAGGACGCGCGGCCCCACGATGCCGGTCCGCGGCGCCGCGTCGAGACGCGCGACGAGCGCCGGCAGCGTCTCGCGCGGGACGACGACGTCGTTGTTGACGAAGAACACGGCGTCGGCGCCGCGCGACAACGCCCAGCGCGCGCCTTGGTTCGCCGCCTCGCCGAAACCCAGGTTCGCGGCGTTCTCGAGCCGCGTGACCTTCGAGAACCTGCGTGCCACGTCCTCGCGCGAACCGTCGGTGGATCCGTTGTCCACGAAGACGACGTCCTCGGGTGCGAGGCCCGACGCCAGCAACGACTCGAGACAGGCCGCGTTGGCCTTGCCTCCGTTCCAATTCACCACCACCGCGGCGACGCGCACGTGTGGGCTCACTCCCCCGCCTCGCCTTCCGACGGGAGGGTCGACTCGACCCGCGACACGACGCGTCCGGACGCGAGCCGCGTCTCGAGTGCGTCACCGGGCTTCAACGTGCTCGCGTCGGTGAGGGGAGCGCCACCGAGGCGACGGGTGATCGAGTAGCCGCGCGACAACACCGACAACGGCGACGTCGCGGACAGCGAGCGCTCGCACAGCTCGAGCCGACGCACGCGCGCGTCGAGCGGGCGCGCGATCGCCCCGGCCAATCGCGGGACGAGCGCGTCGAGGCGGCGCTGCGCGCGAGCGAGCGCGAGTTGCGGACTCTGCCGCGCCAAGCGCGCGGCGGTCTGCTCGACGCGCGTCCCGGAACGCGCGATGCGCGACGCGATCGCCCCCGCGAGCGCGCGCGACAAGCCTTCCACGCGTTCCGCGCGATTCGAGAGGATCCAGCGCGGATCGCGCAACGCGGGCGACGATCCCGCGCGTTCGAGACGCCGCTCGCGCACCTCGAACACGCCGTCGATCGCGCGCGACAGCTCGTTCCCCGCGCGGTCCAGGCTCTCGACGAGCGCCGCGCGATCGGGGATGACCGTCTGTGCCGCGTCGGTGGGCGTGTGCGCGCGCACGTCGGCCACCAGGTCGCACAAGGTCGTGTCCGTCTCGTGTCCGACGCCCGAGACGACGGGCACGCGCGCCTGTCGCACGGCCTCGAGCACGGGCATCTCGTTGAACGCCCACAGGTCCTCGAGCGAACCACCGCCACGACACACCACGATCACGTCGACGCCCGACGCGTCGAGGCGCGCGATGGCGGACGCGATCTCGCCCGCGGCCGACGCGCCCTGCACGCTCGTGTGGGCCAGGCGAACGGGGTACAGCGGCCAACGCAACGACCGCGTGCGCAGGAAGTCCTGGAAGGCGGCGCCGTCGCGGCTCGTGGCGACGCCGATCACGCGCGGCAGCGGCGGGAGCGGACGATGTCGCTCGAACCAGCCGAGTTCCTTGAGCTTCTGGCGTCGCTCCTCGAGTTGGAGCAGCAGCGCGCCGAGGCCGGCCGGCTCGAGTCGCTGCACGTTCAAGCTGTACGTGCCGCGCGGCGCGTACACGTCGAGCTTGCCGTGCGCGACGACCTTCTGACCTTCCTTGATCGGAAAGCGCGCCGCCGTGGCGACCGCGCTCTTCCAGATCGTGCAGGCGATCTTGGCGTCGATGTCCTTCAGGTCGAAGTACACGTGCCCCGAGGCGGCGGTGGTGATCCGCGTGACCTCGCCTTCGACCGCGACGCGACCGATGTCCTCGAGGCGAGCCTTGATCGCGCGCGTCAACTCGACGACCTGGTAGACGCGCGGCGTGGCGGCCGGCGGAACGGCTTCGGAACGCGGTTCCCAATCGAAGGGATCGGTCTGGGACGCGCTCGAACGGGCCATTCCGTTCTTATCCCCGACTGCGCGGGTCCACGTCAACGGCGGAGGCTCGTTCGTGCGCGCCGCGACGAGCGCGAACGTCCGCGATCAGCGCGGCGCGGGTGGCGTGGTCGCGGGCGGCGTGCCCGGCGCCTCCGCGCGCGGTGACGCGCCGCGCGAAGCGTCGTCGGCGGGCGCGGCCCCGTCCTTCGCGGGCGCGTCCGTCGACGCGGGATCGCCGGATCCCGTGGGCGCGACGTCGGGTTCGAGTCCCGGAACGCCGGCCCGCGTCCACGCGTCGACCTTGGCGCGCGGCAGGAAGATGCGGTAGCGACCGTCGAGGAACGGTGCCTTGTTGTCGCCGCGGATCTGCGAGCCGCCTTCGAGCGAGAGCTGCACGCCGTTGCGCTCGCGCACGATCGTCATGCGGTCGGCGTAGAGGCGACGCTCGATGCGCCCCTCGCGGTCGAGCACGTCGACCGCCACGTCGCGCAACACCTGACCCTGCACGCCGCCGAGTCCGCGCACGCGGTAGCTCACGTCGTTCGCTTCGCCGTGCAAGAGCTGATTCAACGTCGCGCGCAGGCGCCCCAAGTCGACGCGACCGTCGTCGATGGAGCGATCGAGGTCCTCGGGCGCGAACAACTCCGGCAGCCCCTCGATCCACGCGCGCGGATCGCAGTCGGGCAAGGCGATGCGACGCACGCCCCCGCGCCCTTCCGCGTCGGCCGGACCGCCGTCGAAGGGCGTCTTGACGCCCGAGCGACGTTCGTAGCCTTGCTCGAGCACGAACGTCACCATGCGCGCCGAGCGACTGGCTTCGAGGCGCAGTCGTTCGGCCGAGATCGAACCGAGCGGCCGTCCGCGCTCGTCGAGCACGCGCAGGACGATCGGACCGGTGAAGCCCGCTTCGAGTCGACCCGACTCGAGCAGGTCGAGGCTCGTGACCTGTTCCGACGCCAAGAGCCCGCGCAAACCGTGGAAGATCGCGCGGCTGCGCTCGCGCACCTTGTCGAGCGGCGGCGGTGCGTCGGGCGCGGGCGTGGGCGTGGGCGACGTCATCGCGGCCCGACGCGCGTCGTCACGCGCGCGGTCCTCGGCCGCGAGGCGCTCGCGCGTCGCCGCCAACTCCGATTCGATGCCGTCGGGCGGCGTCTCGAGGATCTTGGGCTTCTCGACTTCGGCTTCGGGCTTGAAGCGCGTCAGGTCGGGCATCGCGCCGGCCAACGTCGTGAGCTTGGCGATGCCCTCGGTGTAGCGCAGGAATTCGCGCTCGCGTTCGATGCGGCGGTCCTCGGCGGCACCCAACTCGGCGCGCATCCGGATCACCTGCGATTCGAGGGCGCGGATGCGCGCGCGCGCGGCCTCGAGTTCGGCCGCGAGGTCGACGTGCTCCTGCCCCGTCGCGCTCGCGCCGTTCGCACCCTGCGAACCGGCGGAACGCGCCCACACGGACACGAGCAGCGCGACGGCCGCGGCGACGACGAGCACGGTGGGACGGAACTTCATCGGGATCGGAGCGGAATCGGGCCTGGAGGATCGTCGAGCGCCGCGCGTCATCGACGGACGCCGTCGACGCCCGACGACGCGCCGTTCTTCCCGTCGATGCGGGCCAATGCCGCTTCGAGTTCGCCGGTCGCGAGGCGCACGGGTTCCAAGGCGATCGAAGGCCCCGCGCCGAACACGGCACGTGCGCCCGTGCCCGGCTCGCGACCGAACACCAGCATCGCCACGGTGCGCCCCGCGGCGAGCGGCGCGTCCGGCGGAGCGACGAGGGACGCGAGCGGATCGACGAGCCGGTCCGGCTCGACCGTGCCGATCGAGGGGAACGCGACCAGGGCCGTGCCCGCGTCGTCGACGATCGTCAGCGACGCGAGCGACGGAACCGGCGACGCGTCGCTCGCGCTCGGACGCGGCGTCGCCGCGGCACTCGCACCCGCGGCGGCGCGGCGTGTGATCTGGCACAGGAACGGTTCGCCTTCGGACACGTTGGGACGCAAGCGTTGCCGCAGGGCGTGCGCATCCAACTGCTGGCGACGCGGATCGGCGTGCAGGCGAGCGAGGCTCACCGTGCAACGTCCGCCGTCGGGAAGCGGCAGATCACCCGACCAACCGGGCACGTCGACGGGCGTCTCGTGCACCGGCGCGTGCGGACGCGTGCCGCCTCCGCCCACGGCCCGGTCGAACCACGCGCCGGTCGCGGGATCGCGCGCGATCCACGCCACCGCCACGGCGACGAAGGGCACGCCGACCGCGACGCCGAGCGCCACACGACGCGCGTTCATGCGCTCACGCGTCCCAGTTCTTGGCCTTGTTCTTGTTCCACCAGTCGCGCCACTTGTCCGGGTCGCGCTCGTCGTGCTTCGAGAGCTTGCCCAGCGTGGTCACGATCGACGACGCGATCGCGTCGTAGCGATCGCGCGCGATCGTGTCGTTCAAGTTCGAGTCCTTGTTGTCCTTGGCCGAGGTGACGATCTTGAGCAGCGCCTCGAAGGCCTTCTTGCGCGTCGCCAAGTCGGCGCCCGCGAACTCGCCCAAGGCCTCGGCCGCGGCGCTCACGAGCGTGGCCTCCTTGTCCTGGAGCAAGTTGATCAGGGGCTCGAGGCCTTCCTTGACGTCCTTCGTCTTGCCCAGGGACAGGATCAAGCGATGGCGCACCGCGGGGAGCTTCTTCAGGTTCTTGTTGTCGATCGCGGCGATGAGGGCCTTGGTGCTCTCGGGCCCCATCTCGCCCAGCGCGACGGCGGACGCGATGAAGAGGTCGACGTTGGCGACGCCCTCCTTCTCCTCGGCGCGACGCAGGTCGAACACCTTGGCCAACGCCGACACGATGGCGGCGCGGTCCTTGGGTCCGGAGTTCTTGAACTCGGGCAGGATCCCCGTGTCGATGACGGCGATCGCGTCGCGGTCCTCGACACCCTTCTTCTCCGTGTGCGACTTGAACTTCTCGAGGATCTTCTCGACCTCGGGGCGTTTGTCGGGGACCGGCGCGGGAGTCTGCGCGGCGCGCGGCGCGGCGGGCGCGGCGTCCACCGACGGGGACAGGCTGGAGAGGAGCAGCGGAGACAGGACGAGGAGCTTCGTGAACATGTTTCTGGGCCCTGGGTTCGTGGTGGGCGTTCGTGCGGCCGACATTACGTCACCGAGCGCGCCCTCAAGCAAGCCGTTGCAAGGATCGTGCGCCGGACCGGGCGGCTTTTCGAGGGCCGGTTCGCGGGGAATCGGCCCCCCGCGCGCGGCGCCCCTTCAGGCGCCCTTCGGATCCAGCGCGTCCTCGCGCTCGCACGCGCGGCGCCCCGCCTCGTAGCTCGCGCGCGCCGCGCTCGTCGCCCGACCGTCGGCGCCCGCCAGGTCGCGCGTGACGCCCGCGATCGCGCGCACCGGCAGGACGCCGTGCAGCGAGTTCGTGAGGAACACCTCGCTCGCGCGCGCCAGGTCCGCGACTCCCAGGGGACGTTCGACGACGGGCGTGCCGCGGCGAGCGCACTCCTCGAGCAGGACGCCGCGCACCACGCCGGGCAGGACCCCGCGGGAGAGCGGCGGCGTGATCACTCGACCGTCGAGGCACGCGAACACGTTGGCGCAACTGGCTTCGAGCACGTCGCCGTCGACGTGGACGAGCAGCGCGTCGAAAGCTCCCTGCGCGCGCGCCGTCTCCCGCGCGCGAGCGTGGCGAGCGCGACTGCTCGTCTTGTGCGAGTCGAACGCGTCTCCGGCCCACGACATGCCGGTCTCCAACGTCAACACGACGCCGGCGGCGGCGGGCACCTCGATCTCGCGCGCGACGAGCCACACCCGCGCGGGGTGCGACGGCACGGCGCCGGGAGGCGTACTCGACTCGCGGCTTTCATGGTCAGGATCGTCGGCGGCATCGCGCGGACGACGAGCGATCGTCGTGCGCACGGCCCACGCTCCGCGCTCGGAGCGCGACGGCGGCAACGCCTCGGCGTAGGCACGCGCCATCTCGATCCAACGCGCCGCGGTGGGAGCCTCGATGCCGAGGAACCGGCACGTGTCGAGGAGTCGCCGCGCGTGGCGCACGACCAGGACCGGCGCGCGATCCTCGACGCGCAACGTGTCGATCGCCGCGAGTCCCCAGGCGAACGCGGGATCGTCGACGCGCACGCGCGCGTCGTCGGCCGACACGAGCGCGCCGTCCACCGACACGGGCCAGCCGTGGGCGCTCATCGCTCGCCTCGTCCGTCGCGCGCGCGATCAGTGTCGGCGTCGAGCGCGTCGAGCATCTCGATCAGCGCCGCGGCCTTGGCCAACGTCTCGCGCTCCTCGGCGGCCGCGTCCGAGAGCCAGGTGATGCCGCCACCGACGTGGAACGACAGCTCGCCCGCACCTCCGCGCCCGCTCACGTTCCCCGCCGCGTCGTCGAGCGGTCGCCACACGAGCGTGCGGATCAAGATGTTCCAGGCCGCGTGCCCGCGCGCGTCGACGAAGCCCATCGAACCGGTGAAGAAACCGCGGCCTTCGCCCTCCAGTCGCGCGATCGCGTCCATCGCGGCCAACTTGGGCGCGCCCGTGATCGACCCACCGGGGAACAGGGCCGCGATCAAGTCGAACGCATCGACGCCCGGCGCGGGCTCGGCCACGACGTCCGCGGTCAAGTGGTGCACGCGCGCATAGCTCTCGAGGTGCGCGAACCGCTCGACCCGCACACCTCCCGCGCGCGCGCAGCGGCCGAGGTCGTTGCGCTCGAGGTCGACGATCATCGCCAGTTCGGCGCGGTCCTTTTCGCTCGCCACGAGCGCTTCGGCCGAGGCGCGGTCGCGCGCGGGATCCGCGTGCCGCGCGGAGGTGCCCTTGATCGGACGCGTGCGCGCCGAGTGTCCGTCGAACTCCAACAACAGCTCGGGCGACGCCGAGAGCAGTGCCCCGCGCGCGAGACGTCCCTCGGCGACAGACGAGGCGTCCCACTCGAGGTAGCCCATGTACGGCGCGGGATTGCGCACGCGCAACGCCAGGTACAGATCCAGCGGATCCCCCGTCACGCGTCGCGTGAACCGGTGCGACAGGTTCGCCTGGTAGAAGTCCCCCGCCGCGACGTGTTCGCGCAAGCGCTCGACGCGCGCGCGATGCTCCTCCGCGCTCGTGTGGCGGACGAGCGGCCCGGCGGTTCGCGGCAGCGGTGTCGACGCGCGCGCGGTAGGCACGGCGAGGCGTGCGCGCAGGCGTTCGATCCGCGCGTCGACGCGCGGCCGATCCTCGAACGCACCGTCGCCCACGACGAGCCACGTGCGACCCGCGCGTTCGTCGCGCACCACGAAGTCGACGTACAGCCCTCCCACGGCGCGAGGCGAGCGCCACGCGTCGTCGGGCAGCGTCTCGTGTCGCTCGCCGTGGACGCCCAGGTCGTAGGCGAACGCTCCGGCGAATCCACCATGGAACGGGCCGGGCACCGCGTCGCCCGGTGCGAGCTCGAGCCGCGCGTGCGCGGCGCGCGCGTCGTCGATTCCCCGGATCGCGCTCGTTTCGGCCCCGCGGCTCGCCGGCGTCGGCGCCAACGGATCGAACAAGATCAAGCTCCACTCGCGCGGCTCGCCCGAGGCGCTGTCGAACGCCACGAGTCCGCGCTCGCCGCGCAGCGCACGCAGGATCGCCGGCGCGTCGAGCGCCGGATCGAGTTCGACGACTCGCGGACGGTAACGCATGGTCCGTGACGTGCGACGGTCCGCTCAGTGCGCGGCGGGCGCCGCGGTGCGCGGGAACGTCGCCGCGAAGCGACGGTGGAACGACCACGCGACGAGCGTGCCGACGAGCAGGATTCCCGCTCCCGTGTAGAACGGCGCGGTCGGGCCCAGGTTCACGTAGGCGATGCTCGCGATCACCGGTCCGCAGATGCGCGCGAGGCTCAGCACGGACTGGTTGAGGCCCAAGTAGGCGCCCTGCTCCTCGCTGGGCGTGGCGCGCGAGATGAGACTCGAGAGCGACGGGTTGTTGACGCCGAAGCCGAGAGGCATGACGAGACAACCGACGATCACCCACGTCCACGAGTTCGCCAGCGCGACGATCAGGAATCCGATCGAGAGCACGAGCGGTCCCATCGTGACGAGAAGAGTCTCGCCGTAGCGCTTCACGAGACGACGGATGAGGACACCCTGGATCACGGCCGAGAGGATGCCGATGCCCGCCAGGTAACGCCCCGCCATGGGCGCCGCCGCCAGCGCCTCTTCGTGGCTCATCGTGGTGACGGCCGTGCTCAAGCCGAACTTCTCGGGGAACTTCGCCATGCCGAAGAACACGAAGAACGACTCGAAGGCCGAGAACGACGTGATGAACAGGAACGCGAGCAGGTAGATCGTGCCGATGCGGGCCGTCGTGAAGGCCGCGCGCACCTGCTCGAAGCCGAACACGCGCGACGCTTCGCGCCGGTGACGAGCCGGCTCGACCAGCATGAAGGCCCCGAACGACGCGGCGCAGATCGAGAGGATGGCCGCGAACCAGCCCGGTCCGCTCTCGCCGTACAGGTGCGTGAGTTCGCCGCCGATCAACGGGCCCAACGTGAAGCCCAGACCGAACGCGGCACCGATCAGGCCCATGCCCTTCGCGCGGTTCTCCGGCGTCGTGACGTCGGCGATGTAGGCCTGCGCGGTCGAGATGTTCGCGCCGAAGAACCCGGCCAGCGCGCGCGACACGAACAGCATCGTCAGCGAATGCGCGTTGGCGAACAGCGCGTAGGACGCGGCCGTGCCGACCAGGCCTCCGACCAGGATCGGCTTGCGCCCGATCTTGTCCGACAAGCGACCCCACATCGGCGCGAACACGAACTGCATCGCGCTGAACATCGCGAACAGGAGCCCGAGTTCGAGCCCGGTCGCCCCGTACATCTTCGAGTACACGGGCAGGATCGGGATCACGATGCCGAAGCCCAGGAGGTCGATGAAGACCGTCAGGAAGATGAACAGGAGCGGCGAGCGGCCGGCTCCCGAGGGCGGTTTCCCGTTCGTGCGATCCGTGTGGGCCGACATAGTGGCCCGGGAAGATAGCAGAACCGCCCTCGGTCCTCTCACGCCCTCCGGCCCGGGCGCACGACTTGAGTCGCGGGCGTGTTTCGGCCGACAGTAGCGACATCATGAAGACCGCCCTCGCCGTTTCGTTCCTGGCTCTCACCACCGTCGGCTCGCTCGCGCTCACGCGCGCCGAGGAGGGCACCGTCGCCGCGCAGAAGCCCGACGCGACCCAGAAGATCGACGTGCTCGAGCGCGACTTGATCTCGACGCGCCAGAAGCTCGAGGAGGTCTCGGCCGAGTTGGTCGAGACGAAGACGTTGCTCGCGAAGACCATCGGCTACCTCGAGGCGCAGTCGAAGAGCGCCGCGACGATGAAGGAGACGCTGGACCAGGCCGAGACGGCCGGGTTCACGAAGGGCATCAACTTCGAGTCGCGCGAGATCCTCCTGCGCGGCTGGCGCGAGCAACTCGACGCGCTCCAACAGAACGTCCCGACGCCCTTGCCGCCCAAGAGCGAGGCGAAGCCCGCGACCGACAAACCCGCGCGCTGAGCGGGAGCGCCGCGATCTCGGCGGCGGGCGAGCCGCGGGCCTGTGAACGTGGGCAAGCCAGTGCTCGTCGGTAAGCCGGTGCCAGTCGGCAGGCCAGTGTCAGTCGGCAGTCCAGTGTCCGTCAGCAGGCCAGTTCAAGTCAGCGGGCCTACGCAAGGCGAACGGTGCGCGACGTCCCCGACCGAGGCGGTGACGAGCGCGGGTTGGTAGAGTCGCGGCGCGCGCGGGTGCGCGCCCACTCCCCAGCCGATGAAGTACCTCAACCTGCTCCTCGGAGCTCTCGTCGTCCTCTCCCCGCTCTCCTCGGCCCAGGGCACGACGCCCAAGAAGCCCGCGCGCCCGAAGCCGGAAGCCGCGCCCGAACCCGAGCATCCCAAGAACCTCCAGTCGGTCTCGGCCAAGGAGATCGACGACGCCGTGCGGCGCGGCGTCGAGTTGTTGATCTCGCGCCAGGAGTCGCTCGACGAGTCGCGCGCGACCAAGCCCGAGTGGCCCTACGAAGGTGTCTACCGCGTGCGCGTCGACGGCGAGATGCAGATCCCCGTCGGCTACCGCATCGGCGGCACGTCGATCGTCGCGATGTCGATCGTCGACGCGCTCGGTCGGCTGTCGACCGACGGCGCGAACAAGGAGGCCGCCGCGGCCGTCGAACGCGCGCTCGCTTTCGTGCTCGAGAAGTTCGAAGACCCGCTCATGTCGACCGACTTCGAGAAGGGCTACGACGTGCGCGGCTGGGGCCACGCGTACGGGCTCGCGTTCTTGTTGAAGCTGCGCGACACGAAGAACGTGCCCGCCGAGTACCGCGAACGCGTCGACGCGAAGATCAAGGCCCTCGTCCAGATCCTGTCCGACACGCAGATCGGCGGACGCGGCGGCTGGAACTACTCGCGACCGGGCGGTGACGCGTCGAGCGCGTCGACGTTCATGACGGCGCCGACGCTCCAGATCCTGTTCGAAGCCAAGCGTCAAGGCGAGGCCGTCGACGTCGGGGCGATCGGACGCGGATTGCAGACGCTCGAGGACGCGCGCCTCGAAACCGGCGCGTTCCAGTACGGCTCGGACCCCAAGGGCAAGAACGGTCGCGGCTTCGAGGACGTGCCCGGCTCGACCGGTCGCTCGCCCGTGTGCGAGACGACGCTGTACCTGGCCGGGCGCGGCAGCGTCGACCGCATCCGCACGTCGCTCGACCAGTTCTTCGAGCACTGGCGTTGGCTCGAGCAGCGCCGGAAGCAGAACGGCACGCACGTGCCGCCGTACTACATCGCGCCCTACTACTTCTTCTACGCGCACCGCTACGCCGCGCAGGCGATCGAGTTCCTGCCCGAGGTCGAACGCCCCAACTACCGCAAGAAGCTCTACGAGCTCCTGTGGCACGTGCGCGAATCCGACGGTGGTTGGAACGACCGCGTGTTCCCGCGCAGCGAGAGCTTCGGAACCGCGATGACGATCACGGCGTTGCGCGAGCCGGTGTCGGCCCGCCCGGCCGGATGGACCGGTCCGACGCCGACGTCGACCGTGCCGACGAAGGACGGCCAGACTCCGGCCACCCCCGAACCGACCGGAAAAGGCCAGTGAGACGCGCATGAAGCTCCTCGGTTGGATCGCGATCCCGGCCCTGCTCGCTTGCGCGGCGCTCTCGCCCGCGTCGGCGCCCGTCGCACCCGGTGACGGTTGGCGCACCGACAAGGCCTGGTACGACGGGCTGGCCGAGAAGGCCACGTACCGCGCCACGCGCACGATCTACGGCAAGGTGCGCGAGTACGAAGCGGTCGCGTACACGAACAAGGAGAACGTCGATCCCGCGACGACGTGCAAGTCGGCCACGAACGACGGACTCGAGGTGTTCAAGCACCACTGGTCCGAGCGCGTGCCGACCGAGAAGTACGACTACGACTTCTCGACGATGACCTACACGCGCGCGAGCGACATGAGGGCCTACAAGCTGACGGTCTCGACGCAGGAAGACTGCGGCTCGTCGTTCAAGGAAGCGTGGCGCGACGGCGATCGCCTGCGGTGGGCCGATTCGGTGTACTTCCCGGGCGCCGGACGGCGCGAGGGCAAGCTGCGCGACGGCGACGCGGTGTTCTTCGACGCGTTGACGCTGCGCTTGCGCGACTACGACTTCGCCGGGCACGCCGACGTGACGCTGGCGGTCGTGCCGATGCAGAAGGACACGCACCAAGTCTCGTTCGAGCCCGTCGCGCGCACGGTGCGTTTCGTGGGCACGAGCGACCTCGAGCTGCCGATCGGCAAGGTTCGCGCGCACGAGCTGGCGCTCGTCGACGACAAGGGCACGACCGAGGCGCGTTACTGGTTCGCGGCGGACGCGGCGGCGCCCATGATGCACGCCCTCGTGCGCTTCGAGGGGCCGCAAAGCGTCACGTACCAGCTCGCGAAGCACGAGCGCACCGCGTACTGGAAGCGCGACTGAGCCCCGTGGCGAAGCGGCCCAAGGACGCGGGCGCCGCGGCCGAGGCCGCGACGCCCATGCAGACGGCGATCGACCGTTTCCTGGTCGAGCTCGCGGCGGCGCGTGGCGCGTCCGAGCACACGCTGCGCGCCTACCGAGGCGACTTGGCGAGCTTCGAGAGGTTCGCGCGCGAGTTGGGCGTGACGCAACCCGAGCGCGCGACGCCGCGCACCTTGCGCGCGTGGTTGGCCGAGCTCGACACGGCCGGCTTGTCGCGCACGTCGATCCAACGACGCTTGTCGGGCGTGCGCTCGTTCTTCACGCACCTGTTGGAGAAGGGCAAGATCGATTCGCATCCCGCGTCGGGCCTCAAGCAACGGCGCTCGAGCCGCAACCTGCCCAAGTCGCTCGTGCTCGAGGAGATCGAGAAGCTCTTGGCCGCGCCCGATCCCAAGACCGCGCGTGGACGACGCGACCGCGCGATCTTGGAGCTGATGTACTCGGCCGGCACGCGTGCCGCCGAGACCGTGGGCCTCGACCGCGGCGACATGGACCTCGCGCGCGGCGTCGCGCGCGTGCGCGGCAAGGGCCGCAAGGAACGGCTCGCGGCGCTGGGCAGCCACGCGGTGGCGGCGCTGCGCGAGTACTTGAGCGATCCGGCGCGTCCGCGGCCCACGCTGAAGGCGCAAAACGCCGTGTTCCTCAACCCGCGCGGCGGTCGGCTGACGACGCGCTCGCTGGGACGCATCGTGGACGAGTGCGCGCTGCGCGGCGGACTGACGCGGCGCCCGACGCCGCACACCCTGCGCCACAGCTTCGCGACGCACCTGCTCGATCGCGGCGCGGACCTGCGCGCGGTGCAAGGCTTGTTGGGCCACGCGCACTTGACGACGACGCAGATCTACACGCACGTCTCGATCGAACGCCTGCGCGAGGTCTACGAGAAGGCGCACCCGCGCGCGGAAGGGTCGGGGAGGTCCGCCTCGCGATCCGCGCGTTCGTCGCCGAGTTCCGGACCTCCGGTCACTTCGTGACGCAGGCGGCGCGCACGAGCGCGGCCCGCGGATGATCCGGGGGCAGCGGCGCGATCGCGGCCAGCAGGCTCTCGAACACCTGCGTTTCGTTCTCGACGCGCGCGAAGAGCTTGGGATCGAGCTTCGGGACGCTCCACAGTCGCGCCTCGCGTTCGCTCAGGCCCGCGCGCCACGCCGTGATCGGCGTCACGTCGCCG